>OLHG01000041.1_pt1 | contig 93460 bp, 81 predicted proteins | sample 1605971 | NCBI WGS metagenome assembly OLHG01 (sample SAMN03283289) | human gut metagenome | biome: human-associated habitat; material: feces | host: Homo sapiens | place: Peru | collected 2012 | reverse complement strand
ATCATAAAACTGTATACTATCTCCTTACACTACCTGTATACTATCTTACTACACTGTACAGCCCACATCGACCCAAGGCTGATTAGATTCTTTCTCGAAAGCAAATTTATCTGACTTAACCGGTCAACACAAGTAAAAGGGGCAATAAAAATGAAAAAATTAAACATCACTATATTCCTGATTTTAACAATGATTTTTCTCACTTCATGTGTGCCGAATGTTTATGATAAAACAACTACGGAACCTACAACAACCGACATCGCAACGGCAATTTTCAAAAAGGAAAGCGTAAAGATTTCCGATAAATTTACATGGGACGATTATCTGTTAATCGCCGAAAGATACAGTCACCCGGATATAACTCTTTGCGATTATTTTTCGACTTATTTTTCCGGCACGGAGGATAATCAAAATTTCTTTGTATCCGAAGGGGAGAGCGGCGACTTTAAATACCGGCTCTTTGAAAACAAAAAGGTTTTCATAACCGAGTACAACGGCGACGCTTCCACGGTAACGATTCCGAGCGTTATTGACGGTTATGAGGTCATCGGCGTAACCTGCCGGTTCGATAAAAGTGAGTTCCTGCCGAATATTAGCTTAAAGGAAGTTACGGTTGATGATGGTATACAGTATATCGGCGAAGCATGTTTCGAGAATTGTATGATGCTTGAAAAGGTCAGCCTTCCACAGTCACTTTTGTGTATTGACAACGGTGCGTTCCACGGCTGCGAAGCGTTATCGGAAATAGCACTTCCTCAAATGCTTAACTGCATTGAAGACAGTGCATTCTTTGAGTGCGGCAAATTAAAACAAATTTCGATTCCCGACAGCGTCGAATATCTAGGCAGCTATGCTTTCTTTAGCTGTTCGGAGCTTGAATGCGTCAAATTATCGGCAAATGTTAATCAACTGCATGGCTCAACATTTTATAATTGCAGCATGCTTTCCTCATTTGAGGCGCAAAATTTAAAGCAGGCTTTTGAAGCCGATTTCCACAACACAAAAATTGATATTGACAGTCTTATAGAGAACGGCGTTGAGATTAAATAAACGGCGGTGAAAAAATGTTACCGAAAATTAGAATAATGTTCGTCTGCCACGGCAATATCTGCCGCAGTCCGATGGCGGAATTCATAATGAAAGACCTTGTGAAAAAGCAGGGGATTGAGTATAAATTTGAGATTGCTTCATCCGCAACAAGCACGGAGGAGATTTGGAACGGAATCGGCAATCCGGTTTATCCGCCGGCGAGAGCCGAGCTTGCAAAGCACGGACTTAAATGTGACGGCAAGAGGGCGATTCAGCTTCAGAAAAACGACTACGGCAAGTATGATTTGTTCATTGGCATGGACAGTGCAAACATAAGAAATATGCTTTATATCTTTGGCAATGACCCCGACCGAAAGATACATAAGCTCATGGATTATACCTCCCGTGGAGGAGATGTTGCCGACCCGTGGTATTCGAGAAATTTTGAAGTGACATACAAAGATGTCCTTGACGGCTGCACTGCGTTACTTGATGAGCTGATTGATAAGAACAAATAAAACAAAACCGTGTTTTGCAACTGTGCAAGGCACGGCTTTTAAATTTGCTTACCCTCTCAGGGTTCGAATCTCTCAAAAATTTATAAAAAAATAAAAAAGAGAAGCAATACCGAAGTATCACTTCTCTTTTGGCGCGCTGCAAGGGATACAGGCGGCAAACCGCCTTGCGTGCTCGGCGACCGTCGCATGGCGACAGTACCCGCCTCACACTTCGCGACTAAAAACAGTCCACAGGACTGTTTTCTTAACGCCGCTCACCCTCTCAGGGTTCGAATCCCTGAATAAAAAAACAGAAGCAACACAAAATTGTATTGCTTCTGTTTTGGCGCGCTGCAAGGGATTCGAACCCCTGACCTTTTGGTTCGTAGCCAAACACTCTATCCAGCTGAGCTAGCAGCGCATATTTTTTTGTGCCCGATTATATTATCACTATTTTAACAAAAAGTCAACCGAATTTCGAAAATATTATGTAATAAAAATAATTTATTTTTTTGCTTTTTTATGTTATATTATATACGGTTAAAATTATAGCTAAAATTGATAAGTGTAAAAGAGATGTTTTTACTTATGGAAAAAAGATATGATGTTCTTATCGTGGGCAGCGGAGTCGGCGGACTTTATACCGCACTTTCTCTCCCCGAGGATACTTCGGTGCTTGTCCTTTCAAAAAAATCGGACACGCTCTCAAACAGTAATTTGGCACAGGGCGGTGTTGCTGCCGTTTTGAGCTTTGAAAATGACAGCTTTGACCTTCACTACGAGGACACTATGATTGCCGGCAGCCGTGAAAACGACCCCGACGCAGTCAATGTACTTGTTCACGAAGGTCCCGATGATGTTCGCAAAATTATGCAATACGGCGTTGATTTTGACAAAAATCCCGACGGCACGGTGCAGAAAACTCTTGAGGGAGGTCATTGCCGCAGGAGAATTGTGCATCACAAGGACACAACGGGTGCTGAAATTGTCAAAAAGCTGCTTGAAGAGGTACACAGAAGAAAAAATATTACGCAAGTTCCGAACTCGCTTGTTTATAAGCTTGAAAAGGTTAAAAGCGGTTTTTGTGCGGATATTCTCGATGAAAACGGAAAGCCTTTCAGCGTATTTGCGGATTACTGCGTGCTTGCGACGGGCGGTATAGGCAGAGTTTACAAGTACACCACAAATCCTGCCGTTGCAACGGGTGACGGAATACGCCTCGCGTATGAATTGGGTGCTGCGATAAAGCATTTGAGCTATGTTCAGTTCCACCCGACAGCCTTCAACGGACCCGACAGGGAACAATTCCTTATAAGCGAGGCTGTCAGAGGCGAGGGCGCATATCTTCTCAACTGCAATAAGGAGAGATTTATGCACCGCTACGACGACCGTCTTGAATTAGCACCGAGAGATGTCGTTTCAAGGGCGATTATCCTTGAAAGCAGAAAGACGGGAAGCAATAACTTCTATCTTGATATAACATATAAGGACAGCGATTTTGTCAGAAACCGTTTCCCCGGAATTTACGCAGGCTGTCTTGAGCACGGCGTTGATATTACAAAGGATTTAATTCCGATATTCCCCTGTCAGCACTATCTTATGGGTGGTATCGACGTTTCACTTGAGGCGAGAACAACCGTTTCAAGGCTCTATGCCGTCGGCGAATGCTCACACACGGGTGTTCACGGCAAAAACAGACTTGCAAGCAACTCCTTGCTTGAGGCTTTGGTTTTCGGCAGACGTGCCGCAGAGGATATTACAAAATGCATCAACGGCGGTTATTCTCACGTTGTGGTTGAGGACAAGCAGCTTGATGTTTCCGGTGCACCGATGCCAAAAGGACTTCGTACCGAGATACGCTCGATTATGCAGAGGGCATATTTCGTTATTCCCGATATGGACGCTGTTCGCACGGGGCTTAAAAAGGTTGACAAAATTCTTGCCCGCCTTAAAAACGGCAAGTTTGCGATTACCCCCGACTATTGTGAGGCATTGAGCCTTGCAAGCGTAGCTCACATAATATTGAAGGAGGTTGACGAGGGATGAACGTTCCGCAGTTTTACATTGATGAAATAATCCTTTCGGCTCTTAAAGAGGATATTAACTATATTGACGTTGCGACGGATTATCTTATTGACGAAAATCAGCGCAACGACGCATATTTTGTTTCAAAGGCAGACGGCGTGCTTTGCGGAATTGAGGTTGCAATGAGAGTTTTTGAGCTTCTTGACGACACGTTTGAATGCAAGACTTATTTCAAGGACGGCGACGAAATCAAAAAGGGCGACCTTATCGCAGAATTTTCGGGCAAAACCGTTCTTTTGTTAAAGGGCGAACGCACAGCATTAAATCTTCTTCAGCATATGTCGGGAATCGCAACTGCCACGAACAGACTTGTTAAGCTCTGCGAGGGCACAAACGCTCAAATTACAGACACAAGAAAAACCTTGCCGTCCATCAGAGCACTTCAGAAATATGCGGTTACCTGCGGCGGAGGCAAAAATCATCGCTTCAATCTTTCCGACTGCGCTATGCTCAAGGACAATCACATTGACGCAGGCGGCGGAATTATAAACGCTGTCAACACGCTCAGGAGTAAAATCGGTCACACCACAAAGATTGAGGTCGAAACGAGAAATCTTGACGAGGTTCGTCAAGCGGTTGAGGTCGGTGCGGATATTATTATGCTCGACAATATGACAAACGATATGATGCGTGAGGCTGTCAAGATTATTGACGGCAGAGCGAAAACCGAGGCTTCGGGCGGAATTACCGACGAGACAATCAGAGGCGTTGCCCAAACAGGCGTTGATATAATTTCTGTCGGTGCAATCACTCACTCGGTCAAGGCGTTTGATATTTCAATGAAAATGAAATAATTAAAAAGCAAAAAATTTGAGCCTTTCGGAATTTCCGAAAGGCTCTTTTAGTTTGTTAAACTATATTATTTTTTAGCTTCTTTCTTAGCTTCTTTTTTTGCCTTCTTTTCAGCCTTGAGCTTAGCGGTCAAAGCATCCTCTTCGGCTTTAAGACGCTCAAGCTCTGCCTTGTCGTTAGCAAGCTTTGCCTCATGACGAGCCTTAGCCTCATCATAGATGGATTCAATTTCCTCAAGATGAGTGTAATTTTCCTGCTGGCTTACAAGCTTTTCAGCGTAGATATAGGGCTTCGCAGCTCTGCCGTAGCGAGCGTGCATATCCATCTCGATTTTTTCTTTCTTGAGGATAATCTTTTTCTCAGCCAAAACAGCCTTGATTTCGCCCTTAATTCTCTTAACCTCGTCGCTGTCATTGTTCTTCTTAGCCTCTGTGAGCATTTCGTTGAGCTCACGAAGCTTCATCTCGCAATCATCCTCTCTCTCGAACAATTCGTCAAGAGTTGTGAAATCGGGAGCAGAAAGAACTTCTCCGTTTGAGTAATATTCCTTGATAGCTCTGCAAGAGTCAATTCTCTTCTTGGCAATTTCAATAGCGAACTTGCGGTATTCTCTCTCCTCGTGGGTGCTCTTGGGCATTGCCTTAGCCTGACGAAGCTCCTTCTTTACGCTGCCGAAATCCTGCTCAAGCAAAGCGGAAAGTCCGCCGTCAAGAACGGCTCTGTTAGCCTCAAGCTGCATTTTGTAGAACGGAGTTTCAAACTTGTCAAGTTCTGCGCAAACAAGCTTTGAAATTTCGATTTCCTCATTGCGTTCAAGAACAGCCTTATACGCCTTTTTAGCAGCCTTCTTCTGTTCCTTGTCCTTTATAGACTTGTAATCACGCTTAGCCTCCTGCGGCTTCTCGTTGACAAGTGCCTTAGCTTCTCTGATTATATCAACCGCTTCGACAAGGTTGCCATCGTCAAGTACGCCGTTTGCGTAGTCCTCAAACAAGGCTCTGATTTTAAGAATACGAACGATAGCCTTCTGATGTCTCTCATCGAGGTCATAGAAGAAATAGGGAACAACGTTCATAAATGCGCCGACAGCAGCCATGATAATCATAACGGTCATCATATCATAGAGAAGTCCGGGTTTTCCCGTATTAACGTCAAGAATATCAAACGGCTTTGCGTAACCGTTGTTGTCGTGAACGCCGTAAGCCTTCTGAATGAACGGAACAACAGAGGATGTGAGAAGCGTTACGATATTACCGATTGTGGTAACGGCAGCGAACATACCGTCGATTCTCTCGCCCGAACGGTACTGCTGATAGTCACGAATATCCGCCTGAATAGCCGGCGTTGTAATCTGCTCGAATGCGCCGACAAGCCAGTTGAGGTAAACGCAGGCGAACAACCACCAAATGTTGTGCATACCCATAAGCATTGATGCGATGAACAATACGTTGAACATATTTACGCCGATAAGAACCTTTTTCTTACCCCATTTCCTGATACAGATCGGAGCAAGCAGCATTCCCCAAAGGGAAGCGTTACCGGTAAGGGTACTGATGAGTGCGTATGTAGTACCGTTACAGGTATGACCGTATGTGTATGACCACTGGAGGATTGCGCCGTAAGCACTCTCCAAGAAGCCGAGCCAGCCTGCGCAAGCGATGATCCAGAAATATTTGTTCTTTGCAACCTCACGGAGTGAGTCCATAAAGCTGATTTGAATTGTATGTGTTTTAGCCTGTACGATTTTCTCCTCGGTATTTGCATAAACGATAATTGTAAGAGCGATACCGATGAGTGCGAATACGGGATAAGAATATCTGTAAACTCTGATGTCGTAAAGGTCGTCGTTTGAAACAACCTGTGCAATAATCGGAAGCACGATATTAACAATTGACGGAGCAAGTGAATAAACAACCGACTTGATTGCAAGCACGTCCGTTCTCTCCTGAGTGTTCGGAGAAAGAACGTGAATAAGGTTTGTATATGCGTCGTTGAAGAAGTTGAAGAAGAACTGCAGCAGCAAGCTGAACAGCAATACCATTGCGCACTTGATTACATAGCCCGCTTCTTTTCCGAAAAGCATATTCGGAAAAAGAGTGTACATAGATTCGTACGGGAACCAGACGTATGCTATTGCAATCAATGCCGTGGGAATACCCATTGAAAGAATGTACGGTCTGTACTTACCGCCCTTACCTCTTGTGTTGTCGATAATATTCGCTCTGATACCTGTCAAAGGAATATTTGCAAGAGTTGAAATCAAGTAGAGTATGTACATATCCGTAGGAGATACGCCGATAGCTCCGCCGACAACCATGTTCTGAGTTGTGACAAGAAGTGTTGAACCGAGCGTGATAATGAAATACGCACCGATACCGCCGCCTGCGTAAGCGGCAATTTCCTTGAAGGTCATATAGCGACCTAATTTCGGGACTTTCCAGTAGGTCTTAACGTCACTTACTGCTCCCTTTACTTTCTGAGACAAATCCATTTTTTAATATTGGCCCCCTATACTATAATAATGTCTTACGTTTTGCCTTGCTTTCCCAACAAGACGGTAACGTTTATATTATATCATAAACAGACAAGCTTTACAATCAAACATATTTTACATATTTTTCGGTAAATATATGTTTGATTTGCACAGTAGAATCGGTTATACTGTTGTTTAATGAACAAACAAATCTTTCAACGAGTGGAAACGGAGAACAAAATATGATTTTTTACGCAAAGGATTTCGGCATACTTCCCGACTCGGAAATAGCAAAAAAGCTTGACAAGGTATTTTCCGAAATGGCAAAAACGGACGATGAAAAAACACTTGTATTTGAAAAGGGCGTTTACCGCATCGACCTTGACAACTGCAAAACGAGAACACTTTACATAACCAACACCGTCGGCGACAAGGAGTTTTCCGAAAAAGAGAAAGAAAAGCCGCACAAATCCAAGGTGGGAATGTACCTTAACGGCATAAAAAATCTTACAATTCAGGGTAACGGCTCAACGTTTACCGTTGACGGTCATTGCACGAATATTGCGCTTGAAAACTGCGAAAACATTACCATTGACGGCATTGAATTGGACACGTCAAACCCTCCGCTTCACGAAATGACGGTTGTGGAGAAAAAGGGCGGCAGTGTTGTTTTCGCACTCGATAAAAATTGCAAATATGTAAACGAAAACGGCACATTTTACTTTGTCGGCAAGAATTACAAGCACAAGTTTTACGATAAATTTGTCTATTCAAGTCCTGCGCTTGTCAGGGCGGATGACCCCGACCATATGGAAAGAGTGCTTTCTCCGTTTGCGGGCACTCGCTCCTTTAAGGAAATCGAGCCTTATAAATTCAAGGCAAAATATTTTTCCGCAAAGAGATTCAAATTGGGCGACAAATATTATCTCTTTGATTTAAGGCGTGAAAACGTCGGAATTTTCGTAAATTCCTGTAAGAATTTCACATTGAAAAATTCGGCGCAGAGATACAACTGCTCACTCGCTCTCGTCTGCCAAAAGACCGAAAACATAACGGTTGACAACGTCGATTTTTCTCCGAAGCCCGAGTCGGGAAAGCTTCTTTGCTCGATTGCCGATTTTATGCAAATTTGTATGTGCAAGGGTCAGGTCAGCGTTACAAACAGCAATTTCTGCGGTGCGAGCGACGACGCAATAAACGTGCACGGTATTCATATGTATATCAAAAAGATTGACGGCAACACTCTCACGCTAAAATTCAAGCATCCGCAAACCCACGCATTTAATCCTTTCTTTGACGGCGACGATATAGAATATGTTGACCGCTTTACTCTTGAATGTATGGGCAAGGCGAAAATTCTTACCTCAAAGCTCATAAGCGAGCACACGGTTGAAATTACCGTTGACTCAACTCTCGGCGCAAAAGAGGGAATGGTTATTGAGGACGTTACGCTCTGTCCCGATTTTTACTATGCCGGAAACACTATAAATAGAATTACGACAAGGGGCATACTTGTAACCACAAGGGGAAAAGTTGTAATCGAAAACAACAAATTTGTCAATACAAATATGGCGGCTATTCTCATTTCCGACGACGCAAAGAGCTGGTACGAAAGCGGTCCTTGTAAAGATGTGACTATCAGGAACAATTACTTCGGAGAATGTTATGCACATTTCCTGTCTGTTTTACCCGAAAACGGAAAAAATAAAAATCAGGTTCACAAGAACATAACCGTTGAGGGCAACACGTTCGACGCAAAGCACGACAAGGGAATTTCTCTTAAAGGTGCGGAAAATATCACGATAAAAAACAATAAAATCATCTCTTCAAAAAAGAAAAATCACTTTGTAAAGGCAGTAAATTGCAAAAATCTTGTGATTGAGCAATAAAATTTACAAAAAATTCGTATATTTCTTTTTTTCAAAGGTTTATAATAAACTGAATTTTTTAGGGAGAGGAGCTTTTATATGCCTAAAAAACAGCAGATGAAAAAGACAAGCACAACCCATTTCGGAATTCAGCGTAAAATCGTAGCGAATATGACTGCGGAGAGCTGGGAGACAATACCGCATGTAACCTATAACTATGAGCCTGACGTGACGGAGTTTATGATTGAGTATCAAAGACTCAACGAGAACTGCGCTCCCGAGGACAAGATAACACTTAATACTCTTATGCTCAAAATCATAGTAGAGGGCCTAAAGGCAGACCCTGCCATGAATGCGCATATTGACTTTGACCGCAAGCTTGTCAGGGGCGAAATACACACCTTTGAGGATATAAATATTTCAATGCCTATGGTGCTTCCGAACGGCGAAATGATGACAATAAATCTCCACAACTTTGAAAATAAGAATTTGAATCAGATGGCGGACTACATTAAGGACGTCAACCGCCGTGTCGCAAACACAAATCTTAACGAGGTTATGTTCGACGTTTCGCTCGACAACACCCTCACGGCATTGAAGCACGGAAAAATAAAGCAAACTATCTACCGTCTTATCGGCTCAAAAACGGGTAAGCACAAGGTCAAAACTCTTTCGGGCAAGGCCAAAAAGGAATACGAGGCTATCCCCGAAAAGGACAGGCTTACAAAGAGAGACATTGAGCAGGGCACAATTACCGTTTCAAATATCGGCTCGACCTACCGTCAGCAAAGAGGCGAAACGTGCTTGCTTGAAATCGTACCGCCGCAGGTCTGTGCCATTGCACTCGGTGCTGTTCAGGATAAGCCCGTTGTTATCGTAAACGAAAACGGCGAAAAGGAAATCGCTATACGTCAGGTTATGCCACTTTGCATTGCCTTTGACCACAGGGCACTTGACTTCGGAGAGATCGTTCCGTTCATAAAGCGACTTGACGAAATCTTTGAAGCACCCGAAATCATCCACACTTGGAGAGACGGCGGAACAGACGATATAGATATGGAAGAAATCAAGGTTGAGCGTGAAGAGCGTGAGGCTAAATACGAGCAGTCTAAGGAGCGTGAAAAGGCTCGCAAGGAAGCAGAGGACAAGGCGAGAAAGGCTCAGCGTGAGGCTGAAAAGGCTGAACGTGATGCCGAAAAAGCACAAAAAGAGGCTGCCGAAAAGGCACTTAAGGCTCAAAAAGATGCCGAAGAAAAGGCACGCAAGGAAGCCGAACGTCTTGAAAAAGAAAAGAAGGACGCCGAGGAAAGGGCAAAGAGAGAAGCCGAAAAAGCCGAAAAGGACAAGAAGGATGCCGAGGAGAAGGCTCTCAAGGAGCAGCTCAAGGCAGAAAAAGCTCAAAAAGACGCTGAGGAAAAGGCAAAGAGAGAAGCCGAAAAAGCAGCGCAAAAAGAGTTGGAAAAGGCTCGCAAGGAATCCGAAAAGGCTCAAAAAGAGGCTGAAAAAGCCGAGGAAAGAGCAAGAAAAGAAGCCGAAAAGGCTCAAAAGGACGCTGAAAAGGAAGCTAAAATACAGCTCGAAATCGAAAAGGCTAAAAAGGATGCCGAGGAAGCCGTTAAAAGAGCAGAGGAAGCTAAAAGGAAGGCTCTTGAAGCGAAAAAGGACGCCGAAAATATCAACTGATAAAACACACATAAAAAACAGCCACTCATTTTATACAATGTGAGTGGCTGCTTTCATTTGATTTAACAATTTTTTATTCCGCCGTTCTTTCGTGACGGTTGTTATATACAAACATTAAAACGGCTGCAAGGATTATCACGGCATAACCGACGAAGCTTAACAAATCGGGGACTTGATTAAACACGAAATAGCCGATAGCCGAGGTAAAAAGTATCTGCGAATAATCGTAAACCGATATTTCCCTTGCAGGCGCATAGGAGTATGCCGCAGTTATTGTAAACTGACCGCCTGCCGCACCGGCACCGGCAAGAATGAGATAAATCCATTGCTTAACGCTCATAGGCTCATAATCGGCAATGAAAAACGGCAGCAGAACGACCACCGAAAACGCCGAAAAGAAGAAAACAATGAACGGCCCTTTCGCCCCCGTTTCGCTTGCTTTTCTGACAAAGGCATAGGCAGCGCCCGCACCTATTCCGCCCAACAGACCCATAAGCGACGGGAAAAGTTCTGAATTACCCATTGAGGGCTTGACTATCAGCATACTTCCCAAAAAAGCTGTGGTTATTGCTCCCAGCTGAAACGGAGTTGCCTTTTCCTTTAGCACAAAAATACTGAATATAATCGCAAAAAACGGCGACATTTTATTGAGTATCGAAGCGTCGGCAAGCACAAGGCGGTCTATCGCATAGAAGTTGCAAACAAGTCCGATTGTTCCTGCCGCAGAGCGAAGAAACAAATATTTATATGACCGCTTCGGCGCTTTGAACATACTCGGGTCTTTCAATAAGACGGCGAGTGCAAACAGCATTGCGACGGCGTTTCTGAAAAATGCTTTTTGAAATGTGGGCAAATCCCCTGCAAGACGCACAAAGGTCATCATAAGTGCAAACGAGAATGCCGACATTATCATAAGTAAAATACCCTTATACTTATTTTTCAAAATATCACCGCCTTTATCGAAATCTTTTAATATAGCTGTCCCCTGCTGTTTTATATATCTAAAAGAAGCTCAACGGGACAATGGTCGCTTCCGAAAATTTCCTGATGAATAGAAGCACCGACAAGATTTTTTTCAAGCTTTTTCGAAGCTATGAAATAGTCGATACGCCACCCTACGTTCTTATCTCTTGCGTGAAAACGGTATGACCACCAAGAGTATTCGTTCTCCGCATCGGGATAAAAATATCTGAACGTGTCGATAAATCCGCAGTCGAGCATCGTTGTCATTTTATCTCTTTCCTCGGGGGTAAAGCCGGGATTTTTCGTGTTTGTTTTCGGATTTTTAAGGTCTATTTCCTTATGTGCCACATTCAAGTCGCCGCAGAAAACAACAGGCTTTTTCTTTTCAAGCTCCAACACATATTCTCTGAATTTATCCTCCCATGACATACGGTATTCAAGCCTTTTAAGCCCGTCCTGCGAGTTCGGAGTGTAGCAGGTTATAAAATAAAATTTTTCAAATTCAAGCGTTATGACTCTGCCCTCGTTATCGTAAAAAGGCTGTTTAATTCCGTATTCTACGCCGATAGGCTCGTCCTTTGAAAATATCGCCGTACCCGAATAGCCTTTCTTCTCGGCATAGTTCCAATAGCAATGATAGCCCTCGGGCGAAAAGTCGATTTGTCCCGACTGAACCTTTGTCTCCTGCAAGCAAAATATATCTGCGTCAAGGCTGTTGAACGCCGTCATAAAATCCTTGTTCATAACCGCCCTTATTCCGTTTACATTCCAAGAAATAAATTTTTTCATATAATTTTCTCCCGTATTTTTTCTACCGTAAAAGTATATCATATTATCCTACTTTGCTCAACAAAATATATTGTTATTTTATTGACATTAAAGTATAAAGAAGGTAAAATACAAAATGTTCGCAAATAAGCACGCATAGTTTATGAAAAGAGCGTTATTATGAATAATAAAACAAATACCGCCGCAAGCGTTGAAGCCGACAGATCCTTATGGAGCATATTTGCAAAAGCCGTCGGCGGAATTTTGGGCGTGGCGATAGCGTATATTGTGCTTTATATGGCATATAAGGACGGCACTACTTATTATCAAACCCCGTCCTACACCAATCCGAGTATGGACGCATTTGCGCCTGCGCTTGTTCCCTCAACGTCTCCGAGCAGTTCGAACGGCACGGTTGTTCCGATCGACGAAAACGATATACCGCATATCGATTTGACGAAAATGCCTCAAACCAAAGAGGAAATTGTCGAATACTATAAGTCTGCAAATCACAAGGTCAAAACTCAGGCGAAGAGCGTTACAAGGACATATAATAAGGTTTCAAACTACAACAATGTACTTGAAACGGGCAGCAATCCCATTCTTTCAAGGATAGGCAAGGCCGTTATGGGAAAATTTCTTACGGAAAACCTTGAGCCGAAAACCTTTACGGGTACAGCCGAAATAACAGGTGCTTTTCCGCCGCCGAATGCGGTATGCGGACTTGAAGCAGACGAGGTTGAGTCGGCAATATGCACCGACAAGGGTGATTTTTTTGAGCTTGAAATACATATGCTCCCCGAGGTTGACCCCGTAAGCGGCAAGGGCACGGGTGCGGTAAGCACTATAATCACAAAAAAGGAAATTACCGATGCAGTTGAGGGATATGTTGAAATATCCGATATTCGCTGTGAATATGAAAACGTATATTTAATTGCAAACGTCGATAAAAGCACGGGCGATATTACAGAGCTTTATGTAAATATGCCGTTGTATCTCAACCTGTCGGCTCTCGGCATGGACTGTAAGGTCGGCTTATGCTTTGAGGACAGATATACGGTTGAATGGTAAAAGAGAGGACTTAGAAATGAGCAAAAACCCTTTGTTTGATAAAATCAAATATTTCATTATAGATATGGACGGCACGTTTTATCTTGACGGCAACCTTATTGACGGCTCGCTTGACTTTCTTAAAAGGGTAAAGAGCGTCGGAAAGGATTTCTGCTTTTTCACAAACAATTCGTCAAATAACGTCGAGGTCTGCAAGGCAAAGCTTCACAATATGGGCTGCGAGGTCACATGCGATAAAATCGTAATTTCCTCACACGTTACAATTTCCCACCTTAAAAAGAATTATCCGAATGCTTCTGTCTATCTTTTGGGCAACGAAAGACTGACGGCAGATTTTGAAAATGCAGGCATAAAGCTTGTTGACGAAAATCCCGATATTGTGGTTTTGGGATTTGACACAACGCTCACTTATGAAAAAATCAGAAAAGCCTGCAAATTTATCGCAGATGGCAAAAGGTACATTGCCACGCACCCCGATTTTAACTGTCCGACGGCAGACGGCTTTATGCCCGACACAGGCTCGATGATGGCTATGTTCAAGGCTTCGACGGGAAAAGACCCCGAGGTTATGGGCAAGCCGCACGCCCACACGGTCGAATATCTTACCGAGAAACTCGGCTGTGAAAAAGATGAGCTTTGCTTTATCGGCGACAGGCTCGAAACCGACATTGCAATAGGTATGGACAACGGCGTAACCTCGGTGCTTGTGCTCACGGGCGTTACCGATTTGGCATCATATGAAAAGAGCGATATTAAAGCCTCGTTTGTCGCAAAATCCTTAAAGGCATTATCGGAAGAATTATAAAAATTACGGAGATACTCATTCTATTGAGCGTCTCCGTTTTTGTTTTATTCAAGAGGAATTTTTTTAATTTCCGTGCCTGTGTAATAGTGCGTTAAAATCGTCTTGTAATCGCTGCCGTTTCGTGCCATATAATCAGCTCCGTACTGGCTCATTCCGATAAGATGACCGTATCCCGAAACATTAAAAGTGAAATTACCGTTTGAGTATTCCACAGAAAAAGCAGGACTTCTCAATGAAAACAGCTTGCGAGCGTTTGCGCCCGTCAGCGTTTTTGAGCCTATTGTAATATTTTTTACCGCACCCGCCTCGGTTCTTTCGATATTCCCTATCCAAGCGGATGGGTCGTCGCCGAGTTGTATATCGCTCTCCTGTGAAAGAGCCTGCCGAAACTGCTCCGTGCTCAAAACGACGGTTGACGAACAATCGGGAGAGAGCTTATCCCCCGAGGACACGACCGACACAAGATACGGCAGCTCCCCTCCCCATATATCGGCGGCGTTCTCGGTTTTTCCCGTGCTTATCGCACAATATGCCGCCACAATCGGCTCGGAATTATACGTTACCGCCTCGCCTGCCACCTCGCTTACGGCAGATAAGATTTTTTCGTGGTAACGCTCATATTTGTCGCCCCATTTTTCCTTTTGCTGCTCCTCGTTCAAATACCCCTGATGCTTTTTCGGGTCGTCCGAAATATCTGCACCGCCGAGCGAGGAATCGGGATTTTTGCGAAGCCTTACAAGGTTTGTGTATGCCGCAACCGCCTGCGCCTTCAATGCCTCCTCGTGATATGTGGCAGGCATTTCACTCGCAACACAGCCGACAAGGTATTCCGTGACGGAAGCGGTCATAATATTTCCGTCCGCCTTTGCCATAACCTTTACCGTGTCCGAATTTTCGGCGTTCGGCTCTCCGCTTTTTTCAAAAATCGGTGTTGAAAATGTGTTCTTGACGTTCTTTGTCGAAAACTCCGACAAGTCGAGCGCCGCCACAGGGACAACTATCATTGCAAGCAGTAATACAAGCACAAAAATCACAGGTCTTTTCATTTAATTCCCTCCGTTTATAATTCTTTGGTTTTCGTTGACTTTACGGCTGTTTTGATATACAATATAATATCAATTAAAATGAATAATTGTGTCTTGATATATATTTAATCAACAAGGAGGCTCGGAAATGTCCGAATTTATCTCATCTATCTCCGATAGTACCATTCACAGTTTATGCGATGAATTGCTAAAAAATAACAGCATACAGCCGGAAGATTATAAAAGATTTGACGTCAAGAAGGGCTTGAGAAATTCCGACGGCACCGGCGTTATGGCAGGTCTTACGAAAATCTGCTCGGTTGAGGGCTACTACATAGACGATGGCGAAAGAGTGCCGAGAGAGGGCAGACTTTTTTACCGTGGAATAAATATGAGCGATATTGTCAAAAACTGCAAGCAGGAAAACCGCTTCGGCTTTGAAGAGGTCGTTTGGCTTTTGCTCTTCGGCGATTTACCGACAAAGGAGCAGCTTGACGCTTTCACTTCCGTTCTCGCTCAGGCAAGAGAGCTGCCCGACGAATTTATCGAGGATATTATTATGAAAGCGCCGTCAAGGGATATTATGAACAAGGTCGCAAGCTCCGTTCTCGGTCTTTACACCTTTGACGAAAATCCCGACGACACCTCGCTTGAAAATGTGCTTCGTCAGTCAATTCAGCTCATTGCTCAAATTCCTATGCTTATGTCTTACGCATATCAGGCAAAGCGCAGAGCGTTCGACCACAAGAGTATGTACATTCATCAAAACAAGCTCGACTACACTATGGCGGAGTCGATTTTAGGCTCTATCCGTTCGGACAGAAAATTTTCGGACGCCGAAGCAAAGCTTCTTGATACTTGTATGATTATCCACGCAGACCACGGCGGCGGTAACAACTCGGCATTTACGACACGCTGCATAACCTCGACGGGTACGGACACCTATTCCGCCATTGCGGCAAGTATCGGCTCGCTTAAAGGACCTAAACACGGCGGTGCAAACATTCGTGTTCACAGAATGCTTGAGGATATTAAGACAAACGTCAAAAATACCGCAGACGAGGGTCAAATTGCGGATTATCTTGCAAAAATCATCAAAAAAGAGGCAGGCGACGGCTCGGGACTTATTTACGGTATGGGACACGCTGTTTATACCCTTTCGGACCCGAGAGCAAAGCTCTTAAAACAGGATGCGGCTAAATATTCCGCAGAGTTCGGATATGAGGAAGATTTCCGTATACTCGACACAATCGAGAGAGTCACACCCGAGCTTTTCTGCAAATACAAGGGTATTAAGAAAAAGATTTGTGCGAATGTCGATTTGTATTCCGGACTTATATATTCAATGCTCAACATTCCCGAGGAGCTTTTCACACCGCTGTTTATGGCTTCAAGGTCCGCAGGTTGGTGCGCTCACAGAATGGAAGAGCTTTATTCGGGCGGAAAGATAATGCGACCTGCTTATAAGAGCGTTTCTCTGCCGAGAGGCTTCGTTCCGCTTGCGGAGAGAATCGATAATCATACAGTTCAAAACGAATACATACCCAGCGAAGAAAGATAATTACGAAAGAGGCTTAAAAATGAGTTCAAAATCATCAAAAAAGAACATTAGCTTTAAGGCGATATATGCCGTTCTCGGCGTTGCACTCGCTTGTTTGACACCGATAAGAATTTATCAGCTTATATGTCTTAACGAGAGAGATTCAAGCGGATTTTTTGCAAGAATAAATCCAAGCGTTTATATTTTCTATGCACTCGCAGTTATCTTTGCGGTTGCATTGTTCGTACTTGTGACGCTTTCAAACAAGGTCACGGCTTCAAAGTCCGTGAGAGGCAAATCAAAATCGCTTTTAATCGGCTCGGCACTCTTTGCGCTCGGCCTTGCTTATGATACGGGCATTTGTGTAGGCTCGTTTATAAAAGCCGTCACAAGCTACGGCGCAGGCTCAAACGTAATGGCATATCTTTTCTCAAACGGTATGTTTGCGTTGTTCTTTGAAGCTGTTTTCGGCTTATGTGCCTGCATTTATTTCATACTCTTTGCCCTCTATTACAATGACGGCAAAGGCAATTTTTCAGACTACAAATTTCTCGCCTTGACTCCCCTTTTCTGGGCAATGTTCAAGACGGTTTACAGATTTATGACAAAAATCAGCTTTACTGTATTGGCTGACCTTATGCTCGAATTGGGTATGCTTATATTTATGATGCTTTTCTTTATGTCCTTTGCAAGAATAAGCTCTCAGGTTTGCCAAAAGTACGAAATGCGTAAGGCTATGCGCTACGGTCTGATTGCGGCAATGTTTGCGCTTGTAATCGGCATATCGAGACTTGCCGTTACCGTTTGCGGACTTTCGTCTACACTTCCGACGGGCTTCCCGTTCTCTCTTACCGATTTGACCTTCGGCATTTTTGCTATTATTTACGTTGCCGCTTGCTCAAAATCGGGCAGAAGCGCAAGCGAGGACGACCTGCTTGCAGATAACGACGAAAAGCCGTCAAAGGATACGGTTGACGAAGATTTTCTTAACAACTGACGGCAGGGATAAATATGTTTTTACAAAATGTTGCGGTTGCGGCAAAGCAGGTGGCAATTCTCTATATAATTGTTGCCGTCGGCTTTATCTGTGACAGAACGAAGCTTTTTACCGAAAAGGCTTCAAGGCTTACAAACGACCTGCTTTTCTATATAGTTGCCCCTGCGATAATCATCACTTCTTTTACGGCAATGGAATTGACCGATGAAAATTGGCACAATCTTCTTATGTCTTTCTTATGCGGTACGATTTTCCACGTTATTGCAATTATTATCTCTCTGCCGTTTTTCAGGCACGGCGTTGAGGACTCAATAAGGGTGTATAAATTCGCCTGCGTTTACGGCAACGTCGGCTATATGGTGCTTCCGCTTGCAGCGGCTGTTCTCGGCAACGAGGGCGTGTTCTTCTGCTCGGGCGTGCTTATCCCGTTCAATATTTTTTCTTTTACGCACGGCGTTTATCTTATGAAAAAGAGCGAAAACGGGAAGTCGCCGATAAGCTTGAAATCACTTATATTTAATCCCGGTATTATCTCGGTCATAATCGGACTTCCGATCTATCTTTTGGAGCTTCGCCTCCCCGATGTAATACTCGCACCCGTCGAATACATAGCAAGCCTCAACACACCGCTTGCAATGCTTATGTTCGGCACATATCTTTCAAATACCGACCTTAAAAAGATGTTCTTCCGCCGTGAAGCATATCTTGTGGCATTGCTGAAATTGATAGTGATGCCGCTAATTTGTTTTGGTATATTCAGACTTATGGGCATTTCGGGTACACTGCTTACGGCTCTTATTCTTTCAGCCTCTGCGCCGACTGCCAACAATACGGTAATGTTTTCCACAAAATACGGCAGGGATAACGGTGCAGCCTCGCAGACGGTTGCAATCGTGAGCTTTATCTCGATTATCACAATGCCGGTTATGATAGCGCTTTCGCAGAATTTTTAACGAAAGATTTTGATTTTATGAGAATAGATGATTTTAATCTAAACCGCCGTGAGAGTGACGCTCTGCGGTCATATGCGAAGAACGACACGTTTCCGCAGACTTTTCTTGTCGAGGGCGGAACGCTTGACGAAAGGGTAAAATTTGCCCGTTTCCTTGCAAATATGATTGTCTGCAAGGGCGAGGACGAAAAGCCCTGCGGTATTTGCCCTGCCTGTGTGAAATGCAGAGCGAACGCAAATCCCGACATTAAACAATACGGCGAAGAAAAAGAGAATTATACCTTTAAGGTCGAGCTTTCAAGGCAGATAAAGCAGGACGCTTTTGTTATCCCAAATGACTCCGACAAAAAGGTTTATATAATAACCGAGGCGCAGAATATGAACGACTCCTCGGAGAATGCGTTGCTCAAAATTCTTGAAGAGCCGCCGCATTTCGATTATTTCATATTAACCTGTACCTCAAAGAGCGCAATGCTCGACACGATAATTTCAAGAGCATCGCTGATAAGTCTTTCGCAGGCAGATGATGTTTATTCCGAAAAATGCGTTGAGCTTGCAAAGGCTATTGCACTTGCCGTCTGTGCCGATACGGAAGCGGAGCTTTTGAAGGAGCTTTCTCCCCTTGCAGGCGACAAAAACAGCTTTCTTGAAACGCTGTCGGTGCTCACAAGGATATTTACAGATGCGCTCATCTTTAAGCAGACGGGTATAAATAATTCGGAGTTTTCCGACGCAACGAACGCCCTTTGCGGAAAGCTCTCGGCAGGCAAGCTCTACTCTCTGACGGCGGTTACAGGCGAGCTTGTCAGATTATTCAAACAAAACGCAAATTATAATTTACTCATAACCGCAATGAGCGAACGCTTACGCTCGGCGGTAGGCAAATAAAGGAGAAATATATGGCAGAAATAGTCGGTATAAAATTTAAGGACGTAGGAAAGGTTTACTACTTCGGTCCGAACGGTATGACCTTTCAAAAAGGAGATAAGGCGATAGTTGAAACCGCCAGAGGTCTTGAATGCGGCGAGGTTGCAACGGAAAACAGCGATGTTCCCGACGAAAGCATCGTAGCACCCTTGAAGCCTGTTATCAGGCACGCAACAAAAGAGGATTTGGCGACAGTTGAACAGAATAAGGAAAAGGAAAAAAAGGCTTTCCAAATCTGCGAGGAAAAAATTGCCCGTCACGGTCTTGATATGAAGCTTGTGGACGTCGAATACACCTTCGACTCAAGCAAAATTCTTTTCTATTTTACCGCAGACGGCAGAGTTGACTTCCGTGAGCTTGTAAAGGACCTTGCAGGCATTTTCAGAACAAGAATTGAATTGAGGCAAATCGGCGTCAGAGACGGTGCAAAGAAGCTCGGCGGCTTCGGAATATGCGGCAGACCCTTCTGCTGTAATACTTTCCTCGGCGAGTTCCAACCCGTTTCAATTAAGATGGCAAAAGAACAGGGTATGTCATTAAACCCTGTTAAAATCAGCGGCACCTGCGGCAGACTTATGTGCTGTCTTAAATATGAGCAGGACACATATGAGCACCTTTTACGCCACACCCCGAAGGTCGGAGCTATTGTTGAGACTGTCGAGGGCAGAGGCACGGTAATCGAAAACAATCTTATTACGGGTATGCTCAAGGTAAGACTTGACAGACGAAGCGATGCTGCTCCGATACTCGTTGAACGCCACAGCGTCAAGCTTATCAAGGACGCTCAGATAAGACTTGACAAAAAAGAAATCGAGGCTCTCAAGGGTATCGAATAAAATTCATAAAATACCTCTTGAAATTTCACAAAATTGTGTTACAATGTAAATCAATAAATGACAAGGGAGGTAAGAATTATGGCATACAAAATCAGTGATGATTGCATTTCATGCGGTGCTTGCGCTGCAGAATGCCCCGTTGAAGCTATTTCTGACGGCGGCGATAAGTACGTAATCGATGCAGATACTTGCATTGAATGCGGTAACTGCGCAGAGGTTTGCCCCGTAGGAGCTCCCGCTCAGGACTAATCCGTTTTGGGAATTTATAAAGGCTCGTTCTTCGAGCCTTTATTTTTTTGTCTTGACACAGAGCCGTAAAGGATATATAATTACAAATTGAAATTCGTTTTCAATTTCATTTCGGAGGCGAAATATGGGGTATACAACAAAGCAGAGTACGGAAATACTCGATTTTTTGAGGAATAATAAAGATAAGCACCTCACAGCGGAGGAGGTCTATTATTCGCTTCGTCAGGGCGGCAGTAATATCGGCAGAACAACCGTTTACCGCCATCTTGAAAGGTTGCACGACGACGGAGTGATCAGGAAATACCTGCTCGGCGACGGTGCGTCCGCCTGCTATCAATATTTTGAGGGCTCAGGCGATTGCCATAAACATTATCATTTGAAATGTCTTAAATGCGGAAAGCTCCTACACGCCGAATGTGATTTTTTGAACGGCCTGTCGGAGCATATCGAAAAGGAGCACGATTTTGTCATTGACGGCGAAAGGACTGTGCTTTACGGCGTTTGCGGCGACTGTCGCAGAAAGGATTGATTTTACTTGCTTGATATATTAAAGGACGTCACGCTTGACACGGCGCTTGACTGCTTGAAAATGCTGCCGTTTTTATTCTTTGCGTTTCTTTTGCTTGAAGCGGTTGAGCATCATACATCTAAAAAGACCGATAAAATTCTTGCAAGCTCGGGAAGGCTCGGTCCGCTTGTCGGCGCACTTCTCGGCTGTGTTCCGCAGTGCGGATTTTCCGTTTTTGCGGCAAATCTCTATTCGGGCGGCCTGATAGGTCTCGGCACGCTTATTGCGGTGTTTTTGTCCACCTCGGACGAGGCGGTTATAATTATGCTCTCGCACCCCGAAAGCAAGGGCGAAATACTAAAGCTCATTGCCGTCAAGGTCGTTATTGCAATAATTTTCGGCTATATAATTATGCTTCTCGAAAAGAAACGTCCCGAGCCCGAAAAGCACGTTGAGGACCTGTGCAGGGATGAGCATTGCGGCTGCCACGACGAGCACGGCGGAATATTAAAGCCTGCTCTTCATCACACGGTAAAAATTTTCGGCTTCCTTGTCTTAACCGTTTTTGTCCTAAACCTTGTGATTTCGCTTTTGGGCATTGACAGAATTTCAAAACTCTTGCTCTCCGACACGGTTTTTCAGCCGTTTTTGTCGGCTATAATCGGCATTATTCCCAACTGTGCCGCTTCGATTGTTCTCACAGAGCTTTACTTAAAAGGCGCTATCAGCTTTGCCTCGGTCATATCGGGACTTTGTATGGGTGCGGGCGCAGGACTTATTGTAATTTTCCGTGAAAATAAAAATGTAAAAGAGAATGTAAAAATCGTTGCAATTATGTACGCTTGCTCAGTGCTTTCGGGCATTATCGTATCATTTTTGCCGATATGATTTATAAAAAATACACGCAAGGCTGAAAATTTTTGTCAGCCTTGTTTTTTATTGCCTGTCCGCTTCGCTTTTCGTTGACATAACGGGCATAGTATTATATAATATTTACGTATGGTTTGAACTAAAAATATAAAACCTTTAAGGAGGAAACAACAATGGTAAAAGCAATTGTCGGCGCTAACTGGGGCGATGAAGGCAAGGGTAAAATCACCGATATGTTTGCCGAAAAGGCGGACATTGTCATTCGTTTTCAGGGCGGTGCAAATGCGGGACACACCATTATCAACGATAAGGGACGTTTTGCGTTCCATTTAATGCCCAGCGGTGTGTGCTATGACCACACTACCTGCATCATCGGAAACGGCGTTGCGCTTGATATCAACAAGTTTTTGAACGAACTTGAGGATGTTCGCAAGGCAGGTCTTAATCCGAAGCTTCTTGTTTCGGACAGAGTGCAGATTTTGATGCCCTATCACATTCTTTTGGATACTTATGAGGAGGAACGTCTCGGCAAAAACGCTTTCGGCTCTACAAAAAGCGGTATTGCACCCTTCTTCTCGGACAAGTATGCTAAAATCGGTATTCAGTTGAACGAGCTTTTCGACGAGGAATCTCTCAGAGCAAAGCTCAAAAATATATGCACATTGAAAAACCTCATTCTTGAGCACGTTTATCACAAGCCGTTGCTCGACGAGGAGGAGCTTTACAATACCTGTATGGAGTATAAAGAGAAAATCGCTCCCTATGTTTGCGACACTCACGCTTATCTTCAGCAGGCTATCAAGGACGGCAAGGAAATTCTTCTTGAGGGTCAGCTCGGCACTCTTAAAGACCCCGATTTCGGTATCTATCCGATGGTTACTTCGTCCTCAACTCTTGCAGGCTACGGTGCGGTAGGTGCAGGTATTCCGCCTCATATGATTAAAGAGGTTATCGCGGTTACCAAGGCTTATTCTTCTGCTGTCGGCGCAGGCGAATTCATTTCTGAAATTTTGGACGAGGATGAGGCTCAGGAGCTTCGTATCCACGGCGGCGACAAGGGTGAATTCGGTGCTACAACGGGCAGACCGAGAAGAGTCGGCTGGTTTGACTGCGTTGCTACTCGCTACGGCATTGAGTGTCAGGGCGCAACAAAGGTTGCTATGACGGCTATCGACTGCCTTTCATATCTTGACGAAATCAAGGTTTGCACAGCTTACGAGGTTGACGGCAAAATCATCAACGACTTCCCCACAACCGCTATACTTAAAAAATGCAAGCCCGTTTTCACAACTCTCAAGGGCTGGCACAGCAACATAAGAGGCATTAAAAACTATGACGAGCTTCCCGACGAGGCAAAGGCATATGTTGAGTTTATCGAAAAACAGCTCGGTCATAAGATCGATATGGTATCAAACGGCCCCGAGCGTGAGGCTATAATCTACAGATAATCAGGTGCAAAAATATATGGAGAAAATTCTTGTTTTGGACTTCGGCGGTCAGTATAATCAGCTGATTGCACGCAGAGTCCGTGATAACAATGTTTACGCTGAAATACTCCCCTATACGACCCCGATCGAGGTCATCAAAGCTAACAATTACAAGGGTATTATTTTCACAGGCGGACCGAACAGCGTTTACGATATGAAATCTCCGCACTACACAAAGGAAATATTGGAGCTTGGCATTCCCGTTCTCGGTATTTGCTACGGCTGTCAGCTTATTGCGTGGATGTGCGACGGCGTTGTTAAAACTGCGCCTGTTTCGGAATACGGTAAAATCGAGGTTACGGTTAAGGACAGTTTGCTTTTCAAGGGCATTCCCGAAAAAAGCGTAGTTTGGATGAGCCACACCGACTATATAGCGCAGCCCCCCGAGCATTTCGAGGTTGTCGGCTGCTCAAAGGATTGTCCCTGTGCGGCAATGCAATATCCCGAAAAGGGAATTTACGCCGTACAGTTTCATCCCGAGGTTACTCACAGCGAGTACGGACTTAAAATGCTCCACAATTTCCTCTATCTCGTCTGCAAATGCTCAGGCGATTGGGTAATGGACAATTTCATAGAAAAAACAGTCAGCGAATTGCGTGAAAAAATCGGCGACAAGCGAGTTATACTCGGTCTTTCGGGCGGAGTTGACTCCTCGGTTGCGGCAGGACTTTTGAGCCGTGCCGTCGGCGATCAGCTCACCTGCGTATTTGTCGATCAAGGTCTTATGCGTAAGGATGAGGGCGATTTCGTCGAAAAAACCTTTACATCGCTTTTCGATATGAAATTTATCCGAGTAAATTGCCAAGAGCATTTTTTGGAGGCTCTCAAGGGCGTTACAGACCCCGAGGAGAAGCGTAAAATCATCGGCACGGAGTTTTACAAGGTATTTTGGGAAGAAATCCGCAAGCAAGATGAAAAAGGCTATTTCGCACAGGGTACTATCTATCCCGACTGTATCGAATCAGGCAAGGGTAATGCCGATAAGATAAAGACGCATCACAACAAGGTTAAAATGCCCGACGACATTGAGTTTTTGGACATTATCGAACCGCTTTCAAGTCTTTTCAAGGATGAGGTAAGGCGTGTCGGCGAGAAGCTCGGTATTCCGCATGAGCTCGTTTGGCGTCAGCCCTTCCCCGGCCCCGGTCTCGGTGTCAGAATAATCGGCGAAATCACAGCCGAAAAGGTTGAAATTTTGCAGCAGGCGGATGCGATTTTCCGTGAGGAAATGGCTAATTCCGAATATGAGAGCAATCTCGCACAGTTCTTTGCCGTGCTCCCCGGCGTTAAGTCCGTCGGAGTTATGGGCGACCACAGAACTTATGAGCAGTTGGTAATTTTAAGAGCCGTTACGACAGACGACTTTATGACAGCCGATTGGGCGAGAATTCCCTATGAATTGCTTGCAAGGGTGTCTAACAGGATTACCAACGAAGTAAAGGGAATCAACAGGGTGGTTTATGATATAACCTCAAAGCCCCCTGCTACGGTTGAATACGAATAATATAAAACGGAGGCTTTATGAACACTAATATACGTCCCGAGTCAATGACTCGAATTACAACAAAAGAATTAGCAGATAAATTTATCGCCGAGCAAATCGAAGAGGTTCGTGCTCAGGTTGGCGACAAAAAGGTGCTTTTGGCTCTTTCGGGCGGTGTTGACTCATCGGTTGTAGCCGCACTTCTTATAAAGGCTATCGGCAAGCAGCTTGTTTGCGTACATGTAAACCACGGACTTCTCCGTAAGGGTGAGCCCGAAGAGGTTGTCAGAGTATTTAAGGATGAGATGGATGCAAACCTCATTTATGTTGATGCTATCGACCGCTTCCTTGATAAGCTTGCAGGCGTTGAGGACCCCGAAGCAAAGAGAAAAATTATCGGCAACGAGTTTATAAACGTTTTCGTTGAAGAGGCAAGAAAGCTCGACGGCGTTGACTTCCTTGCACAGGGTACGATTTATCCCGACATTCTCGAGAGCCACGGCGTAAAGGCTCACCACAACGTCGGCGGTCTCCCCGAGGATCTCAAATTCGAGCTTGTTGAGCCCGTTAAGCTTCTCTTTAAGGATGAAGTCAGAGTTGTCGGCAAGGCTCTCGGCCTCCCCGAAACAATGGTTGAACGTCAGCCGTTCCCCGGCCCCGGTCTCGGTGTTCGTTGCACAGGCGCTATCACAAGAGACAGACTTGAGGCTGTTCGTGAGTCGGACGCTATTCTTCGTGAGGAGTTTAAAAAAGCAGGCTTTCAGGGTAAGGTTTGGCAGTATTTCACAGTTGTTCCGGATTTCAAATCAACAGGCGTTAAGGACGGCAAGAGACTTTGGGATTGGCCCGTAATTCTCCGTGCTGTTAACACAGTTGACGCTATGTCGGCTACAGTTGAGGAAATCCCCTACGATATCCTTTTCAAAATTCGTGACAGAATCCTTGAGGAAGTTTCAGGCGTAAACCGTGTCCTCTATGACATCTCCCCGAAACCTATTGCTACGATTGAGTGGGAATAATTTCACACCCGTGAAAAAGCCTTATTTTACTAGGCTTTTGCCGATTGTATATGCAGAACTGATTTACAGTTAAGCCGGAGCGGCGGCAAGGTTTTCCTTGCCGCCGTTTTTATGTATATGACCGAGAAATCAAAGATTTATGGTATAATTCTAAAAGAGTTATTTTTTAAGACCATCGCCTCAAAAAACGTACTTAATGAGTGAAAGCGCTTTTAGGTCAAATGAGGGAGGTGAACAACATGGATGATCTGAGAATCATAGAACTCTATTTTAATAGAGATGAACAGGCGATCAAGGAGACGGATGCAAAGTACGGAAAACTTTGCCACAGTATTGCCTATAACATTCTAAATAATCACGAAGATTCTGAGGAATGCGTTAATGATACTTATGTGAGTGTGTGGAACACCATTCCGCCTACAAGACCGCACAATTTCATGCCCTTTATCTGCAAGATTGCACGAAATCTCTCTTTGAAGCGACTGGAGTTTATGAAGCGAAAGAAACGGTCAGCGGAGATCATTTTATCCTTGGACGAGCTTGCGGCAGTATTGCCGGATGAACGATATGCCCCCGATGTGAGCGACGAGGATGTAGGTGAGCTGATCAGTACGTTTCTTCGCAGTCAGGAGGAATATGTCAGAAATGTCTTCATCCGCAAGTATTTTTATTTCGATTCTATAAGGGAGATTGCAAAGCGCTATTCTTTTACTGAGAGTAAGGTCAAAAATATGTTGTTCTACACCCGAAACAAGCTAAAAGATTACTTGATTAAGGAGGGCGTTGAAATATGAAAACACCGAGAATCGCAAATGCCATCGGGCAAATTGATGACGATCTTGTCGCCGACGCAACTAAGTGCAAGAAGAAAAATAAGAAACATTGGTTAAAATGGGGTTCCTTGGCAGCATGCTTTGCAGTGATTGTAATTGTAGGGGCGGCAATCCTCCCATCGCTATTTCGGGAAAATGTAACACCGGAGGGAACCAACGGCAGATACAAGGACTTTTCTATCCGAGCCAGCGAATCTGCAATTGTATGGCCATGGGAGTATCAGACTGTATATGAAAAATATAGGAATGTCAAAATTGACGGTATTGAGTATCATGGAAAAGGCCGTGCGGTATCAGAAACATGGATTGGCGAGAGTATTGGCAACTACACTGTGGTTGGATATGATGAAGTCAATAATGGAAAAAAATATTCTGCCGAGTTTGAAGCATATGCATTGAAGGATATTGCTCAAAGTCAGTTTATAGCCGTAAAGATGGAGGACAGTTATTATGTCTTTCAAAATGACGAGTATGCTCCTCCGAACACCCTTGGTGAGCTTATGGATGCCGTAAATCTGTCCGAGGTCGTGGAGCTTCAGCGCTTTTCTGAGGGAGACAATACTCCTGATAGCAAACGTTTTGCATTGAGCAGTGACGATTATGTGTGGGAAGTTCTGTCCGAATGTAGGAACGCCCCTTTCGTTGAAGATCAAACATGGACGGCTGGTGACAGAAGTTACCTCAGTTTTACGATTACTTCCGAAGCTCTTGGTGTTTACAAAGTTGCTCTGTATGTGACGGAAGACGGCTATCTGTGGACAAACGCATTTAATTGGCAGTATCTATTCAACATCGGCGAGGATGCTGCAAGCAGGATTATCCATTATGCGAAAGAGAATTCCACTGAAGTAGAGTATGAACCGTACAGAAACTCGGTAGCCGGTACAATCATTGAGATTACAGAAGAATATATCGTGGTGGATGATTCTATCCTGTGCAAGAATCCGACAGACGGTATCACCTACAAGGTTCTGCTAAATGACCTTCGCATCTCCCGTTATGTAGATTATGGAATTGTCAAGGTTGGTGATACAGTACAGATTTCCTATGAAGGCGAAATTGATAAGACCAGAGGTAATACCATTGCAGGTGCAATTTCGGTATTTAAGGCAACAATCTCCGATGGAGATGTATTAATTCCTGAATGAACCACCTACGCCTATATGTTTGATAATAATACAAAATCTCTTGCTTTTCTAAGCAAAAACGCTTATAATTTGAAGTGGTATAGATTGCTATTATCCATAGCTACAGGGTAAGTGTTATCAACCCCGATAACAAACTGATAACATTAGCCCATATAGGCAGGATAATATGGATACATCAAATAATCAAAAGCGCCACGAATACGACAGAGAATAATCTCTAAGCAAAATTGATTAGGCTTTGTGGAGTGGGAATAATATCCTAAAGTCTAAAAACCCAGTAATATCAAGGGTTTCAAGGTTTTCGAAGAGCCCGTTGATAAGATTTTGATAAGATTCTGCTCGGTACCCTTTATCGTGTGTATCGAGTGGTTTGTGAGTAAAAAGTAATATTTTGTGGCTCGCAAAAACACCATATTAACATTAACCCCCGTACTGACGGACTAAAGTCAGTACGGGCTTTTGCTATGTAGCCCAAAAGCACCTACCTTTTGCGGTGCATAGCATTTAACAGCGACGGCTTTTATTGTTAAGCAAAAGACATCTCCGCATGAATGGCTGCTTGAAATTGTATTGAGATATATGTATTCTATGTCTTTTTATGCGTGGAATTTGTTAGGTTTTTATAGAAATTCGCAAACCACTCGTTGTCTATCGGTTATGATTATTGAATGCAAATTGAATAATTTTATAATAAAATAAAAGCTGTTGTATGAAACGGATTTAATCCACATACAACAGCTTTGTATCTTACATATTAAAGATCGGGAAGCTCGATCGGTCCTGTTACATCTACAAAAGTAGTTGGCTCACTGCTGACAGTAATAATATCCGGCATACAAAACTCCACTACTTCAAAAGACGGGGCAGAATATTTTTCTTTCATTTCTTTTTCTCCTTTTAAGTTCTATAAGCAACAGCTGATTTTCCATAACGCATCATGGCTTGCGTTAAATCGTCAAGGGCTGTGCCTTTATATTCACTTGACTGCTGAACAGTGCTTGCATAAGATTCAACGCTGAAACGCATTGTATTACTGCAAGGAACGCCGTTTTCGCAAACCGTGATAAAAATTTCATTACTCAACTCATGAGCAAAAAGTTCATTGCAATAAACATAATATGTGCCATCGCCGTTATTCACAAAATCATTTTTGTCATAGATGAATTTTGTGTTTCTGAAAGCAAATTCAACGGTCTTGTTTTCAATGTCTTTTGCCGAAAACTTAGCTCTGATCATAATTGAATTGTTAAGCACCAAACCGCAGGCATTCCACTGCACAGAAGGATTACTTATGGTTTTGAAATTAAAGTCTCTGATATTTTTAAAATCCTCGGTATTCTTACTCGCCCAACTTTTTTGGGTATCGGTAAGGTCGGAATTAACAAGATTATCTGTTTTATATCCAACATATTTCTGTGCCATTGCACCATAGTTCAGCAAATCCACAAGTAAAGTGCGAAGTTTTGAATGTTCCTCGGCACTGTATCTGTCAAGCATAGTATAAGCATACTTTTTAACGCTCATTACCTTTTGAGGACTTGTATATTCCTTATTTCCGTTTTTTGCGTGTAAAACGGCTGTTATCTCATCGTTCATAAGCTGCGGATTGATGCCTTTATATGAGAAAACAAAGTAATTTCCGCTCTGCTTATATTCGGTAATTTTTTCTTCTTTTCCGCCCAAGTTAACAGTCACATAGAAATCGTCAAAAGACGAAACGCTATCTTTAAGCACCTTGAAATTCATTGTTATGCTGCTTTCAAGCGAAAGGGAAATTGTGTTAATTACAGGTGCAGGATTTTCTGAAGCGGTTTTGTTTTTATAATAATATGTAATAACAGTACCGTCGGAAACGATAGGTGTGTTTAATCCGTCAGCCTTTACAAAGTCGTAACCATAAAGTGATTTCGGCGGTGTTAAATTGAGCTTTGTGCCATAGGGAACGGTGAATGTTCCACCGGCGGTGTTTGGAATTTCAGAGCCGTCTTCCAATTTATATTGGAGTGAAACAGTTGTATAACGCTGTGTTTCCGTATTATCATCAGCCAAGACAGTTCCGTTTTCGTCAGTCACTTGAAAAGCTACGGTGTCACCGTTCATAAGCTGTGCGTCAGACGGAATTTGATAAATAAGTGAGCAGCTTTTTAAGCCTGAATTAAAATCGCTTTTGATGTGGTCCAATGCACCGATCGGCCAGAAATTTGCCTTATCATTCCAAACGGGAATATCAAAGCTTTTTGTTATTTGAAGTGGTTTACCTGATGAATCGGTTGCAACGCTTCCGTCGGAATGCTTAATCCACATTTTGAATTTTATCTGTCGAGCTTGTTTGTCTGAAACGTTTTGAACTATGGTTCGCAGTTCAATTTCTTTGCCGTTCATATTAGCATTAAATCTGTTTTTACTGTTACCGCTTAAAAGCCTGTCATTGCGATTATTGGTGTAATTATAGTACGAGCTAACTTCAAGGTCGGTAAAATCAGACGGTTTTGAATAAGCTCCTGTGTATTCTTTAACTTCAGGCGGAGCAACATATAAATCCGCATCTTTAATAAGCTGTGACATTCGCTTGTAGCCTTGCAAACGACAAACCTCGCAGAATTCATAGTTTGTATCTCTCATTATACACTCATAGCTTGACACAAGCATTTTTGAACCATAAGCGTTACGGCAGGTATAAGTGTTTCTAAAGCCTAAAAGTTGATTCCATTTAATCTTTAAGGGGTCTTCCACTGAGGAAAGATTGAGCGATTTAAGTTCCTTATCCTCAAGCAAATATCCGTTACTGTATTCATCACCAAGACCGAGCAAGCTATGTCCAAGCTCATGAGCAAAAGTTTTTGATGCACGGTAGCTGTCTGATGGCGAAATAAAATAATGGAAGCCGTATTCACGGTTGTTATATGCACCGCCGAAATCGGATTTTGTATTTACAACCATAGCAAACTGTGCAATGTAATCGTGAACATAATAATACGGTTCATATTCGTTCGACTCACCATTTGGCTTCATCGGAATTGTGTTTGGGTCGGTTGTTTTTTTGATATGTGCATCGTGAATTTTCTCAATAAATTCAGGACCGATACATCTCTCAAAAATATGATTTTTCCACTGACTTCCGGTGAGGTTATTGGAAATAACAGGCGAATTATATTTATCAACTATAACATCAAAAAATGTGCTTCCGCCATTGTCAAAAGTTGATTCGGAAGCTGTGCAAAGGGCGTAAACATTAAACCTGTCGGCATAACTGCGATACGGTTCATATTTCATAGCATCCTGCCAAAGTCGCTTGACATCATTGATGAATTTGCCCTGCTGACTTTTTGTGTATCCCTCGCCACACACGACAACAACCATATTTTCTGTGTCACTGCGTGTTTTTTGAATAGTATAAACAGGAATGGTTGGATTAGAGTATTTTCCGTCTTTTGAGTACCACGGACCGAGAGTAAGTTGAATACTTTGCTCGGTGCTGACATTCCAATCGGGATTTGCATCCTCGGCAGGATCTGAAATTGTATAGTCATTTTCCTGCTTGTTGGGAGCAGAGCCTATATAAGGATTGCTCTGTGAGCCGGTACCGGAGGTAGCAACAAAATATTCGGAATCAAGATAAAACGCAGGTCTTACACCCAAATCGGAATACCACGGAGCATAACGACCAACCTGACCCGATGAACTGATATAGCGCATATCGTGATTACAGTCGGTTACGGGAGTGCGAAGCCAATAAGGCCATGCCATGCCGTCATTGTTATATGCAACATAATAGCTTTTTAAATTTTTCCAAACGGCATTTGCTTGCTTTACATCAAGAAGAAATACTTTTTCGGTTGTGGTTTCAAAATATGCATTGTCATAATTTGCTACCGCATCTGAAATGTCTGTATAGTAGTACAAATCTGAATTTGCATCACCCTCGACAATACCTTTATTGTATTCGGGGTGAGAAACAAGAGAACGCTGAGTAACGGTTTTCATAGCAGCAATTTCAGACTTTGTAAACTCATTCAAGAAGCCGGCTTTGTTGTTATAAGCACTTGTTCCGCTGACATACCCGTCTTTCGGCGGATTTCCGCAAAGCCAATCAACACTTCCTGCTGAAGCGGTGGAATTAAGCCATGAGCGCATATTACTGTCTTTCCAATAATTTGAGCCGTAATCATCACGCTTATAGCTTCTGCTGTGCGATTTTGAATTGCTATTGTCATTTGTTTTGGCATCATATGCAAGAGTGTCAACAATTCTGTCTGCAAGCATAAGCGGACCGTTATCGTCAATGCTTACACAGCGCCAGAGAATTGAAGCACTGTTATATGTACCCATTTTAATATAATCGCCTACCTGAATATCAGGCTTTGATGTTGCCTGAACGAACATTGGCAGGAGTGAAATTATCATACATAATGCTAACAAAACTGCTGTTATTTTTTTTGCCATTAACGCACATCCTTTATAAATGATATTCGTGTTATTATTTTACACGATAATTACAACTGCGTCAATAGAAACGGGATAATATCAACTTTGCGTGCCAAGCGTTTTGCCTATAGTACGGAATGTTTTTTAACATAATTTCGTCTAAAACAGCTCGTCGAGCAAAATATAATACTTATATTTTTGTTCATCAAAATTTATATTCAGCTCGTCTAAAAGCATTTGAGGGTTAAAATCAAAAATTTTATCTCCGCCGGTGTACTTGCCGCCGAAATTATGCTTTAGGCTTCTTATTGCGATTGCGATATCCTGCCATCGGTCAGCAGGTCCCATTTTTCCGATATCGATAAATCCGCTTATTTCATTTTCTTTCACGAATATGTTCGGCAAGCAATAATCTCCGTGAGTAAGAACAATATCCTCCTCGGGACGATTGTTTTTCAGCCAATTAAGAAGCTCCTTTGGATTGGAGAAGCCGTTTTTTCCGAAGGTTTCAGGCTCTGCGCTGCTCAAATCCACCAAATTATTGTGCACATTATATTCTGCGATTTTCAAGCGTTCGCCCAGTCTGCTCGTTTGATAAGGACAAGCCTTTACGTCGATTTCCCACAGCTTCTTTAATCCCTGTGCGACAAGCTTTATCAGCCTTTTAGGTTGCTCAAGATACTCGGCAGAGCAGAGCATTTTCCCGTCGATTTTTGTCATAAGCGTATATGAAATACCGTTAACAACACAATATTCAATTATCGTGGGAATCGGGATTTTATTGCCGACCCACCTCGCAATTTCAGCCTCGTTGTTTGTTTCTGTGCTTTGCGGTTGAATTTTCAAGACAAATTCATCATAAATACGCACTTGCGAGTCCGACATTCCGACATTATCCACCGAATACGCCTTTGTGCCGACGATTGACTGAATTTTTTCGGGAACACAAAGCTGCTCCATTTGTCCACCTCTCTCGGTATCGCCTGTTATAAGGCTTCTATACTCTTCCCTGCCCTATCATTTCAACAGCGGTATTATTTTTTCCGCAACGACCTTAAAGCCCTGTGCGTTGAGGTGCAAGCCGTCATAGCAATACTCCTTTGCGAGCCTGCCCTTTTTGTCCGAAAGGTATTTTGTAAGGTCGAGCCAATGCACCTTGTTTTCGACTGCGATATTATGTAATTCCTCATTAATAGCCAATATTTTCTTATTGCTGCGTTTGCCGACCATCTGCCTTGCCGTGAGCGACATTCGTGAGTTCACAGGGTAAATCGCCTGCAAAATAACATTCGTATTCGGGCATACTTCGTGCGTTACGGATAAAATATCCTGTATGTTTTTCAAGGTGTATTCACTCGGAATATCCTTGCCTATATCGTTTGTTCCGATTAAAATCACAAGGTTTTTAGGTGTAATGTTCAAAGCGTTGCATTTGAGCCTCTCCAAAAGTCTGTCGCTCGTGTCCCCGCTTATTCCACGGTTATAAACAGCCTGCCCCGTAACCTTTGAAAAGGTGTAAAACAGCTCGTAGCTGTTAAAAATTTCCGTGATTGAGTCGCCGAACAGTACGGTTTGACCGTAATATGCATAATTTTCGTTTAAGAACAAATAGTTTTCTTTTTTAGTCTGCTTTACAAGGTCGTAAGCAGTCTTTTTTTGAATATCCTTACCCATTTCACTTCTCCGTGCGTAAAATTATTTTACACTTATAGTTTAAGCTATTTTTCGACTGTTTTCAAGACGGTTTTACACTTTTCAAAAGACGAAAAGCTCAACCTAAGGCTGAGCTTTCATCTTTGATTTAATATTTTTTATTTAGCGTTTATTTCTTTTCCCAGCCCGAATACAGCGTCATACTGTCGCTGACCTTATCGGTGGTAATATCGAACGGCTTTTGACAGTCCTTGTCCGTGTACCAGCCTGTAAAGGTGTAGCCCTCTTTTACGGGATTTTCCTCAATGCTGACGAGCTGACCGTACATAACCTTTTGATTTTCTATCTGCGAGCCGCCGTCGGTATTGAACGAGACAGTGAAGCCTGCATGATTTACTGCGAAAATCAAACAGGCGATGAGCACGATAACGCCTATTACAATCAACCTGTCCGCCGTTTTGACCGACATCTTTATATTTCTGTAAAGACCGCCCGGCTTTCTTTCTGTATTGAGATTTATTGTGTTGTTATCGTTCATTTTTTTCACTGCCTTTCAAGAGGGGATGAGGAGGGGTGATGAATAATTCTTTTATTATCTGCGAGCAAGATATTTACGCATATCGATAGCGCAAGCAACAAGGATAATTACGCCCTTGATGATGTAAAGCATATTTGCCGATACGGAAAGGAAGTTAAGACCTGCGAAGATAATCTGCAAAAGGAGAACGCCGATTACTATACCGCTGATTTTACCTGTACCGCCGACAAATGATACGCCGCCGATTACGCAAGCTGCGATAGCGTCGCACTCATAGTTAAGACCTGTGTTTGCCGAGCATGAAGCGATACGTGCGCCCTCGATAAAGCCTGTGATACCGTACATAACGCCTGCAAGAACGAACACCATAAGTATTGTCATAAATACGTTAACGCCCGAAACTCTTGCCGCCTCTTCGTTTGAGCCAACTGCGAACATATTTTTACCGAACTTTGTCTTGTTCCAGATAACCCACATAATCGCTGTGAGGATTACCGAATAAAGAACATATCTCGGAACTGTAACGCCGCCGATTGTAAAGAGCTTGCCTGTGATGAAGTCTGTGTAAGACGGGTCAAGACCCGAAAGAGTCTGACCGTTGTTGCCGCCTATCATAAGATACATAAGAACAGCACCGAATACAATAAGCTGTGTAGAAAGGGTAACGATAAACGGATGAAGCTTAAACTTTGCAACGAAGAAGCCGTTTACAACGCCGACAACTGCACCGATTGCGATAACTGCAAGGAATACAACGATAAGGGGCATTGTCTTGAGGTCGGGGAACATCTTGTTTGCATAGTTTGTCATCTGTAAAAGCGAGGCTGCAACGCAGGCGGTAAGACCGACGCAGCGACCTGCCGAAATATCAGTACCCGTAAGTACGATACAACCTGCGATACCGAGTGCTATCGGCAACTTTGCTGCTGTAAGGGATACGATATTTACGATTGACGATACGCTCAAGAACGCAGGTACCTTAATTGCGATAAAGATAACCGCTATTGCGATGATAATATACATTGCGTTGTTGAACAACAAATCGGTTATAAGTCTTCTTTTGTCGTCACGGCTTGCTTCTTTGTAATTGTTCATCCAAAGGGCAACCTTTGACGGCTTTTTCATTTTTTTAACATTTTCCGAAGCCATAGAGAAATCCTCCTCATACATATTTTGCCGCAAGGGTCATAATTTCTTCCTGCGTGGTTGTCTTTGCATCAACCTCGCCCGAAAGTCTGCCGCCCGACATAACAAGAATTTTGTCGCATACGCCGAGAAGCTCGGGCATTTCGGACGATACCATAATTACTGTTTTTCCCTTTTTGGCAAGTTCGAGAATAAGCTGATAAATCTCGTACTTTGCGCCTACGTCGATACCTCTTGTCGGCTCGTCCAAAAGAAGTACGGTAGGATCGGTAAGCAACCATCTTGCAAGGATAACCTTCTGCTGATTACCGCCCGACAAAGAACTAATTTTTGTTTCCTGAGTGGGTGTTTTTACCCTCAATGACTTGATATATTCTTCTGTGGTGTCCTTCATCTTTTTCTTATTGAGGAACGGACCCGTCTGATATTTTTTCAAGCTTGAAATTGTGGTATTTTCTCTGATATTAAGTATTCCGAAAATACCGTTTGCACGTCTTTCCTCTGTCAAAAGAGCAAAGCCGTTCTTAATCGATTCGTGAGGAGTTTTATTTTTAACCTCTTTACCGTCAAGATAAATCTTTCCGGTGCTTCTGGTGGTAATACCGAATATCTGCTCCAAAAGCTCTGTTCTGCCCGAGCCGTCAAGCCCTGCGACACCGAGAATTTCGCCTCTGTTTGCTTCAAAGGATACATCCGTGAGGTTTGTGTATTCGCCTCCGAGATTTTCAACCTTCAGAAGAACATCGCCGATTTCGTTGTCCTTTTCGGGATAGCGGTTTGTAAGCTCTCTGCCTACCATAAGCTTGATTATCTCGTTCATCGTAAGCTCGCTTGCGGGCTTGGTTGCTATCCATTTGCCGTCACGCATAATCGTAACTTCATCGGATATACGGAGGATTTCCTCCATCTTGTGAGAAATATATACAATTCCGCAGCCTCTGTCACGAAGCATATTGATAATGCGGAACAAATGCTCAACCTCTTCCTCTGTAAGTGATGAGGTCGGCTCGTCAAAAACGATAATTTTCGAATTATAGGAAACCGCCTTTGCGATTTCAACCATCTGTCTTTGTGATACGGACATTGTGCTCATTACGGTCTTGGGGTCAACGGGAATTTCAAGGTCCTTAAAGACTTTCATTGTTTCGTCGTACATCTTTTTTTCGCTTGTAAACGGAATAAACTTCGAAACCTGCGGAAATCTTCCGAGCCACATATTATCCATAACATTGCGCTTGAGTGCCTGATTCAATTCCTGATGCACCATTGCAACGCCGTTTTCAAGGGCTTCCTTGGAGTTTTTGTAGTTAACCTCCTCGCCGTCAACGTAAATGTGACCGCCGTCCTTGCTGTAAACACCGAAAAGGCATTTCATAAGTGTCGATTTACCTGCGCCGTTTTCTCCCATAAGAGCGTGAACCGTGCCTCGCTTTACCGTGAGCTGTGCGTGATCAAGAGCCTTGACACCGGGGAATGACTTTTCTATATCAACCATTTTTAACAATACGTCTTTGTCAGCAGCATCGGATATATTTATGTTTTTTTGCATAGCTTTCTCTCCTATCTGCATTGATTTACGGTTGGGGCACGAAGCCCCAACCGTTGAGTTTGCTTTACGCCGTGAATTGATTATTCGGCGCTGTCTGCTGTGAATGCAGAGTAAGGAATGTTAACTCTCCATGTGCCGACTACGTTTTTGCTGTCGATACCGTCAAAGGTCGATGTACCGTTAAGCAAGTTCTTCATAATTGTTGTGATTGCGGTTGCCATACCCTCTGCATCCTGCTTGATTGTACCAACCATTGTGCCTGCCTTGATAGCAGATTTAGCTGCGTCGGTTGCGTCAACACCGAATACCGGAATGAATGTGCCGCCTTCCTTATTATAACCTGCTGTCTGAAGAGCCGAGATTGCGCCGAGAGCCATTTCGTCGTTGTTAGCGATAACAAGCTCAATCATATTCTTATTAGCTTCTGTGTACTGTGCAAGAGCTGTGCTCATATAGTTTGTAGCTGCTGCCGATGACCAAAGTCCGTCTTGGTCAACAAGATACTTGTTCTTGTTTGCTGCATCGTAGAACTCGATTTCGGGCTTGCCTGCCTCTTTAAGAACTGCGTTTGCGTCCTCAACACCGTACTGTGTACGAGCGATAGCTTCCATATTGCCCTCTTGTCCCTTGAACATTACGTAGCTGATTTTGCCGTCTTTGTTAAGGTCAAGCTTGTCGTAATTCTTAACAAGGTATTCGCCGATCATCTTGCCCTGCATATGACCTGCCTGCTCATAGTCTGTTCCTACGAATACGCACTTGTCATAGCTTTCGATAACTGACTGGTCAACCGAACGGTTGAAGAAAATAACCGGAACATTCTTTGCCTTAGCAAGATTGATAATGTTCTGTGCTGCGTCATTTGAGCCTGTGTCAACAACGTTTACGATAAGCAATGATGAACCTTTTGCAAGAGCTGTCTGAACCTGCTCTGTCTGTGTTGTCTGATTGCCGTTAGCGTCATAGTTGTTGTAGGTGTAGCCTGACTCCTTTAAGATTTTGTCCATTGAAGAACGAACTGTTGAAATATACGCATCACTGAATGTGTAATAGAATACGGATATTTCTCCCTTATTTTTCGGACCTTCCTTGTCCTTATCGGATGCACAAGCTGCAAAGCCGACAACCATTACTACTGCTAAAAGCAGCGCCAATACTTTTTTAACCTTTTTCATAAAGATAACCTCCTTAAAATTATCGTTTAGTCATTCAGCATCTTCATTATATAATCGGTCAACAAAAAAGAAAATGTAAAATCTTATTCAAAATGTATAAAATTTTATGATTATCCTGAACAAATATGGTAAAAATTTAACCCCGAGGTATTGTTGTCAATATCTCGGGGCTTTATTCATATATAAATTGCTTGTAGATACGTTATTCAAAGCTGAAAAGTACCTTTTGCACGTCCTTGTTAAACATATTGCTGCGGTCAACAACATAGACGGAGGTTTCAATCGACGGCTCTATGCTCTTGCCCGACATAAGCGTTGCGGCATTAGACACCGCAAGATAGCCTATCGCAAACGGATTTTGAACAATAAGAGTGTCGATTTCGCCCGTTTCGAGCATACCTACGCATTTAACATTGCTGTCAAAACCGACGCCGCAGACATTATCGGCGAGATTAAGCTCGGATATTGCCATTCCCACGCCGAGAGTCGCCCACTCGTTAAAGCCGATAACCGCATTGATTTCGGGGTGCTCGGTCAAAAGCCTTTTAGCCTCTGCCGTCGCATTGTCTTGGTCGGATGACACATAAACCGTTTTAACGATTTCGGCGTTTTCAAGCGTTCCGATATAATCCGCAAAGCCCTGCTGACGTTCGTTGTTGTTTTCGGTATTTTCGCCCGAGCTTACTATACCTATGTATATCTTTTCCTTGTCCTTACAGAGCTTTTCAACCGCTTCGCCTGCCTTTTTACCTGCCTGAATATTGTTCGTGCCGATAAAGGACTGCGTGTTTTTCACGTTGACGTTACTGTCTATCATAATGACCTTTATTCCGCTGTCAACAGCCTCCTGCACGGCAGATGCGGTGTTGTTATAGTCAATCGCAGACAGAACAATCACATCCACCTTGCGTGAAATTGCATTTCTGATAAGCTTATTTTGCGCCTCACAGTCCGATTCGTTGTCGGGTCCTTCGACGGTAAGCTCAAGGTTATATTCGGTTGCGGCAGTCACGGCTCCGCTTTTCAAATCGCTCCAAAAGTCCGAGTCGCTGCCCTTTGTGATAACCGCCACCTTGCCGTGAGCCGACTTGGTTGTGGTGTGTGTGCAGCCGATAAAGCATACGATAGCGAAACACAACACAAAAAGCGATATAAAAATTTTTTTAATATTCATTTTCGTGTCCTTTCTCTATCATAGGAATTCTGACGGTAACGGTCGTGCCGACGTCAAGCTCGCTTTCGATTTTAATGCCGTAATGCTCGCCAAAATAGATTTTCAAGCGGTCGTCAACATTCTTAACACCGATTCCCTTTGAGTCGCTCCTGCCCTTTTCAAGCACTTTTTTGCATTGCTCCTCGGTCATTCCGAGTCCGTTATCGGCAATAATAATCAAAATATCGTCGCCGTCACGCTTAACGGTAATTTTGATTTCGCCCTCGTCAACCATTCGGTCAAGTCCGTGATAAATCGCATTTTCGATAAACGGCTGAACGGTGATTTTGTTGCACATACAGTTTAGTAAATTTTCATCTACGTCAAAGGAATAGGCAAATTGGTTTTTATACCGATAGCTTTGGATAATCAAATAGCTCTCTGCGTGCTTTAATTCGTCGCCTATCGTGATAAACTCATTACCGTGACTTATGCTTATTCTGAACAGCTTCGCAAGTGCGCCGACCATCTTAACTGCGTCCTTGCTGTTGTCCTGCTCGCACATCCATTGAATTGAGTCAAGCGTATTATAAAGGAAATGCGGATTTATCTGTGCCTGCAAGGCTTTAAGCTCAGTTTTACGAAGTATGATTTCCTCGTTATGCACCCTTTCCATAAGCGACTGTATCATACCGACCATATGCTCAAACGAAGCCGACAGCGTTTGGAACTCGACAACGTTACTCATATCCGCCTTGTACTCGAACGCCTCCGCCTGCTTTTCAAATTCCTGCATAGAAGCGACAAGCCGTCTTACCGGTCTTGTAACCGCCTTCGACAGTATCCAATAAATCACAAGCGAAATAAGCAGGCTGAACAAAAGCGCAAACAAAAAGCCGAGAAGCAGCTGCTCTCTTACTGACCTTGTAACCTCGTCATTGTAGCTCACGCCGACAATCCGCCAATTACATTCGCTCATCGACATAAGACAATAAATATTGTCCTTTTCAATGTGCGTGCCGTCGGTCATATTTGAAATTTTTTCCGTGCTTTCGCTCTTTATACCCGAAAAAAGCATCTGCTGCTGCGGATGATAAATGACGTCGCCCTTTGAATTTATAATGTAGCAATAGCCACGCTGACCTATGCTGATATTGTCAATATAGGTCGCAATTTGCGAAAATTTGTAGTCAATCGCAACATAAACCTGCTGCTTAAAAAGGCTCGAATACTCCTGCCTCGCAATCGTTACAACCCACGGATACTTGTCCTTATACATTGAGTTTACATGTGGGTCTGTAACGGTAAAGCCGCTTGACGCCGAGACAAGCTCCGACTTATCAAGAAGCATATCTCTTGCGCCGTCCTTGACCTTGTCGTCGCTTTCGTTGCCGTACAAGAGCAAACGCCCACGCTCGTCATAAATCATAACGCTGTAAATATCGTCCTCGAGCCGAGCTGAGGTTGACAGAACGCTTTGAAGGTCTGCTTCACTCGCACAGCTGTTTGCCTCGGCGCAAAGGCTGTTGAGCTTTTGCTTTATCGACGACATATATCCCGACACCGCAATATCAGCCTGCGACACCGTCTGTTTTGACGATACCGCCGCCGAGTTTATCATAAGTCTTTGGTGGAACATACCGAAAAACACGGTTGAAGCAACTACCGAAAAGAGTGTACCGCAGACAACTACCGCAATGATAAGTCCAGACAATTTTGTTTTCTTATACTTAAACATTGCCTGCCCCCAAATGCTCCTCTCTGTATTTATTCGGCGACATACCGTAATATCGCTTGAAGCAATAGCTGAAATAATGCTGATCGCTGTAACCGCATTTTTGCGATATTTCAAATATTTTCATAGACGTACATAAAAGCAGATCGCTTGCGGCTTTCATTCTGCGCTCCGTGACAAGCGACACAAAGTTTTGTGACTTCGTTTTCTTAATAAGTGCGCTCAAATAGTTCGGACTTACGCCCAATTTTTCACTCGCATCCGTAAGCGACAAAGCCTCGTTCATATATTCGTCGTTGATAATCTGCAACGCCTTATCGCAAAGCAGTTCGGTTTCGTGCCTCTGTGAGCGTGAAATCATATCCCTCGCATCAAGGCAAAGGGAAATAAGCTCCTTTTTGTATCTCTCGTTAAAATCAAATGAAAGTTTGGAAGTTATAAAATTATTAGAAGAAAAAAGCTCCGACAACGCATTTCCGTCGGACAAAACGCTGACGCAGCGGTGCGCTGTTGCAAGGATTTGAATGATAAGATAATCTACGCCTTCCCTGCTTCTGCCGTTGAGCATTTCTTCAAGGTAATCGCTGATTTCCTGCTTCGTTCCGACCTTCAGCAGCTGCTCAAGCTTATCGACCGATTTATCGACCGCCTCATATTCAAATGTGCTTTTCGGCTCTTGGTCGTTGATGTATCGAATATTGCCTGCACCGTCCGAGGTGTATCGCCTTGCCGTGATAGCCTGCGAACAGGCAAAAGCTAGCATTGACGGCTTATCGACCGTCTGACTGATACCGATTGTGCATTTTTGAGAAAGCAGTTTCTTCGCACTCTGCACAGTTTCAATAACGGGTATGCGAAGCTTTGTGGACATATCCTCGGGTGTGCTTGTTACAAGCGTTACAATTCTGCCGTTTACGAAAAAGCTTTCACAATTCGCATACTTTCCGACAATCGCATTCACAAAATCGATATGATGCTTTTCGGTTACGTTCTTATCCTGTGAATTCTTGAATTTCGACACAACAACGGTGCAGCACTCGTCGTCGCTTTTGATAATTCCTATTCTTTTCGCCGTCTGAATAAGCACCTCATCGGGATAGTTATCGTCACTCGTTCCGAGCAAAAGCGGAAGCAAAAATTCCGCCTTTTCAAGCCTCAAAGCCGTATTTTCGTCGGAAGCGCCGCTTTTGAGGTGCTCAAACTCCAAGTCCATTTCCTCTCGGATTTTCAAAAGCTCGTCGCCGAGCTCCTGAGCCGAAACGGGCTTCAAAAGATAGCGAATTACATTGTATTTGAACGCTTCCTGTGCGTATTCAAAGTCATCGTAGCCGCTTAAAATAACAAATTTTGTCGCAGGACGAACCTCTCGAGCCTTGCGTGCAAGCTCAAGTCCTGTCATAAGCGGCATTTTAATATCCGTCAAAATAAGGTCCGGCTCAAGTTTTTCAAGCTGCTCCAACGCTTCAATTCCGTTTTCTGCGTCGCCGACAACATTAAAGCCTGCTCTCTGCCAATCGACACTGTTAATAACCGCCTCTCTCTGACGAGCTTCATCATCAACAACAAGAATATTGTACATAATTTACCCTCTCATAAAAATCGGTTTTTGCATTTTGTATCAATTTTTATTATATAAAAAGTTCAAGAATTTATCAAGAAATATTTATGGAATTGTGAATATGCTGATTGTAAAACAAACTGCGAATAAAAAAGAGATGCCAAAGGCTGAGTGTTCATAAGGAAGTATTGGTTTCTCGCATAAAAATCCATTATGCTTTTGCCAAAAAGCCTCGCAAGGCGACAGCCTTGCTTCATTTCTCGGCTTCGGCATAAAAGAATTTTTATAACTACGAAACTGCAACGCACTTCAAAATAATATATTTTTGATACAAGAAAAGGCAACCCCCACAGATAATGCTGACGCATATCTGCGGGGGTTAACGAATTATTGTGCAAAAAGATGTTGTTTTGAAGCAAAACTGCCTTATCAACACTCAGCCTTAGCGGTTTTTGTGTGCTTTTGAATATTTATTATAAGCCTGCTTTTTGGCGGAGAATATCTTTCTTGTCGGTAAGTTCCCACTTAACGCCCAATTCCTCTCTGCCCATATGACCGTAAGCCGCAAGATTTCTGTAAATCGGCTTTCTCAAATCAAGATAGTCAATTATAGCTGCGGGACGAAGGTCAAAGGTTTCGGAAACGATTTCTTCAAGAACATCATCCGAAAGTACGCCTGTGCCGAAGGTGTCAACCATAACCGATACGGGATGAGCAACACCGATTGCATAAGCAAGCTGAACCTCACACTTCTTAGCAAGCTTTGCCGCAACAATGTTCTTAGCAACATATCTTGCCGCATAAGCTGCCGAACGGTCAACCTTTGTCGGGTCTTTACCCGAGAAGCAACCGCCGCCGTGTCTGCCTACGCCGCCGTATGTATCAACGATTATCTTTCTGCCCGTAAGACCGCAGTCGCCTGTGGGTCCGCCCGTAACAAATCTGCCTGTGGGGTTTACATAAATAATTGTATCGTCGTCGAAAAGCTCCTGCGGAATGATGGGCTTGATAACATTTTCAAGAATATCACGTCTGATAGTTTCAAGCTCAACATCGGCGCTGTGCTGTGAGGAAATAACGATAGTGTCAACTCTTACGGGTGTGCCGTCTTCGTTGTATTCAATGGTAACCTGCGTTTTGCCGTCGGCACGAAGATAGGGGAGAGTGCCGTCTTTTCTAACCTTTGTAAGCTGCTTTGCAAGCTTGTGAGCAAGTGAAATTGCAAGGGGCATAAGCTCGGGTGTTTCGTCGCAGGCATAGCCGAACATCATACCCTGATCGCCTGCACCGTGAAGATTGTAGTCCTCCTGCTGTCCCTCTTTAAGCTCATAGGATTTATCAACGCCTAAGGCTATATCGCTTGACTGCTTGTCGATAAAGGTCGAAACATTGCAGGTGTGAGCGTTAAAGCCCTTTTCGTCGCTGTCGTAGCCGATTTCACATACGACATCTCTTGCGATTTTTTCAATGTCAATATCGGCTGTGGTTGTGATTTCGCCCATTACGGTAATTTGGTTTGTAATGCAGGTTGTTTCACACGCAACTCTGCCATAGGGGTCTTGCTTGAGGATTTCGTCGAGAACTGCGTCCGAAATATTGTCGCAGATTTTGTCGGGATGACCCTCTGTAACTGATTCTGATGTGAAGAGATACTTTGCCATTTTGGTACTCCTAAAAATTTATTAACATAAAAATAAGCACCTCGAAAGGTGCTTAAAACACCTTATCTTTCGGATAAACCGTAGGAATTAGCACCTTGCATAAGCAGGTTGCCGTGGCTTCACAGGGCCTGTCCCTCCGCCACTCTCTATAAGGAGATGATTATTTTCTTGTCGCATATATTCTACTACTGTATATGCTCTTTGTCAACAGCGTAAACAAGAGTTCAAATATTATTTACACATTCTTGCCCTTGATTACGGGAGAAAGAGGCTTGTAAATCAAAAAGCAAATAATTGCGTTTGCAATTCCCTTGAGGAAGGTAAAGGGAAGATTGAATATTGAAAGCGCCTTTGCGAGTGAGTCTGTACCGGGTAAGATTTCCGAATACATACCGATAATAGCGTCCATGGGCATATGATAGAGAACGACATAAGCGGGATAAACGATAAAATAGTTCATCGGAAGTGAAGCGAGTGCCATAAACAAAGCACCGAGGAAAGCGCCGACAACCGCACCCTTACGTGTTTTGTGCTTCTTATAGATAAAGCCTGCCGTGATGCAGAAAACAGAGCCTAAAAGGAAGTTGCAAATTTCGCCCACACTTGCCGATGAGCCAAAGGGGAGGTGGAGAAGATTTTTAATTAGCTCAACCGTTACGCCGTACCACGGACCGATTGCAAACGAGGTAATAAGAGCAGGCAAATCGCTGAAATCAAGCTTCACAAAGCTCGGGATTATCGGTATTGAAAACTCGATAAATTGGAGAATTGCCGCTATTGCGCTCATAATTGCGGTTACTGTGATTTTTCTCAAATCGGATTTTTTTACTTTTGTCATAAGATGACCTCCTAAAAATTTAAGTTGTCATCAAAAATGCCCCGAGGACAGACCTCGGGGCAAAAAATGTAGCGTAATACATCTTCTTTCATCCGGACTATACCGTCGGTTTCGGAATTTCACCGAATCAGCCGAAAGGCTCGCAGACTTTACTGCCGGTGGGGAATTTCGCCCCGCCCTGAAGACAACTTTTATATTATTATATGACTGTATATCGAAGTTGTCAACAGCAAATACGCAATAATGCGAAGCTTGGGTATATCTCTGTTGGCGAATAGATTTGCAAATTAAATATTTAATATAAAACAATAACCTGCATCTTTAGTGATAAAATTTGTGAATCACAGAATAATGCACATTTTTAGTATGTATTGTTTATTTTAACTATTTGTGCAAAATAAACATAAATAATTCTTTATTATAAATAATATTGACACTGTTCAATAAATTTGATAATATTAAGATGTAAAAAACGTTTTTTATATGATATTTCGATTGGATGTGATAATTCATAGAATTTACACATTTTTTATTTCCGGTAAAATCAAAAGAGAGGTGTCTATATGAAAAAATTATTTATGATTATGATTTCTGTGGTCTTGATTATAAGTATGTGCATTCCCTCATATGCTGTTTCAACATCAAATAAAAACGAAGTCAGCGGATTTGAATTGGAAATAGTTAAGGGTATTGCCAAACTTCAAAAGAAGAGTGTTAATGAACAGGCAAAGGCAATTCTTGAAAAAGCGGGAATGTCTCAGAAAATGATTGAAATGATTCCAGAATCGGAATTGTCTGAAATTTCTGACTGTGTCAGTGTTCGTCTCCAAGATGAGTATTATTTGGTAGACGAAAACGAAGATTTTGAACTCATTTCGTATGATGATTATCTGAATAAAAAAGAAGCTCTTAAAAATGTAAACCCTTGCAGTCAAGGCGACAGTTATAACTACAGCTCAACTGATAGCTTGCTGAAGAAAACGTTGACTATTGTCGAAACCAAAAATGCTCCGAAAGGTACTTTTGGCGTAATTGCAGGATATGAATGGTTAAACTTTGTTTTAAAATATCGAGGCGAAGATGTTTTATCATTTTCAAGTGAGGCGTTGGTTTTTGATAAAAGCACCTTTAGTTTATCTGTTCAATACCAAACAGAAACAACAGGATACGATGCTCCGGTAGTTGGAACAGAATTTGAGGAGTATGATGTTAGTAATATAAAAAACAACAAATTAAAGTTGAGTGAAAATGCAATTGCAATGCAGTATAATTTGAAAAATAATCTTCCGGGTGTGACGGCTTCAACTTTTTATACTGAAGCAGCATTCTTAATGGTTTGCAGAGGTAGAGTGTCGCAATATAATGTTGAATGTGTATTTAATGTTTATGCGAATTACTTCCATCAAAAAGTCGGATTGGGTTCTGCAGGTGTGTCGGTTTCATTTAAGGGAGCGAGTGTTTCGGTTTCACCAAGTCTTATTTACACTCAATGTCAAATTTGCAATAGTTCTCCTATATCATACCTGCCTTAACGAGAGAAGTATATTGCATTAAGGAAATTACAAGTTTAAATCAGAGCTTAATTTCACGGTTACAGACGAAGCGGAGAAATAAATTTACGGAGGTAGCATTATGTCATCAATTTTATTTGTTCTTGTGTTGGCTCTTGCCTTTTACACTTTTTTCGGAATACTTTTTGCCGATGTATTTTCACTCGCTCCGATATTCCTCGCAATCGCGATTTTATGCCTGTTTTTTGCACTGAAGAAAATTTGGACGGATCAGCACGCCTCATACGATCTCATTAAAAAGGAACTTGACGAGCTTAAAGCGAAGCTCCCGCCTGACGACACGGATGAAGCAGACGAAGCGACAGAAGCAAAAGAGCCCGACGAAACAAATGAATAAAATTTAAGAATAAAACTAAAGCTCCGACGCTTGCATTTGCTTTCGTCGGAGCTTTAGTTTTATTTATCGGTTTTCGGCTTTGTCGGTGTCCTTTTTCAGCACTATTAAGCCGATTATAAGAATTATCGGGAAGATACAGCCGTATGCGAGACCACTTTTAAGTGCCGCACCCTCACTCAAAGCAGGATTAGCAGATTTGTAAGCCGAGCTTATGAAGCTGATAAGCCACGGACCTGTTACGCAACCTATATCGCCGAGCAGGGCGAGTATGCCGAAAAGTCCGCCCGAGCCGTTCGGAAATCTTTTTGCCGCAAGCGAAAATGTACCGGGCCAGAAAAGACTTATCGAAAGTCCCGTAACGGCGCACGCAAGCAAGGAAACCGTACTGTTGTTTGACAGTGATGCGGTAAGATAGCAGGCGATACACAAAACAGAGAGTGACGACATAATTTTTACAAGGTCGATTTTGTCGCCGTAAAGTCCGTAGAACAATCTGCCTGCGCCCATAAGCACCGCAAACAGGCAAGGACCGAGCAAATCGCCCATAAGCTTTGAAACGTGCAAGCCCTCCTCCGCAAAGAAGGATGACCATTGCGACATTGCGATTTCACTTGCGCCTGCGCAGAACATAATAATCATTGCGACGATAAACGCCTTTGATTTCAAAAGCTTTTTGACGGGGATGATTTTGTCGTCCTCAATCGGCGGCATAAACGGTACGCTCATAAAGTTGAACATATTTATAAGCGGAATAACCGACCAAATTATCGGCAAAATGTTCCAATTTTCGCCGCCTGCAAGCTTTATGAAAACGGTCGAAAGTGCAACTACAAGCATCTGTCCCCAACAGTAGAACGAGTGGAGCAGGCTCATATCAGCCGCTTTTTTATCACTCGGCAGGGACTCGACAATCGGACTTATCGTAACCTCAATCATACCGCTTCCGACGGCGGAAACCATAATTGATACCGCTATCGCAAGGAAATGGTGCGAGGTAAGCTCGGGTAAAATTCCGAGCATCACAAGACCTAAAAATGCGAGAAAATGCGAGCATACGGTTATTTTCTTAAACCCGATTTTATCGATTATTTTAACCGATAAAATATCAATTGCCATTTGCGTTGCGAAGTTTAACATTATTAAGCTTCCGATTGTCGCAAGGTCGATTTTATATTTATCCGAAAAGATTACAAAGAGCAGGGGTGCCAAGTTGTTTATAATCGCCTGCACGAAATAGCCTATGTAACAAGCGATTTTTGTACCCTTAAAAGTTCTTTTTGCCATTTATTCTATACCTTAGTTGATATTATATTTAATTTACCGTTGATTTCAATGTCGCCCGAGCCTGCAAAGACAAAGAAGCTGTCGCCCTTATGTGCTTCGAGCTTTTCGCCCGAGCTTTCAATCGTACCGCAGCCGTCCGTTACAAGCAACGAAACGAATGAATTGTCGCTTGCAAACAGCCTTTGAGTTCCGTCAATTATGTATTCTTCGACAGTAAATAAGTCGCATTTTGTAAGCAGCTGCTTTGTACCGCAAGCCGTTTTTTCTTTTTCTCCGACGGGTTTAATGTCGTATTTCGGCTTTTCGCATTTAGTTACGTCAACCGCTTTGTCAATGTGAAGCGGACGGAGATTTCCGTCTTTATCCTTACGCTGATAATCATATACACGGTAAGTGGTATTGGAATTTTGCTGAATTTCCGCAAGCAAAATACCCGAGCCTATTGCGTGAAGCGTTCCTGCCTCGATAAAAAACATATCGCCCTTGTGGACTTTAACCTTGTTTACAACCTCAAGAAACGTATTGTTTTCAATTCTCTTTTTGAATTCCTCGGAGCTGATTTCACGGTTAAATCCGTATATAAGCTCTGCTCCCTCATCACAATCAAGAATATACCAACATTCGGTCTTTCCGTATTCGCCCTCAACACGCATTGCGTATTCGTTATCGGGATGAACTTGAACGGAAAGGTCTTTTTTTGCGTCAATCAGCTTTATAAGGATTGGAAAAAAGTCGAATTTTTCACAATCCTTGCCGAGAACGTCTTTACCGCAAAGCTCTATGACCTCGGAGAGAGTCTTACCCTTAAATTCTCCGTTTTCGACAATGCTTTCGCCGTCCTTATGACAGGATAACATCCAACCCTCTGCGACTATATCCTTATCGCTTTGAAAGCCGAAGTCCGTTTTTAATTTTGTTCCTCCCCAAAGATAGTCCTTGAGTGCAGGCTTTAGCTTTAGCATTTTACCAACTCCTTAAATAAGTATTTAATATACTATCAAATTTAGATGTTAAGTTCAAGGGGCATAAAAAAACAGTTGTATAAAATTGTAATTTGTGTTAGAATATTTTTTGGTGATTTTTAATGATTTTTATTATATACGGTGCTGTTATTTTTATAGCAACGCTGCTCGGTGCCTTTGTCGGTTTGGGTGGCGGCGTCGTAATTAAGCCTGTTTTGGATGTTATAAATTTTCATCCTTTGATGCAGGTTGCATTTTTTTCGTCTTGTGCCGTTTTCTCGATGTCGATAACCTCGACGGCAAAGCATCTTAAAAACAAAACGCCTATAAATATGAAATTTGTCCTGCTTTTTGCATTGGGCTCGGTTTTAGGCGGCTTTACGGGTAATAAATTGTTTTCGCTCGCACTTGCGAACAGTTCTTCTCCCGATATTGTCAAGGGAATACAGTCATCTCTTCTCTGTGCTCTTATGATATTGGTTATTGCTTCCGTTAATTTGAATGTTAAGAAATTCAGCATCAAAAATCCTGCTTTAATATCTTTGACGGGACTTTTGCTCGGTATGACTGCCGCTTTCCTCGGAATAGGCGGAGGACCTATCAATGTTGCGGTGCTGACTATTCTTTTTTCTTTTACAATGAGAGATGCCGCCGTTTACTCGGTAGCGATTATTTTCTTCTCGCAGCTGTCTAATTTGATAACAAGCTTTGTAAACACGCATTTTGAGGGCTTCGATGTCAAGTATTTGCTTGTTATTATTCCGGCTGCGATTTTAGGCGGATTTTTCGGAGCAAAACTTAACAGAAAGTGTAATGAAAAAACAATAAGAACCGTGTTTACGGTTTCTGTTTGTGCCGTGGCGGCTTTGAGTCTTTACAATGCCGTTACCGCATTTATAAAATAAGGAAACGAGGGTTAGAATTTGAGACCGAATATAATTTTTTATTTCAGCGACCAACAGCGCTGGGATACCGTAAATGAAACGGCAACGCCTAATTTGATGAAGCTTGCCGAGGACGGTATAAAGTTTGAAAACTCTTATACCTGTCAGCCCGTTTGCGGTCCTGCAAGAGCGTGCCTGCAAACAGGCGTTTACGCAACGCAGAACAAGTGCTATTGGAACGGAATACCTCTTCCGCAGGATATTAAACCGCTTGCGGAGTATTTTAATGAGGCAGGCTATGAAACCGCTTACGTCGGTAAATGGCATCTTGCTTCCGACAGGCTTCCGAATATCGGCTTCCATTGTGAAAAAACCGCTATTCCGAAGGAGCTTCAGGGCGGATATAAGGATTGGTGGCGTGCTGCCGACGTGCTTGAATTTACTTCGCACGGTTACGACGGATATGTCTTTGATGCAGAGGGTAATAAGCTTGACTTTAAGGGCTACAGAGCCGATTGCATAAATGATTTTGCATTGGAATACCTTGACCAAAAGACTTCCGACAAGCCGTTCTTTATGTTTGTCTCTCAAATTGAGCCTCATCATCAGAACGACCACCATTGTTACGAAGGACCTAAGGATGTTGTTCCTAAGTTTAAGGATTATCCCTTGCCCGATGATTTGACCTTCTTAAAGGGCGACTACAAAGAGATGTATCCCGACTATATGGCGGCGATAAACAGCCTTGACAGCAACGTCGGAAGATTGGTTGAAAAGCTTAAAGAAAAAGGGCTTTACGATAATACCGTTATCATTTATACAAGCGATCACGGCTCTCATTTCAAGACGAGAAACCTTGAATATAAGCGTTCTTGTCACGACAGCGCAACGCATACGCCGTTGATTATCGAGGGCGGCGCATTTAAGGGCGGTAAGGTTGACTCAAGACTTGTAAGCCTTATAGATTTACCGCCTACATTGCTTGATATAGCGGGCATTGATATACCCGACAGCTATATGGGTAAATCGCTTTTGAAGGAGCTTGAAACGGGCGAGGAGCGTGATTGCGTATTCATGCAGATAAGCGAAAGCCAATGCGGCAGAGCTATCAGAACGAAGAAGTATAAATATGCAATAAGAACTCTTGCGCCTACGGGCTATGCTTTGCATAAAGCGTCGGTATATTTTGAAGATTATCTTTACGACCTTGAAAAAGACCCGATTGAAAAGCATAATCTTATAAAAGACCCGAAATATGCTTCCGAGAGAAAGAAGCTCAAAGAAATGCTCATTAGGGAAATGACTGCGGCAGGGGAGAAAGAGCCTAAAATTTTGCCGGCTGTCTTTACCCGTAAAAAATAAAAAGGTATTTAGGAGACTGTAATGGAAAAAACTTATTTGACGCTAAAGGAAAAAATAACGTTTCCGCTTGCGGCTTTCGGCCGTAGCGGCGTTTACACGATTATGTCAATGTTCTTGCTTATATTCTATACGGATGCGGCAGGACTTGACCCGATTCACGCAGGAAATATCATTCTTGCAGGACGTATCTTCGACGCACTCAACGATCCGCTTATGGGTATGATTGTTGACCGCACACATTCAAAATGGGGCAAGATGAGACCTTATCTTCTGTTCTCACCCGTTCCTATTGCGGTTACAACAATTCTTTTGTTCTTTGCGCCTCAGTTTTCGTCTTACTCCGCAAAGGTAGCTTATGCGGCTGTAACATATATCCTTTGGGGTATCGCTTTCACAATTCAGGACGTTCCGTTCTGGGGCTTGAGCTCGGTTATTACACCGAACGAGGTCGAGAGAACAAGATTTTTGTCAAACGGCAGACTCGGCAGTACCGCAGGCGGTATTCTTCCCACCGTGCTTATCCCGATTCTTGTCGCTGAAAACGCTCTCGGTTTGAGAAAAGGCTATTTTGTATCGGCAATAATCTTCGGAACAATTGCGGCTGTTCTTTCAATCATTCCTTTCTTTACGGCAAAGGAAAGAGTGCACGAGGAGAGACAGGACACAAGAAGCTTTAAGGAAAACTTCCGTCTTATCGGTAAAAACAAGGTGCTTATTATCGTTATCCTCTCGGCTGTTCTCGGCTCGACAATGGTAATGGCAAATGTTTGCGCTACATATATCCATTATTATCTTATCGGCGTTGAAAATTACGGAATTATCCCAAACGGCTTCAAAATGACCTCACTCACAGTTGCGGTCGGTATAGGTATGGTTCCCGCAATGATAATTATGCCTGCATTGAGAAAACGCTTCTCACTTAAAGCAATTTATATCGGCTCGTCGATATTCGGCATAATTTCTCACGTTGCTTTTTGGTTTATCGGCTACAACAACATTTATCTTGTACTTCTTTGCCTCGTGTTTATGGGTGTTCCACTTGGTATTTACAACGTTATTACATATGCACTTATCGCAGACAGTGTTGACTATATCGAATGGAAAACAGGCGAGAGAGCAGACGGCGTTTGCTTCGCTTTCCAAACACTTTTGAGCAAGGTTTCGGCAGGACTTGCAACTTATGCTGTCAGCGTTGTTCTTAAAGTCAGCGAGTTTCAGGCTCCTATCGACGGTATTATTCAGGTTCAGTCCGAAAAGACAAAAACAGGTCTTTTCTTTATGATTACCATTTTGCCTGCAATCGGATTTGCTCTTACAATGATTCCGATGTTCTTCAACGATTACACAGGCGAAAAGAAAGAGAAAATCCAAAAAGAACTTGAATTCCGCAGATTGAGAGCTAACACGGTAAGCAAGCCCGTGGCTGAAGAAAAGTAATTTTATTAGGTAAATTGTACTAAAAGACAAGCAACTTTTACGGTTGCTTGTCTTTTTTTGAGAATTTTTGCAAGAAATGAAAAACAATATTGCATATTTTAATATAATGTATTAAAATACTATTTGATTTAATATGAAAATAAATTTTGAGGTGTGAATTTATGCAATATTCTCAGATGAGTAAGCCTGAATTGGCTAATGAATTTAATGAATTGAAAAAGCAGCACGAAGAACTCAAGGCACAGAATTTGAAGCTTGATATGTCAAGAGGAAAGCCTGCCAGCGAACAGCTTGATTTGACAATGGATATGCTTAAAGAGGTTATCGGCGTATGCGATTGTAAGAGTGAAAGCGGCTTGGATTGCAGAAACTACGGTGTTCTCGACGGTATTCCCGAGTGCAAGAGGCTTTTTGCTGAAATGCTTGAGGTTGACAGCGATAATATTATCCTCGGCGGTACATCTTCGCTTACTCTTATGTTTGATTATATTACACAGTGTATGCTCACAGGCGCAGGTGACAAGCCGTGGAGTCAGCAGAGCGACATTAAGTTCATTTGCAATGTTCCCGGTTATGACAGACACTTCGGAATTTGCGAATATTACGGAATTAAAATGATAAACGTTCCCATGCTTTCCGACGGTCCCGATGTAGAAAAGATTGCGGAACTTGTTAAGGACAGAAGCGTTAAGGGTATGTTCTGCGTACCGAAGTATTCAAACCCCACGGGTGTTACTTATTCTGATGAAAAGGTCCGTGCGTTGGCTGCTTTGAAGCCTGCCGCAAAGGATTTCAGAGTTATTTGGGATAACGCATATATAGTTCACGATTTCTTGGAAAATCCGGACAAGGTTCTCAATATCTTTGAGGCTTGCAAGGAATTCGGAACAGAGGATTATTTCATAGAATTTACTTCTACATCAAAAATAAGCTTCCCCGGTGCAGGTGTATCCTGTCTTGCGGCTTCCGATAAGAATATTCAGATGATTAAAAAGAGATTTAACACTCAGATGATAGGTCACGATAAGCTTAATCAGTTAAGACACGCTAAATATTTCAAAAACCTTGACGGAATTAAGGCTCATATGAAAAAGCACGCAGCTCTTATCGAGCCTAAGTTCAATGTTGTTATCGATACATTTGAAAAGGAGCTTGCAGGTACGGGTCTTGCTTCTTGGACAAAGCCGAACGGCGGTTATTTCATCAGCCTTGACACTCAGCAGTGCAGCGCAAAGAGAGTCGGCGAGCTTTGTAAGTCGCTCGGCGTTGTGCTTACAAGCGTTGGCGCAACCTATCCCTACGGCAAAGACCCCGAGGATAAAAATATCCGTATCGCACCGACATTCCCGAGTGTAACGGACATTGGCAAGGCGGCAGAAGTGCTTTGTCTTTGCATAAAACTTGCAACAATCGAAAAAATGATGTAAACTGTTATCACAGGGGAAAATTATTCATATAATTTTTTAACGGTGATAATATGAGCTTTTTAGAACAGAACAAAGAATTTGCCAAAGCAAAGCCGTTTGTAACGGCGGTTATTGTTGCGGCAGGTAACTCAACAAGAATGGGCGGCGTCAATAAGCAGTTTTTGCTTATTGACGGCGTCCCTGTGCTTATAAGGACTCTTTTGGCATTCTCTCAAAGCGATATGATTGACGAAATCATAGTTGCAGCGAGGGAGGAGGACATTCCTAAAATGTTCGCTATGATAAAGGAGTACAAGGTCTTAAAGGTAACCGATATAGTCAAGGGCGGAAAAACACGTCAGGAAAGCGTTTTTAATGCGATACGGCGCAGTTCTCCGCTTTCGGAATACTTTGCCATTCACGACGGCGCAAGGCCGCTTGTGACCGAAAAAATAATCGAGGATACCGTTCGTGAGGCATTTTCAACAGGTGCTGCTGCAACGGGCGTCCGGGTAAAGGACACGGTTAAGGTTGTAAACGAAAACGGCTTTATAACCGCAACGCCCGATAGAAATTATCTTTGGGCGGTACATACTCCGCAGGTGTTTGAGCGACGTCTTTATCTGTCTGCGATTGACAATGTGTTAAATTCCGAGATGTTTACGGATGATTGTAAGCTTTTGGAGGAATACGGCGCAGAGGTTAAAATGGTCGAGGGCAGTTATGAAAACATTAAAATCACAACGCCCGAGGACACCGATATTGCACAGGCGATTTTATATAGGAGGGAACAGCTATGATTAGAATAGGGCACGGCTATGACGTTCATAAGCTGGTTGAGGGCAGAAAGCTCATTTTGGGCGGAGTTGAAATTGAAAATAACGGAATAGGTCTTTTGGGACATTCGGACGCCGATGTGCTTTTGCATGCTGTTTCCGATGCGCTTTTGGGTGCTGCGGCATACGGCGATATCGGAAAGCATTTTCCCGATACGGACGAAAAATATAAAAATGCGGACAGCCTTAAATTGCTGAAATGTGTATACGGGCTTTTGAAGGAAAACGGTTATCATATTGTCAATCTTGACGCAACCGTTTTGGCACAGGCGCCGAAGCTTGCACCGCATATTGTAAAAATGCGTGAGAACATTGCCGAAGCACTTGATTTGGACGTGGATTTTGTCAGCGTTAAAGCCACTACCGAAGAGGGTTTGGGCTTTACGGGAGCAAAGCAGGGCATTGCGGCTCATTGCGTTTGCCTGATAGAAAAATAACCTTTTAGAGATGATGAAAATCATCTCTTTTTTTATTGAATTTTATTGACGGCGTATAATGCACTTTGATATAATGACATTATAAAACGGTAAAGGAAAAAGCGATGGAGAAATACTACGATTACAGTGATCACATTGAAAAGGCTATGAGCTCATTCTCAAATGAGAAAACTAATTTTGTGTTCAAAAGAAGAGTTCTTGACGAGATGGAGCTTCGTACAAAAGAGGTTATAAAAAGGGGACTCGGCGATAAGAGGGTTGCCCATGACTTGATTATGGACGAATATAATCCGCAGAGAATTGTCAAAGATTATTACGAGTACCTTGAAGATATAAAAGAAAAGAAAAAGATTAAATATACGCCTATCGCTGCTGTTGCTTGCATACTTTTGTCTGTGATTATGTTTTTGATTATTGGCTTTGCTACGGACATATGGCATCCCACATGGCTTATAATCGAGGGAACGGCTACCGCAGGAGTTATGGCAATTATGCTTACGGCAGTTACAATTTTAAGACGGCACAAGAAGTTTTATGCGATTATGAGAGCTCTTGTTGCAGGCTCTGTTATGGTCGGAACGCAATTTCTGTTCCTGTTTATCAGAATTCTGTTCGATAACGAGCAAGCGTACCTCATTTTCTTGTTTGCACTCGCTATGATGTTTATCGGCGACCTTGTTCTTGCCACCGTGACAAAGCAAAGGCTTGTTTTTGTAAATTACCTTATTACAATTCCGCTTGTTTTCATTTTTGCGTTTGTTATTTTCGGCTTGATAACGGGTCTTTGGAGTGTGGGAAGAATACTTATTATAATCGGCTTTGTCCTTGATATCGGCGTTATAATACAGCTTGCAATCAGGAATAAAAAGCTTGCTTATAATCCGGAGGAGGAAGAATGATGGTAAAAAAGTTAAATGCCGAGCTTTGGGATAAAATGCATTACCTTTTCCGTGATTTTAACGACAGAATGGTTCACGTTGAGCTTCATTACGATTTTGAAATTGATATTGAAGCGTTGAAAACGGTGCTTATCTGCTTCCTTGAAAAAGCTCCTGTTTTGCATTCCTCGTTTGTCGATAATAAATTCAAAACCTATTGGAAAGTAAAAGATTACAGCATTGACGATGTGCTTCACGTTTCGACTCCTAACAATCTTGATGAGGCAATTAACGATTTCCTGACGCAGTATATTCCGCCTGAAAACGACCTGCAAATTCAAGTTGCCGTGTTCTTTCACGACGGAAAATCCGTGCTTTGCATCGTAGAAAATCATATGTGTATGGACGGTGGAGATTTCAAGTATTTTTTGAAGGCTCTTTGCAAGAATTATAACGATTACGTTGAGAAGGGAATAAGCCCGATAGAATTAAAATCAGGCTCACGTTCTTTTGAAGAGGTTTATGATGATTTCTCAAAGACCGAAAAGAAAATGGCGCAAAATCTTTACAAAAACGTGTGTGCGAAAGACAATCACAAATTTCCGCTTACAGAGGACAACATAAAAGACCGTTCGTTTATAGCGAGAAGGAAAATTGACAAGGAAAGATTTGCACGCTTGAGAGCTTCGGGCAAAAAGCTCGGCGCAACCGTAAACGATATGCTTGTTACGGCTTATTTTTACAGCCTTTATGAGCTTGCCGGCTTTGGCAGAGATGAGAGCGTAACAATTTCCTGCGCTATCGATTTAAGACGTCATATGAAGGACACAAGCGATACGGGAATTACAAACCAAACGGCGTTTATGCAGTGCAATATCCCCGAACTCGGCGAGGACATTTTCCAAACGCTTGAATATACCAAGCAGAGCGTTGCTAAATTCAAAAAAGATAAGTTTATGGGACTTTACGGCTTACCGCTTTTGAAGCTCGGATACAGCATTATGCCTCAAATGGCTTCGGAAGAGGTTATTAAAATAGGCTACTCCAATCCGCTTATCGCCATGAGTAATATCGGAGTTCTTGAAACCGATAAGCTTTCGCTTGACGGACATGAGCCGACGGACGGCTTTATGACGGGTGCGGTAAAGTATAAGCCGTATGTTCTTCTTTCGGCTACGTCCATAAACTCCGAACTGACGCTTTCAATGTGTGTACGAGGCAATGAGCAGGACGAAAAAATAGTTAACGATTTCTTTGACCTTATGGAAAAGAATATAGATGTGCTTTCATCAAAGGCATAGGGTGTTGAGGTAAAATAATGAATATTCTCCATATGAGATATGCGGTTGAGGTCGCAAAATACGGCTCTATAAATAAGGCAAGTGAAAAACTTCTTATCGCTCAGCCGAATTTGAGCCGTTCGATAAAAGAGCTTGAGGCGGAGCTTGGCATTACGATTTTTGACAGAAGCACAAAGGGTATGATGCTCACTCTCGAGGGACAGCGTTTTATCGGCTATGCAAAAAATATATTAAAGCAGATTGACAACGTTGAAAAAATATACAAGGAAAATGCAGGCATAGAGCGTAAGTCGTTTTCCGTTTCAGTTCCGAGAGCAACCTATATATCCGACGCTTTCGCACAGTTTTCAAAAATGCTCGGGGAAAAGCCTGTCGAGGTTTTCTATAAGGAAACCAACTCATCAAGGACAATAACCAATGTTGTTTCTGATAACTACAAGCTCGGAATTGTGCGCTTTGCGGAAAACTACGAAAAATATTTTACAGCTTTATTTGAGGAAAAAAATCTCAAGTATGAAGACATTGTAAGCTTCGGATATGTGCTTGTAATGAGCGAAAACAGTCCGCTTGCACAAAAAGAGGTCATACATTTTGAGGATTTGCATCCGTTTATTGAAATCGGACACGCAGACCCGTATGTTCCGTCGCTTTCGCTTGCGGATGTTAAAAAAGAAGAGCTGCCCGATGACGGGGAGAGGCGAATTTTCGTTTTTGAAAGAGCGAGTCAGTTTGCCGTGCTTTCAAAGAACGAGCAGACGTTTATGTGGGTATCTCCTTTGCCCGAGGACATTTTGAAACGCTATTCTCTTGTGCAAAAAATTTGCCCCGATAACAAGAAAAAATATAAGGATATGCTCATCTATCATAAGGACTATAAGCTTACCGAGCTCGACCGTAAATTTATAGCCGAAGTGCGTGCATCAACGTCGGAATGTATCGATATATATCAAAATTGATATAACGGTATACGAATTTAATTATTCACATTATCAAAACTAATTGTTAAAATATTAACAATGAAATTTTGGAGGTCTGAATATGAGTACTAAAGAATACAAAATCGTTGATTCGGTAGAAACTCTTGAAGAAGCAATTGCCCGTGTAAGGGAAGCACAGAAGGAGTTTTCAACCTACACTCAGAAGCAGGTAGATAAAATCTTCCTTGCTGCCGCTACCGCTGCCAATCAGCAGAGAATTCCGCTTGCTAAATTAGCAGTTGAGGAAACAGGAATGGGCGTTGTAGAGGACAAGGTTATTAAGAACCATTTCGCTTCGGAGTATATCTACAATGCGTACAGAGAAACAAAAACCTGCGGTGTTCTTGAAGAGGACAAGGCATACGGAATTAAAAAGATTGCAGAGCCTATCGGTCTTGTTGCTGCGGTAATCCCGACAACAAACCCGACCTCAACCGCAATTTTCAAAACTCTTATTTCACTTAAAACAAGAAACGGTATTATTATAAGCCCCCATCCGAGAGCAAAGGGCTCAACAATCGCCGCTGCAAAGGTTGTTCTTGAAGCAGCTGTAAAAGCAGGTGCTCCAGAGGGCATTATTTCTTGGATTGACGTACCGAGCCTTGAAATGACTAACCTTCTTATGAAAGAGGCTGACATCATTCTCGCAACAGGCGGTCCCGGAATGGTTAAGGCTGCTTATTCGTCAGGTAAGCCCGCACTCGGCGTCGGTGCAGGTAACACTCCCGCAATTATCGACGATACAGCCGATATTCTTCTTGCAGTAAACTCAATTATTCACTCAAAGACCTTTGATAACGGTATGATTTGTGCTTCCGAGCAGTCCGTAATCGTTCTCGACAAGGTATATGATCAGGTTAAAAAGGAATTTGCGACAAGAGGCTGCTATTTCCTCAATGACGCTGAAATCGAAAAGGTCAGAAAGACAATTCTTATAAATGGTGCACTTAATGCAAAAATCGTAGGTCAAAAGGCTGCTAAGATTGCAGAGCTTGCAGGCGTTACTGTTCCCGAGGGTACAAAAATTCTTATCGGTGAGGTCGAAAGCGTTGACCTTTCCGAAGAGTTCGCTCACGAGAAGCTTTCTCCCGTTCTTGCAATGTACAGAGCAAAGAATATCGAGGACGCATTCCAAAAGGCTGAAAAGCTTGTTGCTGACGGCGGTTACGGTCATACATCTTCAATCTATCTTGACCCCGTTACAGAAACAGCGAAGCTTGACGAATTTGCTTCCCGCATGAAGACCTGCCGTATTCTTGTAAATACACCTTCCTCACAGGGCGGTATCGGTGATTTGTACAACTTTAAGCTTACTCCCTCGCTCACACTCGGCTGTGGCTCTTGGGGCGGTAACTCCGTAAGTGAAAACGTAGGAGTTAAGCATCTCATCAATATCAAGACTGTTGCAGAAAGAAGGGAAAATATGCTTTGGTTCAGAGCTCCTGAAAAGGTTTATATCAAGAAGGGATGTCTCCCTGTTGCCCTTGACGAGCTTAAAACGGTTATGGGCAAGAAAAAGGCATTTATCGTAACAGACAGCTTCCTTTACAATAACGGCTATACAAAGCCGATTACAGATAAGCTTGACGAAATGGGTATTCAGCACACCACATTCTTTGAGGTTGCTCCCGACCCGACTCTCGGCTGTGCTATGAAGGGTGCAGAGCAGATGAGAGCGTTCCAACCCGATGTTATTATCGCACTCGGCGGCGGCTCGGCAATGGACGCAGGCAAGATTATGTGGGTTCTCTATGAGCATCCCGAAGCTGACTTTATGGATATGGCAATGCGCTTTCAGGATATCCGTAAGCGTATTTATACCTTCCCGAAGATGGGCGAAAAAGCTTATTTCATAGCCATCCCCACATCAGCAGGTACAGGCTCTGAGGTTACTCCCTTCGCAGTTATCACAGACGAAAAAACAGGCGTTAAGTATCCGCTTGCCGATTATCAGCTTCTTCCCAATATGTCTATTATCGACGCTGATTTCCATATGAGCGCACCTAAGGGACTTACTTCGGCTTCAGGTATCGACGCTGTAACACACGCTCTTGAGGCTTATGCTTCAATTATGGCAACCGACTACACAGACGGTCTTGCTCTCAAGGCTCTTAAAACAATCTTTGAGTATCTTCCCAGAGCTTACGACAACGGTCCTAATGACCCCGAGGCTCGTGAGAAGATGGCAAATGCAGCTACTATGGCAGGTATGGCTTTCGCAAACGCATTCCTCGGCGTATGCCACTCGATGGCTCATAAGCTCGGTGCGTTCCACCATATTCCTCACGGTATTGCAAACGCTCTTATGATTGATGAGGTTCTTCGCTTCAACTCCTCCGAAACTCCTACAAAGATGGGTACATTCCCACAGTATGACCATCCGCACACTCTCAGAAGATATGCGGAGGTTGCCGAGTATCTCGGAATTAAGGGCAAGAACGATCAGGAAAAGGTTGATAATCTCATAAAGGCTATTGACGAGCTCAAGGCAAGAGTAGGCATTAAGCCCACAATCAAGGATTATGTTCCGGACGAAAAGGACTTCCTTGACAGACTTGACGCAATGTGCGAGCAGGCATTCGACGATCAGTGCACAGGTGCTAACCCGAGATATCCGCTTATCAGCGAAATCAAGCAGATGTACCTTGACGCATATTACGGAAAGACATTTGTTGAGACTGAAAAGCCCGATGCAAAGCAGTTAAAAGGCAAAAAATAAACTTTGACATATTAAGGAGGTTTGTTTTATGAAATTAGATAATGTTATTGCTGTCAGAAAAGCAAAAAAGGTTTACAGAGACGGAGATAAGTGCATAAAGGTCTTTGATAAGGATTATTCAAAGGCTGATGTTCTTAACGAGGCTCTCAATCAGGCGAGAATTGAGGAAACGGGACTTAATATTCCGAAGGTTCTTGAGGTTACAACGATTGACGGAAAATGGGCTATTGTTTCAGAGTTCATAGAGGGCGTAACATTAGCCGAGCTTATGGAGAAAAATCCCGATAAGCTTGATGAATATCTCAATGACCTTGTTGATGTTCAGCTTGAAATTCAGTCAAAGACCTGTCCTTTGCTCAATAAATTAAAGGATAAGATGAACAGAAAAATTTCCGAGGCTGATCTTGACGCCACAACGAGATATGAGCTTCATTCACGTCTTGAGGGTATGCCCAAGCATAATAAGGTTTGCCACGGCGATATTAACCCTTCAAACATCATTGTCACAAATGACGGCAAGTACTATATAATTGACTGGTCACACGCTACTCAGGGTAACGCTTCCGCAGATGCTGCAAGAACGTATCTTCTTTTCTGTCTTAAAGAAAATGAAGAAACTGCTAAAAAATATCTTGACATTTTCTGCAAAAAGAGCGATACTGCTAAGCAGTACGTTGAAAAATGGTTACCGATAGTAGCCGCTTCACAGTCCGTAAAGGGTAACGAGGACGAAAGGCAGTTCCTTTTGAGCTGGACTGATGTTGTAGAGTACAATTGATTTAATAAGTGTGGTTTTTGAATGGAAAAGCTTAGAAAATTTGACACAAAGGTGCAGTATCTTAAATATAAGGTGCTGCGTGAGGTCGCAAAACAGGAGTGGCATGGAACACTTCAGCAAAATTTGCTCGATATACCTGCAATAGTCGTTCCGGGCGATGAGCCTACAATGCGTTGCTGCGTATATAAAGAAAGAGCGATTTTGGCAGAGCGTATCAAGCTTGCTATGGGCGGCGATAAGAACAACCCGAATGTAATCGAGGTAATTGATATAGCCTGTGACGAATGTCCGTCGGCAGGCTATGAGGTTACTGATTCTTGCCGTGGCTGTCTTGCTCACAGATGCGAGGATGTCTGCAAAAAGGGTGCTCTTTCCTTTGACCATAACCACGTTGCACACATTGATAAGTCAAAGTGCGTCAACTGCGGTCAGTGTGCAAAGGTATGCCCGTATTTCGCTATTGTAAACCGTAAAAGACCCTGTCAGAATGCTTGCAAGGTTAAGGCTCTTACAATCAACAAAAAAAATGCGGCTTCGATTGAGAACGAAAAATGTATATCATGCGGTGCGTGTGTATATCAGTGTCCGTTCGGTGCGATAAGCGACAAATCGTATATCATCAATGTTGTTGATATGCTCAAGGACAAAATCAGCGGTGCGTTTAAGGGCAATCTTTATGCCGTTGTAGCACCGTCAATAGCAAGCCAGTTTACTTTTGCAAAGACCGGTCAGGTTGTTACGGGTATTAAAAATCTTGGCTTCTCAAAGGTTGTCGAGGCAGCCTTGGGGGCTGATATTGTTGCAAAAGCCGAAGCTCAAGAGCTTGCGGAAAAGGGCTTCTTAACAAGTTCCTGCTGTCCCGCTTTCGTTTCGTTCATCAAGTCAAATTATCCCGATTTAGTTCCGCTTATATCTCACAATTTATCGCCTATGGCGGCTGTTTCAAAATACATAAAAGAAAAAGACCCCGAGTCGAAAATTGTGTTTATCGGACCGTGCACCTCAAAGAAAAAAGAGCTGCAGCTTGATACGGTGAAGGATTATGTTGACAGCGTTCTTACCTTTGAGGAGTTACAGGCATTGCTTGACAGCCGTGATATTGATATTGTAGAGCTCCCTGAGAGCGAGCTTGACGACGCATCATATTTCGGCAGAATATTTGCTCACAGCGGCGGACTTTCAGCAGCTGCAAGCGAAGCGTTAAAGGAACAGGGCAATACAGACTTCCAAATCAAACCTGTTGTCTGCGACGGAATTGAGCAATGCAAGATTGCCTTGCTTAAAAAGAGCAAGGGCTTGCTTGACGCAAACTTTATCGAAGGCATGGCTTGCGTAGGCGGCTGTATAAACGGTGCAGGCTGCCTTACTCACGGCGACGAGAAAAACAAGTCGCTTGTTGAGAAATACGGCAAGGCGGCAGGGGACAAGACGATAAACGATGTTGTCTCTAAGCTTTAATTAAATAATTGCAATTTTAACCTCCGATTTTTTTCGGAGGTTATTTTTTGTAAAAATATAACCCCGTACTTATTGGCACTCAGCCTTTTAGTACGGGGTTGTGTTGTATATGTGATTTTATGAAAGCATCATTCGGTCATTTGCAAATTCGCCGTTACTTGCCTTTGCAAACAAATCGAGAAGATCTTGAACCTTGAGATTTTTCTTTTCTTCGCCTGATACGTCATAGATAATCTTGCCGTCATACATCATAATAAGTCTGTTTCCGAGCCTTATGGCGTCTTTCATATTATGAGTAACCATAACGGTTGTAATATTGTTTTCTGTGACAATTTCATTGGTTATTTTAAGCACCTTTGCCGCAGTAGCAGGGTCAAGTGCTGCCGTATGTTCGTCAAGAAGCAAGAGCTTTGGATGCATAAGCGAAGCCATAATAAGCGTTATAGCCTGCCTTTGACCGCCCGAAAGAAGTCCGACCTTTGATGAAAGTCTGTCCTCAAGACCTAAATCAAGCTTTTTGAGGATTTCTCTGTATTCCTCACGCTCTTTCTTTGTAACGCCGTTTTTAAGAGTTCTCTTTTTGCCTCTCCTTGCGGCGATAGAAAGGTTTTCGTCTATCTGCATATCAGCGGCAGTACCTGTCATAGGGTCTTGGAAAACTCTGCTCATATACTTTGCACGCTTGTATTCGGGAAGCTTTGTAATGTCCTCGCCGTCAACCTTGATTGTGCCGCAGTCAACGGGATAAACACCTGCAATCATATTAAACAACGTGGATTTACCTGCGCCGTTACCGCCGATTACGGTTACAAAATCGCCCTCGTTAAGTGTTAAATCAATACCCGTAAGGGCTTTCTTTTCGTTTATTGTACCGGGATTAAATGTTTTATATACGCCTTTAATTTCAAGCATTCTGAGCACCTGCCTTTTCATCATTCTTTACATGCTTTGCAGCAACTTTTGCTTTCCAATGGGGAAGGCCGAGGAAAATAGCAACTACGCAAGCCGAAAGAAGCTTCAGGTCGTTAGCGTTCAAGCCGAGCTTGAGAACAAGAGCAATGACTATGTAGTAGATAACTCCGCCGATAACCGCCGAGATAAGTCTCAAAGCAAAATTCTTGAAAAGCTTGCCGAAAATAACCTCGCCGATGATAACAGCCGCAAGACCGATAACGATTGCGCCTCTGCCCATATTTATATCTGCACAGCCGTTAAACTGAGCAAGTAACGCACCCGACATTGCAACGATACCGTTTGAAAGGACAAGACCGATAATTTTTCTTGAATCGGTATTTATTCCGTTTGCTCTTGCCATAGCCTGATTACAGCCCGTAGCTCTTATGGAGTTACCGAGCTCAGTACCGAAGAACCAATAGAGCACGCCGATAAGCACCGCTACAAATATTGCACATACAAGTATCGTTCTGCCGAGCTCGTCAGCACTTGATGTGATAATAAGGTTAAAGTTTCTTTTGCTTATCGAAGTGTTTGCCTTACCGCTCATTATTCTAAGGTTAATTGAGTAAAGTGCAAGCTGCGTAAGAATACCGGCGAGAATTGCGGGTATTCCGAATTTTGTATGAAAAATACCTGTTACAAAACCTGCAAGACAGCCTGCAGCAAACGCTATAAGCAACGCAAGGTAGATATTAACGCCTTTTGTTGTCAGCACAACAAGAACGGCACCGCCCGTTGCAAATGAGCCGTCAACAGTAAGATCTGCAAGATCAAGTATTTTGTATGTAATGTAAACTCCGATAGCCATGATTCCCCAAATGAAGCCTTGAGCTATCGGGGAGGGGAGTGATTGAATAAACTGTAAAACCTGTGTCATATAATTAAATTGCTCCTCATTATAACAAAACGCAAAAGCGATAAGTAACCTTATCGCTTCTGCAAAATGTTACCGTATTAAATTATTTTGCCGAAACAGTAATTGCCTCGTATCCGTCGGGGATAGTAACGCCGATAGCTGCGGCACGGTCAGCCATGTACTTCTTTGTTGTCGAATCTGCGTAAGCGATTTCCATTTCTGCGGGGTTAGCACCGTTTACAAGTATTTCGTAAGCCATAAGACCTGCCTTGTAGCCGATGTCATAGTAGCTGATTGAAAGAGTTGCGACACCGCAGCCTTTGCAAATGCCTTCTTCGCCTGCGACAATCGGAACCTTTGCCGGCTCTGTAACAGAATTGATAAGTTCTGTGTTTGAAGCCGCTGTGTTATCTGTCGGGATGTAAAGCGCCTGACAGTTCTGAACAGCCGACTGTGTAACGGCAAGAACATCGTTTGAGTCAACAAATGTATATACCTTAACCTCATAGCCGAGAGCTTCAAGTTCGCTCTTAACTATGTCTGACTGATATTTTGAGTTGGGCTCTGCCGAGCAGTAGAGGATACCTACCGTTTTAGCGTTGGGAACAAGTTCTTTAATCATTGCGGCTTGATCTTTAAGCGGAGCCAAGTCAGCTGTACCTGTTACATTGATACCTGTTTTGCCGTTCCAATCGCTTATTGCCAATGCTGTTGCATAGTCTGTGATTGATGTGCCGACAATCGGAATTGTGTTTGTAGCTTCCGTAGCAGCTGTAAGAGCAGGAGTTGCGTTTGCAAGGATAAGGTCAACCTTATCTGAAACAAACTTTGATACGATCGTTGTGCAGTTTGTTGATTCACCCGAAGCATTCTGCTCGTCGAAAACTACCTTGTCTCCGAGTTTTTCGGTAAGAGCATCTCTAAAGCCCTTTGTTGCTGCATCGAGAGCTTCATGTTGAGTAAGTTGGCAAATGCCGACTTTATAAACCTTCTCGCTTTTGTTTGCGTTGTTAGTGCATGCGGTAAAGCAAGCTACAACAATAACTGCAACAAGCAAGACGCTGATAATTGCCTTAAATGTCTTTTTCATAATGATTTTCCCTTCACTATAAATTTGTTTAGCGCTTTCAATCGCTAAAGTATGTGAATAATTATAATATCATTATTTTATGTTGTCAAGAGTATTTGTAAATAAAATTAACAACCTGCTGAATTTTATCATATATGCATACCCGTTTAAGAATGTTAAATGAATAATTAGAAATCGACAGTACAATTCAAAACAAGCTCCCGTTATATTCAACTTGAATTTTGAATAGGCGTATTGTACTGACTGTTAAACCGATAATCAATATTGTTGCACCTACAACAGATACAATCTTAACTTGGTAAAATAGGCTTAAAAACGAGTGAATTATAATCGGAATACTCATTCCTGCTAACGCTGTACCCATTTCTCTAGAATAGTTTTCAACATCTGTTACATTTGCGTAGTGATATGAATGCAGCACAGATAAATTTCCGCCTTTTATTATTAAACCGACAATCAAAATAGCTACTGCAATCACAAACGAAATAACTGATGTTAAAATGTTTTCGACCTTAATTTCCGTTATAAAGGCTTTGAAAAGGCTTTTTCCGAGAATAAATAAAACCGGCGATATAGCAATTATAAGTAACAGCGTATAAATCGCAACCTGTTTTTTCTGCTTCTTGTTAATTCGCTCATTTTTTCGGATGACTTCAAGCACATTTTTATCAGCAGTTGTTGACAAACTTTCAATATCAATTCTTTTTCCCGAAAGTAATTCGTTTACGCTAACCGAAAAGAACTCACTTAAAGCCATTAGTGATGACACATCGGGATAACCTTTACCCGTTTCCCAACGAGAAATTGCTTTGTCGGAAACATTCAAAGCCTCGGACAATTCTTTTTGTGTCATTTCTCTTTCGCTACGCAATTTTGCTATAAACGCACCGCATTTTGTTGCATCCATAAAAGCACCGCCCTTTCTTTTACTTAAAGAATAACATTACAAGCCTAATAAGGCAACCTATGAATCGTAGAATGTCGAAAAACATTTGTTACGGACAACCGCAATGTATAACAACCTCTATTGTGTAAATGAGGTGGTTGAATTAAACATCATATCGTAGGGATATCCATTGCTCCCTGTCCGCAACAAATTACATATCAAATCAAATCCACAGACAACCGCAAGGGTTGTCCCTACGGTTGCATATTAAATTAAAATTTATATTAAACATTCCGCTCCCTCTGGGAGGGAGCTGTTGAGCGTAGCGAAACTGAGGGAGTTAAAAAGGTGTTTCAAATCATAAAAACTCCCCCAGTCATTTTTTGTTATACAAAAAACGACAGCCTCCTCAAGGATGGGGCGGAAGCACGAATCGCAAATAACATCAAACAGTGTAGGGTGGTGTAGCTGCAAAAAACAGTTTAACCAATCCGGATTTGACAAACCCGGATAAATACTATGGTGATGCTGAAAATGATCACAATATGATTGAGTTTTACTACAGTTTATTTGAAGCGTACTGTCCCAATTATCCTGCGGTTGGTTTTGAGGGTATCCCAACAGATGAAATTGCAAGACTCGTTGGCGAAATTATACTTGGGTAAAATCTTAAGATAGCACCAAATTAAAAGCACCATAAAGAAAATCCCAACAGGGTTGTGATTTTTCACGGCCTTGTTGGGATAATTTTGGATATCAATTTTTCTGTCTTGTAGTCTTATTCACGAAGAAAAGAACTTTATTTCTTATAACAAACCATACCATTTATCATCAAGGTATATCAAGGAGTCATCATACCTGCGAGCATAAGATTCCATATATTCATCCGCCTCGTTTTTAGTTTCGGTACCGTATTTATAGATAAAGTCAAATGTATTTATAGTATCATCAATTATTATATTACAACTAATTCTAAGAAAAATTAAATCCGGTCGCTCTAAAACAGTATTTTGTTCCATTTCTTCTTTTGAAGGACCGCATAATTCTAAAGTAATTCTATACGCTCCGACAGTTTCAAAAAAAGTGCGTAATATCTTTTGTTCTTCTTCTGAAAAAAGCTTCATTTTCTTTCTTTCGTCAGGAGAATCGAGCCGAATATGTGTATCATATGGATCATTATCAAATTGTTTTGCATCGTTCCAAAATCGGTCGTTTTTGTAAAAAATCTGTGCTACTTCGTCAAACAGTGGGCGGTTTTCCTCAAACAGAGTGAGTAATTCTTCATTTGTATGCGGTTGCGGGTGATAAATTATTTTCGGTTTTACATACTTTTTGAAAGTAACACCGCCTACTAATAAAATAGCTAATACACAACAAAGCCATTTAACAAGATGATTCTTTCTTTTTTTCTCTTGCTCCACAATCATTCCTCCTCATATTTGATATTATATTTATATAAATCTAACGTGTCAATGAGAATACAATTAAACAACACATATGTTTGAAAGTAGCGGTACGAATAATCAAGATTTTTTTCTTGCCCAGCCATCTTCTGCAACAAAATTTTCATCAGCCTCAAGCGAGTTTGCTGTCCACAGGGCAACATCTCCAGACGAGATTTCAAGATTGCTGTCAAAACAGCCCGTAGGGACAGGGCTTGCCCCTGTCCGCAGCAAATTTTATGTATAATCACATTCACGGACAACCGCAAGGGTTGTCCCTACGGTTTGATATATTTTTCAAATTTGCTAACAGCCATTAGCAGTTATATTTTCGTTAATTTGTCGGCGGCAGCAAGCCACCCACTTATACCGTTTACAACCGAACAGGCGACTTGAGCGTGACCTGTTTCGGAAAGGAGGAACGACGGCGTGAGTGAGGGATGAATTTTTCAATAAAAAAGCCGTCACGAACGATACAAAGTCCGTGACGACGTGGTGCAGAAGATGGGACCTGACGGCGTCGCTACGCTTTGCCGTCAACGGCAACGATTTATGTTCGCCTTTCGGCGAGGGGTTCAAGTCCCATCATTTTCCTTTTTACAAACAAATAAAAAAGAACAAGCAATAAAAATTGCTTGCTCTTTTTGGTGCAGAAGATGGGACTTGAACCCACACGAACTCACATTCACAGGCTTCTGAGACCTGAGCGTCTGCCTATTCCGCCACTTCTGCAAATATATCCAAAGCGTCTTTTGACGCCCGAATATAATATCATTTTTACATGTTATTGTCAATAAAACAATTTTTGAAATCTTCTTTTATAAACCTTGCGACGCTGTTTTCGTTGTTAGAGCCTATAATTTTTGTTGCAACCGCCTTTAATTCATCAACGGCATTGCCGACTGCATATTTTTCGTCTGCGCCCGAGAACAGGGGAAGGTCGTTTCTGTTGTCGCCGAAGGCTATGACCTTATCGGCTTTGACGTAATCCTTGACAATTTCAAGTCCCTTGAGCTTAGTTGCCTTTTTATTGAAAACCTCTAAAAACCAATATTGCGTGTAAGTATCGCCGTAAAATGAATAACCTACGCCGTCTAAAAGGTCTAATTGCTTAGTTATCGGCAACAGATCCTCATACTTGTCGCAAAGCGATACAAAAACAGGCGCAAAACCGTCTTTTGCACAAATTTTATCCGCCTGATGAATTATATTTCCCATACTCCTGCGACGGGTTTCGTAATATTCCTTGTGTATGGGCAATTTAAGACTTGTAAACTGCAAGTCGTATTCTTCCGTGTCTTTATTGAAAAAGAAAACGAAAGGCGATTTATCTGCGCTTTCAAATATGCTTATTATTTTGCTGAAATTATTATCCGAAAGATAAAAGCATTTTACAGTCTTTTTCTCTTTCATATCATACACAAAAACACCGCTTGAAAGAACAATCGGAGCATTGAACTCAATTCCGTCAAGCAATTCCCTTGCAGATAAGAGACTTCTTGCCGTAGCGACAGAGAAAAGCAAGCCGTCCTTTGAAAGAGCGTTAATAATATCTCGGCTTTCCTTTGAAACCTCTGCATTGTCGTTGAGAAATGTGCCGTCAAGGTCTGTTATGTACAGTGTTCTCAATTTATAACCACACTTTCACATTTCTCGTCGGCGGAAGTGCCCGAAAATCTGTCGATAACAAGGTTTTCACAGCTTTCGCTGTCGATTGCATACGCATAATCGTCGCAGATATTTCCCCAATTAACGCTTGATTTTGATATTGTTACGTTTTTAGCGTTTCTGATAAAGAAGCCGGAGTTTTTATGCTTTTCGATTTCCTTATTAAGACCGGGGCGCATATCGTAAAGACCCGTTTCCCATTTTGAAGTCTTGGAAAGCTCAACACCGACGTTCTCAAATGTGATATTCTCTATAACATTTTCCTTTGTGCCGTGAATCAGCACGCCGTTTTCGCCCTTGCAGGTAATATTTGAAAATCTGATGTTTTTGATATGACCCGATTTGGTATTTTCATCTCTGTCAAAGGTCGTAATGACAATCGGCTCGGCAGTGCCCCACCAATCGGGGCAAAAACGTCTTGTTTCGATAATTATATTTGAATAGCTAATGTTTTCAACGTTTCCGCCGTCTCTGATTTGAATTGAAAGACCTCTGTTGCTTCTTGAAATTATGCAATTTTGAACAAGCACATTTCTGAAATCTCCGACGCCCTCAGTACCGATTTTTATAGCGGCAGAGGTTGAAATAAGCGTGCAGTCGGAAATGATTATATTCTCACACGCACCGTATTCGCTGTTGCCCTTTGAGGTTTTAAGGCATATGCAATCATCCGCACATTCGATATGACATCCGAGAATTCGCACGTTACTGCTGTGGTCGGGGTCAATACCGTCTGAATTTGCAACGTCGAGGTCATTGAGTATTCTGATTTGCGAAATGAGAACATCATTACAGCCTGCCGGATGAAGAGTCCAAAACGGAGCGTCAACAATCGTGATTTTTTCAAATGAAATGTGATTGCTTTTTTCAATGTAAATTACAGTCGGACGGGGATAGAAATTACCCGTTACATAATATTTGTCCTTACGCTCAACAAAAGCGTGACCGTTTGCGTCGATTGTGCCTTCACCCGTGATAGAGCATCCGTCAGCTTCAAAGCCGTAAATAAAGCAAAATGACGGCTTACCCGTAACGGGATTTCCGATAAGCGTATTCGTTTTATCGTTTATAAAATTGCAAGGACGGAAATATTCGTCGATATTGCTTGTCGCTTTAAGACGAGAGCCCTTTTGAAGATGAAGTTCAACATTCTTTTTCATTACAATTGAGCTTGAATAATATGTCTTTCCGCTTTCGAGAACAACCGTTCCGCCGCCGTTTTTTTCAGCGTCGTCAATTGCAGACTGAATTGCTTTTGCGTCATTTGTTACGCCGTCTGCGAGCGCACCGTAATTTTCAACTGAATAGTATTTCATAAAATCTCCATTATTTTCCTGCGTAAATTGAAGCTGCTTTTTTCATTGTTTTGCTTGCCACGGGGATAGCCACCGAGCCTCCACCGCCGCCGTTTTCAACGACAACGACAACGGCAAGCGGTAAATCTTCTCTTTGTGAATATCCGACAAACCAAGCGTGAGGTGCAAGACCGTTATCGCCTGTGCTGACTTCCGCAGTACCTGTTTTACCGCACATTTTAAGTCCGCTGAATTTTACGTCGCCGTAATAGTTTACAACGTCGGAGCGAAGCATATCGTTAAGCTTTCCTGCCGTGCTTTCCGAAAAATACGGTTGAAGGTAAGTGGTTTGCGTTGATTTTACAGAGCCTGTCGGAGAGGTTATCGCCTTTACAAAATAGGGGGTGGGGGAAGTGCCGCCGTTTGCGATAGCACCGACAATCATAAGCATATGACAAGGATTGACTCTTGTTGTGTACTGACCGATACCTGCCCAACCGATGTCAAGGTCAGAGGCGTTTGTAAGGTCAAACGAGCTTTTTGCAAGACGAACATTTCCTATCTTATATGCTTGACCGAAGCCGAGTGCGGTTACTGTATTTGTCAAGCTTTCCGCACCGAGCTCTATCGCAATTTGAGCGAATGCGCTGTTACACGATTGGTTAAGTGCTTTTTCAAAGTTTACCTTTCCGTGAGTTGACAAGCATTTAACCGAGCCGCCGTCAACCTTATACTCGCCCGTACATTTGAAGGTTTGAGAGTCAATGTCAGGGAGATTGTCAATAGCACTTGCTGCGGTAATAACCTTAAAGGTAGAGCCGGGGGTATAGACACCGGAGAAAAACCTGTTGAGATATACGCCGTCATATTCTCCCTTTTTGTCATTGTTAATGCTCTCGGTCGGTTTGTTCATAATGTCGTAAGACGGCTTTGAAACAACGCAGAGCAGCTCGCCTGTCTTATAGTTATAAACACCGACAGTACCCTTGTTAGTGCCAAGCGCTTCGTAAGCTGCTTTGTTAAGCTCAGCGTTTACGGTAAGCGTAATATCAGAGCCTTTACCGTACTTTTTAAGGTCATATATGCCGTTTACAAAATCGTAGCCCGTTAAAATATCCTTATAAGAGGTCTGAACGCCCGTGGAAATATAACCCTGTGAGTCGCCGAGTATATGCAGGGTCGATACTCTTATATCTTTATCTTTGTTGTATACACGTTTACCATCAACGGTTTGAGCCAAAACAGCTCCCGTTGAGTCATAAACCGCACCTGCCGTGGTAAGAGTGCCCGAAGAATAAATATGCCTGTTAGCTTTTTTCATTGCCCAAGCGTCTGCGTTTGTGTAAAAGGTGTAGAAAAGAATGCACGCACCCGAGATGAAAGCTATTGCCAATAAATAAAGAACCCAAGCTCTTCTTGAAAGTGTTTTCATTCCTTATCACCCCTTTACAACTTTATCGTAACGCTTATAGGTTTTAACGTCTATCGCCTTAATCAACGCCACAAGTCCCCAGCAGCACATCATACTCGATCCGCCTCGGCTGATAAACGGAAGCGTAACGCCCGTCCACGGAAGAAGGTCCGTTGCACCGAAAACGTGAAGTGCCGTTTGGAAAAGCAAAAGTGCGGAAGCGGCGCAGGCTGCAATCGAATAGAAAGACGAGCGTGAAGCTACGGAGTATCTGATACTGTAAACAACCAACGCCACAAAAGTAAGCAACACCGTAAAGGCGATTATAATTCCGAATTCCTCGCACACCATACCGAAAGCAAGGTCCTCGGTTGAGGCGTATATACCTCTTAATTTTCCGTTGCCGAGTCCGAGTCCAAACAGTCCGCCGCTGACAGAATAAATCAAAAGTCTAACCTGTTGATAGCCCTTTGTGTCGGCAAATTCCCAAATATGACGGTACGAATTAAATCGGTTTGCAACATACGGCTTAAAGGTCAAAACACCGATGCCGCCGATGAGCGCACCTGCACAGATAAGGAAAATTGTTTTAATATCGCCCGAACGCAAAAATGCGATTATAACGAATGTAAAGAAGAAAATAAGCGCAGTACCGAAGTCCTTCATTATAAATAATAAGCCTACGCAGGTTACCGCAAAGATAATGTATTTTGTCAAAAGCTTGGTAGACTGCAAGGTTTCGAGCGTTGCTGCACCGACAAAGATAAATGCAACCTTTACAATCTCCGAGGTCTGAATTGACAAAAGACCGTTGCCGATAACAATCCAGTTCCTTGCACCGTTGATGTTCTTTGCAAATATAAGCGTGAATACCAAAGCGGCGATAGAAAGAATTGCAACGGGCATACGAAGCTTAACAACTCTGTCAATATCGCTTAAAATCCAAAGTAGGACAATAAATACGCCGATACCGAGGAGAATTGCTATAAGCTGAGTATATGCCTTGTTCGGATAAACGCTTGTTGTCAATGCAAGACCGATTCCCGATAGGAAGAACGCTATCAGCTCAACCTCAAAGCTTTTTCTTCTCAAAAAGCCTGCAAATACAATAAAATACGTCCATTCAACCGTAATATAAAGAGCAAATACGGCTATTATAGTTCCCTTGACAATATCCTCTCCGCCGTTTGTCAAAATCTGAATAGCGCAGAAAATCTGAAAAGCGGTCATTAAAAGCAGGAGAAAGAGCCAATTTACAGGGCGTCTGTATCTCATTTTTCTTTTATGTGTTTTCTTTTTATCTTTTTGAATTTTTTTCGACACAGTAGCACCCCCTTATTCTCTGAACATAAAGCTGTAAGAGCCGATTGTTATAACGTCGCCGTCGTAAAGGGGATATGCGTCAAACACAAGCTCTCCGTTTAAGTAAGTTCCGTTTTCCGAATTGAGGTCGGCAATCATCCAGCCGTCCTTTGTAAGATAAACCTCTGCGTGTTCCTTTGAAATATCACTCATAGGCAGGCAAATGTTACAATTTCTGCCTCTGCCGAAAAGACAGCTGCCGTTGAGGTAATATGCACTCTTGTCGGCAAGATTTACAAGCCTTGTTGCGTTTGTAAAGTCAACCGCCTGCGCTTCCTCTCCCTCTGCTTCGACACCGTAGCCGTGGGAAGCAAATTTCATAACGGCATTACCGAATGAAACCGTATCTCCGTCGGATATTTTAGCGGCGTGTCGAATTTGCTTGCCGTTTACATAGACACCTGTTTTAGAGTCGGTGTCAAATATAAACCAGCCGTCCTTACGAAGCGCAAGCACAGCATGAAATCTCGAAACCGTGCCGTACTTTTTCAATGAAATATCGCACGAACGACTCCTGCCGATTGATGTTTCCCAATTTTCAATGTCGATTTCCGTATCGTCGGCAAGATTTACAAGCGTTGCCATTGATTCCCGTCTCGGTCTTGAACGGAAAAGCGAAAATACACATCTGAGAAGTATCACGACAGCAATTGCGGCGAAAATATAGCGTACAAAATAGTCAAATTGTTCAAGAAAAGCTTCCATGCCATTTCTCCTTATCTAATATAGTATAAGAATACAATTAAATGAGCTAAAAGTCAATAAAACAACACCCTAATTCTTGACACAAATTATCAATAATTATATACTTGTTATATATTTTTGTACGGAGGGACAAACTATGAAAATTGAAAAGAACTTTTACGGAAAGCTTAAGGACGGCAGAGATGTCCATTCTTTTACTATTACAAACGATAGCGGAGCTTATATAGAGCTTGTTGATTACGGCGCAACTCTTAATAAAATCGTTGTTCCCGATAAAAACGGCAATATGCTTGATGTCCTTGTCGGCTTTGATACGGTCGAGGGACAGGAGCTTTGCACGGACTCTCAGGGCAGAACAGTCGGCAGAGTTGCAAACAGAATCGCAGGCAAGGGAATTACCATTGACGGCAAGAATTATCAGATAACCAAGAATGTTGACGGCAAGTTTACGCTTCACAGCAACCACGAGTACGAAACGGTTGTTTGGAGCAGTGAAATTGTAGGGGATAACAGCGTTAAATTCACCTATCACAGCCCTAACGGAGCAGAGGGCTTCCCCGGAGAGGTTGACAATGAGGTTAAATTCACATTCACTAACGATAACGAGGTTATAATTGATTATAACTGCGTGCCGACCGAAAAATGTCCGCTTAATATCACAAACCACGCTTACTTTAACCTCAAGGGCTTTGACGGCGGTCAGATAGTAGACCACGAGGTGCAATTCTTCTGTGACGCTTATACGCCTACTGACAATGACGCTATCCCGACAGGCGAGATAAGAGACGTTACAGGCACGGCTTTTGATTTCAGAACGCCCAAGACGATAGAAAAAGACGTTGACGAAAAGGACGAGCAGCTGATAATCGGCAGAGGCTATGACCATAACTTTGCAATTTCGGGATATGACGGAACACTTAAAAAATTTGCGGTTGTTAAATCCGATAAAAGCGGAATTGTTCTTGAAGCTTATACGGACTTGCCCGGTTCACAGTTCTATATCGGCAACTATATGAACGGTACACAGATTGGCAAGGCAGGAAAGCCTATTGAATACAGAACGGGCTTTTGCCTTGAAACACAGTATTTCCCCGACGCTGCAAACCACGAGGAATTCATAAGCAATATCTTTTCACCCGAAAAACCGTTTGTGTCGAGGACGATATTTAAGTTTTCAAAATAACGCCGCCGTTCACAATTAAACAATTGTTTGATGTTTGTTCATATTTAATTATTATTTTTACAGTATTATTTAGAAAACACAGGGCAGGAGGAAACGAAAATGGCTAACGAAAAAATTATGATTGTTGACGACGATGTCAATATTTGCGAGCTTTTAAGACTCTATCTTGAAAAAGAGGGCTATGCTACAAAGATAGTTAATGACGGTATGAGTGCCGTTGACACATTTAAGGCGGAAACGCCAGATTTGGTTTTGCTTGATATAATGCTTCCCGGTCTTGACGGCTGGCAGGTATGCAGAGAGATACGCAAATTCTCCGATAAGCCGATAATTATGCTCACAGCTAAGGGCGAAACCTTTGACAAGGTGCTCGGACTTGAGCTCGGTGCAGACGACTATGTTACAAAGCCTTTTGATACAAAGGAAATCGTTGCAAGAATTAAGGCTGTTTTGAGAAGAAGTGCCGGCTCGGCAGGCCCTGCAAACTCAAAGGAAGTTAATTTTGATAAGCTTTCAATAAACCTTGAAAATTACGAGATGAAGGTCAACGGCGTTCAGGTCGATACTCCGCCTAAGGAGCTGGAGCTTATTTTCCACCTTGCCTCCAATCCAAACAGGGTTTTCTCAAGAGATCAGCTTCTTGATGAGGTTTGGGGCTTCGATTATTACGGCGACTCAAGAACAGTTGACGTTCACGTTAAAAGACTTCGTGAAAAATTAGAGGGCGTTTCCGATAAATGGGAGCTTAAAACCGTTTGGGGCGTCGGCTATAAATTCGAGACGAAGGATTAAGCAATATGCCGAACACAAGAAGAGGCTCTTTGCCCAAAAGGTTAAAAAACGCTTTCAAAAGGCGTTCTATATTCATTAAATATTTTTTCGCATTCTTCGTTTTGGAAATTCTTTGCTTTGTAATACTTGCCGTTGCGGTAAGCTTCTTCGGAACAAATAATTGGACAAAAGAAACAATGAAAATGCTCTCCGAAAACACAAAGCAGGTTGCCGATTTAACAGAGGAGATTCTTACAAACCGAATGCAACCTGATATGCAAAACGCAACGTTTATACTTTGTAATAATATTTCAATGATTTCGGAGGCTATCGATGCAGACATTTATGTATGCAATATGGACGGCAAGGTTATACTTTGCAAGGATTTGGTTTCCGATAATTTTGAAATAAGCAGTAACGGCGAGTGCATAGTACACAGCTTTTATACCATTCCGCAATCAATAATAAATTCTATTGGCGAAAACGGCTCGTCGAGTCCTGCTTCAACCCTTGACGGTGTTTATACCAAGTCGCAGATGTATTCGGCTCGTCCCGTTATCGTGGACGGAAAAACCGTAGCAATAGTTTTTGCGGTAAAGCCCGCTTCCTTAGGTGCACTTAACTATCTTTCAAATTCCATGAAGATATTTTTGGTAGGCTCGTTATTTGCTCTTGTAATCGGTGCAATTGCAACCTATTTCTTTACAAATGACCTTTTAAGTCCCCTGAAGGATATGTCGAGAGCGACAAAATGCTATGCAAAGGGCGATTTCAGCTATCGTGTTAAGGTTAGAAAAAATGACGATACCGAATTGGCTCATCTGTTAAGGGCGTTTAACTCAATGGCGTCAAGCTTGGCGCTATATGAAAGTTCACGGCGAAGCTTTGTTGCAAATGTTTCGCACGAGCTTAAAACACCTATGACGACAATCAGCGGATTTATCGACGGAATACTTGACGGAACAATTCCTCCCGAAAAGGAAAAGCATTATCTTGAAATAGTTTCCAATGAGACGAAGCGGCTTTCAAGGCTTGTTGTTGCAATGCTTAACATTTCCAAAATCGAGGCAGGGGAGCTGAACCTGAATCCCGTCAATTTCAATATCTGTAATGATATTTTCAATGTTCTTGTCTCGTTCGAGCAACAGATTGAGCAGAAAAACATTGAAATTTGCGGACTTGACGCACTTGTTCCGACAACTGTTTGCGCCGATGAGGATCTTATCCATCAGGTTATATACAACCTTGTTGACAATGCGGTTAAATTTACGGAAAACGGCAAGATTTTTGTCTTTGTAGAGAACAATGACGATAACACCGTCAGCGTAAAGATAAGAAACACCGGTGCAGGTATTTCAAACGAAGAGCTTTCTAAGGTGTTTGAGAGGTTTTATAAGGTAGATAAATCAAGAAGCTACGACACTAAAAGCGCAGGACTCGGTCTTTACATTGTTAAGACCGTTGTAGAACTTCACGGCGGTACGGTCAGCGCTGAAAGCGTCGAGGATGAATATACTCAATTTGAATTTACTATTCCGAACGATTATCGGAATAAGGCATAACAGGAGGCTTATATCTATGAGCGAATTTGATGAAAACAAGACACCGAACAATGAACCTTCGGAAAACACCGAAAAGAAAGAGGAGTTTAATCAAAATGTAAGCTCCGACAGTACAGGAGGTCAACCGCAGGAGCATGGCTCAAATAATCAGGGCGGAACGAACGGATATTCTCCGTATAATAACGGCTACAATAACCCTCAAAATAACGGCGGATATTACGGACAAGGCAACCCCAATAACCAGAGCTACGGCTATGGCAGAACACCGAATTATGTCTATTACGGACAGAATTCACAGCAGAACCATACGTTTCACGCAGGAAACCCATACAGTGCTCAAAACGGCGGCTATGCAGCAAATGACGGCTATGTGCCGGCACATAACGAAAAAGGCAAAAAGAACGGCTTAAAGATATTTATTATCGTTGTTGCGGTCATAGCGGCACTCTCGGTATTCCTTACCGTGTTCTCAATCGTCAATAAAAAGGACAGCTCAAAGGTTAAGGTTGACGGTCCTACGCTTTCGGCAGCCGCTTCAGGCTCTGCTTCTGAAACTGACGGCTCGGGAGAGCTTACGGCGGTAGGCGTTTACAATAAGGTTAAAGAGTCCTCGGTAGGCGTGCTTGTCTATTCAAACAGCGGTGCGAATATGAAAAGCGGCGAAGGCTCGGGCGTTATTGTCGGCGAGGATAAAGACGGCAAATACACCTACATTATTACCTGTGCTCACGTAGTTTCGGATGGCGGAACAATTAAAGTACAGCTTTATGATGATTCGCAGTATGATGCAACGCTTATCGGCTATGATGCAAAGACAGATATTGCGGTTATGAGAATTGCAAAGACAGGTCTTAAAGCTATTGAAATAGGCGACTCCGATTCTTTGAGTGTAGGCGAAACGGTTTATGCTATCGGTAATCCCGGCGGTGTTGATTTTGCAGGCTCGTTTACAAACGGTATGGTTTCCGCTATTGCAAGACCTATAAACAGCAGCATAGGCTATGAAATGGAGTGCATACAGCACACGGCGGCAATTAACCCCGGTAACTCAGGCGGTGCGCTTGTAAACTCAAAGGGACAGCTTGTAGGCATTAACTCTTCAAAGATTTCAAGCACCGATTATGAGGGTATGGGCTTCTCCGTACCGAGCTCAACCTTTGTTGCCATTTACAACGATATTATCGAACACGGATATGTTACCGACAGAGCTAAGCTTGGTATAACCTATACGCCTGCACAGGCAAGTCAGACATACAGTATGCTTGTCGGCGTTAAGGGACTTCCCGCAGGCACACTTGTCATTAAGAGCATTACAACGGACAGTCCGCTTGTAAACACACAGGTTGCACCCGGCGACCTTATCACAAAGGTTAACGGCGAAAACCTTGACACAACGGATAAGCTGCCTGATTTGATTGAAAATTCAAAGGTAGGCGATAAGCTCACACTTACGATTTGCCACGTTGATAACAATTATCAGATTACAGAGTTTGAGGTTACCGTCGCACTCGTTGAGGATAAGGGCAACAACACAACTGTTGCAGAGGAATCATCAACACAGTCCTACAACCCGTTCGGATACTTCTATAATCAGGGTCAGAGCGAACAGTATTGATAAGACGTTAATAAATTAAGCGGAGAGATTTGAGCTTTCGGATTTCTCCGCTTTTTGTTGTCATAAAACAGAAAATAGTATATAATAATTAAGTAAACAATTAAGGAGGCTTTTTTTATGCTTAAAGAAATAAATATCAGAGATTTGAAAAAATCTCCCGTCGAAATGATAGCTGACGATTGGGCATTGCTCACAGCAGGCGATATAAACGACTGGAACACTATGACAGTCAGCTGGGGACTTGTAGGCGAGCTTTGGGGAAAAGACGTTGTAGCGTGCTTTGTACGCCCTCAGAGACACACCTTCGGCTATATGGAAAAGAATGATACATTTACGCTCTCATTCTTTGACGGCGAATATAAAAAGGAATTGGGTATCTGCGGCTCGAAGTCGGGTAGGGATGTAGATAAAGCAAAGGAAACGGGCTTCGTTCCGATTGATGTTGACAATGCGGTTTCGTTTGAACAGGCGAATGTTGTTATGGTGCTCAAGAAAATTGCCGCTTGCGATATGACCCCCAACAGCTTTATTGACGAAAGTATTATGGATAATTACGCTAATGGCGATTTCCACAAAATTTACGTCGGAAAAGTCGAAAAAGTGTACATTAAAGAATAATTCATAAAAAAGTAAAAAAATATTAAAAAAACACTTGATTTTTGAAAATGCTTGTGGTATACTCTGTCTTGCACTTGAGAGATGAGTCACAAAACAGAGTTTCTCACAAGTCGGTGTTTATTACGATGAGGGTCCACCCGTTCCCATCCCGAACACGGTAGTTAAGCTCATTCGTGCCGAAGATACTTGGCTGGAAGCGGCCCGGGAAAATAGGTCGGCGCCGACATCAACAAAAGTAGTTCTCCAATAGGGGGGCTATTTTTTTTGTCCTTTTTACAAGTGTAAAAGATAAGGCACTCTTTCGTTTTTGAAAGAGTGCCTTTTGCCGTTTATTGAGTTTTATCCGAATACTGCAATGTTGCCCTCGGGAACATAAAGAGAAGTAATTGTATTGTCATCATAAACAATCATAATGTATCTTCCCTTGATTTCGGTACCGTGGTCAGGTTCATAGTAGGGGACAGCCTTTGAAACGATTTCCTTAGCTTTGTCGCCCGATACTGTATTAAGTGTAAGTCCCGCATTTGTATATGCGTTCTTAATAAAGTCCATATAACTTATTGTCTCGGGCATACCGTCTTTTACAGCGCCGTAATTGCCAACACTCAAAGCCTGTGAGAAATCAAACGCTTCATATCTGTTATCAAGCTTAGTACCGTCAGCGTAGTGGCTGATTATTCTTTCTGCGGAATAGTTTGTGTCTGCGTAATAAACTTCCTTAACCTTGCCTGTGTAAGCAAGGGGGGTTAAACCGTTATCATTGAGGAACTTAATCGTATTTGTCATATTGGGATAGATATAGAACGAATAAATCGCACTTCCCTTAACGCATTTATCCTCTTTCTGCTGCGTTGCTTCGAGGTCAGAATAATATGTGCCCTCTTCATAATAATATCCGTATTTGTTGGTGAGCTTTGTATTTACATTTTTAGCTTGTTCAATATTCGAAGAAATTGCGCCGACGGGTATGCGAGTGTTGGTGTATGCATCGTCATAGGACATTGCAATATAATCCTTGTAAATTGCTTCCTTTAAGCCGTCAACATCTTCTATGATGTCAAGGTTTGCTGTTGCGCTGTTTGTATAGTAATTGTCAACGAGATATGACGGGCCTACATAATACCATTCAACATTTTTCATATTAGGAAGTCCGTTTGAAACCATCGTTTGATAACCGTTTTCATTAGAAATGTAGAAGGAATCGTCGTCCTCTGAGGTTACTTTGCCTTCGACAAGAACCTGCTTTAAGAAATCCTTAAAGAACTGTGTATTATATACTGTTCTTCTGTATTTGTTATAAATATCAGAGGTATATACTGCATATATTCTGTTGATTTCCGTACCGTCCTTGAGAACAATCTTAAATCCGATTTTTCCCTCAAGCTCGGCGCCCTTGTAGTGCTTGTCGGCCTTAACCATATCAAACATTGCATAAGCGGTTTTTATATCCTCTGCATTTTCAGAACGGAAGGTTGATTGGATAGCGGTGTTTTGGAGCTTTGTACCTCTGTTATCTTTAATATCCATTGAAACGGATTTAATCTGTGAAATATCGGGGAGTTTATTGTAAGCGCCGAAACAGCTTGTTCCGTAGTAAACGAATGCGAAAATTGTTACCGCAAAGGCGAGTGCGTAAACCGGAAGTGTCTTTAATGTAGCCTTGAAGTTTCTTCTGAGTATCAGTTCTACAAGGAAGAACGCAAGAATGGTGACACCGAATACGATAAGCAAGATTAAACTAAGATTTTGATGAAGGGGAGATCTGTGATTATCAGCATATGAATACTTTAATACCGATGCAAGAGCATTGACAACAACCATATATACTAAAAGTCCGTTTGATGCGCTTGCTAAATAGAACTTGCCGAAGGAATTGGAGTTTTCGCTCTTTCTCTTGTTCATGAAGACTGTTCCGACAGCGATAAGGATAATGCTTATCGCAAGCCACATAAGAATCGGGGCAAGCACTTCCATATCAACACATTGAAAAGCTTTGAATTCGGATTTTTTAGTAAGTTTTCCTAAAAGAACAAATGTCTTTTCATAAGTGAACTCGGTTGATTTACCGTTAAGCTTTTCGGCATCTACTGCAAAAGTCCAAATGTTGAAAAGGTTTCCTCCGGTGGCTCTTGCTATATCGGCACCTGCATTGTAGACATAGCCTCTTACCATAGTTGACAAATTGTCAATCGTTCCCGAAATGAAGGTCGGAAGCGCAGATAAACCGATTGTTGTAATAACTGCTTCAATTGTGCAGCCTGAAAATGTCATTACCGCCGAAGCGAGAGCAAAGCCTGCAAGACCGCTGACAAATTCCATTAAGAACATATAACAGAACAGGCTTGTAAGAGCAGAGCTTGCACCGAAGCTTACAAGGTTAATGATGAAGGTTAAAAAAGTGGGAATGAAGGTTGCAACAAAGAGCGAAAGAACTGCTGCAAAAAGTCTGTTGATATACAGCTTTGAGCGTGTCATACCGAAGCTCAAATATACATTTACAGACTTCTTTTTAAGCAGAAATTGGAACATTGTAAATGCCATAAGCATTCCGCAAAGAACCATTCCTATTTGGATAAAACTTGAAAAGGTAGAATCAGATCCAAGGAAATTGAAAAGTACGCTTTTCTGCATCTTTTCAGTCTTAAACGACTCTGAAAATACATAAGAAAGTACGGGCTGAACATGGAACATTAAAAGAGCAATAAATGCAATCACCGAATATGGGAGAATGCTTAAAAAGCTTCTCTTCAAGTCATTTGCGTCAACTCTGTCATTCGAATATCTTGGTGATATCATATTTCTTGTCCTCCATTTCATTTAAGAATACTTCTTCCATAGTGAGCTTATATTCGTCGATGGCAATCGGATTGAGTGCCTTGAGCTTCTCTGCCTGCTCTTTTGCGTTGCCCTCGAAAATAATTGTTGCTATCTTTGAATCAATGTCAAGCGACTTGTATTTCAAGCCTGCAAAATCCGATTCTTTAATATCTCTGTCAAAGATAAGTCTGAACTTGCAGTAGTTCTGTGAAATATCGTCAACACAGCAGTCCATTGTGAGCTTTTTACCGTTGATAAGACCGACATGGTCGCAAAGGTTTGAAAGCTCTGTAAGGTTGTGCGAGGAAATGATAATCGAAGCCTCGCTCTGTGCGATATATTCAAGGAAGAGCTTTTTGGAAATCTCTTTTTTCTGCGGGTCAAGTCCGTCAAAGGTTTCGTCAAGCAAAAGATATTTCGGATTTGACGCAAGACCTAAAATAATTTCCGTCTGTCTTTGCATACCCTTTGAAAAGCCTCTGATTCTCTTTTTCTTATCAAGACCGAAAACCTCGATAAGATTTTCAAATGTTTTCATATGGAAATTCGGGTAATAGTCCGCATAGAACTTTGCCATTGAAAGCGGAGTTGAATTAAGCGGGAAGTAGAGGTCGTCGGGGATATAGAAAAGATCCTTCCTGTTGTCGTCATTATCGAAGGAACGCTGACCGTCAAGCAAAACCTCGCCTCCGTCGGCTCTGTATATGCCTGCAACGGTTTTGAGCAAGGTCGTTTTACCTGCGCCGTTGTAGCCTATAAGACCGTAAATAGAGGTCGGCTCAACATTAAAGCTAATGTCCTCGATAGCAACAAAATTGTCAAACTTTTTAGTAACATTTTTGATTTCTATCATTGTTTAATCATCTCCTGTATAAATATTTTCAATCAATTTCAGAATATCGGATTTTTGAGCGCCTAAAACCTTGGCATTTGTTATTGCCGTTTCAACCGTCTCAAGCGAAGAAGTAAGAAATGCGTCGGAATTCGGTTTGTCCGCTATGAAAACTCCTTTTCCTGCAACAGAATATAGAATTCCTTGCTCTTCAAGTTCGGACAACGCTCTCTTCACCGTATTGATGTTGATTGACAGCTCTGACGACAGCTGCCGTAACGATTGAAGCTGATCACCGCTTTTGAGCTCGCCGCAATTTATGAGTTTTATTATCTGTTCTTTTATCTGCTCATAAATCGGAGTTCGTGAACGGTAATCAATGAAAACACGCAAATCATCACCTCCACAATTACTGTATTAACTGTGCTATTACAATTAGTACAGTTACATAATAGTTTATAAACACTTTTTTGTCAAGATGTTTTTATAAAATTTTTCGAAAAATTATCTTTATAGTAAATACACAATAAAACTTTGAAATTATTGTATATTATAATAGTTTATTTCAATAAGCTGTTATGATATTATAATATTACAAAACAGCAAGGAGACGGTTATATGGATAAATGGATTTTGCACGACCTTTTAAGTAAGGTTGGAATTTCAATCGCACTTCTCGGCGTTGCCGTGGCTGCAATAGGCAATATATTTGCCATTGTCGGCGTTGCAGTAGCTGTCGTAGGCGTCGGTTTCTGTGTTACAAGCTATTTTAGTGCAAAAAATCAGGTTGAAGAGGACGAATCGGACAAAGGAAACGAAGAATAGAATATTACAATAAAAACGGCACAGGCGCTTCTTTTGAAGTATCTGTGCCGTTATGTTATTTCTTTAATTGTCTTACGTCATTTCCGACAAACTGTATCATTTGATAAGAGCCGATAATTCGTGAGGTTACTCTCGAGGTGTAACGCTTTTCCAATTCCTCAATCGGAACGTTTGAGTTGATTATCGTCGGAAGCTCCTTTGCCATTCTTGTATTGATTATATTATAAAGCTCTGCGACGGTAAACTGCGTTGAAAACTCTGCGCCGAGGTCGTCTAAAATGAGCAAGTCGCAGCATAAAAGCTTTTCCTCGGTTGTGCCGTCGGGGTCTTCACTTCTGCCGAAACGCTCTCTTTCAAGCATTGTAAATAAGTTTTGAGCTGAGCCGTAAACAACACCGTAGCCGTTTTTTATAACCGTGCCTGCAATCGCAAGGGAAAGATGCGTTTTGCCCAAGCCTGTTTCACCGTAAAGGAAGAGGCTGGGGGAGTCGGTGTCGAAATCGTTGGCGTACTCCTCGCAAAACTTTAATATATCGGCTGCTTTTTTCTTTGCCGACATAGTTTTTTGTATTGACGGGTCAAAATCCTCAAATTTTGAAATTTTAAGCGGACAAGCCTGTGCAAGCTCGTCGAAAGCACTCTTTTTGAGCAGCTTTTCAAGACATTCGCACATTTTACCGTCGTGATAGCCCGTATCATTGCACTTTTTACAGGTGTAATCAGGCTTCAGATAATTTTCATCTACTCCGCAAGCCTCAAACAATGCCTTTCTTGCCTTTTGAAATCCGAGATTTTTTTCTTTAAGCTCGTTTACAACCTTTTTGGGGTCGGGACAGTTACTGATTGCCTTAAAAAGACCGAGAGTCGTATCAGCCATTTCACGCTCGATTTCAGCAAGCTCGGGATGCTCGGTTTTGAAATTTATCGCTCTTTCTTCGGCTTTTGCTTCGGCGTTTCTTCTGCGTGAGTTTATAACGCTCAAAGCGTCGGAAATTGCTTTGTTGGAGTATTTCATTTTACATCCCTCTTTTTCTTCTTATATACAAGCTCGCCGTTTGTAGCCTGCTCAACTGCCTTGTTAATGTCGTACGAACGCTCGGAGGTGCCTTGCTTTTGCTTCTTATACGCTTCCTTTGCGTTTTCAACGTCCTCGGGCGTTTTGTAGCCGCTGTCGTGCCAATTTTCAAGAATTTTATTTGTGTAGCTAAAGCTGATTTTACCCTTGCGGTCAAGAGTTTCATTGTAAGCCAATACCATCATTTCAACCGAAAAGCCCATATCGTTCCAGCTCATAAAGTAATCTGCCTGTGACGGTGTAGGTTTAGGTGCGGAAAAGCCTGTGAATTGACAAAACTCATTGTAAATGACGATAACCTTATTGCTGTCGTCAACAAATTTGTTAGCCTTTTCAAGTGTGTCTATGTTTTTGTCATAAAACTTCTTTGCTATTGAGAGCATATACGCTGTTGCGTTTTTGCCCGTGCTTATACAATATTGTATAAGAGTAAGTATAACGTCAATGCCGAGTCCGTAATCGTCATACATCTGAATAATAGCGGACTGATTGTTATATCCCAAAGATTTGCCGAACATAATCTGCGCTTGATTGAGAAGCCCTGCAATGTTTTCATCTTCCGCAATTCTCTTGACAACCTGCTCATAGGTCGGGCGGACAAGTTTGATTTCGGGTGCAGGTGCTTTTTCAGCCTTTTTGGTTTCTTCCTTTTCGGGCTTATTCTCAGCCTCTTTCGATTTAAGATGCGAGTCGCTGACGGTGGGAGAGGGGGCAGCGGCACTTTCGCCGTTTTTTATGAGTATTCCCTCGTTTACCCAATATTCAATAGCTTCGTTTGTGTCTGCAACCGAAGAGCCTATTGCCTTTGCGATTTCCTCCACAGAAAAATTACCGCCTTGGTTGTTAAGTATCCAAAGCAGTGATTTCAAGGCGCAAAAGCTCGCCATTTTTATATACTTTTCAACAATTGTCTTCGGAGTTACAAACACCGAACCGTAATATGACGGGTTAAGTGACAGCATATGTATTTATCCTTATAGCTTATATCTTTTTCTTACAAAAATCCTTTAATGTGCAAATATCGCAATGTGCTTTCCTTGCGGTACATACAGCTCTGCCGTGAAGCACCGTTCTGTGACAAAAATCATTGCTCTCGTCGGGAGGCAGAAGCTTTCTCAATTCAAATTCAACCTTTTTCGGGTCTTTCGTGTCAACAAGACCTATGCGGTTTGAAATTCTGATTAAATGTGTATCCGTAACAACGCTTGACGGCGCACGGAAAACGTCGCCCATAATAAGATTGGCGGTTTTTCTTCCGACGCCCGGCAAGGAGGTTAAATCTTCAATAGTGGAGGGTACTTCGCCGTTAAAATCGGATTTGATTTTTTTAGCTATACCGACAATATCTCTTGCCTTGTCGTGATAAAATCCGCAGGAACGTATAATCTTTTCGACGTCCTCAACCTCTGCATTTGCAAGGTCATCAAGCGTTTTATATTTACTGAAAAGCTCGGGAGTAACAAGATTTACTCTTGCATCCGTGCATTGTGCCGAAAGCCTTGTCGCAATAAGTAATTGTAGTGGGTCTGAATATACAAGCGAGCAAATCGCCTCGGGATATGCCTCTTTTAATGCTTCGACTGATTTAAGAGTGAGTTGCTTTTTGGTCATTATTTTCTTTCAAGTGTGTTCGGTAAATCAAGCAAATAATCTGCTGAAACCTGAAAATACATACAAATTGCCTTTAAGTCCCTCAAGGACGGCTCTGTTGCGCCCGTTTCAAGGAACGAAATCTTTCTCTGCGTCATTCCGAGCACGTTAGCAAGGTCCGTCTGCGTAAGAGGCGGCAGCTTTGACTGTCGGAGTTCTTTGAATTTCTCATTAAAAGGCATAATACTTCCCCACTCACAAAAATTTGTGTCTATTTTATCACAAAAAATTCCCTTAATCAACACGGAAAAGTTGCTATTGAGTTAAAAAATAACTAAGAATTTTTGTGCACTTTTATTTTTATACTAAATATTGTATAACGTCTTATTAAGGCTGTCAAAATATACTGTTGACCACTTGTAAAAATATTTTTTATTTGCTATAATATTACAGAATTTTTCTATGCTTTAAGGAGATAAATGATGACGAAGGTCAGAAAACGCATTTTTTTAATTGCTTTATGTGTAATAACCGTTATTTCTTCGTTGGGTCTTTCTGCTTATGCGGCTTCTCCCGAGGAAACCGTCAGTGCCTTGAGAAATGAGCCTACAAAGCTTATCTGTGTATCGAAATACGGGGATACCGCACATTATCCCGAAAACTCAATTGAGGGTATCGCTTCCGCTGTTCAAAAGGGTGCGGATATGGTAGCTGTAAGAGTTAAAGCAACCGCTGACGGCGAGCTTGTTTTGATGTCGGATGACAATCTTTCGAGAATGTGCGTTGACTCACAGGGCAATACAATAAATAAAACCGTTTCCGAAACGGGAATTTATGAGCTTCATGAGTATTTCCTTAAAAACGGTAAGGGCGGAGTGTCGCAAACAGCGACAGAGTATAAAATCCCGACCCTTTTGGAGGCATTGCAGGCGGTTGACGGAAAAACCGTTTTGTTAATTGAAAACGCTTGGGAATATAAAGATGAAATATATACTTTACTCAGCGATAATAACTGTCTTAATTCCTGTGTGCTTATGCTTGAAGCAGGCAAAAAAGAGATTTCTTCTTGGCTTTCTGGCAAGTCTGCTATGCCGATTGTCTTTTCAAAATTCAAGGGCACAGTTGTTTGGAAGTCAAGGTCATATATAAAGGGAACTGTCAACGCAGGTGTTGCAGGCGTGCTTCTCGGCTCGTCAAACGCTTATTCTATGACCTTTAATAAGAATACGGTTGCGAAGGCTCAGGGCAAAGTCCGTGCCGTTATCGATATGACAGACCCGAATCTCAGCGGCAAGCGTGCGGACACGCAGCTCTATTGGGATGACGTTACCTCAAGGGGCTTTTCCGTTATAATTACCGATAACACAGAGCAGTTTTCGGAATATTCCAAGCGTACGGAAAATGCGAGAGCAAGACTTTCGGAACTCTGCGATGAGGCTTCAAAAACCGACCTCACTCTTTGCAGCACATATTCCGCAACAAATCTAAAGAACAGGCTTACCGTCAGCAAGGATGTGCTTTCAAGCTCTGTTTGTGCAAATGCTCTTGAGAATGAATATTATGAGCTGTCAAAGGCTCTCAATTCACTCAACGACAGGTCAACGGATGATAAAAATCAAAAAACAGTCACAAAAGGCAGAATTGTTGCCGCTGTTTTGGTTGCAGTCGGATTTGTGATTGTCGAAATCATTTTCGAGCGATACAGAAACGAAAGCATCAAGCTTCGTAAGGTCGGCAGAAAGCTTTACGGAAAAGCAAAGAAAAAATAATCGCAAGGGCGGATTTTCCGTCCTTGTTATTTTGTAAAAGAAAGGATATTTCAATAGAATGTCAGATAAGTTCAGAAAAGATTTAACAAAGGGTAGCGTAACAAAAAATCTTATAAAATTCGCTATGCCGTTTCTTTTGTCAAACATACTTCAAGCACTTTACAGCGTTGTTGATATGATTGTTGTCGGTCAGTTTTGCGGCAAGGCAGGAATTACGGGTGTTTCAATCGGCGGTCAGGTCAATATTCTAATTACGGGTGCGGCAGGCGGACTTGCTATATCGGGAACGATACTTGTAGCGCAATATCTCGGAGCTAAAAAGTATGATGACCAGAAAAAGACAATAGGTACAATGTCTACCTTGTATCTTGTTTTGAGTATTGTAATTACCGTGCTTATGCTCCTTGTGGGAAAGCCGTTGCTTATTCTTCTTAAAACCCCCGAAAGTGCATTTTCGGAAACTCTTTCGTATCTCAATATTTGTATGGCGGGAACGGTGTTTATGTTTGGTTACAACGCTGTCTGCGCTGTTTTAAGAGGTCTTGGCGACTCTAAACGACCGCTGTATTTTGTAATGATTGCGGCACTTATCAATGTTGTGCTTGATGTTGTGCTTGTCGGTAAATTCAACATGGGTGCTTCGGGTGCTGCTTACGCAACAATTTTCGCACAGGCGATAAGCTTTGTGCTTTCGGTTGTATATTTGGCAAAAACAGGCTTTTTCAAGGGTTATACCGCTAAAGATTTTAAGATAGAAAAACAAAAAGCAGTTTTGCTTTTCAAGATAGGTCTTCCGAGCGCAATTCAAAGCCTTGTAATTTCACTTTCCTTTATGACGCTTACCGCACTTGTAAATTCACTTCCGAATGCTGAGGTTGCGGCGGCTTGTCAGGGAATCGGCGGCAAAATAAACTCGTTTGCGATTTTGCCCGGACTTGCGTTTTCGAACGCTATTTCTTCAATGGCAGGTCAAAATATAGGCGCAGGGGAGTTCGAAAGAGCAAGAAAAACCATGCGTGTAGGCTTAGTGCTTGCTTTTGTATTTTCGGTAGCGGTAATGGTAGTTGTGGAAGCGTTCCCTGAAATACTTTTCAGAGTGTTTACAGATGATATTGAGGTCATTGAAACGGGTATTCCGTATTTAAGACTTATTGCCATTGACTATCTGTTTACGGCATTTTTGTTCTCGTTTAACGGACTTGCCATTGCGGCAGGCGATACCTCATTTGCGTTGTTCAACTCATTTTTCAATTCAATTATAATTCGAGTTCCTTTTGCATATGCGACTGTTTATTGGTTTAATATGGGCTTTAACGGAGTAGGTCTTGCAATAGGCTGTGCGTCGGTGTTCAGCGTGTTTATCGGACTTTGGTATGTACGCTCCGAAAAATGGAAAAAATCAAAAGTAATTCTTGAGGATTAACTCTTGCAAAATTATCTTTAATTTGGTAGTATTAAACTGTCGAATGACATATATTATTCCCAAGGGAATAAAAAAGGAGTAAAAAGGGTTATGGATAACAAGTTTTTCTGTGCAAAACCAAACGGTAAGCTCCATTATCCACATACTATGCTCACAGGCTTCGGCTTTATGGCAGTCCAAATTGCGTGGATAATTTACAATGCTTACGTTCCGCTTATTTTAAGAGAAAACAGCACAATCGCAAATCTTGCTTGGTCAAGTACGGCAGTCGGCATTATTATGGTAATCGATAACATTTTCGGCGTTGTTTTTCAGCCGTTATTCGGCAGGATTTCCGACCGTACGCATACAAGATTCGGCAAAAGAAAGCCGTTCTTAATGTACGGTATTCCGCTTTGTGCGTTGCTGTTTATCTTTATTCCGAGAATACAGGTGCTTGGAATTTTGATGCTTGACATTATAGTTTTCAACTTCCTTATGTCAACATGGCGTTCACCTGTTGTCGCAATGATGCCGGACTTCACTCCGTCTGAAATCAGAGGCGAGGGTAATGCGATAATCAATATTATGGGCGGTATCGGCGTTGTTCTCGGTACTGTTGCAGGTAAGATTATTACCTTTATCGCACCAAACGCAACCGAAGCGCAGATTAGAGATAACGTGTTCATTTTCGGCTCAGTTGTAATGATTGTGTGCTTGTTGGTCGTTCTCTTCTTTGTTAAAGAGCCTGACAGCAGAATTTCAAAAGAAGAGTCGCTTAGAATTAAGGCTGATTACGAAAAGGCGAATCCCACGAGTGACGAAAAGCAGTCAATCAAATCAATGGGACTTACAAAGGGCGAGAAAAAGAGCCTTATCTTTATGCTTATCGCTCTTTTCTTCAACTCGAACGCTACCGACTCAATCAACACATATTTCACGTCATTTGCTACAACCGAGTTAGGCTTTTCCTCGGCAGACGCATCGCTTGTAATTACGCTCTTTGCGGCAGCTACGGTTATCGGTGCACTTCCGGCAGGAAAGCTCGGACAGAAATTCGGCAGAAAAAAGACTATTATGTCCGGTTGGATAGGCGTTCTCGTTCTTTTCCTCACATACGCACTTACAAAATGGAATCCGCTTCTTTATATTGCAATCGTTTGCGGCGGTATTCTTATTGCGTTTGTTACAATCAATACGCTTCCGCTTGTTCTTGAAATCGGCGGTCTTGACAGGGTAGGTACATTTACAGGCTATTATTATACGGCAACCTTCTCCGCTTCAATAGTAGGTCCTGTGCTTGTAGGCGGTATGTTTGACCTTACAAAGCTTATGACGCCTGACGGTCAGGTTAACTATTGGTCATTGTTTATTTATTGTCCGATTTGCTTTGCACTTGCACTTCTCTGTATGTCGCAGGTTAAGCACGGCGAAACGCAGACAATTTCCAAAGAAACGATTGATAAAATCAAAGAGGAAAACGAAGACTGATAAAAACAAAATAATATTGAAAGGGAAGCGATTACGCTTCCCTTTATTTTTGTGCAAAGCCCGAATAAAGCGGCTGTTCTGTGGGCTTTTGCCACCGCTTATAAGCCGTTGCTGATTTGCACATTAACATTCTATGTAATTTTTTCGCAATGTTTCAAAAATTGATTTGAAAATTTTGCAAGGAATAATATTAGTCTTAATTCACAACAACCGCAAGTTAAGGCTCCCTCTGACGAGGGAGCTGTCGTTTTTCGCAGAAAAATGACTGAGGG
>OLHG01000040.1_pt1 | contig 94039 bp, 145 predicted proteins | sample 1605971 | NCBI WGS metagenome assembly OLHG01 (sample SAMN03283289) | human gut metagenome | biome: human-associated habitat; material: feces | host: Homo sapiens | place: Peru | collected 2012 | reverse complement strand
TCTCCAGTCTTACGCTCTGCGGTATGTGATTAAACAGTTCTGATGGGTAGGAACAATGTTGCATACGACAAACCTTTGAATAACCTTGTCGTGGAGTAACCACTCTAACATACAGGAGGCTGTAAAAGCAATGGTGTATGTATTAAACAAACAAGGAGGTTGCCAATTCCTCCACAACCCTAAAGGGATTGTGGTTTCCTTGGCAAAAGCGTTATGAAATTAGCATTTGAACCGGTAAAAAATCAAAAATTTGACATTGGTAGGACAATCAATTTTACCAAGTGTGATTGTGAAACGTGCGATTTTATGCACTGTCCTAAACACAACTACGCAGTACAAATGACACGGAAAAGATATACGGTTGAAGAGTTTTGGGACGAGAATAAGGACGACATTGTTTCAGTAGGCTCGTTGCAAGAATATTTTAATTTCGATACTATCAGTGATTTCCTTGATGCTTGTATAACATTCCCGAAAGGAACATACTGGGAATGGGTAGGGTACGACAACGCAATTGAGCTTGTGGTAATCAATAGAAGTAAACACGGTCCTGACTTTTTAAGGCGTGCAAAAGTTGAAGTCTTTTCCAACAACTACGCCTGGGAGCGCGGAACGGATTTCCCCATAAGTTATTACTCAGGTTGTTCTGATACCCAAGAGAAACTCGCAGAAAAAATACAAAAACGGTTGCGTGAGCTCAATGAACTTCTTATGGTAGGACGTATGAGACACAACTGCCAAAAACAAGAGGCTGATGACCTCTGCGATATAGAGTGAGAAAATGAACAGATTTGAAAAAGTAATAACAGTAATAAACAATTCGTGCGACAAATACAGATTTTACCTGTCCGAGGCGGAAATCGGTCTTATTGCAAAGGACTTGTTGACGTCTGGGATTTTTGAAAACAAGATAATCGTTGACGAATTAAAACAAGGTGATACGTTCAAATGGGGCGAGAAAGAGTACATCAAACTCGACGCTATCTCCGATGGTTGTCTGTGTCTTGCAAAAGATGTGTGGTTTTGTAGTAAGTTCGATAACAAGGCAATCAACTGGGTAAAATCACAATTACGTGGCGACATTGCCACTAAGGTGGTCGATTTTATCCCCGACATCAATAAACTTATGTTGTTCGACCGCGACTTAACGACCGATGACGGACTTACGGATTACGGACATTGTAACGACAATGTATCAATGCTAACTTGTGACGAATATCGGAAATACAGAAAGTATATCCCTGTAATAAACGAGCGACAGTGGACTATAACTGCCACAACAAACACGAATGAGTTGGTTCGCGGTGTCGATTCAGATGGTTCGTTGAACGACGACATTGTGTACTACGGGTGTGGCGGGGTTCGTCCGCTCATATGCCTTGACAGAGGCACGTTGGTAGAGGTAGAAGAATGACGAATGAAGAGATTAAAAAAGGCTTGGAGTGCTGTAAAACAGATTGGTGTGTAAGATGCCCATATACAGATTTCACATTTTGTGAAGTTAATCTAAAACAAGACGCTCTCACACTCATAACCGAGCAAGAGAAAGAGATTACACAATTGAAAGCCGAGTTTAAGCAATTGGAAACCAATGCAGAAATACTCGCAAGAGGCGTAAGGGATCTTAACCACGAAAACTATGAACTGACCGAGAAAATCAAACAAGCAAAAATCGACGTGTTGAGCGAGTTGAGAACTTATTGTGTTGAGCGTGAAAATTATAAAGGCATACAACAGCAGCAAAACGAGGATTTGTTACGAATAAACGACGAGCGAAAGTTCCATCCTGAGCTCACATTAGACGAGATATTTGTCATTAGAACCGGCGCAGATAAAGCAAATGGTCAATCTACGATGGCGAATAAAGTAGTCGAGAAAATAGACCGAATGATTGAGGAGTTAAAGAAATGACGAACGAAGAGATTAAACAATGGTTGGAATCTGGGGCAAGAGCAACGGGAGACTACTTTTTTGCAAAAGCTTACAACCTCATCACCAAGCAAGAACAAGAGATTGCCGAGTTAAAGGCAGCAAAAAACGACTGGAAACAACGTTATGAAAGTCTCGACCAACGTTATATGGCATTTGTAGCATCAAGTACAGAATGTATTGATAAGAAGGTTAAAAAAGCAAAAACCGACGTGCTGAACGAGTTGAAAAAATACAGTTATTGCGATAACGATTTTATGGATGGCAAATGGCATAGATATGTATTTGTTAATGACATCGACGTGCTTTTGGAGAAGTATGCAAATGAAAATCATAGATATTAAATGTGGAGGTGCAAAATGCCGAAAATAAAAGTTGAAATTAAAATCAAAGTGCCGAAAAATTGCAGGGACTGTGCGCATAGATATGGCAACAAGTGCAATCTCTTTGACCGAGAATTAACTTCGTATGGCAATATCAGAGATGATGATTGGGGGTATATTCGTTGCGACGTGTGCAAACAAGCAGAGGTGGAAGAATGACAGAATATCAAAAAATCGAAACATTATACAAGTTTGACAATGTAACAAAGACTTATCGCAAGGAGTTTTTCAATCCATATGTGGACTATTTGAAAGACAACGAGTGGATTGCATCCGAGAAAATCGACGGTACGAATGTTCAAGTCGAGTATGACGGGCATCGAGTTGCCTTTCATGGCAGAACCGAGCGCACAAATTTCCCGAAAGAGGTTCTCGCCGCGCTTACGGGAAAATTTGCGGATAGTGAGGTCGTGTTCGAGCAAATGTTCGGCGACAAACTCGTGATTCTGTTTATGGAATGTTACGGCGGTAAAATTCAAGGCGGGCTATACGGCGGGGAAGAGAGGCTCATCGGCTTTGATGTTATGGTCAACGGCACATATCTCGACAAACTCATAATCAAAGAAATCTTCGACAAGTTCGGTGTAGAAACAGTCGAGTTCTTTAAAGTGAGCGGCATTGATGAGGCGTTGAAAATTGTCAGTAGCAATCCATTAAGCCCGCACTGCAAAAAAGGAACAACAAGGCAAGAGGGATTGGTGTGCGTACCGGCGGTCAGAATTTACGATCATCAAGGCAAGCGCATTATTGTTAAAATCAAAGAACGTGACTTGCTGAAAGTTTCTGAATAAGGTTGTTGCTCGGTTATGTGTAAGCCACTTACTCGTCCCCCGCAAAGTTGGTGTTATGTAGAGGAGATGAAAAAATGAAAGAATATAAAAGGCTGACAAGTGAAGACTTTGATTATCAATATGATTTTTGTTGTGGTTGTGATTTTTATGGTGAGCCTAATGGTTGTAATCGCCCGAATGGTGAATGTGTGAACTATGACACATTTTGCGAAATATATAATCGTCTTGCCGAGTTAGAGGACAAAATCGAGAAAGGAGAATTGCGAGATGCGGAAGAAGTCAAAAAGGAAACAGCGAAAGAGGTTTTGAACAGCATTTCGAAATTAGGCTCTTGGACAAATAACTGTGATATGGCGTGGTTTGCTGAGACTGTTGCTCGCAAGTTAAAGGATGAATACGAGGTAGAAAAATGAAAGAGTATAAGAGATTGACAGAAAGACGAGGTAATTTAGTAATTGATAACTGTGGTAATTGCCCAAATGTCAGAAACCCACAAGGGTGTACAGACGCAATCTGCTATGAAATCATACGAAATCGCCTTGCCGAACTTGAAGATAAAATTGAGAACGGAACGCTCGTATTTATTGATGAACCATTTTGGTCGGAATATCACGACTGTTGGGCAGTTTTCCAAAGAACAGAAGATATAGTACAAACTTGTTATATGACTGCAAATCAAGTAAAAGATTATCAAAAAGTTAAGGAGAAAGAAAAATGAAACAATATAAAAGACTAACCAATCAAAAATGGTCAGAAGATATTGACTTAACGCAAGAACTTGGATATTCACACATCTACAAAAGGTTGTACGAACTTGAAGAAAAGATCGAGAACAAGATGCTAGTGGAAATGCCTTGTAAAATCGGAGACACTATTTATTATGCAAACGTCTTTTCTCCTACTCCGGGAATAGAAGAATATATAGTGACTGGTATTAGAAGTTATGCAAATGAACTGTTGCATAAAATTAGTACACAGATTGAGTGCTATCCTGTTAAAGACGGTCCGTGTAGTTTTGGCAAATATATATTCAATAACAGTGATATATTTACCACCTGGGCAAAAGCCAAACAAGAACTGGAGAAATTGACGAATGAGTAAATTTACAGTAGTTGAAAAACAATTCGAGTACAAAGGTCACGATTGCATATGTATATTCGGTTGTCGTGGATATAGGTGTGGTTATGTGTCTATTGATGATGATAAGGAATTTAACGAATATAACATAGAGTGCCATGGTGGTTTATCGTGGTCGGGAACATTGCCGTATGATTATGGACAGAAAGAAACTTATTACATCGGTTTCGACTGTGGACATATTTGCGACGGAAATGACTATGACACAGCTTTGCAATACGGACTTCTCACCGAAAAACGCTTTAACGAACTTTTGGAAATGCAAATTCTTTCGCCCACTTTCTTGCAACCTGTTAGAAGTCTTGAATATGTTGAGGACGAGTGTAAAAAGATTGTTGATCAGCTGGAGGCGGTTGACAATATTTATGACAAAAATACAGACGCAGATGCCTCAATAGAATTTCTAAAAGCTGTGGATCCGTTTAGTGTGTACCATAATTTCTAATTAGGAGAAAACCAATGAAAACGAAAAGTAAAAGTAGAATCATATTTGCTTATCTCAATGCAATGAGCCAGGCGTGTATTTTTGGTGTTGCACTTGAATACCTGTCCGGAAGAGGTTTTGCAAGAACTGGGTTTATTGTTGGTGCAACATTATATATATTAGCTAAATTTGCAGAAAAACTTATAGAAGTATTTATAGAAATGGAGGAGGAAGAATAAATGAAGTGTCCAAAATGTGGTAAAACAATGTATTCATTGGTAAGTGCGGGCAGTGACACAGCACGTGGCAATTATATTGACGCGAAATATGTATGCCCTGGGTGTGGCTATGAGGTTAAAAACACAACAGATGTTAACGGTATAGGGACAATAGGAAAGTTTGTTCCTGATTATTCCGTAACTAACTATGGCTGGATTTGTCCTAAATGTGGTGCGGTATTATCCCCGTCAACACAAGAGTGTCCATATTGTACTCCGCATAAATTAACTTGTGGGACAATAGGTGAACCTCCTATTAAAACAGTTCCTTTCAGTAACGACATTACATCGCAAGCACAAGTATATGTGCCACCAACATCACTAGACAACATAACCGTAACAGGCAATTGTGATTCCACATCACACGGGGTGAATCAATGAAAAAAGATCGTATAACAGATTGTATCAAACACGGCGAAGAACAATTTGCAGCACAGCCGACTGCAGACAAACAAAAACAGAATCAGTTTATTGTTAAAACCAAGATTGAAGTTTTACAACAGGTTCTAGTTGATTATAACAACTATATCCCCACCGTTGGCAAACGCAAAATCACAGAGTGGCTCGATAGGTTGGTGGAATTCTACGAAGACCGTTACATGAGGAGCGCGAAATGAAATCGAATGAGTTGTTGAAAGATATTTATGGCAAATTCCAGACCGGCGAATACCTCAAAGTGCCGTCGATGCAAAAGGTGAGCGATCATAAATGGGCAGTGTACTTTTACGAAGACGGGCTAGTTCACTATGGGATATATTATACTTTAGAACGTGCTCAGACGCGGCTTGAAATAGAAAAGGAGAAGAACTGTGGGACTAAATAGGAAAAGAGGACGTATTCCTAATGTTATCAAAGAGGCCGCTAAACAAGCGGTGGATGAAAGCGGCTTCATGGCTTACCACTACGCTTGTTACGAGTGTGCCTGGGAATGTGATCATGATAGCGAAGTATACAAGCAACAGGTCGAATGGGATTATCCCCTTATTGACTGCATCGTAAAGGAAATGAAGGCTCGCGGCCTGTGGTAATTATGCAAATACACCAAACCCAATTTGTCATTAAATGTTGACAGGTTGGGTTTTGTGTGCTATAATAGTAGTATCTAGGAGAAGAGGTGACATATGAAAAGGCAAGACAAGTTTCCCGATACTACAACATTCCATTATCACAATGCCAATCCCCATAACCGTATCACCGGCGACTGTGTAACGCGTGCCGAAACCGTGGTTTTAGAAATTCCCTACAATCAGGTGGTTTTGGAAAATGCTGAGATGCAGTGCAAAACAGGTTTCGATAACGCGGATGCCAAAGGTATTGAAAAATATATGCAGACCAAGGGGTGGAAGAAAAATCCCCAACCGCGCAAAGCCGACGGAACCAAGTATACAGTCGCGGAGTTTTGCACACGGTTAGCAAAACCTGGTCAACGCTATTTGGTATCGATGGCTGGACACATAGTTGCCGTCGTAGATTGTAAAGCGTGGGACACGTGGGATTGCACCGATTGGCGATACACCAAGTGTGTTGGCAATTTTTGGTCAAAATAATTTTAAAAATTTCGTCATTATATGTTGACTTTTGAAAGGTGATCGTATATAATGAAGTTACAAGTGAAAATTGTGCCAAATAAAACTACAATTTTATTTTACATAAAAAGGAGAAATGATGAACCGAAAACAGCGTAGAGACCTTGAAAAACAGGTAAAACGTTTGAACCGCACCGAACGCCAGTTGGGCAAAGCTGTTACTAGCCTAAAGGAAGTAATGGGTTCTATCGCAATTCGTCGTCTTCAGAGTGGCATCGCAGACTCGAAAGACATCGAAATATTGCGCAATAGCAACTTCGCACATCTTGACAATGTAGAGGCTTGTCCCGATGGTACCAAGTGTAAACTGAATGTAGAAGGAATTCAGTCTCGGCCTCAAAAGGATTTGACAGACAAATTCAAAGACTGGGTAGAGGCCAACAAAGAGAAAGAATTCACCATCACTCGTGAGGGAGCTCGTAATTCACTTGTTTGCCTTGCGGAAGATGAAACTGAACCAAAGTGGTTATTCGACCTTTATACCGACTTGCTTATTTATGATGAGACAACCGGCGCGTATGAAGCATTGGAAATCATTGCGGCACGCGAGGAGCAAGAGCTCTTTGCTGATGTGGACAACAGTGAGCTAATCACTGATACTCAAGAAGAGTTGGAAAAACTTAGCGAGAAAGCGACTGAAGAGTAAGATTTTAAAAGGAGAATAGTTCTATGAGACAAGTAGTAAACAAAGTAACAATTGAAGGTTATTTGAGAGAAAACAATCTTGAGCTCGTCCGTGATAAGATGGGCGAAGAAGTGATTCGCGGCTCGTTGATTATCGCAATCGACGATGTGCGCAGTTGCCGTGTTCAGTTCTACGTGAACAAATACAAGGCGTTGCGTGCTGGTGAAACCACCAAACAAGAAAACAAGAGCTTTGCCAAGTTGGTGGACGTTTTGCCTGGTAACACAATGTCCGTAGCTTCGTTGATGAAAGACAATACCTCAATGGATTTCGAAACCGCCAAATTGTCGGCAACCAAAATGTGGGCATTTGCCAGTTTGCAAGAATATCTGCGTAAAGACGAAAAAGGTGAGGTTATTTCTTCGACGACCATTCGTGGTATTTCGGCAGGTATAAAAACCGAATCGGAAAATCATCCCTTTGAACCCCATGCGACGTTTGAGGTTGAAATGTATATTGAATCCAAACGCCCTGAAATGAAAGATGGCGAAGAGACTGGACGTATCGTCCTCGTTGGTTTGGTTCCTGAATATGATGATAGCGTCAGCAGAATCGAATTTGTAACCGAAACCGGCGACGCAACCGATTACATCGAAGAAAACTACGAAGTCGGCCAAACTGTTAAAGTTTACGGCAACGTGATCAATACTTTTGTTCGTATTGAGAAAGAAGTCGTTGGTGGCACCTTTGGACGTACGCCGGAACCTCAATATGAAACCAAATTTACCCAAGAAAGAGAAATCTTCGGTGGTACGGCAACCCCGTTGGACGAGGATGACGAACGTGGTCTCAAAAAAGAAGAGATTAAGAAAGCACTCACACTGCGTCAACAAAAAATCAACGAATTGCCCGATAAAGAGCAGCCCGCTGCGACATCGGATGCTAAACGAGGCTTTGCAGACTCTGCACCGGCGGCACCGAAGAAGAAATTCACTTTCGACAGCGGTAACTTCTAATTAAGTTAACAAAAAAAAGGAGAATAGAATTATGGTGGATATTTTCAACCCTGAAGTATCTCAGGTAACTAAAGGTATCGAAGGCAAACTCATTCTCATTTACGGCACCAACAGCACTGGCAAGACTAAAAACCTTGCCAAGGCTGACAAACCGTTGGTGTGTTGTTTTGAGAACGGCCTCGGTGCTATCAATGGCGTCAAGAACGTTAAGATCAAAAAGTGGACTGATTGGACGAGTTTCGTTAAACAGTTGACGAGCGACAAAACCATTGCTGAGGCAAAGAAGATGTATTCTTCTATTATTATCGACACTGTCGATGGTATGGCGGACCTCGCTTCTGAGTTTGTGTGCGGCAACTTTGGAGTTGCGCGAATTAACGACGGTAAACACTATTGCCCCTTGTATTGGTGACAATACTTGTGTACGATGTGAACCTTGAGGCTCAAGGGTGTACAATTCACGATTAGGAATCGCAGGAAATGGCGATTAGGAATTGTGCTAACAGGGAACGACTGAACGGATGACCGCCGAAGTCAATCCTGTGCCAAGCCAAGTAATTGGAAGGTCAAACGACTATTCCCGATGAGTGTAGGGAAGTACAGTAGAAGATGAGCTACTACTGGAAGTGCATCGCAACTTATTTGGAACTGCTGAATAAGTTGGTGATATAGTCTGACTATTATAGAAATATAGTAGATTACTCGAATAGAGGTTATGGTCTTTGGAAAGAATATGGAGCAGAAATCAACAAGTATCTCAAGCTCCTCACCAACGCTGGTTATACCATTTTCTTCATTGCACACGAAGGCGAACGCGTCTTCCAGGACGCACAGGGTAATGAGTATACGAAAATTTATCCCAGGGGTGACAAAAGGGTTATCGATCCTATTTGCGACCTTTGTGACATTATCGGTTATGCTCAAATCCAACCCGATACCGAAGATGGAGAGGAAGTCCTTTCAACGTTGTATTTGAAAGGTTCGCCGGCGTATCATGCTCGCAGTCGCTTTGTTCACATTGTGAAAAGCATTCCTGAATGGAACATCCAAAAACTGGATCAAGCTATCAGCGATGCGATTGTAGCAGAAGAAAAAGACAGTGGTATGAAAGCCGCTACTGCACAGGAAACAGCCAAGAAAGTTGCCAAAGCCAAAAAAGAAGAAACCGAGAGAAAGGTTCCCATTGAAGAACTTATCTCTACAATTGGTGACAAGCTTCAAAAAATGAGCGCAAAGGAAGGAGACATCAATAGTTACTCTGACCTTATGCAAGAAGTTTTGGGCACAAGTGACTTTAAAGCAAGTCAGGCAACCGAGTCTCAACGTCAACAGCTCGAAGCGTTGATCGATGGTCTTGTAGAACTTGGCTATTAAGCGAGGGTAACTTATGTCAACCTCGTTACGATGCTCCCGATGTGGCACTGCTGTGGTGGCCACATCTAAAAAGGTACTTGATGGGCAGACACTCTGCCCGTCTTGCTATCGAAAAGCCATCGAAGAGGTTAAGCTGGCAGAACAAGAGCTTGAGGAGCTGTTGGAGTATGCGAGAGCACTATTTGGTATCACCGAAATTCCTCCCGATTGGCTCGAGCAAATCAAAGCTTATAGAAAAGACAAGAAAACCTATTTTGGGATGCGAGCAACCTTATATTATTATTATGAGGTTTTGGGGAATCGAGCAGATCCAGACAAGGGATTGTGGGCAATTAGGAATTACTACGACACAGCATCACAGTATTTTGCTGAACAAAAAGAGTTGCGACAATCCAACACACAAGTGGACTTAACCCCTATTAAACGCACAGTCATTATGTCCCCTCCAGAAAACCCAACACGTAAACCAAAATATAACATAGAGGATCTTTAACACATGGCAGAAACAAAGAAAAGACTTACTAATAAATTAGCAGTGTTACAAGTGCTTGCTTGTCTGATGAAAAACCCGCTGCTATGCAACAGGGCAGAATATAATATCGAAATGGATGACTTTGTGGAACAATTTCATCGCATATTGTATGGCGCCATTAGTAATTTATCCTCTTCTGGACTGAAAACCATTACTTACATTGATATTGACCAATACTTGGCGCAATATCCAATGCAATATAAGGTATTTACTGATAACAGGGGTGTTGAATACGTTATTAAAGCGTTAGAAATCGCTGAAGAACGTAACTTCCCCTATTATTACAACACCTTGAAGAAGATGAGCCTCTTAAACAAACTTGAGGACAACGGTTTTGATATTAGTGATTTTTATGACGATAGTGTTGTAGATCCCCTCAAGGCTGCAGAACTTCAAGAAAGGCTCGATTCTTATACGATTGAACAAATTATAGGAACTTACGAAACCAAGTTCATTCAAGTTAAAGACATTTTTGCAAAGAATCGTGGTATCGTACAAACCAAGGTAGGCGACGGGTTGCGTGAAACCAAAGAGCGTCTGAAAGAGACACCAGAGCTGGGGTTGCCGTTAACCACTCCCAAGTTGACTACATTGTATCGCGGGCAACGATTGAAGAAACTTTATCTTGAGTCTTCCGCACAAGGTGTTGGCAAGTCTCGTCGAATGGCTGCAGAATCTGCTCATTTGGCCGTACCCAAGATTTTTGACACAGAACACAATTGTTGGGTGAAAACCAAGCTTCAGGAAAACGTGTTGTTTATTTCAACAGAGTTGGAGTTGGAAGAAGTTCAAACAATGTGGCTGTCTTATGTTTCCGGTGTACCCGAACATAAGATTCTGGACGGCAAATATAGCGCAGGTGAGGAACAGAGAGTTGATACAGCAATCGAGTTGCTCGAAGCCTCGAATCTATATTTTGTTCAAATTAGTAACTACGATATGGACGATATCGAAAACTTAATTAGGAAGTATTACCAAATAAATAAGGTTAATTATGTGTATTACGACTATTTAAGTACCACTATCAAAATAATGTCGGAAGGTGCTACAAAATCTCGCATTAGCAACTTGCGTGAAGATCAAATCTTGTTGATGTTTACCACGAGGCTAAAAGACTTGTGTAACGAATTAGACATCTTTATTTGGACAGCTACTCAGTTGTCTGGCGACTGGAAAAACGCTAAAGAGGCCGACCAACAATTGTTGCGTGGTGCGAAATCAATTTCGGACAAAATCGACATTGGTAGCATTATGTTGCCGGTTCGTGAGGCCGACAAGCCAATTATTGAATCGTATTTGGCAAAAGGGTTCCAGCTTGAACCTACGCACGTTATCCATGTTTATAAAGTACGTCGCGGACATTACAACAATATTAAAGTCTATATTAACTTTGATCGTTCGACTTGTCGCGCCGTTGAGTGTTTTGTTACCGATAATAATGGCAACTTGTTAAACATCGAAGACACGAGTATCGAGGTTGTGTTTGACAAAACGTTCGAAGAAAAGTACGATTTTGTTTTTTGAGGTGAATAATGGATACTTCGAAAGTAAAAGCATTATTGTCCACCGAAGATATTATCAGATTGGTTACTGAGGGATTGGGCTCTAATGGCAATCTTTGGGATTCGTCTGGGGCGCCAATTTTTCAAACAATCTGTCACAACCCGCCGGGATTTGGTAGTTACAAATTATATTATTATCCCGACTCTCAAACATTTTATTGCTACACCGAATGTGGTTCAATGGATGTTTTTGAGCTGGTTCAAAAAGCGAAGGGTTTTGAATCGTTTTTAGAGGCGTATAAATACGTTATCAATTTCTTTCATTTAGATGTAAGACGTCGCGGTTTTGCCGACGATACCGAGAAAGAATTGAGTGACGATTGGAATATTTTGAACAAATATGATTTCTATCAAAAAGTTCAAAAACCCGATGCTTCGTTGCCAATATTACCCACAAATATCTTACAATGTTTTGGCCCCTTAGCCAGTCCTATGGAGTGGAAAACCGAACATATAACGGCCGAAACAATGAGAAAGTTTGGCATTCGTGTTGATATTGCCAACCAAAAAATTATAATTCCTCACTATGATATGGATGGCAACTTAGTAGGAATTAGAGGGCGCTCGTATGACGCCAATGACTTATTGGATGGACGAAAATATATGCCAGCGTATTTAGAAGGCACTTGTTATCGGCATCCGCTAGGTTCTTGTTTATACGGTTTGCACGAAAATCTTGAAGCAATCAAAAAACATAAGAAGATTATGTTAGTGGAAAGTGAAAAGAGTGTCATGCAGTGCTACAGTTATTATGGTGAGAATTGTTTTGTAGCAGCTACCTGTGGTTCGTCTATATCCCCCGTACAGATTGATTTACTGTTGCGACTGGGAGTGGAAGAAGTTATTCTGGCATACGACAGAGAAAATGATACAGAGCCCGAATCAGAGCTTACCAAAGCTTATGAACAAAAGTTGCTCAAAACGGTATTACCGCTCACAAAATATACTAACACATATGTAGTTATGGACTACGAAGGCTTATTGCCATATAAGGGTTCGCCCAGTGATAATGGGCGTGAAATCCTTGAAAAATTAATGAAGAAGAAGATCTATATACCATCCCCCGAAGTAGACTTCAAAAAGGAGCGAAGACGTGCCACAAAGAAGTAAAGTAGAGAGATTCTCTTATACGAAACTTGACACCTATAAACAGTGTGGGTGGAAATATAAACTTCAATATGTTGAAGGAAGATTCTTCGCCGCCGATACTATCGCCACAAGCATTGGTACCTTGGTTCACTGGATTGAACAGCGCATCTCCGAAGCGTATATCAATGGTCGAGAGCCCGATTATCCTGCGCTGCTTGAAGACTTTTGGAATTGTAATATTCCGCAAAAAGATAAGTACGATAGAACTGGTGGCATCCAGGGCGTTAACTTTTTACGACAAAAATACGTTGATGAATTTTACGAAATCGACAAATACGGCAGTTCTTATGCACAAAGATGTAAGTTCTACGCCGAAGTTGGTATTTATCGTCAACAAAAGTTTTTGGAAGAACACCCCGACATCGAGCTTGTTGATGTTGAAAAATATTTTGAATATACGTACAAAGGACGTTTGTTCAGCGGATATATTGATCGCATCTGGAGATATAAAGGTACTGTTCAATATATCATCGATGATATCAAAACCAAGGCTGCGCCATTCGATGAAAAGAATGACGTACCCACACCATTACAAATGAAGATTTACACCATGGCTCTTAAAAGTTGTTACAATCTTGCAACCGAGCCAGATGAGTGTTACTGGGATTTGCCGTTTATTGATATGAGGCAACGTGCGGGAACAAAAGGATGGCTTAAACGTGCGGACACGAAGTTAGAGAAGCTGTTTGCTGGAATCGACGCGCAAGATTGGACACCACACCCCTCCCCTCTTTGTCATTGGTGTAACTTCTGCGGGACAAATCCAAACCAACCGGAAGGTGCCAAACATCTTTGTCCGTATCAGTGCCAATGGACACAGGACAACAAAACATTTGACAAACTGAACGAATGGGAAGGAATGGAACGACACGAGGCTATTATGCGCCATTATCTGATGGAACAATGCAGAGATTTGACCGATGAGGAGCGCGAGAATATTCCGCCGGACCGTGAAAAAATTAAAAAGAAGTATAACTTTATCTTTTAAGGAGAGAACCTATGGGACTGTTTTTTGATACATTATTTGGCCCTGCTCAAACAATGACACGAGAGCTTGGGTTACGCATTTATTATACAATTACGGCTGCCTTTCGAGCTGACGAAATAGATCAAAATCCTTATAATTTTGATTATGCACACGCATATCGGGTTGCCGCTAAACTACTTGATCCTATTGTTACATCTAAAACGATTCAGCAAAATGTTGCTGCCATCATCGGCGATATGTTGACCGAAGACAGGATGTTGGGACGTCAAAACGCTGATGAACGCGCACGTGCTTTTGCAGAACGCTTCAACGCATTTTACCCAAATATTATTTAAGGAGGTCACTACTATGACCAATCAGCTTATGTATACATTGATTCAATTTACCTGGGGCATTCTCCAAAACCTTGTGGGTTTGGTAATGTTCTTGGTATGTAAAATGCTTGGATGTAAATCCAAGAAGTACAAAAACGCTATCGCGACTAAGTGGAACAACAAATACGGTTCCGTATCGCTTGGGATGTTTTTGTTTGTAACCGACGACGAGGATGAAGAGCTGGTGGCTCACGAATATGGCCACTCGTTGCAAAGTCTATTTCTTGGGCCGTTGTTCTTGTTTGTTATTGGATTGCCTTCAATCTGCTGGGCGGCGTTTGGCGACAATTATATGAAAAAGCATAACAAGACTTACTATGACTTTTACACAGAAAAATGGTCCAATGAACTCGTTGGTTTGGACAGATATGGACACTTTCTTCCTAAAGCGGACGTAAACACAAAGAGCGATCATGAGTAAGAGGTTTTTCGTAATTGCTGATGTTCATTCGTTTTACACCGAAATGAAGAACGCGTTGGATGTGGCGGGGTTCGAAATTAACAACCCCGACCACATTTTAATCTCTTGTGGTGACGTGCTCGACCGTGGTCCGCAATCATCGGAAGTGCTAGAATTCTTAATGTCTATCCCTGAAGACCGTCGAATTTTTATTCGAGGTAACCACGAAGATTTGCTTGAAGATTGCATTAGCCGTCGTGATTTTTATCCCAATGATATTTCCAACGGCACGTTAAAAACAATTTTTAATTTGTGTGGTCTCCAAGATGACGCGTTTTGGTTTGGCATTCCCGGCGACCCGAATGGTGATTATCATCAAATATTCGATCGCGTCGCCAATGTTAAACCATTATGGGATTACCTCGCAGAATGTGTCGATTTTTACGAGTTGGGCACATATATCTTTGTACACTCCTGGGTCCCTATTGGTGTTACCGACTTACAACAGGCTACCAAAGACGAGTGGCGCAGTGCCAGGTGGGGCAATCCGTTTAAGTTGTGGAATCGTGGATACCGAATTCCTGACAAAACTGTCGTAGTTGGTCATTGGCACACAAGTTGGGCGCATAGTTTCTTACATAACAAGGGGACAGAATTTGGTGACGATTCTTGCTTTGATATCTTTATCGATGATGGTATTGTAGGCCTCGATGCTTGCACAGTCCATAGTCACAAATGTAATTGTTTTGTCATAGAGGAGTAGAATGTCAGATTTTCAAGTAGAGATTCTTAGACATCCAACCGACGAAGATTGGATGTTATGTAAACAATGTACTTTAGTAACAATAGGCAAAGATGCTAAACAGCCGCCAACTGACGAGTGGAAGCACAGGATTTTAGCCTCTGAACACAGCCCAATTAGGGTATTACATTTTGTATTTCGTATCACAAATGTCCCTTATTGGGTTGTGGGGCACCTGGTGAGGCACGTTCACGCCACACCGTTTGTCAAGACGCAACGTAACGACCGTCAGCAAAACTACGACCGAGGTAAAGCACCCCAAGATGCGCCGGTTGACTTTTGCTGGGAGATGAACGCTCAGGAGCTCATGACGATTGCCCATAAGCGTTTATGTAATCAAGCAAGTCCTGAGACGCGTGCTGTGGTTGCCGAAATTTGCCGTCAGGTGGAAATACTCAACCCCGAATTCAAAGGACTGCTCGTTCCCAACTGTGTCTATCGCGGTGGAAAATGTACAGAATTTTATCCCTGTGGAGCGGCCGAGAAAATGGTAGAAAAATATTCAAAAGGTGTCAGTGAAAGTTGACACCTTTCTGTATTTGTGGTAATATAACAAGAGAGAAAGGAGAGTTATATGTTTTGTTCTATACACAATCACACGGCCTATAGTAATCTACATCTCAGAGATTCAATTAACCGAATTCCCGAGATGATTAACAAAGCCATTGAATACGGTTTTAATGGTTTGGCGATCACTGACCATGAAGTCATTAGTGGTCATATCGAAGCTTTAAATTGTGGGGATAAAATACGTGAAGAACATCCCGACTTTAAGATTATCCTCGGTAACGAGATTTATCTTATAGACGAAAACGAATATAAAAACGCCGATAAGTATTGGCACTTCATTCTTTTGGCGAAAGACGAAATTGGCCACAGGCAATTGCGTGAGCTTTCCAGTCAAGCCTGGGAGCGCTCCTATATGGAACGTGGGCAACGCCGCACACCCACTTTTTATCAAGACTTTGAAAGAATTGTTGGTAAAAATCAAGGACATTTGATTGCCTCAACTGCTTGTATTGGTGGTCGTTTGGGTACGAGTATTTTACGCAGGGATTCGGATTCAATCAATTTCATGGTTAATTGGATGGTAGACACCTTTGGTGAGGGAAATTGTTTTTTGGAGATGCAAGACTCCGATTCCGATGACCAACAAGATGTTAACCGTTATATCATAAAGTTGTCTGAATTTTTTGGCATACCTTATATTGTAACACAAGATGCTCACTATCTTAACAAAGAAGATCTTTCTATTTTTGAAAAGTTCTTAAACAGTAAAGAAGAAAGTGACCGCGAAGTTAACGCGTTCTATAAATACACCTATATAAAACCCGAAGACGAGATTCGTCAAATCTTATCTTATCTTCCGAGCGACGTTGTCGATACCGCGATTAATAATACTCAATTAATTTATAATCAAATTGAATACTATGATATGCGCTGCCCCATCGTCGTTCCCGAACGTAAATTGCCAGAATTTCAAGTACGCCACTTGCTCAAGGATTGGTATGAGAGTTGCCCCAATATCAAGTTTTATGCGTATAGCGAATTCCCACAAGATAGATTTTTGCTTTATTCGATAGAGCAAGGGATTCTTGATAAAAATTTTACCATTGGTAAGGAACAGGCGGATAGAATAGAGATTGAGCTGTACACTCTTAAGGTCGTAAGCGAAGCCCTCGACCAACGAATGAGCGCTTATCTGAATTTGGTTAAAGAAATTGTCGATATAGCTTGGGAGGTTACGTTTGTTGGGGTTTCAAGAGGTTCGGCAATGTCGTTCTTGATTAACTATCTTATTGGCATAACTCAGGCCAATCCAATACCGTATGATATTCCTTATTGGCGTTTTATGAACGTAGAAAGTAGTGCTACGATCATGGACATAGATTTGGACTTTTCGAATGAGAAGGCCCCAGAATTAATGGACGCGTTACGTGAACATTACGGATATGATTGTATATTAAATACTTTAACTTACAAAAGAGAGTCGTTAAAGTCCGCAATTTTAACAGCTTGTCGCGGTCTTGAAATTCCGGTGGATGAGGCGCAACCCTTGTCTGCTATGGTGCCAATGTCTCGTGGGCACGTATATACTTTGGACGAGTGCGAGAATGGGGATGAAGAGAAAGGATATGAACCCGCTCCTGAACTTATCAAAGCGCTTAAAGCCTATCCTAATCTTTATGAAACGGTCTGTAAAATAGAAGGGTTAATTTCAGGTGCGGGAGTTCACGCTTCAGCTTGCTATGTGTTCTCTCACGGCTATCTTGAACATTTAGGGATGATGCGTGCCCCTAATGGAACTCGTATCACTTGCTATGATTACCGTGCGGCAGATCAGGTTGGTTCATTGAAGTTTGACTGTTTGTATACCGATGCTCAAACCAAACTAATGAAATGTATCGAGCTGTTGCTTAAAGCGGGTGAGATTCAATGGCAAGGTTCTTTAAGAGCAACTTACAACAAGTATTTACATCCTGATGTGCTTGATTATACAAATCCTCAAATGTGGGAAGATATGCAAAATGGCAAGATCGCCAATCTCTTCCAGTTCGAAACTCAAGTTGGAGCCGTTTGTATCAAACGTACTCGTCCTACGTCGGTTGCAGAACTTGGAGCAGCCAACGCTGTTATGAGATTAATGGGCGAAGAGGGCGAAGAGCGCCCCCTGGACAGATATGTTAGATTCCGTAACGATATCAACGAATGGTACAAAGAAATGGATGAAGCTGGTTTAACTCCTGAAGAACAGCAAGTTCTCAAAGAAGAGTTGTTGTCCAAATATGGCAATTCTGTTGAACAAGAAGATATGATGCGCTTAGTACAACGTCCTGAAATTGCGAATTTTACTTTGGGCGAGGCAAACTTGTTGCGCAAAGCAGTGGCGAAAAAAGACGCAAAGAAAATTGAGAAAATGAAAAAACGTTTCTTTGAGGCAGTTGACGAAGGGGGAGAATGAACAAATGGCTAGAAAAGAGTATCTTGATTATTGTTGGAACCATTTAGTTAAACCGCAAATTGGTTATAGCTTTTCTATTCCTCACGATATTGCTTATAGTATCGAAGCAGTACAAGAGGCAAACCTTGCTACGCGCTATAATCCTCTCTTTTGGTCGTGTGCTTGCTTGTGTGTGAACGCAGGTTCTTCCGCCACCGATTTCGAAGACAATGGTGACGAAGATTATGGCGACGAAGAAAATATCACTTCGCCCTGGGAAACCGATGTCGACGACGATATTAGCGATGCCGACGAGATCAAAAAGACTAAATCCGTTCCCATCAACTATCCCAAAATTGCCAAGGCTATCAGCGACGCACAACAAAGCGGTGTGCAAATTATGTTGCCTGATATTAATCTAGCACAGTTAGACTTCATTCCCGATATTAAGCACAACGCTATTGTTTATAGTTTGTCGACTATTACTAACATCAACCAAGAGTGGGCTAAGGCTATCATTGCTGGCCGCCCTTATTCCTCGCTTGATGATTTTATGAGCCATTTAACACTCACGCCGGTTCAAATGATTTCATTGATTAAAGCAGGTTCCTTTGATGCCATTGAGAACCGTCCGCGTCAGGCAATCATGCGTTCATATCTCGAAGCGTATGCTCGCACTAAAGTGACCTTTAAAGAAAAGGTCACTGCCGTCCATTTGGGTAAAGCCGTCGAGTTTGGCATCGTGCCAGAGGATTATAAATCTCACGTTCGAATGTTTAACTATAAAAAGTGGATTGATAAAAACGAAAAACAGGCAGACAAAAAAATCTACGCCATCGTCGATCCTGACAGTGTTCAATTCTTTGAGCGTTACCTCAAAAATAAAATGGTGTTGGGTAAAGATTACGATACCGTTCCGGCTGGATATACATTCAAAACCTCAACTTTTGAGAAAAAATACAAAGAGATTATGGCACCCGTTATGGAGTGGTTTAGCTCCAACGAAGGCCGTCAAGCTTTATATCGTGCGGAATGTGAAGATGTGGTTAAGTCAATGTGGGACAAATATTGTCAAGGAAGTCTGAGCACGTGGGAAATGTCATCAATGAGTTTCTATTACAGCGGCCACGAATTGGCAAATATGAAGTCGCTCGCATATAACCTTCGTTCTTTTAAAGCCCTTCCTGAAGAACTCAAACCTCTTAGGATGAAAACACTTAAAAGCGGTAAAGAAACTCCCGTATACGATGTAGTTGGTATTGCTGGCACTGTGGTCGGCGCTAATAATAATAAACATATTGTGACCGTACTCACCCCCACGGGCGTTGTGGATGTCAAGTTTTATGCCGAGGCTTATATTCATTATAACAAGAATATTAGTACGGTGGATGCCAAGGGTAAGAAAACAATGATTGAAAAATCTTGGTTTACACGCGGTAATAAATTGCTTATATATGGCGTACGCCAAGAAAATATGTTTTTACCAAAGACCGATTATGATAAGGGTATCCGCCATTCGGTTAATTTAATTGAATCGTGTTCGAGCGAATATCCCAAATTAAAATTCGAGCGTGAAAAAACAAAGAATTCGTCACAATAGGTTGACAACAAGAGTTTTTTGTGTTAATATAAATTCAAATTACAAGCAGAGGTAGTAATGGACGCAAATTACGCATTGGCCGTATCGTCGGCTTTTGAAGATAAAGTTAGATTAAAAGTACGAGTTGAAAGGATTATTTATCCAAAAAATGGTCAAACTTCCGGTAGTTGGACCATTGCTGCTTTTCGTATTGAGGAAGTGCTAGAGGGAGAGATCCCAGAGTGCTTTCAATGGTCTTTGCGTTTTACTGCCAAGGGTTCGATGCCTGCGTTAAACGCACTTGACACTTACACAATGGTTGCTCATCTTGTCGAAGACGCAAAATATGGGTTGCAATATGAAGTTGATCTGATGTGTCTTGATTACGACTTGACTGACAAAGATGACCAACTTAAATTTTTCTCTTTCTTTTTAACTCCAACACAAACTACGGCGTTATACGAGAGTTGTGATAATCCGTTGGCACTGTTACAAAACCACGATACGAAAGCCTTAATGAAAATAAAAGGTATTGGTCCGGTGACAGCGCAACGTATGATTAACAAGTACGAGGATAGTAAAGACTTGAGTCTCGCGTTTGTGCGATTTTATGATTTAGGGTTAACGAAGGGTGCGATTGAGAAATTGGTGCACTTTTATGGTTCTCCTGAGGCGGCGGTCGAAGTGATCGAAAAGAATCCGTATTTGTTAATTATTCAAGTGCCTGGTTACGGATGGGCTAAAGCAGACGCTATAGCGATGTCACAAGGACTTGCTCACGATTCAGATGAACGCATGGGCGCCTATTTGGTACATTATCTAAGAGAACAAGCAGAGATGAACGGCAACTCTTGGGTAAGCGTCGAAGACTTGTGCGTGGTTATTGACCAGGTGTGCGACCCACAAAACGATGAGCGAATTTATGAACTTATTCGTCGTAATATTAAAAATCACGTTTTGTATTATGATAAAGAAACCGAACGTGTTGGGTTAATGGAATATCGTGAACTTGAACAACAAATCGCCAATGAGATACTTCGTATTCAACGCGGCGCAGCTCATATTGAGATTAACCCAGAACGAGCTGAAACAATAATTCGAAACGTGGAACTAGAACAAGGCTTCGAATATACTGAGGAACAGCGAACCGCGATTTGGAATACTTTGAACAATCAGTTCAGTATTTTGACGGGCGGGGCCGGATGCGGCAAGACATCAGCGGTTAATGGTATCGCTCACGTCCTCGAAGCGCATAATTTTCGCGTTGCGCAAGTGTCTTTATCAGGTCGTGCTGCCTCTAAATTGACCGAAATAACCCATATTGAAGGAAAGACGATCCATCGTCTGCTTAAGTATGATCCAGAGTCGGGTAAATTCTTCCACAATAAAGAGAATCCATTACCATATGACATTATTATCGGCGACGAAGTATCAATGTGGGGTGGGGAAATTACCCTTTCTTTGTTACAAGCAATCCCCACCGGCGCCAAAGTGTTATTTATTGGTGATACCAAACAGCTTGAAGCAATTGGGTTAGCCAGTGTTCTCACTGACACAATTAAATCACACACGATGCCAACTGTCCAGTTAACAAAAATACAACGACAACAGGCAGATAGCGGCATTATCACACAATCACTTAAGGTTGCATGTGGAGAACAAATTGTGGGGCCGAAAACCAGTGGTGTTGAATATCGTGGAGTTCGTAAAGATTTTAAACTCGTTACTTATATTGATAGCGCTTTGACACAATCAAAAATTATTGACGAGTTTAAGGAACTTTATATTAACCAACACGTTCCAGCAAATGACATCCAGGTGTTAGTTCCGATGCGTAGTCGTGGCGAAGCCAGCTGTAGAGCGTTAAACCTAGCCATTCAAGAGATTGTCAACGGTACACCCAGTGTTGATGAAATAACAGTACCATATACCGACGGGAACTATAAATACAGTTATACGTACCGTCCTAATGATCGAATCATCATTATGAAAAACAACTACAAGACCATCAATATAGAAGGCAACAAAGAACCTATCTATAATGGGAATGTAGGTTATATTAAACAAATTGGACCTGATTTTATGATTGTCAATTTGACAGAGCAAGGTGATATTGTTTTGGGAGCAGAGGATTATAACAACCTTTCTTTAGGATATGCTATCACCGTGCATAAAAAACAGGGCGACTCATCCCCGTATGTAATTGGAGCTATCGACAGTTCGTCATACGCCCTAATGTCCAAAGAATTGCTGTACACAATGATTACTCGAGCTCGTAAATATTGCGTTTTAGTTGGACAGAAGAAAATTTTACAACAAGCAGTCAGAATTAGTCGAGTGAAAACAAAACAAACCTGGCTATGCGAGCTCTTACAAGAAGCGACAAAACCAAAGGAGTATTTAGATGACCAACAAGTGTGAAGAGTTTATGAATCTTGATGACCTTACGATTGAATTGGGGAAACTGGGACAAGTAAGTCCCCTTCCTAATTTGAACGAATACGAAACCTATCTCGATCTCAACGATCGTATTATTTATATCGATTTCGATATCGACGACACTCTTATTGAGTATTCTCGTCGAATCATTCGTTGGAATCGCCAAGATAAAGACATACCAATCGAAGAACGCAAACCTATTAAGGTTTTAGTTAATTCTTATGGTGGAAGTCTGGACTCTTGCTTGCACTTCATTGACACTCTGTTGCTGAGTAAGACTCCGGTGTACACTTACAACGTAGGCGTAGCAATGTCGGCTGGGTTTTATATCATGCTCGCTGGCAGCCAACGTTTTGCGTATCCCAACGCTCAGTTCTTAATTCACAGTGGTTCTGGCGGTGCTACGGGAACCTACGAACAAAGCAAAAGCCAAATGGAACACTACACTCGATGTGTAGAATTGCTGAAAAAATATGTCCTTGAGAGAACCACTATTCCAGAGAAGACATATAATAAAAAAAGAAGCACAGAATGGTTTATTTGGGCAAAAGATGCTATAGAGTTAGGTATCATCCACGGACTGGTTTCATCGCTAGATGAAATTTAAAAAAGTTTTTTGTCATTACGTGTTGACAATTTTCCAAAAGTGTGCTAATATCAGTGTATAAACAACAAGTGAGGTACACTATGGAAAATTGCAACGCAACAAAACACGGATTGGAAAGAGTGGTTCAACGCTCAAATTGTAAAGACGCTGTCGCGTATATCGACAGAGCATATCGCAACGGTAAAAAGCCTAACACGTTTACGCATCCCAAATTTCGTAAGTATTTACAAAAGGTCGCGTCTCGTTCTTGTATAGACGCAGAGCTCAGGGTATTCGGGAATCAAATCTTCGTGTTTAGCCCCACTGCGGAACTAATCACAGTTCTGGACATCCCAGATACATATGGGATACACAAGTATCGCAAGTAACAGGAGACGATTATGATTGAACTTAGGAAAGCTATGAGACAAGCTGGTTGTTCATCGGCTTTTATCTCATTTGCGACACGACTTCTTCGCGAACAGGAAATAATTTGGTCGGATACTCAAATTGAGTCGAACTGGATTAGTGTTCGCATTGAAGACGGTTATAGAAGAATAGAAATTGACGATTAAAAGGAGAAGTTATATGCACGACAATATATATGTCGAAGGACTTGAGGAAGGCCAGGTGTTGGCCGATGAAATATGGACAAAGATCGACCAAGAAATCACTCTTCATTCTGAGGACGAATTGAAAAAAGGATTCATCGTTCGCGGTTTTAGTGATTATTTGTTCCTCGTCATCAAAAAAATGAATCTCGAATTTGATTTTATTAAATTGGTTCCCGTATTCACGGCTGAGGACGCCGAACAAAAACTTGCTGACCTCAACGTGTTGGATATTGCTCCCGGCGGTGTTTCGAGAATTACGGGCGAATGCTGTCCAGATAAGGTATGGTTGATTAATTCCGAGGGGTTGATAAAGAACCCTGCCACTAATCATTTGTGTAAATTCAACAAAGATAAAGTTGGCAAGGTTATAGTCGCACATAACGCGGCGTTTGGCCCATTCTATGTAGGTGTTCCTCATAGCGACATCAACGACGACGGTAACTTTAATTGCATTGGTTTCTTACATATTGATGAAGCCATCGATTTCATCGAAAAAAAGAAATGGCTCAATAATGCGTATATGCAGGAAACTAAACAACACGGAGAATAATTATGCAAGCAGAAAAGTATTTGAACTTTAAACTCGATGACATTTTAAAGGGTGGTCAAGCAAGCAAAGACTTTAACGACTTCATTAGAATACTCCTGGCACAAGACCAAGATATTAAAATCTGGAGCGACGGAATGTATGTTAGCGTAGAGTACGATTACGCAGACCGCGAATACGGTTGCCCATATCTTGTGTGGGTAGACCCTAGCAAAGAATACGTCCAAGAATATGATGTAGAACCCGAAGAGGATCCTAGGGAACCAGAAGAAGAGGGCGACGATGAAGAAATTCCTCAGCCCGCCAATGTTGTCTTCCTAGACAAATAACAACTTGCGGTATAATACCGCACGTGGGACATAGAAAAGTTTCGACCGTACTTAAATCCGAAGTGAACTGTACGGGACCTGGGGGCAGCACCCAGATGTTCCACCAATATCAGAGAAGGATTTGGCAGACAACACGAGTGTTGTGACACTAGAATAATCCGAAGCGTTATCGGACGAATGCACCGAAGGTTGACGAGCAACGGAAAAACTCGAACTCTTTTCTAGGGTTCTCCTGGCGTTGGCGGACAACGTAAAAATCACCCATTTTCTTTTTTGTTTGTGTGAGTCGCCAATCCTTCCTCTGATATTACAAAAAATCCCCAAAAATACGGCAAATAAAACTGTGATTTTATTTGCACTTTTTTGTCACTAGAAGTTGACAAAATCCATATAAAGCAGTAAAATTTTGACATAACACAACTTGGAGCATATTTATGGCTAAACAGAAAAAACTTTTTGCTCGCCCCTTTGTGAAGTGGGCAGGTGGTAAAACCCAACTCATTCCTCAATTGGATAAACTTCTTCCGGTGTCTAAATCAGGCGAAGACTTCTACACTAGAGTGAAGTCAGGGGAATACACAACATATGTGGAGCCACTTGTTGGCAGTGGGGCAATGCTTTTTTATATGATGCAACGTTATCCGTTCCGTCGCGGCGTTATTTGCGACCGTAATGCTGAACTGATTAATGTGTATCAGTGCCTTAAGAGAAATCATCAAAGGTTGATAGATGAATTACGTACGCTTCAAACGAAGTACGACGAACAGGCGACCTTGGATGGTAAGAAAGGGGTTTACCTGTTGACAAGGCAATCGTTCAACACCACCGAGCTCTCCCATACAAATTGTTACCAAAAAGCGGCTGAGTTTATTTTTCTAAACAAAACCTGTTTTAATGGTTTGTATAGAGTCAACAGTAAGGGTGAATTCAATGTTCCGTTTGGTCAATATGAAACAGCAACGATTTGCGATGCTGACAACCTCAAGAGATGCGCGGACATTCTTCAAAAGGTGGATATTTACCGTGGTGATTTCACTGAAGTAGAGTGGGACATCGAGAAAGGCTCTTTTGTCTACTTCGATCCCCCTTACCGTCCTCTCAAAGGTAAAAACTCTTTTACCGCTTACGACAAAGATGGGTTCGGTGACGAAGAACAAAACCGCCTGTGTGAGTTTTTTATCAAAAGTGGTAAAACCGGTGCAGCGACGATGTTGTCGAATTCGGCTGACGAAAATGACACTTCTCTTCGTGATAAATATGAAAGCACAGATGGACTGTACGTTCATGAGGTTTTAGCTCGTCGTAACATCAACAGTAAGGGCGATGCACGTGGGCAAATCAAAGAGTTGGTTGTTGTTAATTACAAGTAGGGCTCTTTGTGTTATATATCAATGGCGTATAGTGTAATGGTCAGCACAGCAGACTTTGACTCTGCTAGTAATAGTTCAAATCTATTTACGCCTGCCACTTGTGGTTGCATACCGCCACTAAAATCTAGGATATGCTGACACCAGTGAAAGTGCTGTAAAAACTCCTGCTTGGGTAAATGTTGGAGGGCGTGGTTGATTTTACCCTACACCACACAAATCGGGTAAAGCCGATATTTACGTTAGATTGTCTTGTTTCTAACATTGTTAATTGGGCAAACGAGGCTGACTGTCGAACAAAGATTCGTCCAAAGCGCGAGGTACGGCAAGAGGCGCAATGAGGGTGAGTGGCCTATTCCCTTAAAATATAAGGTGCTACGACGTTGGTATTCTAGATATGTCCAACACCAGACTCGGCGGAGTTAAGCAGTAGTTAAATGGAATAAGATCCAGCCTTTAATTCATGCCCAGTGGTAGTGTAATTCGGAGCACGGCTATTCCAAGAGTAGACAGAGCGGTCCCAAATCCGTCATCTGGGCAACGTAGGTTCTTAGTTTAATGGTAAAATATCGGTCTCCAAAACCGTAAGATCTGAGTTCGAATCTTAGAGGGCCTGCCAATAGAATAATATTTTAGATAATGCCGAGTGGCGAAATTGGTAGACGCACCAGATTTTGATTCTGGCGACGAAAGTCTTGGGGGTTCAAGTCCCTCCTCGGTAGCCACTATAACTCAGGAGGTTCGTATGATTGACGATAAGCCTGTAATTGTTACAGACCCTAAGAAAATCAAAGAGATTAAAGAAGCACTACAATCAAGTATGGTGTATACCGAAGATATTACACCAGCCACCCCATCTCCGCTGCCTGAAAATGCAGCAGAGATGTGGTTTGGGAAACGCAAACAATAACAATATGTGACCGTGGCGGAATTGGCAGACGCGCCAGCCTTAGGAGCTGGTATCACAGATGTGTGAGTTCGAGTCTCACTGGTCGCACCACGGCGACACGACAAGGTGTCGCCCGACTGAGAAAAATCGTGTGTGTCGTAGAGGACAAGGGTTACTAACTAATTCGCGGTAAGTTAAGTGTAACAAGATACTCAAAGTACAAGAGTATGGTAGTAGTTTGGAAACGGTTCTACTACAAAATTTTTGAACGGGGCTACCCAGAAAATGCTCCCAAAATCCGGGATGTCAGAAGTAGGGGCGGCCCCTTTTTCTTCGGGGTGTAGCGCAGCTGGGAGCGCGTATGGCCTGGGACCATAAGGTCGCACGTTCGAATCGTGTCACCCCGACCAAAATAATTTTTAAGGAGAATTTATTATGACAATTCTTTACAGCACACACTGTCCCAAGTGTAAAATGCTTGAGACAAAACTTACCCAGGCGGGTGTAGATTTTACAGTAGTTGACGACATCGAACAAATGAAAGCATTGAAATATAATTCAGCACCTCACTTGGTTGTCGACGGAACATCTTATGATTTCAATGAAGCCATCAAATGGCTGAAAACCAGAGGTTGACCCTTATAAAAGGGCAACCCCTTTTTTGCTAATTAAAATATATATGGGAGTATACTATGACAAAACGAAAGCTACATATTAATATCAATCTCGACAAAGATTTTGTCACTACATTGAAATACCTCAATAGAAAATACGGTGACCAAATGTGTTACCTCAATGGCTTAGCTGACAAACAAATTAATTATACAGAGTTCATCGATCAGTTTGTGAAGTCTACCTCAGTTGCCGATGCTTCTATTGACAGCAACGCCAATATAGACCATAAAGATATTACGACGCTCGAAAACGAAATGTCAAAGCCACATTCTAAATTATTGGCCTTTCATAAGATTTTTTATGAAATGAAAAAGAAATACGGTCTTAAAGAAGCCAAAAAATGGGCAGAAGAAGAGTGGAACGGAGGTTTTTATTTGCACGATTTTTGTTCGGCCACGTTCCGTTCCTATTGTTTTAGTGGTGACACAAGAATCATGACAAAACAGGGGTTACGTCGGTTGGATGAGTTAAATGGTTCGACGGTATCTGTGCTCAATAAAAACCATGGATGGGAAGAGGCTACCGTTCAATGGTTTGGTAAACAAGAACTAAAAAAACTTACACTTACAAGATACGACACAGAACAAGTGTTTTATGTAACTGGTAACCACAAATGGTTTACTATTAACAAACGTAATATGGCTACCGAAGTTGAAACCGATCGGTTAACCCCTGGTATGAAAATTCCTTTTAATACAACCAAAACATGGGCTGCCGTAGAGCCCTCCCCTTTTGGTGTGGCACATGGGTTTTTTATTGGTGACGGCGACAAAGGCCCACAGCGTAGGGTTAACTTTTGTGGAGACAAAATTGCATTACTTCCGTATTTCACTCCTGCAAAGGTAAGAGGCCCTGAGTATGAAATAACAACCAGGGGCGTCCCCAACGCTTTCACCAAATTACCAGACCTCTCTGAGTCGGTGGGTTATTTATATGGCTGGCTTGCGGGTTATTTTGCCGCTGATGGATGTGTCGACACAAAGGGGAGATGTACTCTCAGTTCTACTAATAAGGAATACCTCGAGTGTGCGCAAAATATCTTATGCGTGTTGGGAATGCCAGTAAATAAAATTCGTTATCAAGACAGAGTGAGCAATCTCACACATGAAATGGGAAGGGTTTATGTTTTAACAATATCCAGCGAATATCTAAGAGAAAATTTCTTTATTCGTCCAACACACAGAGAACGGTGGCTCGCAACGGTAAATAAGGGGCGACACCATCGTGCCTGGATTGTAAAATCGGTAGAAGACACAGGTATCATAGACGATGTATATTGCGCAGTTGCGAAAAAAACCCATTCATTTACACTTGAAGGGAATGTTTTAACTCACAACTGTTTCGCTTATGATCTAACTCCACTCGTAAATAGAGGATTATTCTTTGTTAACAATTTCAACGCACAGCCACCCCAACATCTAACAACTTACACAGACTTCGTCGGGGAAATGGTGAGCTGGTGCGCAAATAGAACTTCCGGCGCTGTGGGTCTTCCCAACTTCTTAATTTATAGTTTTTATTTCTGGAAGAAAGATTGTGAGAACAAATACTATCTCCATTCTCCCGAATATTACCGCGACCAAGAATTCCAGCGTATTATTTATAAACTAAATCAGCCGTATTTGCGCGTTACACAAAGTGCATTTACAAACTTTTCCATCTTTGACCGTGAATACCTTATGGCGCTGTTCGGCGGCGTAGAGTATCCTGACGGAACGTGTGTGATTGACTACATCGACGAACTCATTGAATATCAAAAAGCCTTTATGGAAAAGGTTAGTGAAATTCGTTCAATCAATATGATGACGTTCCCGGTGCTCACCTATGCTCTTCTTCGTATCGACGGCAAATTCGTTGATGAAGATTTTGCCAAATGGTGTTGCAAACATAATATGAAATGGGCCGACAGCAACTTCTTTATAAGTAAAGATGTTACCAGTCTTTCAAACTGTTGTCGCCTTGTGAGTGATGTTAAAAATCTCGGGTATTTTAATTCCATTGGCGGCACCGCCCTCGAGGTCGGCTCTGTCAAAGTTAACACAATCAACTTAGCTCGCATCGCATATGCTACAAAAGTATGGAGCGAGAAAAACCACATCACCAACAAAGCACAAATTAAAGCCTATTATCTTGACTTGCTCAAATCGAAGGTTTATCTGTGTGTACGAGTGCTTGACCGTGTGCGTTCAATCATTGCTCGCAATATTGAAAAAGGATTGCTCCCCAATTACACACTCGATCTCATTCACCTTAAGTCCCAATATAACACAATCGGAATCACGGGTTTATGGGAGGCAGTAAAGCACTTAAACGGCACATATGTCGACACCCTTGGTAACGCGAATTACACGCCAAGTGGTCTTGAATTTGCCACCGAAATCCTCGCTGCAATTCATGACGCAAAAGACCTGTTTATCCAAACAGAAAAGGTAGATTATCAAATCAATATTGAACAAGTGCCCGCTGAACGCTGCGCGACTATTTTACAAGAAAAAGACAAACTCTTGTACAAACATGGTGAGTATGATCTTCCTCTTTACGGTAACCAATGGATTCCGCTGGCAACGCACACTTCGCTCCATAATAAAATGATAGCGAGCTCAACTCTCGACGCGGCTTGCAGTGGTGGTTCAATTGCGCATATTAATATCGACGCGCCCCTCTCAGACTTCGACACAGCGTGGAAACTTTTCAACACTGTGGCCGACTTTGGAGTCCCGTATTTCGCCTTCTGCACCCGCATCAGCGCGTGTAAAAATAACCACGGGTTCTATGGCGACATCTGCCCAATCTGTGGAGAACCCGTCAAAACAACCTACCAACGCATTGTCGGATTCCTGACGCCGGAAAAAACATATTCCAAAGAACGCAAGGCGGAATTTGCAAAACGCGACTGGTTTTCGGTGAATTCGAATGAAAATTAAGTTTATCAAAGACGAAGATTTCGTCAACTATAAGAAGCCCGCCATGTTCATCGGGGCGTGTATGTGTGATTTCAAATGTTGCACTGAAAATAATCTCCCTATCTCCACGTGTCAAAACGCGGAGTGGGGACAATGCCCCATTAAATCAATTCCAACTGATGACATCATCTTTCGTTTTCTTGCAAATCCGTTTACCGATGCTGTAGTTTTTGGTGGTCTTGAACCCTTCCTTCAAATTACTGAAATCATCGAATTTATCGACCTACTGCGGAATGCCTACAACAGCAACGCCGATGTCGTAATCTACACAGGGTATACAGAGGAAGAAGTGCGTAGCACGCGGTTTAGTCACGATTATTATCAACTTCAACAGTACACAAACGTTATTATTAAATTTGGACGGTACATTCCCAATCGTCCTTCGAGATATGACGATGTCTTGGGAGTCACGCTGGTGAGTGATAATCAATACGCAAAACTTTTGTAGAAACTACAAAGAAACTTGTCATATAATGTTGACAGGTTTCTTTTTTTTTGTTATACTCAATATGTAATTAAAAACCGATAAGGAGCGACAACTATGGATGAATTTTTCTTAACGTGGTTAGCGATGGAACAAGATATTAAAGACGAGCAAATGACGGCGCTCGAAGACTACGGATTTGAAGACGATGACGATTATGAGTATCAGTACGATGATATCGAAGACAATACTGATGACGGGTTCTTTGAAGACTGCTTCAACTGTTCCGGCCCACTGTGGGGGAACGACGACGAGACCATAATAAAAGACGAGGATTATTACGATGTCCAACTCTAAGGCCGACATTCAACTTGTTAAAATTGCAAAAATTCTACACGGTCCTTCGTGTGGGACGACAAACTGCGCCGATTGTCATTACCATGACATTCCGTCAATCTTTCCAGTCAACGATAGGTGCCACGATTATTATTCGGCAATCGAATTGGTGAAGCAGGGGTTCGTGGACGGCGCAGACTTCATTCAATTTTTAAATGATGCGGGCAATATCGTAGACACCAACCCTCAAGACCTGATACGTAAATATCAGGACACTGTAATATGCGAAAACTAGGAGAACAATATGTACACAAGTTTACTTGAACTTTTACGTCAATACGGAAACACAACTGATCCGGTTAAAGAAGCAGACATCATAAAAAGATGGTTTGTTGAAAACGACTTTGAAGATGTAGGACTTTCTATGATTCCCAGCTTGTCGGCGCATAAAATCAAGAAATTGCAAGACAAATTGTCGTTTGCGCAATCTTGGATTCCGTGTAAAATTGATATGAACTGTAATAAAGAGTTTGCTAACGATAAACTAACTGCTGATATGTTAAATTATATTATAACATATTGTATGCTGTCTATGTCGTTACCAGACGACATTCTCGATTGGGCAAAAGAAAATATTCCAAACATCAATGTTCCGAGAATGTTTTTTATGCCGACAGTAAAATACCTCAAAGAAAGATATAACATAGAATTCAAAGACAAGCCACAGTGGGAGTTTTAGGAGGAACAAAAGAATGGAAGAACGCATATACAATTCGTGGGCATTCAGCGATAACGAAGAAGAAAAATGCAAGATTAACTACAAAATATATTTGGACTTGAAAAACAAGTATAAGATTTTACAAGTTTCTAATTTTGACGGACCGTCAGAAGAACAACTGTTAAATAACGATATTGTCTATTCGAGAAAACCTTGCTACGCACATAGTGAGTATACTCTATATAAGGCACCGACCGAAATTACGACAAGTGAATTATTGTTGATATTTGATGGAGGTAATTTATGTTTTGGCGGAAGTAAGATTTCTAATAATAGATATAGGGTATCGGAAGATTAAATAGGGGTATGAGAAATGATTGATAAAAGAGAAATGGTACTTACAGAATTAAATCCGATTGCAAGTGTACTCGGCATAAACCTTGATTATGTTGTTGAAGACAATCGAGAATACCTATGTTGCGATGGTCAAAAAATATGCTGTAATTGTACGGGTATTTGTGGTATAAGACAAGAGTTTTTTGGCTATGTTTTTTTGAGAGAATGGCGCGAGAGATATATAGGAGCGTTTGACAAGCAAACCAGAAACTATATCAAACAATATTGGTATGATGATAATTTTAATCAACCCTATTTGAGGCGGTAAAATGACGGATAAACAAATTGAAGAAAAAATAAGAGAAGTAACGAATAAAATTAAAAACTATACAAATAGAAACATAGACTATTGTTGCCCCTTTGAGTGTAGGTGCCCGTTTATGGATAATGACGACTTCGGCACTATACCGTGTACGATATGTAAAGTAATTGGTACGGCAATTAAAGCAAACGCAATAACAGTAGGAGAATAAAATGGGATACAGACATTATTTTTATTTAGTTAAAAAATCGGACGTAGAAAAATGCCACAATATAAGCTTTAGCGAATTAAAAAGGCAGTATGGCGATGCTGACAGCGGTTATATAGATTTCGATGAAATTTTCCCACGAATTGAAATCTTTGAATTTGGAAAATTATATTATGAAAATACCGCCGAAAGAATATACAACACCGGCAAACCATTATTTGGCGACAAAGATTGTCAGGAATATTTTGAAGATTATTACCCTTTCGTTGTCGGTAAAGAAGGTTTGTTAGAAGCGATTAAGATATATAAGGAAAAGGTCATAAATGCTTATCAATCGCTTTTAGGGGACGGACAAGAAGTTCAGTACCCATTGGGTATCACTATGACAGAGGATATATCCGAATACGATAAAATGAAGAATTTTGTAAACGACAGAATTCTTTGGATACAAAACTATTTTGAAGACATAGACGAAACACACAAATATACAGTATCTGCAAGTCATATGTACGAACACGCAATCTTTAACCTAATTCATTTACTAAAAGTTATTGATTGGGATAACGAAACTATTTTATTTTACGGGTGGTAAACACAAATGAAAACAATTTACGCAATCAATTACGATACAGAATTTTTGATCACCGAAATCCCCATATTGACGGAATCTGACCAAGCGTACATCTTTGATTACGAACGTCTCACCGCCGACCAACAACGCGCTCTCGATTGGGAAGACACCTTGAATAAAAGCGAAGAAAACACCACCAACTGGACGACCGACAAGACACGCTTTGAAACCCTGAAACAAGAGTATATCAAAAATACGTTAGCACAACTTAACGCCGGCGCCATTTGTGCCACCAGCCGCTTTGACCGCGCTGTTCTCAGTGCGCATCAAATGGGGTTCATGTTCTGAAAAAAATTTTTTCAAAATATGTTGACAAAAGCTAACCCCTGTGCTATACTAACAGTATAACAACTAAGGAGCGTAACAACTATGGAATTATTATTAACCAGTTTAGATCTCACAATCAGTGAGGATTACGACGACCAATTTGAAGCCCTCACCGCTCTCGAGGATTTTTCAGATGACCTGAAAAAACACACCCCCGAAGAAGTCTTCCAATTCATTAAAGATTGGGTGAAAAAAACACGCCGCACACTCCGCGAAGGACTCATCGAAGATGGGCGTTGTCCTGATTGTGGAGAAGAACTCGACGCATTTGTTGATACCCACGTTGGTTACATCGATGGGCGCCCTGCTTACGAGGTTAGTGAAGTTAGGGGTCATTATTGCCCCGAATGTGGTTGGGAAGAATAAGGAGTTAAGAAAATGACGCTTTCGGAACTTAAAAAATTGTTCAAAACTACACAGGTAAAATCGTGGATAGAAGCAGGCAATGACGTTATTGCTATTGGCGATAAAATGATTACACGCGGCGATAGTTTTTCACGTTTGGATTATTACGCAAACGATAACTCGTTGCAGTTCTGCACCGAAAAAGAGTGCGCGGTCCCGTGTGGACAAATCACATTCAACAACGGCGACACGATATATTATAACATAATAAGGAGTGTAAAATGACCAAAAAAGAACAAATATACGAAATGGCAAAAGAAAGAAACGAAATAAAAGATATTATGAAGCTTTTAGACAAGTGCGTTTCATTAAACCCGATGCATAAAAGTGAAGTTGCAAGCGTTCTCTATGGAAACAACTACCGAAAAGCCGAAGAAGTCCGAAAAGAAACGGCGAAAGAGATTGCTCAGTTGAAAACTGCATTGCGGTGGTATATGGATATGTATGGGTGTAAACTCGAAAGAAACCCAGATGACGACTATGAGGAATATTCTTGTAATGGGTGGTATGTAATAGGCAAAGAAACTGCTGTTGCTTTATACAAAGCGAAGAAAATGCTTGAGGAGTAGATTATGAAAACGAAACAAGAACAAATTGAAGAAATAGCAAAATATATATGCAATGTATGTGATTTTAAGTGTGATTCGTTTCTATCAGGAATGGAAGAAAAGAGCATTTGTCCAGTCGCACAGGAAGCAGCCGAAGCAATCTATAACAAGGTTCTAGAGGAGATTAAAGCATGACGCAATCGACCATCACTACCGAGGTGAGCAAAATCGTCTTGCCGATATATAACATGTCCACCAAAGAGATTCTCTTATCTCTTTTCCTAGAGCTTACACAAGCTGTAGATTTTCTCATTCCCAATAAAACGTATTATTTCTCGTACGATGCCACCACGGTTGACGACGAGGTTACACACCGTCTGCGCTTAGGGAAACCGGACGCTGCTGACACCGCACGAATCCAGCAGACTATCTCGGACCCAAATCAGACCCAGCAAATAGATTGTTTCTTTCCACGTGTGTTTGAATTGGTGATGGACCGAACCCTCGGTTATAAAACTCTCACCGACATCAATAAAAATCTGTTCCGAGCATTCCTTGCAAAAATGGCAGATGGTATCGAGAATAATAAACTACTGCTTAACGACTTTGTGATAGTTACAGAAAAGCGCCAAGACACTCGACTGCCGCTCGCAGTCTTGATTTATTGGTTCCCGAAACAAGAGGAGGTATAATATGGCAAACAATAGAATCTACTTAAGATGCAAACAATGCGGAGACGCTCTTTATTTGGGCAAACACGACGGCGATGGCCTGTGGGTTTATCAAGAATACGGTCTTCCCCTCTCGCAAGCCCTCAACGACTTCTTTTTCGCTCATCACAGGTGCACCAAACCCCTCCCAGAAGGTGAGTACGACCTCGGTCTTGGTACGCCGTTCTCGAAAATCACGCGGTTTGATACCAACTTCGAAATCGCATACGAGTGCGACGACGACGAGAACATCACCGAGGAAGAGTTGTTAAGAGGTTCAAATGATTAATCGTGAATTAGACAACGCACTCAGACAAACAGTTACCGACGCACTTAGAAACCTAAATTACCCCTGTTACCACTCATCGCTCAATGTGTGGGGGAACGAAGTCATCATTGCGTATCCCGAATCTCCCGGAAGTGAAACTTATAATCAACTCCGTGGTAAACTGGAAACTTATAGTGTGTCCCTACCAGTAAACGACAACACCGATCTACAAGCGCTCGGCAAAGAGTTTGTTACTCAAGCAGAAAAGATAGAGCAAAAGGCTTACAACGAAGCGCTCGGCAAATGGTCAGAAACTTACCCCATAGACATCTTGCGCGAAATAATGGAGTGTCACGAACTCTGTGGTTGGAGTCTATTGGCGCACGACGGGGAGGGGGTTATTTACTATGGTAAAGTTACCATCGTGCATTACGCACTATACCTTCCTAATCTACAAAAACTATACGAAGAGAGAATATAATATGAAAATTAAAGAAAGCAAGAAGATGTCCAACGCAGACGTGGAGAGGTTTTTTGATACTCTCCAACTCATAGGGAAAGGTTTCACCGGCACCAAACAGCAAAGTGAAACAGCCCTTTCTGTATTTTACTCACTAATAATGAGCCGCCGCCAAGTGGTGTCTACTATCTGTGATATCCTCACCCCCATCGACCGTAAACCGATGGGTTCAAGGTTGATTCTTAAAGGACTGGTCCAAGATAAAGTGGATGCTGAACTTGCAGAACGGTTGGCTACTTTCGCCTGTAAAATACTGTACCTCGATAAACTCACAGAACTCGATAACGAGCGTGAAAATTATCATTCCACTCGAGCATACAATTTCCGTGTGTGCTGTTCCAAAACAGCGAAGTATGAATTCTGTTATGAGGTTGTCTATAGGCAACTGGCTAAAATTGCCAAGTCTCTTTCCCTAACGAATGAGTACTTTACCTTCTTATCCGCATGTGAAGCTGAAGTCTTAGAATCCTTGGGAACAGAAGGAGCGCCACTGTTTGGCGATCAAACAATCTAACAATGGTAAACATTCAGATAACCAAAGCGCAAAATAATTGCGCCACTATATATTGGGCAGAACTCACAGGTTTCCTTCCCGAAGATGCCCCCCGACTTATGGGTCGTGGGCACTCCCCGGAAGAAGCGATGCGAGATTTGAAGTGTGGCGTAAAACAATGGATCGAACAACTGGTGCACGACGCCGAAGGACTAACCCATAAGGAGATATAACGATGCCAAACTGGTGCGAAGGCGTACTTAAAGTACGTGGTTCAATGGAGAATATTAAGAGATTTCTTTTTGAAGGAACTGATTATAACGATTATAAATATATTCCACATCTGAATGACAAGGGGATAATCAGTCTTGAAGAAACAGCGATTCCACGCGAAGGGGTAACTACAGAAATCGATAACAACGGCGTGTATATCACAAACACGGATGAGCTTTATATCAAAGATACCCGCCGGATGTTCGTTGCCAGCGACGTTATCGACAGTTGTGTAGTCCGACGGGGAGATACTTGTTTAATTTTCATAGATGTTAAACAAGCGTGGGGCATTGTAGCCGATAACCTTGCTCAGATTTCCAAAAAGTACGGCGTCGACTTTCGTATTTTTGCCACTGAGTCGGGTATGGAATTTTGCCAAGAAATCGAAGTCATCAATGGAGAAATCACGAAAGATAGAATAATCCCGTATACAGACTTTATGTGGGAAGCTCCCGATCCAAGAATCGGCGGTTAAAAGGAGAATTGAATTATGGATACTACGACAAGACAAATAATTATCGGAGAGACAGACTATCAGTACGCAAAGAAGATAGTCCGCCTCGTTAGAGAGTTTGACGACTTTCGGCAGCGCCGTCTCGTAGAAGGGACAACTGTAGAAGACAGAGAAGCAATCTGCGACAAATTTTTCAGCACTTTGATTTCTCAAGAGGCGTTCAAAAAGCTCTTGGAACAATATTCCCAAGCAGACGGGTATGTCGACGCAATTATGAAGAGACTTCCTCGCGACATGTGGATATTTTTGCTGACTTATTTCGACGTCGCCGAAGAACCCTCGGAGCTGCCGATGTGGTATATCACAAAAGCTTACATGCTGCTTGCGGCGCTGTCGGTGTTCGATCTGGATAACTACGGGTACAGTTTACAGTTTTCGGTAACGATGCCGTTTAGGGATCTCATCGAGATTTTGCTGACGCATTACGAGAAACTCTCACTCTTTAAAAAACCCCTTACACCGGCGACTACGAAAGAAGAGGTCAAAGAAGAGCCGATAATTACGGAGGTTTAAGGAGGTATATCGTGAGTAAAGAAGGTAACAATTATAGAGACGAATTCATCCGAGCGATGGACGATCTACGATTCCGACTGACACATAAAGACGAGGTCGCTAAGTTATACGCAGGCGGAAATGGGCTAACCATTTGTGACTGCTTCTTTAGTGGCGTCTGTTCGGTTGCGAAATTCCGTGAATTCTGCTCACAGTATCATTTTAAGGAGTATGACGACGATCCGAGACACATTGCAGAGATACTGGAATATGTCTTGAACAGATTCTTTGATAAGAAGTGGGAGCAAGAAAAAAGCACGCTGCTTAAATACGACTTCGGCATAGAACAAGCCAAGAACCACTGTGTTGAGATAGTGAAGGATATCGCTGCTGCCTATATTTATAGGTTAAGAGAGTTGTACAACTACAGAGAATTAATAGAGACAGATTACTTCTCTTCCAATTTGAAGCGTTGGATCGGGGGATTTTACGCAGAACATTCCCTGATCGATGCCATCGATTGTTATTACGCTACCGACGCACAAGAAAAAAAGGAGGGTTAGATGGCCGATTTTTATATGTATATAGGGCTTCCTGGTTCGGGGAAGAGTACAATAGCTGCGGCTCAAAAAAGTATGACAATCATCAGTAGTGATGCGATTCGCAATGAACTTTATGGCGACGAAAATATTCTCGGCAAGCACAATACAGTGTTTGAATTAATGTTGCGTCGTACCAGAGAAGCTCTCTTGAGAGGAGAATCGGTGTGCTACGATGCGACCAATCTCGCAAGCAGACGCCGCAGGGGCTTACTAGAACAGCTTCCAAAAGGTACGAAGAAACATGTAATTGTTGTGTGGGCTCGATACAGCACTTGTTTAGAACGCAACGCTAGAAGAGAAAGAAAGGTAGAACCCGAAGTAATTCGGCGTATGTTGACACAATTTGAGGTCCCCTACTATGACGAGGGGTGGGACGACATTACCATTCTCAAGAATGATAGCGTGGGATATGATTCCGCAGAGTTATTCGATTTGCTAAATATTCCTCACGATAACCCTCATCACGATGGCTCAATTAGCGAACACATCTACCGAGTCCAAAAAGCAGTTCATACACTTTTGTACGCCGAGGATAACTCTCGTTTCCCCGACGAAGATACAAAGAATTTGGTTTACCCCATCCTTCGAGAGGTGGCAACATGGCACGACGTTGGCAAGCCTTTCGTAAAATCCTTCTTCAACGCGAGACAAGAATTCACGCCGAAAGAAGCTCATTATTATGGGCACGAGAACGTTTCGACGTATCTGTATCTCGGAATTGAGGGCGTAGATGCTACGAATATTGACGCTGACTTATGCACGGCGTATCTTATAAATATACATATGTTGAAGTTTGTGAAAGAGAGCAGACGATATAAATCGTTGCCGGCGAACATCAAAATCTTGCTCGATTTCTTCAACGAATGTGACATCGCAGGAGCGTAAAACTATGGAATTAAAAGTTCAAAATTTAATTACAACAGACTTAAACTGGCGCAAAACATTGGAAGGACTTTCCATTATAATAAAAGAAGATGAAAACTACCTTCTTTTAAAATATGGAATTACCGCCGATTTTGCCAACCCAATTGTTCAAGAATGCCGTGGTTTAATTTTGAACAAATATACTTGGGAAGTGGTTTGTCATTCGTTCGATAAGTTCGGTAATTTCGGCGAGTCTTATGCCCCTGAAATAGACTGGACGACGGCACGCTGCCAAGCCAAGATGGACGGCTCGCTCATTAAAGTGTGGTACGACAAAGGACAATGGCGTGTCTCTACGAACGGGACGATCGACGCTTACAAGGCGGAGCTCCAGCAGTCAGACCTTATAACAGGCAACTGCCCATATCACACCTTCGGCGAACTCTTCGATACGGCGCGACAGACACAGCTCCCATCCTACGAACACCTCGACTCCGACTGCACTTATTCATTTGAACTTTGCTCGAAATATAATAAAGTCGTGTGTCAATATGGCGAACCAACGATCTACCACATCGGCACTCGAAACAACAAAACGAACGAAGAGAGCAATCCCAACATCGGGGTGCAGAAACCAACCGAATATCCTCTCCATTCCCTCCAAGACTGTATAGAGGCGGCGGCTCATTTGAGTTATAATGAAGAAGGGTATGTTGTGGTTGACGCTCACTGGAATAGAATCAAGGTGAAATCACCGACATACATCGCGGCGCATTATATGAAGAACAATGGGCAGGTTTCGCTCAAAGGGTTATTGCAATATTACCGCGCTGGCGACCTGGACGAATTTGTGACTTACGCGCCCGAATATGCTCCTGTCGTAACAAAACTATATAAACTACTCAACGCCCTCAAAGAGGAATTGAGAACGACAATGACCGAAAGTAAATACAAAGCATATCCTCGCAAAGATTTCGCTTTGGTTGTTAAAGAATCGGGCACCCGATATCCTGATTATTGTTTCAAGTGGTATGACGACATCGACTATACCCCCGAACGATATCTTGAAGAACTCTCGTTCGACCGGTTCCTCAAAATTGTTCACGCGCGTTGGGATTCTGTCACCAACGGTTGACAAACGACGACGGTCGGTTTTGTCACAGAAGGTTGACAAACTCGGTTTTTTATATTATAATGATTTTAAAGAATCGTAAACAGAAGGAGTAATATTATGACAAATAGAGAAAAGTACGAAAAAGAAATACTCGACGTTGTATGCGACAGAGGTTTGTTGGCAGTAGATAAACACACTAACAAAGTTATGTTGTGCAAGGAATGTGAGTGTCAAGATTGCAAATTTGATGACACTCTTACTTGTATTAATAGTTTTAGGGAATGGCTAAACGCTGAATACGTCGAACAGCCAAAGTGGAAATTTACCGAAGATGAAAAGGCTATCTTGCGGAATTTACCAGAAAACTATAAGTGGATAGCGAGAGATAGTGATGGTAATATTTTCGTTTACGAAGATAGGCTGCGTAAAGAAAGCGGAGCCTTGACTGACTCGCCTCATCATAGATTGCCCTTGTTTAATCATATGTTCCAAACTATCAAATGGGAAGACGAAGAGCCGTGCGAGTTTAGAAAGTATATAGGAGAACAAAATGGCTGACGCAAATAAAGAGGCATTCGAGGACTTAACTACCAAACGCTGTCGTACGTGCGCTGTCTGCGGCAAACCCGAAAACGATGGGCTGCTCTTCGATGATTCTGCGTGGATCTGCAACGACTGCCGAGCGGTGCTGGGTCAGTTGAGAGGATGCTACATTCGTTCAGTTAGAAACAAAGAAAAGAGCCAACAAATCAAGAACGGCTTGACCAACGAACGAGCCCGTCTGCTGATCGAAAGCTGGTTCTGCAACTTCTGCTCAAATAAGGGGCAGCCTTGTATGGATGACTTAAAAACAGAAAGAGAATGTATCAACAACAAATTGGCAAAGATTGGGTTATATATCGGACATCGAGAATTTCCGCTGATTAAGAATATGAAAGTCAATCGCCCTCGTTTTGTACAAGTACGAGAACAGGAAACGTGCGATAACTGCGGACGAGAATTCCCGTCGGGCAACGCTATGGCCAGAGTCGAAGTTTTTGGCCGGACGACGGAGAACGAAACATGGGGGCACTCCTACGTGTTCTGCCCGATGTGTGCTAAGATGCTTTTGAGAAAGGCTGAAAGAGTAGAACAAGAAGAGAATTTATAAGCCCATATAGACCGAAAGGTCTATATGGATATTAATTTCTATGGGTGTGGTCAGAAGTGGTCAAAAATTTTATACAGTGTCCTGGACCTCTTTGTAAAAAGGGCAAAATTTCCCTCTAACCGCCCATAACCCGCTATAAACCCCCATAAACCCCTATAAATCACTTTAAATCACCGCCAAAGGAGGCAACAAATGACAACTAACTCATCATCGTACGAACTCGAACACGAACTCCGATATCATCTTCCGAAGTCGGTCTTCGTCAACCTTCTAACGAGCCCATACAAACCATTCACAGTCGTTACCCGATACATCATCCGTCAACTGTGGACGTATAACGATGGCATCGCTCGTAGTCGTATTCGCGAACTCGTTGACAGCAGCGGCGCCTGCACATACACAGCGTGCACCAAGTACAAACTTGATAAAGACAACCAAATCGAGTTTGAACGGCCCATTCTACCGGCCGAATTCGCCAGCGTTCGTAGTCTTTATCCGAACACAGCGCTCGACGAAAAGGTTCGATTCCGCATCTTGACGAAAGAAAACCCGAACATCTACTTCGTTGTCGACCTTCGAGCGACATCAGACGAAGCCGTCGTCGAAATCGAATGTGCAAGAGACACGCTCGTGGAAATACCGAAGTGGATCGCTAAAAACGCGCTGAAAAAGTGAGCGTATTATATATAGTATATATACATGCGTGCGCGAGAGAGAGGCTGAGATGCCTCTTTTTTTTATTAAAATAGGGACGGCTGACCACTTTGGGCCACCGTGTCGAAATCGAGGCGGTTAAACTGGTCGAATTCGACGGAATTAAAGGGGTGGAAAATGTGTAAAAACCACCCCAATATCGTCTGGAAAAGTGTAAAACCTGCACCAATTTGGCTCATTTTTTATGCTTTATTTGCACGTAGGCGATAGACGTTGGTACACGTAGGCGGCGGACGTGAACAGCTGTAGGCATCCGATTTTGTGCCTTTTTTGGCGTAAACCAACACCCTATTTGATTCCTTTGTAACGCGAGTTTGCACACAAAAAGTCGAGTTTGCACACAAGAGTGCAAGTTTTGCACAAGCAAAAATGGGTACTAACTTTACAGAGAAACCGCAGGAATTTGATCGTTTTCAGCGTCATTTACGCCATCAAAGGGGGACATTTTGGCACTTTATAGGGTCATTTATAGGGTCATTTTAGTACCTTACAGTATCATTATAATGTCAATTATAAGTGACATTAAAGGGTTATTTGTCGCTTATAATAAACATTACTCTACGAAACATAGTGTCAGTATACTGATACTTTTGGCATCATCCGTCGTCATCGCTCGTTAAAAAAACCATACAATTTTGGTAACGAAAGGCATCGAAAACGTGACTTTTGATGTGGATAACTATGTGGAAAAGTGGACAACTCGCCGCAAAATCGATGGTAATTTTTTGTCATTTTAATAGGAATATTTTGTTCTATAATAGGAATATTTTGTCCTACTTCAGGCGGCGGACGGTGTCATTTTTGTCTAAAGTTATGTACCGTTTATGGTACATTACGTCATCATCGACCGTCATCAGCCGTCGACATCGTGTTACAATTTTCTTCACAAATATCCCAAAATACCCTGTTTTTTTATAAAAATGCAGCTCCGCCAGGACGGTTTTGGTAGCGATATGTTCAGTTTTCTAAACCAGTGCTAACGGGTAAAAAACGGGCGCAGCCGCATAAAAAGATGTCCGCCGCCGATGGTAAATTTTTACACTATTGAATAGGAAAATTTTGCACTATTTTTTTCTTGAAAAATATTTATTTTTTTTTCTAAAAATATGTTGACAAACTGTCGAACCTATGTTATACTTAAAGTATAAAAAGATTAGGAGACGGTGATATGAACAGAGTCATTAAAGCAACCAAATTAACCAAGTCGGAAGTCGAAGCCATCAACGCCAGAATCTTCTTCAACAATCTGAAGACAGACACCTTGTGCTGGTCTTGCATGAACGCCCGCGACAATAAAGAACATTCCTGCTCGAAGTTCAAGACTGGCATCCCGGTGGAAGGGAGCAAGTATGAGACGCATCAGGGGGCGTTGGGTGAGGAGTACAACATTCGTGAGTGCCCGTGCTTCAAATTCGAGTACGATCGTCCCCAGGCGATCAAGTCCGTCGTCGGCATCATCGCTCATTGGTGTGACGTGACCACCAGGACGGTATGGAGAAATCCGAAAGGATGGGTGGCGATGTACAACAAGATCTGCCCCGAGTGCCAGATTATGCTGGCGGACGAAGAAGACGACGAATGGGACGATGAAGAGTAAGAAAGATATCCAGGCATAGCAGCCTGGGTATTTTTTGTGTGTAGGCGGACGCGTGATGGGGGAAAATGGTCTGAGATACCCTTTTTTGGTTTTTCTTGAGCTTATTTAAGCTCTGTAGTAAAAGAAAAGAGTTTGGTCGACAGATTTATCGACCGAGGTATTTTCGTTTGTGGAATAAGGTGTCTTCATTATACGACAAGTTAGAAGTATTTGTCACCCTGTGTTGACATACCCGCCGCCGTGTGGTATAATAGAAGTATAAAAAAGAATAATGGAGGTTTAGCTTATGGTTAAACAAAAAAAGACGTACACGGTTGACGATTTGGTCGCTTTCCCGAATAACCCTTTGGACGAACAAGAGACTTCGATCGTTTTTGAACGCAACGGCGACAAGATGACCATCTGGACCAGTGACAACACAATAGTCACCAAACTCAGGGGATTAATGACAAAGAGTCCTGAAGAATATATCCTGCGCTCGATATCCACTTATGATGGGCAGCCGGTGGCGTATGAGGTTGAGGCACCTAAGGAATTTTTGTCATTAAGAAGTGTCCGCGTGACCCGCACTATGACCGAAGAGCAACGTATCGCAAACTCAGAACGCATGAAAGCAATGAGGGCAGCACAAAAAGCGGCGGCGGCGGCCAAGTAAAAAAGCCCCGCACAATAATAACACCCCACAGGAGGGATAATCTAATGATTGAGACGACCGTATTCGGGAAAATCATCACCAATATCACCATCGGCGAAAAGCAATTGGCTCGCGGTAACAAAGTAAAGACGGCGGCCTATACTGTCTGCACTGGTAAAGATTTCGGCAAATGGTGCAGCATCGAAGTTGTCGCCATGGGTAGGCAAGCGACTTACGCCGAACACAATCTTCAAAGGGGCGGGTATGTCTACCTCGTCCTGAATGGCGCTGGAACCGGTGAACCTAATAAGTTTTCGTTCACCGTGGTTAAGCAACGTAGTGGACCGGTAGACGAAACCAACAACGACGACTCTGTTGAAGTGGCGGCGGACGAGGTTACGCCCGAATCCTCAGAGGACTACGAAGAACTGCCGTTTTAAGGCGGCGGGCAAACCAAAGGCGACGGGGAGATGTCCGCCGCCGGTTTTGACGTGGTTGTATTTACAGCCAGACTCTGCACATATGTATACATGCGCGTGCGGGCGTGCGTATATGCGTGTGTATGTGCATGCGCGTGCACGTGATTATATGTCATATGTCAGTATATCAGTATTTCAATATATCATAAAACAAATATTTCATATTTCATATGTCATATCAACTCTAAAGAGTTGATATGACCATATAACATATATGTACTACACTGTAGTACTGTACTACATGTAATACTGTAATACAATATGTCATATGTAATACATGTAATACAAGGAACCCCTATAGGGGTTCCTGAATAGAAGAAACACGATATGTGGCGACACATATTAAAATAAACTAAAAAAGGACTTACAAAGATGCAAACATTAATTGAACAGCTATCACAACAGCTACAACAATTCGAACAACAAGTACAGCAACAAATACAACAAATGCGTACAACTATTAACGCTTTGTTATCAAACTCTAATACCACCACTACGGCCACTACACCAGCAACTGCCACAGAATCTTCACACTCATATAATAACGACTGGCTTAAACAAATGTTTCAGCCATTATATGACATCAAATTAAAACCGTTAGATTTAATATTAACCTCAGCACGAGAACAATATTACTCAGATCTACAAAATGAGATTCCGATATTGAAAGGATATTATACAAAAGATTCACAAGGGAAAACCACAACATACTTATCATTTGTGTTAGATGGTGGTTTATCATTCACTCAACCAAATACACCAGAACGACAAATCCAATTACAAGGATGGAGAAAGTATTTTGATTTCACCATTCCCGCCGACGATATAACTCCGTTTCAAATGAAGAAAAAACCAAATTTGAAAATACCCTCCATCTCTCCTGTAGATAGTGTAAAAAAACGCGCTAAACGACCGGCTACGTTTGCAATACTTGACCCAGTAAGCTATGAAGATATTTGCTATTTGGCTGGCCATCTGCCTTCTAGTAAACCTCAATATAGGGAACTCGATATTCAGTCATTAATAGAGTATTATGGATTATCACCGACCGAGAACGACATGTTCACAAGAAACCCTGGTAAATTCAATAGAGGAGATTATTAATATGCAAACTACAAAAGTTATCACCAACGCAGCAGTAGCTCGTAAACTTATACAATTAGGATTCCCACCAATAGATATTAAACCAGCAAAAGACAATCCCATCAAGACCTCCTTTGTATTTGAGTATACTCCTCTCTTTCATCAGGCTTGGCTACGAGTAGCTAAATTATTAAATGTAGAGATCCCCGAAGCTGCCCAGGAAATAGAAAGGGACTAACGTCCCCTTCAACCCCTACGCGGCTTCGCCAGTGTTTCAAACGCTTACACCTGCGGTGTTGCGCGTTAATGAAATTGCGCATCTATTTGACCTGTTATCACTCCGGAAAGAAACATATAAAAAAAATAAATATTTTGTCACTCCCTGTTGACTTTTCACTCTCCCTGTGTTATAATATAAATATAAAGAGAAACAAGGAGGTACCCAATGAGGTTCCAGATGGATTCCAAAAAAGCCACGCGCTCAATCCCCATCCCCCCAGGCGACGCTTTTATCTTCGATACGTTCCCCGATGGTATCAACGACTATCAGCCTACGTCCGATGACGACGCCGTCCTCCTCTCGGGTGATTACGCTGACTTCCTCGCATCCATCCCTCCCGATCTCTTCAAATAGCGAGATCCTCGGGGTTAAGCCGCTTAAGGGTGTTGACGGCCGTGAAGAACGCACGTCGCTGCTTCCCGAGATCACATACATCGCGCATCTTTTTATTATCACCTCCTATTGCGCCTTGTTTCTTTTACGTATTATATGTTACCTCCTATTTTTATTTTTAAGAACACAGTTGCTAGACACCCCGACTGTGTTCTTTTTTTGCTCTCATTGGAAGAAAAAACGGATGCTGACGACGGATGACAACAAAGAAAAAAATAGGTCGCTGACCTGGTTTTGTAGGTCGATCTATTGGTTTTTGGGGCGGGGATGAGTATCGCGTGTATAATATCCCCTGGTGTGATTTCGGCATAATGTGCCCAGGCATTGACCAGTCCTGTTTTAATGTGGGGTTAAGGGATGATGACGACAAACGATGATTACGGATGCCGCCGAGGGATGATGGTTTGTTTAATGGTGACTACCAACAAAACCCAAATTGTTACTATTTACAATTGCACAACCAGGCGGTGAGCATAAAAGTAAAGGTAAAACCAATAATACTGCCTATTATTTCTATTGCCATTAGCGCCTCCTTTTATTGATGAAGTTTAAACCAGATTGCTACTACAATCATTAGTGCTGCACCGACCATTAATAAGCCGTATAATGTGTCCATCCGCATCACCTCCTTTATCTATAGTTCTTCAAAACAGCATCAGCCGTAATCGCCACCGCTCGGCTTTGTTGCTTTAAATAAGTTCTTCGAATTCTTCAAATTCTCGTGCAAAGTTACGCATTGTTTCTTCGAAGCCGAACCAAGCGAGAAGGTTCTGATTGTAGTCATAAAGGGCCAGCGGGTCTTCTTCGTCCCAGCTCGGATCGCGAGAGAATATTTCGTTGAGGCTATATACCCCCCATTCGTCCATCTTTTCATAAAGAAGCTTATTAATCTCGTCTTTGTTTTTTGCGTAATAAGCAGTCGTGTCGGAATACCAGACGAGCCCACTGACGATTCCACTTACGCAACCGTGTTCGAGCACCTCGAGGGGGATCTGCTTCAGATCGTCATATTCGTCCCAGTGGCGGAGCACATAACTTGTTACACTTTCCATCAAATCGTCGAGGTTGTCGATTGCTTGTTGATTGAGTTTTGCTACATTTTGTTTCATGAATTCCATATTCGGTTATCTCCTCATAAATATTCGTGCATAATTTTTTGTTCAAGCGACGCAAACAACTCGGATTCTTCAGGAGTGAAAGCACGAATGATATCGTCGTTTACAGCATCAAACAAAAGATCGATGCCCTCGGCCAAATCGAGTATATCGCCGGTTTCAAGGTCTTCGACGACGTCGCGCCCTTTCTCATCTTGTGTGAGGTTAAACCAGCAATCGGTTTTGGTGTCGTGTGATAATTGCATTAAAAAGTTGTATTCTTGATTAGTGATTTGCATATAAGCCTCCTATATTAATTTTGATTACGCCAAATAATTTCATTAGTGTCGACATCGTCACACGGACTATAGACGACTTCTACACATTTGTCGTGCTGCGCTTTTGACATTGCTTTTGCCATTGATATTGCAACTTCTTTTGTCGCAAACGCGTCATGTGGTGCCAGATCATCCCAACTGTCACCTACGTTAATAACATAATCGCTGGCGGGTTCAGTTTCCTCTTCCTCGTCGTCTTCCTCGTCTTCTTCACCGTCATCGTCGGTGTCTTCGTCGTCTTCATCTTCGTCTTCTTCATCCTCGATTCCCAACCATTCGTAAACGGTGTCGGCATCGAACCAAAGCAAGTCATTCAAGTCTGTTTCGTCGATTCCGTCGGGATATAAATCTTCCAAAATCGCTTCAAGTTGGTCAAAGCCTTCTGATCCTTGCTCTTCCCAAATGCGTTGAGCGGTGGTTTCTGCACCACTCCAAAATTTAAAATCTGCCAAACTTTGTTCACTATAAATTTTCATTTTTTATCTCCTTCGAGGCGGCTTATTCAGCCACCTCTTCATTATTTTTTTATTCCTTTTCCCATTGGTCGAGGAGTGAACAAATTTCATTATCACCGAAGTCTTCATTGTAATCGACGGCATATATAGCAAGTTCGTCAATGTCTATCCACCCATCTTCGATAGGGGCGTTGGATGATTCGAGATTTCCATAGACGTTAACTCGGAAATAACTGTGTATAGGTTCAAACTCCCCATAATACACTGCTCGAGCCAGGTCCCAAGGTTTAAGATAGTCCATTACTTCGTCGAAGTCATCCATAGGATAGACGGCTGCGTCGCCGTCTAATTGTGAGCAACACTCAACAAGAGTGTCGTAACTGAAGCCGTTGATAATGTTACGGATTTGATCAATATCGTATGTACTAATTGCTACTGCTTTTCCCATAATTAGTTACCTCCGTTTTATTACATTCTGATAAGAAACATTGTCGGCTCTTCTTCGTTGTCAACCGCTTCAATATAATCACAAATTGTCGTATTGCAAGACACATCGCCGCAGCAGCAGTCGTTGTCCTTATAAACTTTCAAAAGTTCGTCGTATTCGTCATCGCCCTTGCTTACAACTTTTGTATAGTTAATATAATCGTTATCAACAATAGCGTTCACGTCGAACTCGCCGTGGTCAAAAACTCCGCCGAAAACCATATTATCATACATTTTATTGTACAACTCCTGTACTTCCATATCGTCTGTCCAATACGCTACCCTATCCATAAGAATATCTAATGCTTTTTCATTATCAATTTCTACCCACATTTTTATTACCTCCTGATTTTTATGTTATATTTTTTTGCCTTTTCTAAAAGTGCCATCTTAAATAGTTCGTTAATGTTATTTTCGATTGTTTTTAATGCTTTATTTACATCGGCGTTACCCGTATCGCTGTCAATGGCAAACGACGTATCGTCATATAATTCTTGCAGTAGTTCTTGTGCTTTAATTGTCATTTCGCTACCTCCGCGTTTTCCCAAATAAGGGTGTTATATGTACACCCTTCACTGTCGGTATATACCGAGTAGCCCACTCGTTCAATATCATCAATCTGTCCTTGAATCAACTCGATTACTCGTTTTTCTCCAAGTGTATCTACATACGATGCAAGATACGAATGATAACTGTTAAGTTCGTCGTGAAGAATCCAAGCCGCATCGTCTGAGTAGCCGCTATAACTATAACACAACAGAGAGTTAATCATATCGATGCAATCGAATTCTTTTTCACGCAGGCGATATTTCTTAGGGGGATTACGATATTTCCCGTTGATCCAACCGTAGCCAATGGCTGCGATTTCATTGCTAAGTTGTGACCTTGCGGCCTCTAATTGTTTGTCATTCATTGTGACACCTCCTATTAATCACGATATAAGTCTGGAGCTCTGAAGCAATTGTGCTCCTTTGTCCAGTTGCAAGTAATGCACGAATCCTCATCGCGCATACATTCGTCGCAAAGCATAATCAATTTACCACAATGCTGACATTGGGCGACGTAGCCTTGCTTGCTGACATCCCAATTGGGATAAACGTTTTCTTGTTCGCAGAAGGGACAAACCTCCACTGCTTCTGTTTGAATTGTTGTGTTCATATAGACCTCCTATTAATACAATAGCAATATTGCGGAGCGATATGCCAATCATTTGCACGATCGTCGGCGTAGATTGAGCATTCCGAAGCATATGAGCTTTTTGCAAACTTTATAGCTTCGTCATAATTGTCTGCAACAACTTTAACCAATATTAAAGGATTGTCGTTGCATTTGACATAAAAACTATAGTCTTTAAACATGTGCCACCTCCTATTATTTTCTAAATCTGTATATAGGTTCAATTACCACATCCCCTATATAAGTGCCAGGCTTCAAATCGCCACAATTCGTACATTTGTCAACGCAAATTCTACGATCTGTGGCTTCGTCGCAAATTTCCCAATACGCCGGCCGTACCAAGTCGAATGCGAAATCGTGGTGATAATGGTCGCAATAGTGAATATCGCGTGAGCCATAACTTCCGTCGCATTCAGACGCCCAACGCTCGATCATGTCGAGCGTCATATCTGCGTCGTAGCCGATGCGTTCCATTTCTTTTTTGTAAGTTTTGTAGTTGGTCAGTTCCATAAAACACCTCCTAAATATTTGCACATTGTGCATTGATTTCTTCTGAATTGTCTTGAATTGCTTGTCGCAACATATCCCAATAAATGGCCCACAGGTCATCATTGGCTAATACAAGATCATCCCAGTCTTCGATGATTTTCTTGATTTTTTCCTCAGAAAACGGGTTTTTCATCCCGTTGTTTGTGCGCAAGTTAAAGAATTGCTCATAATCATCTTTGTTGCAAATTGCTAATCCATTTATTGTTCTAAGTGCCATAGTAATACCTCCTAATTATATCACAGGCGCCTGAGTTTGTCAAGCGCCTGTGAGTAATAATGTTAAAGATTGTTGAATTTTCCATAAAGAGCAACGTTGTTAAGTTCCGCGAGATGTTCAAGCAATTCGGGCGACAACGTCAATTCATCATCGTGAGTGTTGATTTTGCGAAGCTCTTTCTCTTCGGCATCTGTCAGCTCTTTCCCGTAGGAATCCCTAATAATGTCGATGAGTTCACCGTAGACATCAGCCGAGTGTGAATACCCGTAACCGTGCGTCGCTTTGCCGTAATAGACGATTACACCGTTTGTATTCACGAGAACGTTCATCTCTTTGATACGACCACGACGCGGGTGATCGATGTCGGTGACGATAAAGTAGGGTTGGATGAACGCGCGTTCACCTTTTTTGCTGTCGATTGTGATGAAGAAGTAATCGGGTTTGCCATTTTTGTAAATAGAATTAAATTTCATAATTTGTTATCTCCTTTTTATTTATTATTTTTAATTGTGTAATTGAATCCTTCTACGCAGAATCCGGTTAAATCGGAAAGAGCGTCGGCGATTTCATCATCCAAATCATCGCCATCTTCGTAATCCTCGATGTTGATATCACAACTTTGAGGTAAGGTTCTTGCTAATTTTTTGTCGCCGTCTGTGTCCCATACTATTTCGCTGCATTTGACACAAATGGTTCGTCCTAATCGTTTTATCATTTAGACGCCTCCTTATTGCACTTCGTAGAATTTTGGCATTCCGCCGAGTTCGTAATTGTTGATTGTTTCTTCCGTTTCGTCGTTGAAATCGACATCCACGTAATCCTCCGAGTCAAGGACGACTTGTCCATCGTAGTAAGCATCGCTCACTTTTTGAATTGCTTCATCTTTGTCCTCTGCGTGAACTTCAATGATTCTGTTCAAGGTCTCAGTGACCGAAATGTAAAAAGTTTTCATAAAATTTCCTTTTTCGGCTTTCTAAACAGGAAAGTGTCCCAAGGTGGTTGTGATTATAAGATATCGTTATCCTCTAAAGCGGTGATGAGATCATCGAAGGTTTCTGCAATTTCGCAGTCTTCTGGAATGACATACACGAGTTCGCCGGTGGATAATCTCTTGATTTCCAACGGTGTATTTGGAAGTTGGACCAGAATGGCGCCGGCTTCATCGCCGTATTCACAAGATTCAAACAATACATACGTATCTTTACCTACATTGGTACGGTCGATTTCATACCAGGTGAAATAACGTCCTTCAATCTCATAATCAAGATTGGGGTTTTCGGTGATTTCACCATTATCTGAAATTACGACAGATTTAAAACCTTCATACTCTTTAAGGAAGTACTCGGCCAACTTATCATAATCTTCATCTTCAGAAATTGATACTGCGATATCGGCTACATCTCCGTTTGGGTAATACGGGGCGTTGATGTAGTCAAGATCGGTTCTCATACTATCTGAAGTCCAGACTTTAAGGGCGACGTTGACGGCGAACGTCAAATCATCGATTGCTTGAATCAAACCTTCATCGGGTTCATCTGTGTAACCTCCCGACCAACCAACGCACACGGCGAGGTGGTCATCCAAGGTAAAAGTACAACAACCTTCTTGATGGTCGATTACCCAATCGACGCTTTCTTTAAGCCACTGGCTCAATTGTTTCGTTTGCATTTGTTTATTCATATTATACCTCCTTTATTCTTCCACCGGTTCGCACCATTCTGGATACATGTTCGATATCTCTTCATCAGAAAGCTCTTCGCAACCTTCCTTCGTGATTAGTCCTGCAAACCACATTCCTGGTTCGAAATACTCACACTCGATTTCGAGTTGCGGGTTATCTACGATAAGTTTCTCGATAACGGGGATTGATGGACTCCAGGGGGTGTCGAAGAGGATTTTGATAGATTCGTCGTTTTGTTCGACATTCATTACCGTAGCGTCCCATTTGCACCCCCAATAATGGCAATTCCAATCATACCAGTTGAACCAATTTCTGGGTTGTGTTGGGTCCCACAAAAGGCAGTGTTTGTTTGCTTCTTTTTCGTTGTGAAGAATATAGTCTTCGGGGCATTCCTCTATAGTTTGTGGAGAGGAAATGACATTTTCAAAAGAAAAGGTTCCGTTTGGAAGATATCTTTTGTTGAAGTCGACGATTTGTTCTTTTGTTCCTTTAATTGATAATGTGTTTTCACACCAATTTGGCATAGTTGTTCACCTCCTTAACAAATACCATTTTCTTTAAACTCTTTTAAGAGTCCGTATCTTTTACCGCGTTTCTCAAAATGTGCTGCCCAGTCAGCGAGTTCCGACCAGGAGTAATTTTGATTTTCGAATTCGCGTTGCCATTCGATGGCTTGTTCTCTTGTTTCTGTTTTGTGTTGTTGATAGGTTTTAACCATTTTTGTGTTCTCCTTTTTGTTTCACTTATTCGAGCACTTCAAGTTTACGCCAATAAACGGTGTAGTGTTCTTGTTTGTAAAAACCGTCTTCATAAAACGAAAACGATTCGCCCTCTGGTGATATAAATTCGTCACAAGCAAAGGTGTCGCCGTACTCGTCTTCGTTGAAACTCCCGTCTCTATCAAAGTATTCGGGATAGTCGTTCATTTTCGTCTCTTTGATGCAAATGTCATACAACGCCTTTGCGGCTTCTTGGCGCTCAAACGCCTTGATTGTTTGATCACTGTCACCACTGCAATCGGCGTAGTCGATGACCACTAAGTAAACACATTTCTTTTCCATAATTTTGATTCTCCTATTTATTTATTTTGCCCGTAACGTCGATAGCACATCGTGATTGATTTAGAATTTGTATTCTTTGACGGCGTCTTTCCAACAATCGCTGTTGCAACCGTAACAAGATTTCATTGAATATGTTTTCGCCCCATCGGGTTCGGCACTTTTGATATACTTAATAGGGATTTCGACATCTTTTTCAAGTTCGATTCCCCAGCATCCTCCGCCGCCATCCCAAAAGTCGTAAAGTGTACAATCAACGTTTTTATCGACGATGATTGAACCACAATCTTCACGGTTTTCGGAATACCACTCGTATCCTTCTTGGTCTCTCTTGTGCATAACTTCATACAGTTCAATTAACTTGCCAAGAGACATTTTTACGGGAAATACGAGTGCTGGCATTGGCGTTGAACAATTGAGCACCTCGTCGTATACAGTTTCTAAGAAACCGTGACGTTCAAGGCTGTCCTCAAATGTGTTGAATGCGTGTTGAAGTTGTTCTTTTGAGTAACCTTGAGTTTTTGCCAACCACACCAATGAGGCGTCGTCATCGATCACGTCACCCGTACGGCCATTGTAATGTGGATATACCGCGTTGAGTGTGTAATCGTAGTTGGCGTCACCCGTATCAATACAAATGTCGACATCGACTTCCTGTTTTAGATACTCATCAATTGGGTATTTGAAATACCACATTGATTCGAGTTCTTCACGGATTTGGTCGTCATCCCACGACTGACGTGTGAGAGTTTTCTGAAACTCTTTAACCAGTTCCATCTCACACTGCCATGCGGCGTCTTCCCACCAATCGTAGCATTTATCTTCCAACTCCTCCATAGGATAGTTTGAATCTAAAATGTAGCCGATGGTTTTGTCATCAATGATATCATCATAAGAACGATAAGGTTCGTCGTAGTAGCATTGGTATTGTTCATCCCAAGCCCACGACCCATATCGATCGTCGAGAAATGCTTTGAGTTTTTGATGTAAAATTGTTTGTTTCATATAAACCTCCTTAGTTTTCTGCCCATACAAGAGCATATTGATTTTTTGTTTTGATAAAGGCAATGCCTTCAGTGCAACTGAACATCTCTTGGAGACGTTCTGGTGACAACCCCCGTAGCAGGTCAACATCTTCTGCCGAATACGCATCACTTGCCGTGTAGTCATCAATTAGGTCATAAACCGTATCTCCAATTACATAGGGGAGGTCAAGCTCGTCGAGCACTTGTTCAAGTGTCTCCGCTGTTTCGAGTGGCTCGACCACAAAAGCTTCAATCCACTCTTGGGGAGTAACGCCTTCAACCTCAGCGTTATTGCTTACGATTTCTCCATCACAATATGTGACGTTGTTGTTGTTGATGTTTATATCGACATTATAATCTCTGTCAATATAACACTCAACATTGAAACCTTCTTTCACAATGTTAATCATTTTCATCTTGATTCTCCTCTTCAGGGATACAATATCCGTATCCCCAATCATCGATTTCGCTTTCGGTCATTTGGATTTCTCCAATGAGGGTTTGGTACAACTGTTCCGCGCCCTCGGAATTTGCTTCCACGTAGCGCAATAAACGCTTGATGAGAGAGTTCTTTGTAAAAGAATATTTCTCTTCAATCAAAGCCTGAAGCGCCTCGTCGGCTGTGCTCCACGAATACATCCCTTGACTCCAAGTGCCGTCAGCCCGATTGTAACCGAGGCCGACGAAGTAGTCATCACCCCAAAACATCTCACGTTTTGCGATGACGTGTTCCCGACTGCCATCGGGAATAATTGTAACGATTTGATAACCTTGTGCTGTTTTTTCAGTAAACATATATATCCTCCTTTAATTGTTGTATGCGTATTCATTGTCTTTCCATTCTTCAAAGCACGCCGGAGAGCTGCCTTCAAAATAGTCATCACAATGATCGATAATCCAGTCTTGCAGATAACGCAGATAGCGTTCGTGCATACTGTCGCTGTCTTCATCAAGAATAACAGCGCTGTCGAGATGGATGTGGATGTCCCCATCCATCTTTTGTTCCAATGTGTCAATCACTTGACCATTATTGATTGTGTCATCGACATCGATGACAGCTAAAATGTTTCTGTACATGTTCTATACCTCCTTTAATAACTTAGGACGAGCACGCCGTCGTTCTGTTCGCAGTCGATCCATACTTGGATGTCGTCTTCAGAGAGATTTTCAATCTTTTCTCTGTTGAAACAATCGTTTTCAATAAAGTGTTCCTTAACATATTTGAGGATTTTCTCCGTCGGGGCGACCACGTTCTTTGCTGTAACCACGCCGCTCATGTGAAGGTTTGCAATATACCAACGGAAGAGGAAATCTTCTGTCTGAATGTTTGCCCACGTTGCGATGGACTTTTTAATTTTGGAAGCAGGTCGGATGTCGCCGAGCACTCCACCGCTATAATAACTATACTTTGCTCCTGCGGCGATGCACGCCGTAAAACAGCGACAAGTTTCTTCAAAGCAAGAAATATCACCATCCTCATATTCGGGGGTTGCGACGTCTTCTGCGATGAATTCATAATCTGAATCATCAGCTCCGTCAGGAATTCCGTTGGTGAGCCAAAGGCTCATAACGCTTTCATCATTAAGGCTACGGACGACAACGTCCATAGCCTTTAGGAGCTCTACTCTTGCCGCAATATTTTCGGGTTTCATTGCCATTTCGAGTTGTGCCGGTGTGAGTTTTACCATTGTTGTTACCTCCTTAGCAATACCAACTTGCTTTTTCGACAAGATCCCAAGTGGTTACATCAAGCACTTGTTGAACGGTGTAATTTTCATCGGTGATAAGATCACTCACACATTGAACGAGTGCTATAATCGTCATCGCTTCCGCTTTAAGATAAGCAGTTCGTATAACCCCACAAAGGGCTTCAAAATCGTCATCGGTGTAGTCAAAATCGAATACGCAGTCGCATTCGTTGGCGATTTCGAGATCGAGAATGCTGAGATTGTTATCGTTTGCTACTTTGAGTTGTTCTTTAAAAGTCATTATCTTTACCTCCTTATTCTTCATCGTCGCCCATAGGAGCAAATCCCATTTCAACGATGTCGTCTTCGGTGATACCGCAGTTTTCACCGACGGTGATCAAACGTTCGAATACTTCTTCTGCAGAAGATTCTTCGCAAAGGTCGTCAACCAATGCGGTAAGTAATAATGCTTGTTTTTGTTCAATTGTCATCTCTATGACCCTCCTTTAAAGTTGTTCGATGTTGTGCGCTGCAAGAATGTCTTGCAGCGCCTCATTATAGATTGCGTTGTAAATATCATCATTAGCGAGCGCATCTTGCAACTCATCATTGATGATTGCGAGTTCGTCGTTAGACAAACGACTGGTGTCATACCCCAAACACTCAATAGCATTTAGGGTATCTTCTTGCTCTATTTCCTTGGCAATTTCGTATTTGTTCATATGGTCCTCCTTTAACCAATAAATTCAAAATAGATTTTTTCGTCGTCTTCGTTGATCATTTTATAGGAATAAATATTGTCATCCTCATTGTCATCAGCAAATTGGATGTTAATATAAGTTCCTTGTTGATAATCATCAAAGATGTATTTGTCAACGGCGATCCCGTCTTCTGTTTCAGTGTAATCTAATTCTTCAAGAACCAGATCGATTTCATCGTCAGCCGGGAATACCACGTTGTAGTTTTCCGTATATTGACGAAGTTGTTCTACCGAGGTGATTTCGATAGGCGCGTTGGTGTGCGCTTCGTTGTAATCATTACCATAATAATACTTCATCTGTATTACCTCCTTTACTTAATAATACCGTAGATGTCATCTACGTAGTAGCAACCCACAAACGGATTGTAGATTGCGGTGCAGCGAACGCCGCGATATTCGACGATAACGTCATTATCGCTTTTTTCGCTGATGATTGTGACTTCGGCGAATTGACCGCACAGGGAATGGATACGTGCTTGAATTGTTCTCATTATTGATACCTCCTTAAATTTCGAAATTGTTTATAAACGCATTGGCTGCGTCTTGATCAGCGATTATTTGTTCAAGTTTGGCCTTAAGATAGGGCCAATTTTTGAGCAGAGCGTAGAGGTCGTCTGCCAAACGTTCCTCCAACACCATTGCAGAACCAAACCCGTAAACGAGCCCCACATGGGCTTCTTGGGTTTTGTTCCACCCTGCACAAAAATAGTAGGGTTCTTTTTTGACGACAAGAACATACGTCGGTGTTGCCGTTCCTGTTCTTGGGCAGTGATAAGTCCCTCCAAACTCGAGTCGAACATCGCCCGCAAGACGCGGGACGACGTTTTCGACGATGTAACGCTCAATGGCGAGCGCATTGTTTTTGATTTGTTCTTTTTGTTCTTGTGTAAATGTGATGTTTTCCATTTTTATGCCTCCTTTTAGTTTAACACGATTGTGTCGCTGGGTTCGTCTTCGCCCACTTTGTAAACGAAGACTCTTGCTTCACCGTCTGACGTAACGTCGAGACGGACTTCTGCTTGTTCGCCATCGGTATTAAGGATAATCGATATCCCTTTGAAATCGCCGTCTGTGAACGCCGTTGCCATTGCGAGACCTGCTGCGGTCTCTTGAATGAGTTGATTTTTCATCTTGCTACCTCCTAAATTTTGGTATATTCTTGTGCAAGCTCGTTGCACAATTGTTTAAAAGCCGTTTTGGCTTCCAGGCGAGTATCATATACTTTGGTTGACACTCTTGGTGCTTTATCACACCAACCGCCTTTCTCGCGGTTGATGATAATGATGATGTTGTCCTCAAGGACAAGTGTTTGATATAATAGGCAATCATTGCCATATTTCAAATAACGTGCTATCATACATACCTCCTTTATGTTGTTTCATTATTAAAAGTGTCATACGCATAATTACCAAAGAATTGTTTTTCTGCGTCTTGACGTGCTTTGGCGGCCTCTTCAAGAGTTGAATAATAACCCAATGATATGGACTTACCGTTTATCATAATGCGAGCCACATATTTATTTCCGGATTTACTCACGCCTTTGACTCCCGTTGTGTTATTTTTGGAGATTTTACTGTTCATTTTATTTTGGCTATTTGTTACGAGACGTAAATTTGATTTTCGATTATCAACTTGATGTTCTCCCCAAGGTGGATGAACGATGTGGTCAACAATAATAGCACTGTCGGTTACGCCCATAACATATCGGTGTAGACGAACGCCCTTACCATTTATACGACTCCGAACATATCCGCACTTATCGTAATGCCAACAATGTGCTTTGACAAAATCGATAAATTCTATATCAAACCAAAACTCTTCATTTTTAGGTGTAAAACCAACCGCGTAACCATCTCTTAATTCAACAGTAGTGGGTTTGGCATTCATTTGTTTTAATCGTTCGGCTGATTTTTCCGTTCGTAAACAACCACAAGATTTGGTTGTTTTGACTCGCTGTGCTTTTAAAATAAATTGGGTATGTTTTTCACAAGAACACTCACACAGCCATTGTGCCGATTGTGAACCACAGTTAGCAACATAATTGTCTACTCTTTTAATTACTTTCAGGCGACTGCCTTCAACCCCATGTTCGGCCATTACCCAGCCTGTCATATCAATAAAATTACTCATTTAAACCTCCAAAACACTATCGGGCAAGAACTGGTTGGTTGGGCTATACCCATGTGACTTACATAATAAAATTTCTTTCCTTACCTCAATATTTTTGATGCGGCACCATTTATATACAAACTGCGCTGCTGAGACGCACAAACCCAACCAACCATTGTTTACACAATGCGCTTGCTTTATCCGCAATCCTGCAACCTTGCCGTCCGCAAGTCCAATCTCTACTTCAATGGTGTAGAAAGGTTTATCAGGTTCGGACTTTTTACGCAAAAACATAATTGTCGTAGCACCGCTCTCGTGGCTATAGGCGTAGCCACCCACACAATGGTGTAGCGTCAAACCTTCTTGTTGGATTTCGTCGCCATCAACCGGCAGTCGAATGAGATAATTCTCGTCTTCATAATTCAGTTGTTGACGAAATTCCAGTTTGAGTTTATTTTCTTTTTGCCTACGCTCCTCTTGTTTGCGGGTTTCCTCCGCATACATTGCTTGGCGTTGTCTGAACTGTTCGTTTGACATTGTCATATACAAATCATGAAGTCTTTGTAATTCAGAGACGGATATGTTTGGCAATGTAGGACGTGGCCAATTTAACGACCGCCATAAACGCATTGCATCTAGTAACAACTCGATATTATATGACACTTGGGTGCTTTTGACGATTTTTCGCAATATTTGCTTCGCCCAAGGAATTAGTTCTGGATCCCATAAATAGTTTGTGGTCAGCGATGCGAGCGCATCCAAATGATCAATATACATATCACTTGTGTGATTATCCAACGAGGACGCATTTTCGCCAACGAGTTTTCGGAAAATGCTAATCCCTTTTCGTGTTGAATAGGGATCATTAGGGTTTTGTTCAGATATTAAACGATTGATTTGATATTTGTTTAACCCCAACCACTTGTCAACTGTTGTGGCCTTTTTGTTTAAGTTGTCACCAAACAGTTCATCTTGGGTGTATGCTCTGGTGAGATTCAGTAACTGGATTCCTTTGTATGATTTTGCCAACTGTTCGTACAAGGGATTTTTGATCATTGCGGCCAATATTTGTAAGTTGATAAATTTATTATTTTGATCAGGATTTTTACAACGATACCGATCGTCCCAGCTTACCGGTTCGAGTGCAGGTTTAACAAACAAATCAGCATACTTGTTAAACATCCCGTTTTGTAAATCTTCGGGATTGTAGATTGAAACATCTTTAATATTTGAGCAAGCATAACTTACATCAAACTTCGGTGATTTGGCTGCTGCGAAAGTTTTACCATCGTAATAAAATCGCGTTGTTAAGCCAAACCACGGCTTCGCCTCCACAATAGAGATACCAGGGAAATTCCTCACAATACCAACACTCATAATTTCTTTCGGAAATGTTGTGGGAGAAGCCGCAAGCAAACTATTACCTTTGGCAATAAGCGCCGCTTTTGCAGTTTTTGATGTTGCAATCGTGAGTTGTCTTTGATATGTGAGATACTTTGTCACATACTCTATTTTGGACCACGAGAATTTTATTGCTGTTATCTTATCATCTGGAAAGAGTTCATTATAAATTTGGACCTTTCGATGAGCACCAGTGTCCCGCATGATGTTTTTCACCATCACTATCGGGGCGAGCATACCATCGCTCCCAAACAGTCGGCGAGGATATTGGGACAAATCAACAAAATACCTATCGGTCTTGCCCGACCAATTCTTGTTATATTCAAACGTACGAATTTCGCCAGGTTTGGCGCGATTCATTGGAATATTCACATATGCCAATTCCATTACTTTTTGTTTGTGATGGTATTTAATATATGTGATTCGAGGCGACGCCCCCGTGCAATATTTTAAATAATTATAAGAGAAGTTCTCCCATCTGAAAAACGTATCTATGTCATCACGTGACAGTCTCTCACCAGTAGACAAATCGTGATAAATTTGTCCTTCTGTTTTTGTGTACCAATGTAACACCAGGTGTGGCGTGTATTTGGTATCAGGATTGGGTTCTTTTGTAACAATATTTTCGATAATTTTTTGAATGTTTCTCATTGTTATATCTCCTTTTATTTGTGTATTTTAAAACAACCAAATATTGCGGTGTTTATTGATATGTTTGCGGCAGCTCTCGTCGCCGGTGAAGAGGCACTCTTCTTCATTTAGATAATACCATTTCCCAGTACCCTCTTCGTTTTCGAAGTCGGGGTTGATATTCCCTTCTTTGTACATCGTCACCGTCGTACGGACGGGTTCAAACGTTTGAGGATTTAACATCCAATAACGTTTGGTATATGATTTGATTTCTTGTCCAGGGACAAGATTTTGCAACAAAGCGAATTTTTCAACTTTGTTACCTTGATACAATTTTACGAGGTCTTCTTCCTCATAAACTGACACCGCCTTGGTAGGCAGTTCTTCGATTTCGATCTCGTAATCGTTGCGTTGCATTGACCAACCTTTACGAAGTGCCAGCCATTTAGCCTCTTCCATTGCTGCGGCAGTGTTCCTGCGCGGCAAGGAGTGGAATTCCTCCACTACATTTTGGAATACCGTTTCAGTGACGACATTCTCGTCCCATTCATTTTGGTCCATCGGATGGGTCGGGGCAACTGGAACTTGTTTTTCTACATTGTAGAAGGTTGCCTTGACGGTTGCAATAATATAATTTTTCATAATGATTCTCCTTTCTATGCCATTAGTCTTCGATTAGCAAGATTTTTATTTTACGAAGATGATGCCATTATGAACACCATGAGCGCCACCCTCCTAAGAGGGCAACGGGCTTGCGCCGTTCACACTTTCGTGCGGGCCTTGCGGGGTTCAGCTCTCGTAATATTTAAGAGCGTCTTCTAAACAATCAGTTCTCGATCTTTCGAGCAAGAGTGATTTGGTAAGGGGATTCTTTTTGCCCTTTGTTGCTTTGAGTTCATCCTCGGTGAGAGACGCGACAACCGACGCGTACGGCGTGAGCAAGACACCTTTCTTATAATCAATATAAGTTTCGGTGTTGATTTCGCTTTCCGCAGACGGGACAATTTCGTCGACATTGTAGCCTTTAGTGAGAAGTTTGAAACACGAAGCCATCATACGTTTGGCTTTGTCGCTGTCGCCGGCGCAAACATCGATGCAAATCTGTGCGAAGTGCACGGCTGCTTGTTTGTCGGACTCGCCGTTGTAATAGAATTTCTCTTTGCTTCCATCAGGAAACTCGATTTCTTCGATGCCGAGGCTGATGTTCTCGTCTGCTTTCATTGCATCGAGAGCGTTGATGATGTTGGCGGTTGCTGCAATTTGATTGATTTTAATAGACATAGTGATGTCCTCCTTTATAATAATATTTTTTAATTAAATGTTTACCACTCTTTCGCAAGCGGTTTTGATGCCGATAGGCATTGACCTATCAAAGAATCGATCTGTGTGATCGGCCATTCTTGTGATCAGAGTATAAATCTGATCGAGTTTGTTGCAAAAAGGACTGCAATAAACCTCAGTCCAATTGTATGTGCCTCCGGACAGTTTGCTTCCCGCTGGCAGCCCACTCGGGGTTTTCTTTGCTATAATACACAGATATAGATAGCCTTCGGGTGAAAACTGAGCTAATGAGATTTTTACTTTTTGCTGTTTAAAGGTAAGCAAGACCTGAGAGTTTTCAACACCACTGAGTGGGTGCTGTTTGACGACGACTTTGATGTTGTCGTCTTTGTGATTATTGATGTATTCTGTTAGGTCGTGTATGAGCATTGCGACACCTCCTTCATTAATTTGCCTGTGAGCAGATTCCCCACTCACATGTACGATCTGTACAGTCCTTACACGGATCTTCGTCGAGAGTTGATACATTTTCCTCGAGATATTCATCGATGGTGATTTGCTTGTATGCCATTAGTTCACCCCCTATAACGATTATTGAGTATGTTTTTAACATACCCAACAACATCACGCATTAACTCATCGCGGGTTAATGTGATAGTGTTGTTGTTACAATGCTCTTGTAACAATAAACATTTGATAATTTGAATTGCCCACTCAGCGCCGCTATCCCACGACTCATACCCTATGTGGTATAAATCACTCAATTGTTCGTCGAGTGCTTTGATGTGCTCCTTCAGTTCTGAAACCTCTTGGCGCTGTTGTTCAAGCTCATCTCGCGTGAGAATTTCAGCGCCATTAGGCAAAAGTTTGTTGATTTGATTCAAAAATTCCGTTTTTGTCATAATAATGACCTCCTATAAAAAAGTTTTGGTTTTTATATTTAATACCTCCTCGAGGGTATATAAATATCGTTCATGTTTAAAAACTACCACTTTATAAAGTTTCGCCACCGCATAGGCGCGGCGGCGGCTTTGGTAGTCTTTTTGTTTTCCATTGATAAAAAGCGTGTAAATCATCATGCTTTAATCTCCTTTATACCATAAGTTTTCAGGAATTTTGTAACATGATAATCGTTAACTTGTTTATTGTCAAATAGACTCCACAAGTCTCCCACAAACAACCCAATTGCTTGTTTTTGTTCGTTTGTGAATTGGCGACTGACGCCAAGAATTTTGAGATAATCGTCCGCAATCGACGATCCCATAGCAAAATATCTTGCGTATGGCAAGTTATCGTCTTTGAGGGCCCCAATGACCCAATAATAACAAATGGCTTCGTTTTTATTCCAATTGTCGTTTTGTTTTTTTGTTGCTACCAGGTCGTTCACCTGGTTAATTAAATTTTGATATTTTTTCATATTATACCTCCTTATTAGTCGATCGTGTCGACTGTGACTTTTGTGTTAATATTTATACCCAATTGATGGATAAGCGCCATCGAAAGATCGTCTCCGAGTTCGAAGACGTCAAGTTTGACGGGCGTTGCCAGCGTCATCGTTGCGACGGTGACGCCGTTGTTGTTGCTGAAAACAAAACTATAATGTTTTAAGTTTTTCATTTTATTAGTCCTCCTTTTCTTTAAGAACATTGAACGTTCCAATGATATTATAGTCGCTGATTTTGCTGATCAAGCTGTCCGCCGCCCCCAGGTTGCCCAGAAGCAGTTGTACTTCTGCTGCATCCAGCAAAAGTTGATCATAATGGGAGAGTTGTCTCTCAGTTGCTACTCGATCGAGCTCGTCGATCCAAGATTTAAAATTTCCCATAGCATTTCTCCTTTGCTTGCCGAGCTCCCCGACTGGCGTTATTTTTAGTTTTTGCGGGGGACGCCGTTATGTAGCGTCTGCTCCATCTGCATTACTCGCGGGCTTTGGACCGCCGTCGGCTGCATTAAGAGAACAGTTTAATGTCTTGCTCAGGACGTGAGGGTTTAGAAAGTGTAGTAAACATTACCACATTTCAAATCGCGTTCAATTTCTTCTGCGATTCTGTCACAACGTTCGTACACGACCGCTGCGTAGTCTGAATTATCCTCAACTTCAATGTTGAGGGTGTTGAGGAGGTGGTTGTTGTTTTGTGCGTAAAAGTTGACTTTGAGTTTTAACATAAGTTTATCTTTTCCCTTATCCCTGGGAGCAAGGAAATGTTGGTGGAGGGCATTTTTGCGCTTGTCCCGCCAGTAGCGAATTTTTACTCTGCCAAAGTGCAAACCGTAATTTGCACTTTAGTATGTTTGTTTTCACGCAGAAAAACACAGAGCTGTTCTGCGTCTTTGCGCTTAGTAAACACTTGAGGATATACCTCAAAAGTTTTACCAAACTTGAAATAGGAAATTGTATACAATTTCATATCTTCTACCTCCTTATATTATTATGTATAAAGTCGAATTTACACTTTTTACAATGTAAAATTCAACTTTTTACACACTTATGGACAAAAATATTCATAAACCCATTTTCCCACCATCCCACCCCCTCCCCAATTTCCCCATAAAAAAAAGGCGCCGACATCCGTAGTCAGCGCCCATAAAAAAAAGAGGAGCCAGGCCCCCTCTCTTTCATTTACAGCAAAAAGAAATTATCGAGTATGTCGAACATCGACGGCATCGAACTCTTCCCATTATAACTCATATGGAAAGAGCCGTAGTCCTTGACGAACTCTTTCAGCAACTTCTGTGCTTCGGCCTCAGCCTCTCGCGCCTTTTTAAAGGCGTCGACGACAGCCTTCGATCTCGTCTCACGTTCGTTTTTGAGAGCCAGTTGTTTTTCTTCTTCGGCTTTCTTTTTTGCGACAATAGCCTCTTCGGCCTTTTCGCACTCTTCTTTTGTTTCATAGACTTTATTGGTCATTTCACTATAATATTTCATATTGTACTCCTTTGAGCGTTCCTTATCTTCGCTCTGATTTATATTTCCCGCCGTTCTCTGCTGACGGGATTATATGAACCTGCCTGGTCGGTTTGTTTAACTATTTTTCAATCGTTCAATTTCAGCGTTGTGTTATTTAATTCTTCTCTTTCAAGCGACATTCTGTACCTAAACTCGGCATCTATTTGTGTTGCATACTCCCTCGCTTTCTGACGTCGATAGCTCTCGTAGACATCAGCGACATCCTTCGCCTGTTGTTTGGTATAAAACCAACCTCTTATAAATCCTGTAGTCGTTGATGTTATTGGTCTGAGGACGTACTCGGGGTAAACACCGTTATGATCATCGAAGTCGTAAACCAGCGGAATATATCGGACAACTTTGGTGTCTTTATCTTTCACCTTTTTATATTTTATTGGGAATGGAAACTCGAGGGTACCATAACTTGCCCAACAGGCCACGAGGTAAATCTTTGGCAGCTTGGCGAGCTTGTCTTTAGTTTTTTGATTATCGGGTAGATGTTTTCTTAATATGCACATAGTGATTACTCCTTATTATTTTGCTTGTCTAATTGTTTTTGTTTTGATTCGTTCTCATACAACAGCAATTGAATATCGATGCTTACGTCTCTCGCGAGCTGGCTTAGCACCAGCGCACGGAGTTTAATGTCGTGGCGAAGGAATTCAATAATGTTATCGCCGTCGCTGTTATACGGATGTTTTTTGATGTACTCTTTGAGGGTCATAGGTCCGCCTCCGTGTATTTGAACCCTAGTGCGTCGAACCGTTGCAAGGTTTTGTCGAAATACTCTTTCGACAGTTCACATCCGATGAAATTCCTGTTCGTGTTATGGGCAGCGACAGCGGTCGAACCGCTCCCGGCGAAACAATCGAGAACAGTATCGTTCTCGTGCGAATGTTTGAGAATCAAGTCTTCAAGCAATGCGACAGGTTTTTGGGTGGGGTGGAATCTGCCTTTGTCGTGACATATGGGAAAATTATAAATGCCATTGTCATACTCTGAATTGAATGTCGGCTTCCCTTTTTTCACACCCACGATGGCTATCTCTCTGGAATTTGTGAGGTAGTTCGTTTTGCTATTAAGCGGGACCGGATTTGTTTTCACCCATTCGATGAAACGGAGCTGTTTAAAGTTCGCGAGCTCAAAGTAGTGTTTTAAGGTTGTGAGCTTCCACAGATCGTAAAAGCATATTAAAGTTCCGCCGTCTTTTAAGAGTCTGTAGCACTCTTTGATTACCAAATCCAACCCCGTGAAATTATTATCCCACTCGCCGAAATCCATCGACACGCGAAAGCGGTCGGTGTCAGCGCCTTTGGGTTCCCCTGATTGGAAATTTGTATCTCTAGAGACCTCGTAGGGCGGATTGATGAGAACCAAGTCGACTGATTTATCTGGCGTGGTTTTGAGTAAGTCAAAACAGCTTTGGTTAGTTAGAGTTATTCTCATAGGCTTGTAAGTTTTCCTCATAAGTTTTGATCATTGCGGCGCGATATTCGTCGTATTTGGTTTGCCATTTGGTTATGAGTCGTTGTACGTCGTCAGCATTCGTCGTCCATTCACAGATGTGAACGGAAGTGACTTCGTTAATGTTGCGAAGGCAATACTCGGGATATAGACCATCGTGATCATCAAACTGGTACACAAGGGGGCGACCTTTATTATCATGCTTCCCGGTGAAAGGGAAAGATAAACAACCGACGTGTGCGAAATAGCAAATAATGTAAATGGTTGGGTACCTTGACAGACGTTGGCGTGTTTTGGTAGTATAAGGCAGTGTTTTTTGAAGAATACACATTTGGTTGCTCCTTGGGGTTAGGCGTTTAACTCATAACTTGATCTATGTAAGAATCTTCGGTTATTGGTTCCGGCGGAAGATTTTTGGGTTTCTTCTTTTTGTGGATAATTGCGCGGGGCAATTGTCGAGTCGTCGGAGGTTGAGGATTCGGAGTTTGGGATTTTGGTGGTTTTTGTGGTTGCGGGGTTGCTGTTGTTGTTGTAGGATTAGATTTACGTGTCATGTAGCCTCATCATAGCATAGTTGGTTATTTGGTTGGAATTTGTTGCTCTATTTAATTAGGATTGTTACATCACTATACTCCTTTTATATCTTATATATAAATATTATACACTATGTGCCAACAAAAGTCAACCGTAGATGACATAATTCTTTAAGATTCTGTGAGCATGCGTGGTAGTTTTGCTTTGTGGAAAATATTTTTTTATTTTTTTGTATTTTCTGTCATTGGTAGTTGACAAATGGTATTTTTCTGTGTATAATAGGGGTGGGTGGTCGGGAGAATGAGATCACTATTTTTTATTATATTATATTTTAATATATATTTAACATATTATATGTTATAATTATAGAATATATATTATATATTTATATATAAATAAAAAAGATCTTCTTATCTATACCCGCCCACCACCCAAATTATAACAACTTTGAAAAGAAAAGTCAACCTACAATGACAGAAAAATTAAAAAATGTTAAAAATTTTATAAAAATGTCATCATAGGTTGATATTAAATATGATATGTGTTATAATATAAATATAATAAGAAGAAAGAGAATATCCTCTTTCTTTGGGAATCTATATAACTTCTAAGGAACTACACTACTATGAGCAAACACTTACATCTAATTGTAGAAGACAATGTAATTTTTAATTGTGCGGAGACAATAACCAAAAAACTTAATGAAAAATACAACACTAATTATTCTGTAATCGATTTTTACGAAAACAAATTCCAAACGTTCTGTGGTCAAGATCATGATTTCGAAATCATTAATTGTATCAAAAGTCTGAATGTGCCCGACTTGTGGATTCGAGAAGGTGCGGAAGATTTTCTTGATACCATCACAGAACTTGCGGAGAACTGCAAGCTCACTATCGAGATTGAAAGTTATGCTGAAGCTTATAGAACAGCAACAGCAGCGGATATAGAAAAAATTCGTCTTTTTGGAGATTCGGTTATATATGTCGGTAGCGATTATCGTATGTGTGCTAATTATTTAGCTGATATGGTTGTGTTGTTTACTGGCGACGTTAACCATCAACGTAATCATGTTGAGGGTAATGAGGATGATTTTTATATCATACATAACTTTAAAGACTTGGAAGCGTTGGTAAAGTTTTATGCCAACTATCCTGAACTTGTAGGGAAACCTTCGTCGATTATCGAGGAGTAAAATGAAAACATTATTTTGTGTACTTGGCAGAAGTGGCGCCGGGAAAGATACGGTCGTTGATCGTGTGTGCCAACTGACAGGAATGAAGAAAGTGTGTTCTTATACCACACGTCCCAAGAGAGTTAATGAAGGTGACACCCACATTTTTGTACAACCTGAGGATGTGGATAAATATAAAGATGATATTATTGCACAGACTGTAATTGGAGATGTGGAATATTTTGCTACAGTTACGCAAGTATTAAATAGTGATTTTTATATAATCGATCCTAAAGGACTTGGGGATTTGTGGAAGTATTGGAACTTCCACAAACACCCATTAAAAATTGTGGCTGTTTTGATTTCTGTACCTGCGGATGTACAACGTGGATTCTTGATGAAACGAGGCGATGATGTTGAAATTGTCCACAAGAGAATGGCTGCGGAAGACGCCCAGTTTTGTGAGTTCGAGAAGGAATATAAAAACAAATACGTTTTGACAAATTTAGATTTGACACAAACGGTGAATGATTTGCTAGATATTATTAAACGCGAAAAAGAGGAAGATTAAGAGTGCCTAATTTACAAAACCTATATCAAGTTTTTAAACTTAAATCTAGTTTTATTGTAGAGAACAACTTAAATATAGTTAATTATTCAAAATCTAAGGCAGCTCGCGATGGGGCACTGGTATCAATTGGTGATAATCTGGTTTTTCAACAAATCAGAAAATATTATAATGATACCAGAAGTCATCGAGAGATTTTTAACGATGTCCAACAATTTCGTCGCGCTATCAGAGCTGCGAAGAGAGAAGGACGAACCAAAGAAGCTGGTATTCTTAATCGGTTTTTGACAGATGCGTTGTTTGTTAAAGATATTGTTAACGTTGAAGTCGTGACCAAAAAAGAATATAAAGAATTGGCCAAGAACGGATTTGACGTTAACGGTATTCATTATGTGAGGTTTTGTTGTGGTTCGGGACAAATGAGGCGCAACACTATTACCTTTATTAATGAAGCTCTTTATGACACCCTGTATAAAAATCTGATGTGCGGGTTGGACACCAAGATTTCAGAAATGAATTTGGCGAAATATCATGCGTATTTTGCGTTGGCGTTTTCGAGTGTTATGTGGGTGAGGACGCCGAGAGTGTGTGTTGTTAAGGATTTCTTTAATGTGGTGAAGGACCAACAGGTGGATTGGATTTGCCCTAATCCTGAGACCGGGAAGAAGCAGATTAAAGAAAGAACTATGGACATCGAGTTGAATTGCGCTGATGGACAGGGATTGGTCGATCCTAAGTTTGCGGCACTGTGGGCAGAAGATATGAATTTATCGTATACGCCGTCGTCGTTCGTTGTTCGTAGCGTTTTTGTGAAGGGGTGTTTGGTCCCGTTTGATTTTCGAGAGTTTGGAGCTGAACACGGTATTGATTCAATTCGTGACCGGTGGGGAATTTCACATAGGTTGGAGGATATTGACGTTATATTGAGTGAATCTCAATTCAAGATGTATAAATATTATGTATCTTGGTATGAATATCAAAAGTATGTAGATGCGGCTGGTATTCAGTGGGGAGTTGCGAGATATAATAAAAAGTACGATGACGAATATGTGCTGGCCAATTATCAATATCTGCAAGTGTTGGATATCAATAAGGATGATATTCTGGAATTGATTCAACCGACAATTGATTGGATTAAAAAGATTTGTTCAGGTGACCAATTGTATACAATGTTGTATATGTTGGGTTGCAAGGGTGAACAAGTCAGTTTTAAAGAATTGTATAATGGGGCGCAAAGCACGGCGTTGAGGGCTATTATTAAAAACCCGATAATGTTGGAAGACGCTCATGTACAGAAGAAAATATATCGCAATATTGCTGAGACGATAAACAAGGCGAAGATTGGTAAGATATGGGTGAGAGGAAATTATAGTTTTATGATTTCTGATCCCGTGGCACAGTGTCAATCGGCGCTTGGGTTGGAACCGGTGGGGTTAATTGGGCCTGACCAAGTGTATTCAAATTTCTGGAGGCAGCGAAGTGTGGGTTGTGTTGACCTGTGCCGAAGCCCGATGATTGATTCGCACGAACACAACCCTTGTAAAGTAGTATCGTCCGAAGATATGGACTATTGGTATCAATATATTAAGAGTGGAATCATTTACAGTATATATGATACTTCAACATTACGACACTCCGATAGTGACTTAACGTATACAGGGTCCGTCGGTTGGTGACAATCGAATGATAACTCAGTGAACTTGGAAATCCAAGGTGTGGGATGAAATCCTGCTAACGGTGAACCTGCGTAGGGAACACCGTGCTAAGCCTTTAATAAGGAAAGTGTAACGATTATCGAACGCGTATCAAACAAGAAATATGTTTGAAAGTAAGCAAGTAGAGTAGGGTGTTGGTGAAACTCCAACATTCAAAGCGCTGAGCAGCTCACTACGGTAACAGGAAATGAGTTGATGAGATAATCTACTCCCCTAAGAAATATCGGGAAACCGAGGGTGTAAAGGTTGACGGAGATGTAGTAATGTCCACGGATAATAAAATCTTTATCAAGGGTGCGCAAAAATGGCACAATGTCATCACATATGAGAAAGGTGCGGTGCCGGTTCAAAAGATTTGTTTAAAGAATTCAATCGCGACTGATATTCGCGGATTGGGAACTGGGGTTGGAGGTTTTTCTAACTGCGCAACAATAATGCACGCGATGAAGGGAATTTTCCAAAAAGACACCCAAAAAGAGCAAAGAGACGAACTTACATTGCGTATTAAATTACTTCGAGAAATTGTTGGTCAAGAAATTGATCGAATTAAAGGAACAGCCGCGCCGGAGTTGCCGAAAGAGTGGAAGAAATTCATCCGAATTAATGATGATGACACTGATGCGGTTAAGGCTGATAAATATAAAAGAAACTCGATGGTTATTTCTAAAAAACCATATTTCTTTAGATATTTATATCCCGAACTAAATCAACAATTTAAACAATACGAAAACAGTTATAATATGGCGTCCAAAAATATGTTTGGTGTTAAATTTAAAAAACTTTTAACCAAACCTAATAAATCAGAAGACGAGATGAATTTGGTACGCCGTTATCAAAAGTATTCGCCACTAATCACCGCACCGTGCATAATGAATGTGTTGTGTAAGGAATTTGAAAATGTCGATTTTGATATTAATTTCAATAAAAACGCGGTAAGTATGTTGCCCACCTTTGAGGATTGTTTTGAATTTGATCAAGAACGGTTTGCTATTGTTAAAGATTTGTATCGCAAATATACAGCGCGTAAACAAGTAAAAACCTTGGAGAGTATTGTTGATAATATTGATTTACCGAATCGTGACGAATATGATGAAATCAGATTCGGGGCAATGACATTTATCAGAACGGAAATTCAAGAGGCGATTGAGTCTTCGTCGTTCAGTGGCAAAGAATTGCTTTATTACTGCCATTGTTTATCAAAAGAATACAAACAGTTTAATTGGGATTTTGCTTGGGACATTTTAGACGAAAGCGTGTTAGATTTAATCCCTCGTGGAATTGTTCAAATTCCCGTGAAAAACGAAGTTGGATTTGAATACCTTGGTAATCGATACACTTTACAAGTGATTCACGAAGATCGCGTCAGCGAGTTGTGTGATGATGACGATTGGAATCAAGCGGCGTGGGAAGAAATTTTGGGGCAAGATTTAGATTTTGACTTCGATGCTGATAACTTATTTGGAGGAGATTGTGACTATGACAGTTGAAGAACAAATTTGTAACAAATTGATCGAGAAAGGCAGCAGCGTTGTAAAAATTATTAGTTCGTTAAGAGCCGAAGGTATGACCGACGGCTCTATACGAGAATTTCTCCTTGAGTGTGAACGCGGGTTTGAATTAAATAACCAATGTTTTGAACAAATTGTGGACTGTTTATTAAAGGCCCCTCTTGATACCAAAAATACATTCACAACTTTCGTGGTTTATGAGGACGAATGGAACTTTTTATTAAATATTAGCAATGAGGAAGTTCGAGCCTTGTTTGGGGTGTTAATATATGTGGCTAAAACAACTTGGCACGACTCAGGGTGGATCAAATACGACGAGCCACAAATTATGCAATTGTTGGGGATGAAGGATCATAAGAAGTTTTTAGAATTGGTGCATCAGGCCGTGAAGCTTAAATTAGAATTTAGAGTGGTTGGTAGTAAAAATCCGATCTTATGTTTTAAACTTCCGGTGTTCGTGCGAGAAAATGAAGATGAGCTGTTCGCCCTTGATTATTCCTTACAAGAATTCTTAGCTGTACTGCGTACACCGGTGGCGAAAAGGAGTTAACCTATGTTAATTTTGGACTGGAATAAAAATTCAGAAGCAGTGTTAAAACAAGGATATTATAACACACGACGTAGTATTAACACCGAACAAACACACCTTTGTCAATATTGGCAAGAGCAAGGGGTGACTAAAGAGACCGCCTATAAGATTTGGGTGGAACTAGAGTCGCCACAAGTTGTAGGGTGTTTTAGTGAAGAAGAAACTCGTGAGTATTTTGATAAATTTTGGGAGAAGGCGTTACATTATGGCTTTAATAGAAAATATATTTATGGGCTAACAGCAAAAGAATATAATTTTATTGAAGGTTTAGATGTAGACAAAGAATACAAAGAGTTTTTGCGAATTTTAGTTGAGTGCCAACGCTCTTTTGGACGAGCAGATGGATTTTTTTGTAGCCAAGAAGTTTGGGAAGGGTTAATTAAAGGTACCCGCCGCCAACGTCGCCCATATAGAGTTTTACAAATGGACAAGTGGAATGCCCAATACAACTTATATACTATGCACCAGAAAGCTTATTTCAGAGACGGGAAACCTGTTTACGGGAACGTAATCGAATTAAATTTTTTTGATAATAAAGGAACGGTTAAGACAGATTTCCAATTTAGCGAATATAGTGGCACTTGTAGGTCGTGTGGTAAGAGGTTTATCGTGGGGAAAAAGAAATATAAGGATTTATGCCCCGATTGTTACAAAACCGAATTAACACAGCGTAAAAACGAGTTAAAACGGCGTTCTCGACAGGCCAAAAAAATCTGATTTGTGGTAGATGTCGAAAGGTACGGTGTTCTAATATTCTATGGAAAGAGTAAAATAATAGTTTTATTAAATCAGAAAAGGAGGTAAAGAGTGTGGAAAAATCTTATAAATATCGTATATATCCAAACGAAAAGCAGAAAGAAATAATTGCAAAAACATTTGGTTGTTGCCGATTTGTATATAACAAGTATCTTGCTGAAAAGATTGAATTATATAAAACCGAAAAGAAAAATATAACTTACGTTCAATGTTCGAAAGCGATGACTAAACTAAAAGCTGAACTTGAATGGCTTACAGAAGTTGATTCCACTGCTCTTCAATCTTCTCTCAAAGATTTAGACAATGCTTATAAAAAGTTCTTTAAAGAACACGCTGGGTTTCCAAATTTCAAAAGTAAGAAAACTCATAAATATTCTTACAACTCTAAATATAGGAATGGCACCATAAAATATCTTGGCGGTTACATTCAACTTCCAAAACTTGGATTGGTAAAAACGAAAAACAAGTTGGTACCACAAGGTAGAATAGTAAACGCGACGGTTTCACAAGAGCCCAGCGGAAAATACTACGTTTCGTTGTGCTGTGTGGATGTGGATATACAACCATTGCCGATTACAAACAATGTGGTCGGCATAGACCTGGGTCTTAAAGAGTTTTGTATCACGAGCGATGGTGAGGTTGTCAATAATCCGAAATATCTCAAAAACTCGTTAAATAAACTTGCAAAGTTACAAAAAGAATTATCTCGAAAATCAAAAGATGGTTCTAACCGTAACAAAGCAAGAATAAAAGTCGCGAGATTGCATGAGAAAATTTCAAATCAACGTAAAGATTTTCTACAAAAACTCTCAACAGTTATCATTCGAGAAAATGATGTGATTTGTCTTGAAGATTTGCAAATAAAAAATATGGTTAAAAATCACAAACTCGCGCAAGCAATCAATGATGTTTCTTGGTCAGAATTTGTAAGAGAGTTGGAGTATAAAGCACGTTGGTATGGAAGAATGGTTATTAAAGTTGACAAATTCTTCCCGAGTTCGCAGACTTGTAGCGTTTGTGGATATAAGAACACTGAGACAAAAGACCTAAAAGTCAGAGAATGGGATTGCCCCGTTTGTCACACTCATCATGATAGAGATGTTAATGCGGCGATAAATATTCTTAATGAAGGGCTTAAACAATTAGCCTAAATATAAACAACCGTTGGGACGACGGGGTTAGCTTGGTAAATATTCCGGCAGTGGTCGGAAGTTCCCAAGAATCTCACGACTTTAGTCGTGAGAAGTTCAATGAACTATCTAGAAGCAAAAGGAGAAATACATGACTCAAACCGACTTTTTAGAGTTCCTCAAAAAGTTTAATGAAGAAAACTTAACTGAGGACGATTTGTTTGAAATAGGGGTAACCCATAAAGAGTTACCATTGGGAGTAAAAAACTGGAGTGCCCTGAACGAGATGTTAGGAATGCCTTTTACAACGGGTGAAAACTATCGTTGTTGGGTAAAGCAAAAACTTGCACGCACCGGCGAATTACCTCGAAATTCAAAATTATTATCTAATAAAACAGTTGAAGATTTGTCTACCCAAGAAATGGAAGACGAAATCCAAGGACAAATTCAAGATTTGTATAAACAACAAGTAAAAACACGCGATTCTTTAAATGCTTATCGAAGAATGATGAGAGAAGAAGCGCGTTTGGATGATTTTAAAGCTTTGATGAAAGAGTTGGTTGTGGATATTACCAAACTTCCCAAAGTTGTGTATCATCCGGTTGGAAATACTTACACAGAAGCGGTTTTAATGTTGTCGGACTTACATATTGGGGTAGAGATTGATAATTATTATAATAAATATAATATTACTATTGCTCGCAAAAGAGTAAATAAACTAATCCAAGATGTAATTAGATATTGTGTAAACAACAATGTTCAAAGATTAAATATTTTAGGACTTGGTGATTATTGCCAAGGGCATATTCACACAAGTGCAAGATTGGAGCAACAAATCGATGTTGTTGAACAAATCATGGTTGCATCTGAGCTTATTGCAGACACGCTCAATCAACTGCAGGCTGCTGCACCAGATGTGAGATATTATTCTGTTACCGATAATCATTCACGAATGACGCCTTCTCTTAAAGAAAGTATTGAGGCTGAAAATTATGGTAAGCTTATTACTTTCTATTTAAAAGAAAGGTTGAGAGACACGAACATTACTTTTGAGGAAAATGTTCTCGATCAGGAAATTGGTATGATTAATTTCCAAAACGGGAAGACCGGCGTGTTTGTTCATGGGCACCATGATAATATTACAACGCTTTTCCAAAATATGACTGCTTACACTGGGATAGTGGTAGATTATGCTTTTGTCGGCCATTATCATTGTGAAAAACTTAAAACGTTCAACAATTTCAAAGTTTATGTAAATGGCAGTATTGTTGGCGTAGATCAATATGCGTTTAGCAAACGCCTGTTTGGCAAACCAGGCCAAACCCTGTTAATCTTTGATGGTGACAACGTGTTGCATCATAGTATTAACTTAGACATTCAGGAATAATTCAAGGATATATTGTTCAAAGAGCCTCCGCTGTTGTGGGGGCTTTTTTGAGTGGTTGTGTGTAGATCACAAGGAGGGCTTATGGCCACTGAAAGGAAGATTTTATCAGCTTTTGGCACAATAGCCCAAAAGTTATATTGTGTCGGATGTAAGACTAGTCTGGACCCCGAAGAATTTTGGGGTAGCAATGGGACAATATCCGCACTTCGAACCGTGAAAGATAAAGAGCACAAATCTTTATTATGTAAAGAATGTACGCGTGCATTATATAATAAAATATTAGCAGAATGTGAAAACGACCATCTTGAGGCACTTTTCCAGCTCTGCGCAATCAATGACTGGTATTATGATGATTTACTTGCGTCAAGTGTGGCAACATCATTGGATGCGACTGAAATAATGCCAGATAAATATCTAGAGATTCTGTTTACAAACGAAGAATATTGTAATAAATCTTTTTGCAAACAGTTAAGCCGGTCAGTATTTATAAAGATGGCTAGTTTCAAAGAGGGTGAAGACGAGCTTACGGAAGATGATAAACAAAATCGTAATGATATTAAAAAAAGTTTTGGTTACGACCCGTTTGAATCTAAACCTATATCACAACGTTCAATGTTGTATCGTTCACTCAGCCAAATGATTGATCCGACTTTAAATAATGACTTGGTGCGTCAAAGAGCGGCAATTGAAATAGTTACTAACTATGAGGAAATTGACCGATTGGATTTGGCGATTGCAAAATTATCTATAACACCTGACGACATCGTAAAAAACGCCAAAGACTTGGAAGTTTTGCGAAAAATGAAATCAGATGTTAATAAAAATATTTCAATGTTATGTAAAGACCACGGATTGTCGGCAAAATATGCTAACTCCAAGAGTCGAGGTGCTGGTACGCTGTCAGGTATTATGCGTGACATGGAAGAGACCAACTATGACGATGGCAAAACCAATCTTTACGATATTGAGACAAGTTCAAGCATCCAACAGTGTTCTGATATTAGTGCAAAATCAATTATGGCACAGTTGAGATTGTCAGATTCTGACTACGCTCAAATGGTTGAGGAACAAGCAATGGTTGTACGCAGAGAGATTGCGGCGCGTAAGCAGGCGGAAGAGGCTTTGCGAATGTGTAAAGAATATTTGCGTAAACAAGAGTTGATTGCTGAACTTATTAAAGAATATAAACGCAAAGGAATTCCTTCAGAAGAAATAGAGGAACTGCTTGCTCCTGAGCTTCAGGAGAGTAGCACTTGATTTCAGTCTATGGGAATCTCACAGATAACGAAGTAAATATTCGCAAACAAGAAAGTTTTGAAAGATATAATCGGTTAATTCAATGGGGCCGCAAGCATCCCACTCGATTTATTGAAAAAATTTTTGGAATACAATTGTTGGATTATCAGCGGTGGATTATTATGGGCACCTGGACGGCAGAAAAAGCCGCTTGGGTATGTTCACGAAACGCGGGTAAAACATTTTTGGGAGCGGTGTATTTAATGGCGAAGGCTGTTTTGTTCCCACAATTTAAAATAAATATCATGAACGTTTCGGGGCGTCAGTCTTTTGACACCTTTATGAAAATCGAAGATATTGCAAAAAAGAATATTGCTTCATTGTTGAACACGACAGATGTGTTTTTTGATGAACTCATCAAGAGCAATGCTAATACCGACGGGTTTACCCATAGCCAAAAGGGTTATGAGTGTAATCTCTATAACGGTTCGCGTATTAGGGCGCTTGTAGGTAAACCAGAGACTGTTGTCGGTGTTCGTTCTAATATTAACTTCTACGACGAGGCCGGCAAGATTCCACAAGCCTTTTTCGATTTAACAGAACCTTTTACAGCGCAAAACCGTGATTTTAAAACAGGCTCTGGTTTTGATGCGTCGGTTTATCCAAAGGATATACCAACACAGTGTATTTACTCGTCGTCAGCTGAAGACATCAATACCCATTTGTGGTCCATGTATAAACTTTGTGCCACCAATATGATGATGGGTATACCTGGATATTTTTGTGCAGATATTAATTGTGATATTCCGCTTGCACCGAAACTCAACGGAAAATTAATGTCACCATTGCTTAAACAAAGTGAGATCGATGACGCATTAAAAAGCAACGAGTCTCGAGCAATGCGCGAGTATTATAACATATTCGATAACACGGGTGGTATTGACGCGTTAGTAAAACGACAAGATATTTTACGAAACGAACAAGACTATTTACCAATCTTTAAATCAGAAGGTCCAGAACACCATTATGGTTTATTTTTTGACCCCGCATTGCAACAAGACAACAGTTTTGTGCTTATTGTTGAATATTGGAAAGACAAAAAACGCGGATGGATGGGTAAAATTGTTAATGGTATTAACCTTATCGAAAAATTACCAAACGGCGATAAGAAGCCTTTACGTTCTCCCGAACAATTAGAGTGGATTCGCAAACTCATTGTAGCATATAACGGGAAATCACCCGAGTACGAAAACGTTATGTTTTATGTTGACGCTGGTTCTGGGGGTGGTGGTCGTAGTTATGCAGACAATCTAATGCTTCCTTGGACAGATCGTGATGGGGTCGAGCACGCGGGTATTATCGATTTAACTGATGATACAGCTAAAGAACAGGCAGAAAAATTCAGACAAGCTAAGGATGTTTGTCGAATCATTGAGCCGCGCAAGTGGCGCACAACAATGTTTAGTGAATGTGCAGAAATGATCATAAACGATTATTTAATTTTCCCAATGCCGGTACCCAAACGCGGAGTTTGGGAAAAAGATGGGGAAAAATACGAACTTTCAAAAGAAGAATTGCGAGCACTACTTGAAATTGATCTTATGAAAGAAGAACTTGTAGCAATTGTAAAAACAAAAACACCTAGCGGCGATGTGAAATACGGTTTGCCGCCAGAAAAATCCAGGAAGCTACACGACGATAGATGTTACACCTGTGTGTTGGCGGCGCATCACTTGGCACAATTGCGAAGAGAAGAAATTTTAGGTTCAGCCGAACCAACTACAAATATGGATGTTTTGTTTAGTAATCGAATTGCTCAAGGATTCAAGCAAAGACAAAGCGCCAATCCGTTTAATGGATTCACTAATCCATTTGGGCGGCGAAGATAGAAGCAAAAGGAGGCAGAAGGATGATCTGTAAAATAATTTTCGATCATACTGGGATTGATATAGAAAATCTCTTAGATAAAATTGGGAAAATGGGCTCTTTTATGCTAATAAAAGGAGTAATTTATTTCCAAACACTGGGAGAGTGTTCTAAACAAAAATTAAAATCTGCTATCAAACGCAGTGGCGTGTCGGATTGTGTAATTTTGGAGATTACAGAAGACGGTCTTTGTAATGAGGGCGGATACGTTGCTGATTGGGCGCGTGAGTATTTTACTAATCTTGCGACCAAACGGGCGATAGACGAATTAAATAGCGAGAAATATCGGAAGAAAATGGAAATCGAGGCACTTAAACTTGAGTTAGCCCAAGCCTTGGCTTCCGGCCAATTAATCGCAGTACCGAAACATCAAAAGGAGGATTGCACCAATGGGTGAAGCCAATAAGACCACAAACAAAGGTGGCCGTCCAAAGAAACAAATTCCCATTACAGAACAAGAACAACCGCAAGACTCCAAGTTGTTGATGACGACAGGAGACGCTGGGGCCGAAGTTAAAGATGTGTTGCAAGGATGCACGGATTTCTTTAATCGGTTTTTAGGAGATGTTGATTCCAACAGTGTTCTTGGTCAAGGTATTTATAATTTAAATCAATATAATCCATTTTTACAAAATACACGATTGAAGACGTTGGCAGGTCTGCCAATTGAGATGAGCAAAGATAGTATTATCAATGCGTTAAAAAATCCTCAATTCCACGAGGAAGATATTCGTGGGGCAGCGGCTTCATTGTCGTCAAGCCAGTATTTGTATTATAAAATACTTCGTCAAGCGGGCGATATCCCTCTAATGAAGTATGTTAAATATCCGCCTTTTTTAGAAGCATCTGAATATAAAACGGAAAAATTCAAAAAAGATGACGACTTTGTGGACGAGTGGCTCGAAAAATTCGATATAGTGAACACTTTTAAACGCATTGCGATTGAAGTGAAACGCGAAGGTAAGCCGAGTTATTTGTTGCGTAGTCATGTGACAAAAAAAGGTGGTAAAAAGATTGTAGATTATGCGGCGTTGCAAAAACTTCCGCCACAATTTGTCAAACTTACGGCAATTGGGGAACATGGTTTTGTAGCAAGTTTTAATTTAATGGTCTTTATGAATCCAGCATTTGTTCCTGATCAATACCCTGCTTTTATTCAAAGAGTGTGGAGTGATATGATCAACAATAAAATTGCAGTCTTCGATCCTAAGAAAAAGTCATACAAATTGGACATTGCGAAAGCGGCCAATTATGCGTTCGTAGATGATGATGGTAATTCTTATGACACATTGCTAGAGAGGACCGAAAAAAGGACATATATGTTCTGGGTCCAATTACCTCAAGATTTGTGTTATACTTTCTGTAGCGACACCTCTACAGCTACCGCAGCGCCTGATACAGCAGGTCTCTTTATGGATTTGCAAGAATTGACGGATTACTCGGTACTGGCAGGGCTTATTGCTAGTACGCCCTTGACGTCGCTACTGACGGGCGAAATTGAGCTGATTCCTAACCCTTCAACTGGTCGTGATCAGACGGCAATGAACCCTGAAACGGTTTTAAAATTCCAAAACTTGTTTAACAGTATGACGAGCACCAATACGGAAGCGTTCTTTGCGCCGTTGAAGAATTTAAAATTACAAAGCCTTAACAACGTTCCTAATAGTAGTGACATTAAGACTAAAGCGGTTTCAAACTTTATTAGTGTCGCGGGCGAAGGTGGCAATATTATCGCTACCGAAAAACCGAGCATTGCGCAGGTAAAAACTGCTAATATGCTTTCGGCGGCTCAATATGATTTTGTGGTGAAACAGTTTAAATCAGCACTTAACAATATTGTCCAAGAATGTATAGGTGCCGATTATAAATGGAAAGTGGACATCTTTGGGGATATTTTCTCTGAACAAAATCAGAAGAAATATCTTAAAGAGCTTGTCACCGCAGGTATGAAGGGACTTGTGCCTAAATTGCTTGCTTATGAGGACATTACGGTTAAAGATTCTAAGGCTGCCGAGTTGTATTTAGATGCAATCGGGTTTTATAATAACTTGACTACGCTTACTCAAGTTGCGGCTTCAAAGTTAAGCGCACAACAAACGAAGTCAGCCGATTCAAACACTAACGAAGACGGTTCAATTAAGAAAGTTGGTCGTCCTGCATTAGAAGACGAAGATATAGAGTCTGATGAAACTGCTGCGTCACGCGAGAAAGGTGAAAATACAAGTGAAAACAAAGATGTATATGCCGCAAAACGGTGTGCAATTTGCGGGGCAGAACTAGATGACGACGACGATGTTCTATGTGACGAGTGTCGAGAGACGTATCTTGAAGAGCACAGTGAAACTTAAGGAGGATCACGCATGAAAATTCATGAAGAAACTTACAATGCGTTAAATGAGCTGGTTAAGATGTGTTTTGAGATGAATGCTGTTGCTGATAACATATATTATAATATGGCAAATCTGTATTATAATCATTCAGCAGAGTTATTCCATCACAGTTATGCGCACGCTTGGGGTCAAGTGGCAGATATGATTAGCGACGAAATGCTCAAATTAAACGCGAGACCAATTAGGCTACCTGTAGAGGGAGCAAATGAAGAGTATGATAATCTGGAACTAATGATGGTTGTCAATTCGGCTGCCGTTAATAAGGTTTTTGAGAAGTGCAAGGAAATCGTAGATTTGGCGGATATGTCGGATGACGTGGACATCAGAATTTTTGGAGAAAATTTGCTTAACGGTGTATTGTTGAATTATGTAAAACAATCAGACGAGTGGCTTCAGGTTGTCAAAACCGTGCCGGCGTACCATTTTGATATTCACTTTAGCGATTATACGCACTTCATTCCCATCGTCGAATGAGGTGAATTATGGGTCCTGGAGAAATTGTAAAATTAATTATTGAATATGGTATTTATCCTGTTCTTATGGGAATTCTTTTATGGCTGCTTTTAGCTATGCAAAAACGTCAAAATCGTGCTGCAGAAGAACAGGAGAAACGCCTAACAGATCTTATCGATTCGAGCATTAAACTCGCCATACACGATTCTAAAAAACATAGCCCAACAGAAGAGGCCGACAATCGTAAGGTTACGACCTACATTAAATCTCAATTAAATGCAATCGTTCGGGATAATGGCGCAAATCGTGCCTTTTGTGTAGCATATCATAATGGCGGCACATATCTAAACGCGCGTAATTTTTCCAAATGTAGTATTGTGGCAGAGGCTGTTGATAATCAAACAAGGCCGTTTCTGATGGATTATCAAAATGTCCAGCGGGCTTTGTTTATTGAGTTAGATAATGAGCTAGCCACAAAAGGCGAATGTTATATTGATAATATTGAGTCGATAAAAGATAGAAACCCTGGTAGTTATCAATTTTTAAAGTGCTGGGGTAGCGATGCTATTTATTTCAAAGCTTTAGTGGACAACGTTTCCGATGTTGTGTTAGGGTTCATTGCGGCTGAATTTAACGCGAAAACGCCTGAGGATAAAGAAGCTCTAAAATTATGCTTGAGTAAAAAAGCGCAACGCATTTCTGGAGCCCTTCAATTTTCTCATGTTGAACAAGAAATAGAGTAAGGGGGATTGAATTATATGAATCCAATGGTGTTTAGCCTTGAGGCCGATAGAATCAAGTTAAAGAAAATACTTGGTAGTAATTTCTTACAACTTGAGATGAAGGCTATTTCAGAAGGCGAAAATCGTAATCACAGTAGCTTCTCTTTAGAAGCAATGCAGGGTGCTCTTCCCAGTTTTAGAAATAAACCAATTTTGGGATATTTTAATACAAAAGAGCAAGATTTTGAATCTCACAACGGTACTTGGAAAAGAGATTCCGAGACCGACACACCTTATTGGGACACAACTATGCCCAATGGTGAGAGAATATTAGGATTGATCAGAGAGTCTGATTCTGTCTCTATAGAGCCCGATAATAAGGGGAAAAATTGGATTGTGCTTACATGCGCTCTGTGGGTACAATACGCTTTGCCTCAAATTAAACGGCTGCTTAAAGATAAGAAAAAGAAAGTTTCTGTTGAGATCGATATAAAGGACTATGAGGATAGGGATGGTATCAGATATATCAACCAGTTTGAACTTCTGGGCATCACTATATTAGGTTCGAAAAACGGGAAACCAGTTACGGAAGGTATCGAGGGTGCATCGGCGTCAGTCTTGGATATCATCGATAATGAGGTTTTCAACAGACAGAAGACGGCATTGTGTTTTGCTTACAAAGAATTGGATGGCGACGCAGTGGATGTCGAAAAATCTAATAAGGAGGATAGCGAGCAGTTGGACAATGAATTGACTTTACAGGAAGAAGCCCAAGTTGTCAACTTTGGTGAAGGTGAAGTGGCGCAAGAAGATTGCCCAGTCGCACCGGCACAAGAAGACGCTCAGTGTCAAGATTGCCATATGGACGACGATAACGACGACGATCAAGATGACAATCAAGATGATGACGATTCGGATGACGACAAAGGTTCCGATAATCCTGAACCTGCATATTCGGAATGTCCCTCTGGTGAAGAAGGTGCAGAACCTGCTTATTCGGGAGAACCCGAAGGCGAAGGCGAACCTGCCCCCAATCCAGAAGAAGAGCTTTTGATGAAATGTGGCGAACTCGAAGCAAAAAATTGCGAACTTATGAAACGCATTGAAGAGCTTGAGTGTAAGATGGCCGAAAAAGAAGAAGCTTATTCTAAATATTTCGATTATGACGAGATCAAAGAACAACTCGCTAAAGCCAACCAAGCGCTATTTGCTATTGAGTGCGAGAAGCGTGTGGCAGAAGCGCACGAGCTTTTGGACGACGAAAACGTCAATAAAGAGCAATGTGATGCGATTTTCGATAAGTGCGCACGTGGCGAGTATGCTTCGTCTGACGCATTGCGTGCAGAAGTAGCATTGGCAGTCTTTAACGCGAACAAGGGCAGTAAAACTCACAAAAAAGAGACGTTTACCACACCTATCGCAAAACCCGTAGAAATCAAATCTGAGAAGAATATGAGTGCTATGGACAAACTAAAACTGTATGTTGGAAGAGAATAGTCAGCATACGAAAAATAATACATTTTATTTAATTATATAAAGGAGAAAACTTATTATGGCAAAAGTGTTTAGAGCGGCTGAAATGATGTCGGAAGACGTTCAGTCCTATGTAATTTCCTGCCAATACCAAGCTGACGGCGTCGACGCTCCTATCGAAGACGGCGCGTTTGTTAAACTTGGCGAACTCAAAGACGATAAAACTTATGTTGCAGCTGGCGATAAAGATTACAACGTTTATCTCGCTGCTGCGCCGGCCGCTGTGACCGACGAAGTTGTCGTTATCGATTATCCTGGCGTTTCTGAAGGAGCTATCTCTGGTAACTCTTACAGAATTGGCGTCAAACTTTTTGACCTTGTAGCACCTGCTGGCCGTCCTGTTCGCGCTCGCAGACTTGCTCTCCATGACAGATTCTGGCTTGGCGAAGGCAACTTTGATGGTGCTGTTGTCGTTGGCAACATCGCAGGTCTCGAAGCAAACAAAACGACCCTTAAAGACAGTGGTGCAAAAACTATTACTGCGGGTCAACTCAATGTCAAAATTCACCTCGGCAAAGATTTCAACTATGGTCAGTCGGCCAATGGCAAACTCTATCTTTGCGAAGTCGTTGGACTTTAATTAAGGGAGGACTACAGCAATGATGGAACATTTCAATTTTAATAGTCAAGACGACAATTTCAACGCAATTATCAGCTCGATCGTTGAAAGTGCTCAAGCTCATTATGAAGCAAAATCTGAGCCCTCGAAAGATGACCTCAGACTCCAAAACGAAGCAATCGTTAAATACGCGCTTGAAGGTACCCGTTTCGAAGCTAAATTCGAACAGGAAGGCCTTGCTTGCATGAAAAACCCTCAAATTACGAAAAACGAAACCGTTCGTAGCAATTTCGAAGCTGTTATCGCTGAAGTGGTCAACGCGATCGCTCCGTCGGTTACCAGTGCGGATTATTCGAGATTCCTTGCTGAAGTTCGTCAAATCGGTTGGGGCGACACTGGTCGTTTCATTATCCGTTCTAACGAACTCTTTAAAGTCAACGAAATCGCAGAAGGTGTAAACCGTGGTGTATTGCAACCCATCTTCGATAACGAAGTTACGGTTAACCCCTCGCCGATCGAAATCGCAACGGCTATTGACTGGTATGCAGTCGCAGCTGGTGTGTTCGATTGGGGTGACTTCGGTCTCCGCGCTGGCCGTTCGTTCGAAGCATATATCTTCCTGAAAGTTATTGCTGCTATGACTTCGGTCACGGGCGATATGATGGGCGCTGGTTATATTGCTAACGGCTACACTCCCGCTAACTGGACCGGCCTTGTTCAGAAAGTTTCGGCGGCAAACGGTGGCGCTCCCGTTTATGCAATTGGTTCGCTTGGTGCGTTGATGAAAGTCAACACCACGGGTGCTAACGGCCTTGGCCTTCAATATTTTGTTGGCGAAGATTATCTCTCCAAGGGCTATCTTGATAAATTCCTTGGCGCGAGAATGATTCCCGTTGATCCCGCTCTCGTTCCGACAACCATCAATACGACGGCTGACCTCGCGGTTCCCGATAACAAGATTTATCTGGTTGCGGCAGATGCGTACAAACCTGTTAAGATCGTTTTCGAAGGCACTTCGATGACGGTTGAAAGAATCCCCGAAGAAACCACTGACAAGAGATACGGTATCCGTATTCAAATGAGGGTTGGTGTTTCGGCGATCGTTGGTTCGAAATTTGGTCGTATCGATCTTCAATAATTAATTTAAAGTCTAATTGGGGCCTCCTTTTGGAGGCCCTTGTTGAGACTTATTATCTTAGATTTTTAGTTCACAAGGAGACTTATTATGGCAAATAACAAGGAAGCTACCCAGACGGTAGAAAAGGCAATAAACGAAGAAAAGGTTGTAAAAACTGAAATTAAACCTGATAACAAACAGGAAGAAATAGATTTTTTGCGCAATCAAAATGCAGAACTTCAAGATGCAATGAAGTCTTTGATGGCTCAGTTTGCAGAATTGAAGAATAATATGGCGACGCCTGTTGCTCAATCGACGAGTTATAATCGTAATGATGAAGTGACGATTGTCCATCTGTTTGATAATGCGCCTGGTATTACCACACACATCGATCTATCAAATTATTCTATTGATATGGCAGCATTCGGTGAAGTAAGAACTCTTACGGTTCAACAATTTGAAGAGTTGGTCGGCAGATATCGCTCTTGGTTTGACCGTGGTATTATTGCTGTCGGTGCTGGTTCGGAATACTATGCACGTCGTAACAATCTTAAAATGGCGTCTGAGTCGTTGATAAGCTCTGAGTTTATTCGCAAACTTGGCACACTTCCCATGAATGAAGTGCAGGATATTTACGAAAAAGTTTGCGATGGTCAAAAAGATTTCATTGTAAGTTACTGGAAACGTAAATTCATTGAAAAAGCACCCGAATTCAGAGATTTGAAAAAGTTGCAGATTCTTAATGGTTTTACCAACAACGCGTTCGAGTACGAAATCCTCGAGCTAACTACTAACAAATAATTTTTAATAGGGGGTCGTTATGATTCTATTTGAAGATATTTTTAATCGCGCGGTGAATTTATTCGATGACCCCGATATTTTACGTGCTTATGAACTCAACCCTGTTGAATTTTCAAAAACAATGAGACCATACTTGATTAACGGTTTAGGGATGTTTGCAAATCCCACAACGGTTTCCTCCAGGTTTTCTAATTATACAGATGCCCAAGGCAAGTTAGAGGTTTTTGACGGCAACGGTGGTGCTAGTTATACTTTGTCTACGACTCCGCTGGATAATGCAGTAATGAGTTTTTTCATTGGAAAAACAGCCGATCCACTGGCGGAATACAATCCCGAAACCAATACCGTGACATTCTCGCGTGATGTTCCAAACGAAACACCATGTTCGGTTGAATGGTATTATGCCGGCGAGTTCGCTGCAGATTTTACAGGATTTTCGTCAAATATTTCGTCTGCGTTTATAGAATCGCGTACGAAAGATATTTTAGCACACTGTTTGCTTTTAGGGTGGGCTGAGAATGAAAAGAATTTCATGTTAGATATTCGCAATATTTTAACTGATACAGATTTCAAATTGCATTCTCCGGCCAACTCTGTAAGAGCCAAAACCGAGTGGTACCAAAATATTCGTGAAGGGTTAAATGATTTGACACAGAAGCTGTCATGGGATTTGTGGTCAGGAGCAATTGGAGGTAGACAAATTGGCAAATAAGTTAATACTGCCCTTAGAGGCAAAAAAAGATTACCTTCATAAACTGAGTAAGCGATGTATAAAAATTCTGTATCTTATTGAAGATGAAACTAACAACACTGTCCAAGATGAACATAGAATCACTGCGGATGATTATATTGTAAGTCAGTTGTTTGAGGTGAATTCGGCCAATATTTTATTTGATGGTGCTTTGGTTGATGTAATTGTAAAACTAAACGGTATTCGAGATTATAAAAATCTCCCTTATTCGTTGGTGCGAAAACAGATTTTTGAAACCAAGGGCATTATCGATCATTTGCTAAAGAGCTTGTGATAACGAGGAGGTGGTGCGAATGGGTAAAGTTTATGATACTACAAACAGACCAAATCCTTATCATTTAATTTCACAAACTCCACGCAATTACGTACCTCAAAATTATTGGCTAAAAGAAATTCAAGATAAGGTAGATGCCGACTGGGATTATCGTCCCAATCGCGCATTGATTGAACAAGAGACGGCAATTGGAACAAACAAGTTCGTCCCCTTGGAGGTCGTTTTACAAACAGTTAAAACCGATAAAGGCGTTCCGATTTCTGACGACTGGCGTCGTGTGGTATTTCGCGATGTTCACTATCACTGTCCTTTGGGATTAAAATTTAAATTTTCATTCCAATATGATATCGATGAACCAGAGGAAAACAAAAGTGTTTGGTTAACGACTAACCGTAATACTAGTGATGCAACCGCAAGTGCTATTATTGCGCGATGCAACGGCACTTTAGGTAGTGAATACTTAGACGCTCAAGGTATAACACGTTATCATTATGAGCCCGCAGTTCAAACAAAAGAGCTTGCTGGCGTTAACATCGTGTATAATCAGACAGCGGTGAGTCAATCATCGGACTTAACCGTAATTGTGCAGCACAACGAGTTTACGCGTAAATATTATGTCAACCAACGATTTATTGTTGGATATGACCAGGTTTATCGTATACAAGCAATAAGCAAATTTGCTTCCAATCGTACATTTGTGGATGATGATTTAGGAACAATTATTCTTTATTTTGAAGTTGTTCAAAAATCTGAATACGATAATTTTCAAACGCGCATTGCGTATAACCAAAAAGAAAGCGTTGTTGTTGAAGAAACTGGAACAGAAACGGATTATCAAATCCGATTAGACGAACCATCTGTCATTCCCGAAACGCTTTCAAATGAGCCGTTGATATTTAAGCCTGTGGTATATGCTTCTGGTGTATCTACCGATACGAAGGTCGCAACCACATATCAGCTTATGAACGCCTCTAGTCCACCACAACCCGTTGATGATTCAGTTAGAGATAAATATGTCAAATTTGAGCAATTGGACGGTAATAGCTTTTCGTTGCAAAAATTAAAATTTTATCCGGCGGGAAATTTAGAAGTTACCTGCAAGGCAATTCTTGAAGGTGTGGACGTGACATATAAATTTAATATTTCACTAAGGGGGTTATAAGGTATTATGGCAGGATATCAAGGTAGTTATGATGAGATGAGCAACTATAATAGGTTCACCAATCTTGACAGCATCGAGTGGAAAATTATATCCCATTTGTTGTATAGTCAAACGAAAAATGCTCAAAATATTTGGAAAATCTTAAAGTATCCAACAATGGATTGTTTGTTCAAAGACAATGTTTCACTCGAAGAGCGTTATGCCCTAATCGACACTGAAGATGGCCAAGAAACAAATAAAAGAGTGTTTTTATCCAGATATGTTGACGACGCGTGGACTGAACAATGTGCACATCTCCATATTTATATAGACGGCGTTTTCCCGACCAACCACGAGGTCGCTGTAGTTAATATTGCGTTAGAAACAATTTCACACAGCAAGATTATTAAAATTATGGGAGATGCCGACGCACAAGATATAAACCCCTTACTTCCCAATCCGAATCCCAACGATTCGGATAAAAAAGGAGAAGCGGTGGTTTTATATAAAAATCGCGAGAGCGTTCTATTAAAGAGCGTGATTGCAGAGTTGAATGGTTTGTATTTGGATGGAATTGGGTACTTCCAATTTAACCAAAAAACAAATTATTATAACAACTCACAACAAAATTTGTGGAATGGTCGAACCTATCTGGGCCACGTTACCAAGATGGCAATGCTGGTATCAGGATTAGCGGAAGGACCGAATCGCAATTTCTAAAGGGTTTCAATAGCTTGAAATGAGCGCAATATATTAATAGCTACTGAAATATAAGGATGAGAAGGAGGATAGAATGGACAGATATGGGTGTTTGAGCGAAAAAATAGCCAACGAAATTCAACAATATGAGGCTACGTATTTTACCTATGACGAACCCGTTCCCTTTTGTGGGTTACAAATTTATCCAATACCAATGCGGAATTACAACGATTTTATGTTGGTGAATCCGTGTTTAACATTGAATAAAAATGAAACCTTTGAAGGCCTTAAACAAACTCATCTAGATTTTTTGATCGGAAAACTTAACGATCAAGAAGAAGGACAGCTTTGGACTCTTCGCTTGAGTAAATTGTTTGAGTTGATTTTCCATTTAAAAGATGGGGTGTGGTGCCCACAATGTGGCAACACGATGACTTACGCCGAGTTTATAACTCAACACAGAGAAATTCTCACTCAAGAAAAACCAGAAGAGGAGAAGTTGGTGGCTTGCCCTAAGTGCGGTTCAACACAACTTGAGGCAATGATACGATATGCTGCAGATCCGGAAACGAAGAAGTATAAGTTAGTCGTAGCGGGACATTCAATCGACGCTGCGGCGTTTGAGCGTTTAAGGCAAATTGTAATGTATCAGAATTTACCTGATTATTATGATGACAGCAAGATTGATCCTGACTTGAAGGCTGACTACGCAGAACGTATCAGAATTAAAAGCCAAAAGAGTGGAAAAGCGACCACTGAGAAAAAGATGGTATGTGTTTCAGCTAAAACCAGCTATAAGTTGAGTGAGCTGTATGATATGCCCATCAGAAAGTTTTTGATGTTGTTAACTACGGTTGATGATGTAATTCAATATGAGGCTACTCGTGTTGGTATGATGACCGGAATGGTTTCAATGAAAGAACCGCCCGAACATTGGATATATAAAAAAGAGACAGATGTTTTGGGCGACGCTTATAGGACTCTTGATGAATTCAAGGGTGAGATGTCTCAAATCTAAAACATAATTTAATTATATAAGGAGAAACTAATATGGCAAAATATTTTTTAGGCTCCGTTGGTACGGCTGAAGCGTTTCGTTTGGTCGATGGGAAACCGACGATGGCGTTTGTTGCCAAGACGTTGACGGATTCTTCGATTTCTGTCACAATCACGAAAGACGAACTTCGTGGTGGCACGAATGCGCCTGTTGTTGCAAACTTTTTCCACGATCCTGCTGTAGCAATCACCCTTACGGATATTCTTTATAAAGAATCTTATATTGAAGCTCAGCTTGGCACTACTTTTGCGCGTGGTCTCAACGCGTATCAAGGTGAAGAGGTTGTGTGCAATGGGAACAAACTTTCCCTCAAACAAACTCCTGCTGATATTCCCATGCTGAAATGTGATAGCGGCGCTGTAACCAAAATGGTTTGGTATGCACTGGAAGGCAATGATGATTACAAGGTCAGCACGGCAATTGTTGGTAAAGACGTGACCATTGAGGATGGCGTTGAAGGTAAAACCTATTGTGTGCGCTATTATGGTTCTAGCAACGAAGCTAAAGAAGCGGTTGTGAAGAGCGATCTTATCCCTCAAGAGCTTATGTTGGTTATCACTGTGCCTATTTTCGCCGGTGACGCTTGTGCGGCCTCGAAGGGTAGCAAAGCTGGCACTCTTACGTTTGAGGTTCCGAGATTCCAACTTGATGGTGGTCAAGAATTCACCTTCAACATGAGTTCGAATGCAACTATGAACCTCAATGGTACCGCCATGGTTATGAACGAGGGTTGTGATGTTGGCAGTGGTAAACTGTTCCGTATTATTGAAGTTATTGAAGGTAGAAGTCTTACCGATGGCTTGGTTGCTATCGCGATCAATCCCGAAAGCGCCGTTGTAGGCAATAAGGTTTCGGATGTTGAAATCTATGCCTTGTATAACGATAAGAGCCTGATGTTGCTTAAACACGACATAGAGGGCCTCGAAATCAAATATGATAATACGGTGGCAGAGGAAACCACTGCTCTTGAACAAGGTAAGGTTCTTTCTGCTACATTTGGTAACAAAACGGATTCCTTCACTATTGCGTAATGGAATTTCCAAAAAGGACCTTGCATCCTTGCCAATTTGCAAGAGGGTGTGGCGCAGACACATATGTGTGTGAAAAACTCAAAGGAGAGGTTTGTCCTTTTCAGCGATTTTGTCACAATGAGAAATGCTGGGTGCCAAATGGTTGCAAAGAAAATTGCAAATATTTTCAGTTAAAAGACTGATTAAAAGGTTTTGGGGTCGTACATTTATGTATGGCCCCAATTTTCTTTTTTACAAATAGACACTTGTCTATTAAAATCGAAAATAATCCCACAGTGTGTGGGTTCAAATAAAAATATCATTTTATTTAACGAGGTGGAATCCATGAGTAATGTAGATATTGGATTAATCGTCTCACTTGTCAGTATTGTCATCGCTGCGATTACTGCTATGGTTGCAATGTTTACAAAACTGAAAAAGAAGTTTGGCGAATTAGCAAAAGATGGCAATTGGAAAAAACTGTATCCTATGATTTTACGGGCTATCGCAGATGCTGAAGCCACTGGACAATCTGGGGCAGAAAAAAAAGAAATTGTTATGGCAGCTGTGGATTCTTTTGCGAAGGAATTGGGTATTCAATATGAGGTTGATCAAATTTCCGACGCAATCGAATTCATTATTGATTTTTCAAAAAAAGTAAATAAGAAGTGAGGGGAAAATTATGGGACAAAAATATGAAGGCACACTGATTATTCAAACCAACGATAATTATAGTCCTACGGGCGAATATCGTTTGGAGTCAATACCTGATCTGGCATCCGAAGAAGACATCCTGAAAGGCAAAAAAGCTTATGGAGCACAGGGCGTGGTATTGAATGGTTCTTATGTCGCACCGGAGAAAGATCCTGAACCTGAACCTGAACCTGAACCTGCGGCGTAAACAACTATCGCAAAAGCATCCACACTATTGGTTATGGGTGATTTGGCAGGAGGAGAAAGTATGGGACAAAAATACGAGGGGACGTTAATTATCCAAACTAATGATAATTATAGTCCAACAGGAGATTATGTATTAACCCCTCTTGGCAATCAGGCAGATGCGGCCAAGGTTTTAAAGGGTTATTCAGCTTACGATTCGTATGGGAAGGTAATTAATGGTACTGGAGAACTTGGTTCGATCGAAAACCCCATTATAGCCAAAACCGAAGAAGAAATGAACAAGCTGAACGTAAGTGAGTTTTTTGGTAAATTTGTTAAGTATGTGGGACCGACCACGGAAAAATATGTTCAAAATGCTTACTATATAATTACAGAGGGTTAAAAGATGATTCAAAGAATTATGATTGCTGATTATAATCAGCTGCTTAACACTCCAATTGAGAACAAAGATCTGAGTTCTTTTTCTCCGAAGGACGCAAGCGATAATAAAATCTATCATCATCTTGGTGCCACAACGGAGAAATTAGAACACAACGGTCTATATCGTTCAGACGGTTCTAATTGGATAGCCTTGGATTCAACCGAGGAGCTACAAAAGTATCAACAAAAATTAACCGCTGGTTCTGGTATTACAATTGACGAAAACAATGTTATTTCTGCTTCGGGCGTTACCGCAGGGGCTGTTCAAGTGAGTACACGCGAACAACTACCCGCTGTGGGCGATGTTGGTGGTGTGTACTTTGTATTATCAGAACAAGCAACCTATTGCTGGGATAAGGACACAAAATCTTATAAAAGCATGGGACAAAATTACGAGCATTTCATTTTCAATGGCGGCGACGCCTTGAGTGAGTGACGAATTTATTTTCAAAAGGAGTTTTTGTCAACTACCCAGCCCATAAATAGGCGTGGGCTTCAAGCTCACTAGTTGATCAGACTCAGTGCTTCGAGCACTACGTTATCAAAGAATATATAGGCACTGTAGGATGTACTCTCCAGTCTTACGCTCTGCGGTATGTGATTAAACAGTTCTGAT
>OLHG01000038.1_pt1 | contig 96252 bp, 109 predicted proteins | sample 1605971 | NCBI WGS metagenome assembly OLHG01 (sample SAMN03283289) | human gut metagenome | biome: human-associated habitat; material: feces | host: Homo sapiens | place: Peru | collected 2012 | reverse complement strand
AACTTATTCAGGAACGGATATTATTAGGTATCCATTTAGAATAATTCATCATGAACTAGGGATTCAATGCAGATTTTACGATTTAAGAGGAAGTTTTGCTACTATTAGTTTAAGAAATGGATGTGAAATAAAAGATATTTCAGAAATATTAGGGCATAAAAGGATAGAAACAACTCAAAAATATTATATTTCAAGTACAAGCAAAGATAAGAAAGAAGTCGGAGAAATATTTGAAATGAACATTAAGTTAGAAAATAAAATGATATAATAATAAAGGAGGAAAAATTAATGGAGTTAGACTATAACGTTTTTGTCAATAAAACAAAAATAATGTTGAAAACTATAAAAGAGGAATATGAAATAATAATTCAAAATTATAGTGAAGAGAAAATTATCAAAAAATCTTATTCAATTAAATCCAGAGATTCCTTAAATAATAAAGAAAAAGAGTATGTTGATTCAATATTAGAACAATTTTTTGAACCATCGTTAAAGCAAATATCAATATTAATTGATAGTGGAATAATATCATGGGATAGTGCTATCGAACCAATAAGTTTAAATGATATAAATAAGAATATTGAGGATTTTAAACATCTTATATATGAAAGTTGGGAAAAATTATATGTATATAAACATATTAAATATGATTTGATTATTAGTTTTATAATTCAAATATATTTATTTACCGAAAAGGAAATAGCAATGTTTTTAAAACAAAAATACACAAGCGAAAATTTAAATACAATGTTTTCATGTATAAATGTGATTGAAAAAGAAGGAAAATATATAGACAAAAATATTAAAGCTAAAATAGATATGTACAGAAACATTATAAATGTTTATAAACATGGAAAAGGTAAAAGCTTTGATGAGTTAAAAGAGAAAAATTGTCATGTTTTAAATTCATATTATGACTCGAACGATTTATCATTTGTATTTAATTTAAAATTTGTTTCATTTGAAGAACTGTATAATACTCTAATTAATTTTATTAATGAGTTGTAATTAATATTTAATCTAATTATATGTTTGATGATATATCAAATTATGATATAATATCATTGTGAACGGATGTGGACAATGTCCACAAGAAGTCCACGTTAGAGAAATACTTATAGTACAGGTAATATAATAAATACAAATAATATAGATGTTACCTAGTTTGATAAACAAGGAAATACGAATAATACTATAAGTATAAATAATACTGATAATATGGGAGTTCCTACAACATGTGGAAGTGGTAAAAAATATAAGCAATGTTGTGGAAAATAACTCGCAAACCTCGATAAAATAAGGGAAAACGCGAGTTTTTCTTTTTATCAAAAAATTGCCCAAAATATGGGCTGGAGCCACTTTGAAGCCATTTTGATTTAAATATTGGACTAAACAAGTAAAATTTATTATGTTTTCATGGTATAATTATGTATGAAAGTTGGTGATTAAATTGAATTATGAAATAATTGATGTAAAACAAGAGGAAAAAGAAAAGTTATATAAATTATTACAGTATGCTTTATATGATGGTTCGCAATACATTGATAATGACATAAATGAAGATTGTATATTTGAATATAGATGGTTTGATAATTATTTTACCGATAATGATCGAAATTCATATTTTATTAAAAGTGGAAATGCCTATGTAGGAATGGTTATGGTAAACGAGAATTTGAAATTTAATAAAGACGGTAAATGCATTGCTGAGTTCCTAATAATGCCAAGATTCAGAAGAAATCATATTGGAAAAAAGGTTGCATATGAAATATTTGAAAAATTTAAGGGCAATTGGGAAGTTCAACCGATGGAGAATAATCCTATTGCACATTCATTTTGGAAGAATATTATATCAGAATATACAAATGGTAATTATATAACTAAAAATGATGGAATAGAGGATGTATTCATTTTTAATAATAAATAGGGGTGTTAATTTATGCAAATAGTAGAATATGAAAATAAGTATTTAGGAGATGTCAAAGACTTATTAGTTGAACTTGAAGAGTATATTGTATCAATAGATAAAGATCATTTGGATCAAGTTCATCCTGAATATAGGGAAAAAATGGCTGTTTTAGATTTAGAAGAAGTTAATAAGAACAACGGTAAATGTTATTTGGCAGTAGAAAATAATAAAGCAATTGGCTTAATCATGGGTTGCATATTCCCATATGATGAATATGATTATCTAGACTATAAATGTCCAAAAAGAGGAGAAATTACAGAATTAATCGTTACAAATAAAATTAGAAGTAAAGGCATAGGTCAAGAACTAATAAATAAAATGGAAGAATACTTTAAATCCGTTGGATGTGAATATGTAATAGTAGATGTTTTCGCCTACAATGATATTGGCAAGAATTTTTATAATAAAAAAGATTATCATTCAAGAATGGAAACAATGATAAAGAAAATATAGAGAGGGAAGTAAACAATATGAAACATGAAATGAAATTAAACAATGGACCATTTGAACAAATAAAAAATGGAACAAAGACTATAGAATTAAGATTAAATGATGAAAAAAGACAATTGCTAAAAATTAAGGATTTAATAGAATTTACTAATAGAACTAACAACGAAAAAATGTTAGTTGAAATCGCGAACATATATCATTATCCATCATTCGAAGAATTATATAAACATTTTGATAAGGTAGCAATGGGATATGATGAAGATGATATAGCTGATCCGAAAGATATGGAAGAATATTATTCGCCAGAAGAACAATCTAAATATGGTGTATTAGGTATTAAAATTAAAAAAATGTAATTTTATTAGTAAAATATGCCAAGTTGGGTGTGGACAAATATTTATAGTGAAATTAAAAAAGGCTTAGTAAAATAAAGGAAAACTAAGTCTTTTCATTTTATTAAAAACAATGATTTATATTTTGGAGCCATTTGTAGAGCCACTCTGCTAGAGATTAGCTGGAATAAAATAAAACATAAAGGTAATAAAAGCCCCATTTTTAAAGAAAATTAATGAGTGGACAGTGGTAAAAAGCCTTAAAAATGCTAGCCATGTGGAAGTGGTAAAAAATATAAGCAATGTTGTGGCAAATAACCCATAAAATAAGGAGATAAGTTTCTTTATAATAAAAAATGTGAATAAATTTATTTCGATTTAATTTTATGTTTAAAATAAATTTTTATTAATTAATACATTTTTATTGAAAATGTTGATTTATTTTTTACTTTTAATATGGTATTATAATTATAAGGAGGAGTAGACTGTGATAAAGAAGTATATTAAAAAGTGTGAAATGTATTCTATGATTATTTCTATACTTATGATTATTTTATCTTTATTTTTGATATTTAAACCAATTAAATCTATCGAAACATTTATATTAATATTTTCAATTATATTACTTGTTAATGGAGTTATTGGTATTATTACATATTTTACAATTGAAAATGAAGAGAGATTATTTAGTTTTGATTTACTCAGTGGGATTACAAACATTATAGCTGGCATACTTGTTTTCATTTATCGAAGTAGTTTAATAGAAGTATTCCCAGTTATGTTAGGTATTTATGTAATAATAAGTAGTTTATTAAAGATGCAAATTTCAATTAATTTAAGTACTGTACCTAAAAGTAATTGGGTGTTACTTGTTATTATGTCTATTTTAAATATGATAATAGGTGTGCTATTAATTACTAACCCATTTGAGTCTATTATAACTATTACAAGCTTGTGTGGTATTTTCCTACTAATAAGTGAAGTCATTAGTTTAATAGAAGAAATATATGTTTTAGTTAAGATAAAAAAAGTAGAAAAATTAATAAAATAAGAAGGCATGCCTTCTTATTTTATTTACAAAATCTGATAAACTATTAAATTATTTTAATATGTGTTATAATTTATACGTGATTTGTTATGAAGAAAATTATTATGAGTTTTTTAATCGTTATTTTAATTTTTCTTGGTTTTTATTTTAAATCTTATAAATATAAAGATAATATTAATAACGAAAAGATATTTAATGATTATCTATCTAAATATGAGAATAATCTAATGGTAGGAAAAGAAGAATTAAGTGAAAAAATAACTAAGGTTGAAAAAGAAAAAGAAAATTTTAAAGAAAATTTAACTAGTAAAATGATTACTTTTATTGGCGACTCTGTTATGCTAGGAGCAGAGAAAGATATAAAAAAGAAGTTTAAAAATGCATATGTTGATGCAGCTATTTCAAGAACTGCTTGGGTTTTAAATGAAGCCGTTGAAACGGCAAGGTCTAAAGGTAAACTTGGAGATATTATAGTTATTAATTTAGGTGCGAATGGAGACTGCTCTTTATCTTGCAAGAAACAAGTACTAGATAAACTTAAGAATAAACAAATTTTTTGGCTTAACACTACTAATTATGATTATGTTAATGAAAGACTTGATAGTTTGGCTAAAGAGTATAGTAATTTATATATTATTGATTGGAAAAATTTAAGTAAAAATCATAGTAATTATTTTAATAGTGATAAGATACATTTAACTACTGTTGGTGCTCAAGAGTTTGTAGAAACTATTTTTAACTCTGTTTATAAGGTTAATTCTAAAAAATATGATGAAGAAAAGAATAAACTTCAAGATGATTATAATTCTAAATTAAGAAATGAAATTAGTTTTTATGGTGATAATACTTTAGTAAATAATTTCAATTATTTAGTTGATAAGTTTGATGGAAATAGATTTTATAAAACAGAGTGCTCTGATATATCTGAGTTAATAAATGAGGCAATTAAAAATAATACTTTAAGTAATAAAATAGTACTTGTTTATGATAATAAATGTAATATTAAAATAAAAACTAATAGTAAAGTTTATTATTATGATGGTGATATTAATAAGGTTATTAATGATATACAAAAAAACATATAGATATCAAATCTTATATGTTTTTTGTTTACCATCTATCACATGTTAAATTGTATTTATTACATAATTTTTCATCAAGTATTATTCCTACATCTCCATACATATCTCCACACATACCTTGTGTGATGTTAATATGAGGGTCTTTTAAAAGTTTTTCTGCTTCAGTTTCGCTATTAAATTCTTCTGGTAATTTATATATATTTTCATCAAGAATTACTAGATAGTTATATTTATATGATATTGTTCCATTTTCTTCGCTATAATTATATTCAAAATTTGCTACGTTCCTTTGTTTGCTTGATTTTATTTTTTCTAAATTTTCTACAATCCTTTTTTCTATGCTTTTATCTCTTGTTAGTTTAGAACTCAATTCATCAAATTTGCTTTCTGATATTGTTCCTTCGCTGTTATCATAGTGTTCATCTGAAATTATGCTTAGATACTTTGTATCTTTTTTATTTAAGTAATTTTTAAATACTTCATTAAAGTTCGTTGTTATATAAACGTTTCCACATAGTGATGGGATTTTATACCATTCAATAACTAATAGATTATCATTTAAGTTTATTTTATCTATAGTTGATGAAACTTTTTTATTAACTGTTATACTATAATAAATTTCTGGGCTTTCTATTTTATAGTTAACACCTTCTAACTTATTTGTAACTATTATTTCTCCCCTTACACGATGTTCCTCTTCTTTTTTATAATTTGTATCTACTCCAAGTTTTACATTTGTATTATTTATTTTATCCACTTGACTTTTATTACCTTTAACTGTTATTTTGACGTTTTTGTTATAGTTATAAAAATGATGAGAAGTAATTATTTTATTATCTTCGTATACATTTATAGCTGTTATTTTTGGGTTTTTAATAGTTATAGTTTTAGTAATTATTTCTTCTTCTTTTTGAATATCTTCGTTATTATTAATTTTTTTCCATTTAGCAGTTAAAGTAATGTTTTCTGTTATTTTAGTTGATGGATCAAATTTCTTTCCCTTTAATTGCCATTCGATAAATTTGTATCCTTCTTTTTTAGGGGTTTCTAGTTTACCAAGTATTGTGTTTTCTTTAACTATTCTTTCTTCAATTTTATTACCATCATCTTCAAAAGTTACTGAGTAAGTTTTGGTATCCGTCTTTATTTTCTCTAGTACTTCTTCTTCATTTATATACTCTTTTATGTCAATAAATACATTAAAATTATTAGTGTAATCAGGGTTTTCTTTTATTTTGTTTTTTATTTCGTTATAATCAATATTTTTGTAATCAGTAATTAGATTTATTTCAGAAAATGCAATGTTATTTTCTCTTGCTTTATCCATAATCATTATTATGCTTTCTAGATATGTTTTATTAGTGAAGTCTAGGTTTTTATATATTTCTTTAGCATCATCGTTTATAAGTTCGCTTTCCGTTACCTTGTTTTCAATAGATGAACATATTTCTTTTTCTCCGTAATCATTAGTGCATTCAAAGTAAGTTTCTTCAAATACTAGTTTAACTAATGGGTTTATACTTACATATAATGTATATGTTTCTTTTTTTAGTTCTTTTTTGTTATTAGTATTTTTGTTTTTATAAAGAAATATTCCAAGTAAACAAACTACTACTATTATAGTTATAATTCCAAATATTATTTTTTTATTTTTAAATATCTTTTTCATAAAGCACTTCCTTTTTAATTTTTCTTTATCATATCACATTTTTAGCTTAAATGATATATTTATTTTAAAAAATTATTGAAAAAATGTACCAAATATGGTATTATATAAAACCGATATGTTGGTGGGGGGTAGTATGGAATTTTGTAGTGTTCAAGATTTGAAAAATTTCTTATTTAAACAAAAGTTTTTGGGTAGTGGATCTCAGGGCTCTTGTTTTGTTAATTTTGGAAGAAATACTGTTTATAAAATTTTTAATGCTTTTTTAATAGATGATGAAGATCCTTGTTATAGTTATAATGATATAATGAGATTTAGCTTGGTTAAAAATGGGTCTTTTGTGTGGCCAGTAGACATTATAAAAGTTGGTAATGTAATAGTAGGTTATACTATGCCTTATGTTAATTCTATTGATTTGTTTAGGATAAATCCTTTAAAGATTAATTTAGATTTATTAAAAAATTTTATAAATAAGACTTATGAAGATATCAATTTAATTACTTTAAGAGATATTAAAATTTATGACTTACTTTATAATATAATGTTTAGTGAAAATGGTTTTAAAGTTATAGATACTTTGGAGTATTCAAGTGGTAAAATAAATTATTTATTAAACAGGGGTTATTTTGATTATGCGATTATGCTTTTTTTAGTAGACGGATTTTTTGACTCAGTTGTTTATGATGATAACCTCTTAAAGGAAATGTATTTAAATAGAGATGTTTCTTCAATTTATTTTATTGATGAGTTTAGAAAAAAACTTTCTAATTTACTAGATAAAAATATTACTAAACTCGAAGATGCTAAAAAACTTGTACTTTATAGAAACGGTGAGTATGTTAGAGATTTAAAACTTCTTTAAAAACTCTTTAGTAATTTTAAATATTGTGATAAAATATTAATATAGAGGTGAAGAAAATGGTAGCAATATATATAGGCGGAGTTCTTGTTATAATATTTTGTTTTATTGGAATATTTTATTTAACTAAAAGTGAACAAGTTGTAATGCTAGTGTATAAAATGAATATGTGTGATAAGGAAATTAATGAGTTTTTGGATATTAAGGAAAGTTTAATTATTAGAATTCTTAATATTATAAGTAGAGAGTTAAAGGCAGAATATAAGATATTCGATAAGGTTAAGAATATTAAAACTAGTAAGATTAATAATTATGAAAGAGATATTTTACTTACAGAAGCTTTTGAAGAGGTTAATAAGATTTATTTAGATAATCCTGATTTAAAGAATATTAAAAGTTTTGATGGACTTATTAAAGATGTTAAAAAGAATGAAATTAAGTTAGTAAGTTTAAGAACACTTTATAATAAGTGTACTTTAGAATTTAATGATTTATATAAGAAATTTCCTTATAATGTGATATGTAAAATAAGAAAATTTAAGTTAAGAAGTGTTTATCAAGGTAAAGAATTAAATGGTGAGATAGAAAAAGAGTTAAATTTTTCATTTTAACTCTTTTCGTTTAAGTCAAAATTAACTTCTTTTATTCCATTACTTTTTAGAAAATTGTTTGCTCTTGAAAATGGTTTGCTTCCAAAGAAACCATTGTTTGCTGAAAATGGACTTGGGTGTACACTTTCTATTATTAAGTGTTTTTTATTTGTTATAAATACTTTTTTGTTTCTTGCGAAGTTACCCCATAATATAAATACTATAGGTGTTTCTTTGTTATTAAGAAGTTTAATGATGTGATCTGTTAGAAGGTTCCATCCTAAGTTTTGATGTGAAGCGGCTTCATCTTTTTTTACTGTAAGTATACTATTTAGTAAAAGTACTCCTTCTTTAGCCCATGAAGTTAAGTCTCCGCATTCGGGTTCAGTTATTCCTAAATCTGTTTTAATTTCTTTAAAAATGTTCTTAAGAGAAGGTGGAAGTTTAACTCCCTTTTGTACGGAAAAGGATAAACCATGTGCTTCTCCTTCGCCATGGTATGGATCTTGCCCTAGTATAACTATTTTTACATCTTTATATGGTGTTAGTTTTAAGGCATTAAATATGTTATCAAATTCTGGATAACATGTACTTTCTTTGTATTTTTCTTTTATTAAGTTCATAAATTTTTTAAAACCCAAACTATTCCATATTGGCGCTAGTATATCGTCCCAGTCATTTCCTATCATTTTTAATCACCATATTTATTTTATCATAAATTATTCTAATTTGTTTATTAATTTGTAAATTATATATGAATTTAGTGTAATTAAAACTAACATCATGATATCAATTATATTCCATACTATAGAAGTGTTTATGAATATTCCCGTAAATATAGATAAACTTATAATTATTTTTGTTAGATTTATTAATTTTTTATTATTTGTTAAATATTCTACATTACTTGTTCCTATGTAAATTCCAGATATTGTTGCAGATGAAGCTAACAGAGTAATTATAAGATTTAAAAGATAGTTACCTATGTTTCCGTAGTGAAAAATAAAAGCATTTTTTAGAAGAGCAAAATATGATAAAATGTTTTCGTTTGTTTTTAATTTATACGTTAAAAGAAAGATGCTTATTAGTGTAGATATAACAAAAACTAAAAAATAAGAAGCTATTACGAGGGTGTTTGCCGTTGTTTCTTTGCTTTCATCATTTATTCCGCTTGACATACTAGTTGTTCCTATAAGGAGTTCATTAAGAAATATACTTCTTTTTATTCCAATTATTAAACTTATTAATATACTTTTAATGTTAAACAAATCTTTTAAAATCAGTTTTATAATTTGGGGTAAATAATTTATATTTTTTATAAAAGATATAAGTAATAAACTTAATATGAATAAAGTTATGACCGGCATGACTCTGTTTAGTGTTTTTCTAATTTCACTAGTATCGTTTGTTATTAAAAGTGTGACTAATATTATTGTGATTATTAGTAGTATTTTCTTATTTACTTCTAATGTATTAGAAACTATGTTTGATTGGAGTAATAGGAAAAAAATTGAATATGTGATTACAAATGATATTAAAACAACTATACTTAATGTGTTTTTTTTAAGGCCAAATTTTGCTATATAGTAAGGACCACTTACGTATTTGTTATTTTTCTTTTGTTTGTATTTACTTCCTAAGAAACTTTCTGCATAAACAATACTTGAAGTTAGAAGTGTGAATATAATCATCCATATTACTGTACTGGGCCCACCAATATAAAGGGCCATGCTGGTACCTACTATAGCACCTACACCCATTTTTGAACCAAGTGCTAAAGATAAATTATCAAAGTTTATTTTTTTAGTAAGATTTTTGATTTTGTAATTTTTATAGTTTATTTTTTTTGATACTTTAATACCTAAAAATATTGAAGTAAGTATTAAGATTAACCATAATATATCTAACATATTCAAATATATTTAAAATTTTGTAAAATTATGTGTAAAATTTAATCTTATTTTGTCGAATTCATGTTTTTTGTTTGAAATTATGTTAAACTGGTATTGTGATTGATATGAAATTATGTGATTTTACGAGTAGTGAAGTAGTAAGAGCAGTAAAGATGTGTTTTATAAGTAGTTTCGTTTTGGCATTCTTCATTTATATGGGGATTAGCCATATGTATGATGTTATATTTCCTGTAGTTTTTATAACTTATACAGTTAAGTATTATTCAATAGAAGATTAGGTGGTTTAAATGTTTATTGATACTCACTGCCATATTCCTTTTGATAAGAAAGAGGAATATGTTTGTGATGCAAAAAAGAATAGTGTTAATACTTTAGTTACGGCAAGTGAAGATTATGCGTCTTCTCTTATGAGTGTTCAAATGTCAAATATGTTTGATGGGGTTTTTGCATGTGTTGGTGTTCATCCTGAACATGCAAGTGAGTTTAAAGATGAAGATATTATTAAGTATGAAGAGCTTATTAAGGATAATAAGGTAGTTGGTATAGGTGAAATAGGGCTTGACTACTATTATGGAAAGGAAAATAGGGAGAGACAAATAAAAGTATTTAAATTATTTTTAGATTTAGCAAGCAAGTATCACTTGCCTGTTGTTATACATTCTAGGGATGCCTATGTAGATACTATTAGTATTCTTAAAGAATATAATTTAAAAGGTATTATTCACTGCTTTACATCTTCATATGAAGTGGGCAAGGAATATATTAAACTCGGTTATAAACTTGGTATAGGTGGAGTTTTAACTTTTAAAAATTCTAAACTTTTTGAAGCGGTTAAAAGGTTTCCTAAAGAAAATTTGGTTCTTGAAACAGATGCTCCTTTTTTAGCACCACATCCTTTTAGAGGAAAGGAAAACTCTAGTAAGTATATTCCTATTATAGCAGAATGTTTAGCTTTTCATTTAGGAATTTCTAAGGAAGAAGTGGCTAATTTTACTTCACATAATGCTAAGGAAGTATTTGATAGAATGAGTATTTAGTTATTAGTAATTTATGGTAAAATGGCGTTAATTTTGACAAGTAAACTATTATTTGGTATAATTATTTTACTGGGAGAGTGTAAAAGTGAAGAAGTACAAACCGAAGAAATGGTTTATTTATACAAGAATTATTGCTGTTTTTATTTGTATTTTCTTTTTTAGTAGAACAACTAATGAAGTTTATAAAGAGATAACAGTTAATAATGATAATGATACTAAAAGTCTTAAAAAAGAAGTTATCATTAGCAATAAAGAAGAGATATATGTTGCTGAAAATCCTATTTTGAATGAGTATACAAGTATACCTGAATTAGGTTTTAATGTGACGCTTGGTAATAAAAAATATGATTTAAGTTTAAGCGATTATAATCTTTTAGTTGCAGTTGTTGCAAGTGAAAGTAATGTTTATAAAGATGATATTTTAGCGGTTATGAGTGTTATTTTAAACAGAGCTGATGCTAAAAATATATCTCCAATAGATGTTATTACTGCTAAAGGACAATTTAGTGGATATTTGGGTGGTCATTATTTAAAGTATATGAATTCAGATGGTTCTTTAACTAGTAAGACTGCTCATATTCAAGAGGTTGTTAGTGATGCGTTAAATGGACTTAGAAATAATAATTATTATAGTTTTAGATCTAACTGGGTAGTAGATTATAGTGATAATTTAATTGTTCCTAAAGGAAATAGGTATAGATAATGAGAGATTTTGATTATAAAAAGAGTTTAGGTCAAAATTTTCTTGTGGATGAAAATGTTAAGAAAAAGATAGTTTCTTCTGCTAATATTGATGAAAAGTCTTTAATTATTGAAGTCGGACCTGGGAAAGGGGCTATTAGTAAATATTTAGTTAAACTTGGCGTGCCTGTGGTTGCTTTTGAAATTGATACAAGACTTAAGGATGAACTTTCTAAAATAGAAAATCTTGAAGTTATTTATGGTGATTTTCTTAATGTAGACTTAAATAGTGTTTTATCTAAATATAATTATGAAAATGTGCATTTAATAGCAAATTTGCCTTATTATATTACAACCCCTATAATAACTAAAGTTATGAAAATTAATGAAGTTAGTGAAATGATTGTTATGGTTCAAAAGGAAGTCGGCGAAAGATTTATGTCTAAACCAGGCTTTAAAAGTTATAACAGTTTAAGTGTTTTTTTGCAGTATTACTTTGATGTAAGTGAAGTTTGTAAGGTAAATAGAAGCTGTTTTGTGCCAGTTCCAAAGGTCGATAGTATAGTAGTTAAATTTGTGAGAAAAAAAGAACTTTTAAAGGTTAATGATATTGATAAGTTTTTTAAATTAGTTAAAGATAGTTTTAAACAAAAGAGAAAAAACTTAAGAAATAATCTTAAGTCTTACGATTTAAATAAACTTGAAAGTATTTTATTTAATTTGAATAAGGATTTGACTTACCGTGCAGAACAACTTTCTATAGAAGATTTTGTTTATATAAGCAATAATATTTAAAAAAGTATATTTATTTGTCTAATATACTTTTTTTATATGGTTCTTTTTTATCTGTTCTGCATAGTAAGTAGTCTATGCTAGTGTTATAGTAATCTGCTATTTTCCTTAATATATCTTCTGTTAGCATAGTTTTACCTGTTTCAATGTAGCTGTAATTTCTTTGGGTTAAACCTAACTTTTTAGCTAAATCTTTTTGTAATAAATCGTTTTCTTCTCTTAAATCTTTTAATCTATTCATGATTATTTCACCTCTGGTTTAATATAACATAGACAAGATTTAACTATTGACATATAGACAATATTTGTCTATAATGATGTTAGTATTAAGAATAGAGGTGCCTTATGAAGAGATTTGTTATAATTATTTTAATGTTAATAAGTACATTCTTATTAACATTAAATTTAATAAATAATAAAGAAGAATTAAAAGAGAATAAAGTAGTGGAAAAGAATATAACAAAACCAAGTAATATACAAGCATATACATATGAAGGAGAAAAAACAGATAAAACATATGAATGGCTATTAAGTAATAAAATAGTAAATAAAATAACATGTAAGAATGGAACAATAGCAAAATTTAATTATGAAGATAATAGTGTTAGTTTATCTAATATTAAATTACCTGATTATTGTACAATAGATTTTAAAGAAGGATATATGGTTACATTAAATGCAGGTTCAACAGGAACTGTTTCACCTGAAAGTCAAACAACTGGGTATAATGGAAGTGTAAGTTTTACAGTTACACCTAGTGATGGATACAAAGCAAAACTTTCAACAAATACATGTGGTGGAACACTTTCAGGAAATACTTACACAATAAACAACGTAAAAGAAAATAAATCATGTTCAATTGAATTTAAGAAGAATGGTACAGTATTATCAACATTAATTAAATCATATTCAAGTAATAATACAAATGGAGTATATAATGAAAATGGATATAGATATGAAGGGAGTGATCCAAGTAATTATATATATATGACTAATAAAAGTACAAATGAAAAAGAATTATGGAGAATAATTGGAGTATTTAATGATGGAGAAAATGGAGAGGAAGTAATAAGAGTTAGAAAAGTAGAATATGAAGATAAAGCATATGACACAAAAAGGACTAACCACTGGCCAAATACAACACTATATGCAACATGGAAAAATACATATTCAACAACAAATTATAAAAACACAGTTAACTTTAAGATGTATCTTGGAACTGAGAGTTCGTATAAAACTCTAACTTCAGCAGGATGGTACGAAAAAGAAAGAGGAAGTACACCAGGTAAAACTGCAGCAGATAGTTATGGTAATGCAGTTTCATTTATAGGGAGTGTAGGATTAATGTATCCAAGTGATTATGGATATGCTGTACTTGCAAATGACTGTGCAAGAACAAAACAACTATATAATTATGATGAAACAGCAGCATGTCATGACAATAACTGGCTATTACAGGGGAACGGTATATGGCTTATTAGCCCTTGTGCTTCTGCCCCTGGTGCTGCTTTCTACGTGCGTATTGGTGGGTATGTTGGCAACGTCGAAGGCTACGTGGCGAGTCAGAAGCGTTCTTACCCTGTGATGGCCTTATCAAGTGATGTAATTGTTGATGGAAGTGGAACTATAGATAATCCTTATATTATTGTAAATTAAAACAAAGTCAATTTAAGACTTTGTTTTTACTTTTTCATCTTCAATAAAGAATTTATTAAGTGGTACACCTAGTACAACTGATATTCTATAGATTGTGTCTAAAGAACATCCAATTTCACCTTTTTTAAATTCTAGTCTTCTGATAAAATCATACGATTTATCAACATCAAGCGCTAATTGTTCTTGTGTTACTTTAGCCTGCTTTCTGTATTTTCTAATATTCTTTGAAATTATTTCGTTAACATTTTTATCGAAATTAAAATCTCTTTTAAAACTCGTCATATTCAGATCACCTCATATAATATTATATAATTAAAATGATTTATATGTCCGGTAACCTACAAGGCCTGTTTTGAATTTTTGGTATTATTTTTCTTAATATTTCATATGTTTAAGCGGGGGGGATATATGATAAATATAGGAGATTATGTCACTAGAAAGAGTTATAATAATGATATTGTGTTTGAAGTAATAGAACTAGAGGGCACTAATATTTTACTTAAGGGTGTTGATGTAAGACTTATGGCTGATGCGCCTATAAGTGATTTGGTTTTGTGTGATAGAAATAAAAAAGAAGATGATTTTTTTCCTACAATAGATTTTACTACTAATTTAGATAGAAATGAGTTTTTTTATTTGCCAGGTAAAGTACTTCATATTGATGCTGATAAGTCTTATTTAAGTAGATGCATGGAATTTTATAAGAAAAATAAAGTACTTGCTTATGGAAAAAGTGTTAAGGAAAGTGATATGTATAAGGAAGTTACTACATATTTAAAAGAATATAATCCAGATATTCTTATTTTAACCGGTCATGATGCGTATTTTAAGAAAAGAGATAAGTCTAATAAACTATATAAGAATAGTGAAAATTTTTGTAAAGCAGTTAGAGAAGCTAGAAAGTATGAGAAAAGTAGTGATAAACTTATTATAATAGCTGGTGCTTGTCAAAGTAATTATGAAGAACTTATTAAAAGCGGAGCAACATTTGCTAGCAGTCCTAAGAGAATTAATATTCACGCACTTGATCCTGCTATTATAGCTAGTAAGTTAAGTTTGCTTGATAGAAATGAGAATGTTGATTTAATAGATTTGCTTTCTAAAACTAAGTATGGCAAGGATGGAATAGGTGGTCTTATGAGTAAAGGGACTATGTATAAGGGTTATCCTAGGAGTGAAGTGTAGTGAATAATCAAAAAGCTAAAGCACTTGTATCTAGTTTAAAAGGGAAAAGTCTTCTATTTAAAGTGAATATTGGGAGAAATAAGAGTGAAAAGTTTGAAGGAGAAATTTTAAATACGTATCCATCTTTGTTTACTGTCAGAACTAATGGAATTATTAAGAGTTTTACTTATAGTGATGTTCTTACTAAGGATGTGGTGTTTAAGGAAATTTAAATGTATGTAAAGTATTTTTAGTTTTTCTTGACTACATTTAATTTTCATTTTATAATTAAGTTAGATTAGTTACAAGGAGGAATATAGATGAAGATAACTAGCGTAAGTATTCGTAGAGCTGAAAAAGAAGACTCTCGTATGAAGGCAATTGCATCTGTACTTATTGATGATGAATTTGCTGTTCATGACATAAGAATTATAGAAGGGACTAAAGGCTTATTTATAGCAATGCCAAGTAGAAAAACTAGTACTGGTGGATATAGAGATATTGCTCATCCAATTAGTCAAGAAGTTAGAACTATGTTTGAAAAGGCAGTACTTGATGCTTATGAAAAAGCTTTAAATGAAGAATAGTAAGTTCTATTCTTTTTTTTTATTCATATATTTTTATGGGTGATATATAAATGGATAAGATGAAAGATGGAATAGAACTTAATCATGCAGTACAAATTAGTGAAAGAAAAAATATTACTATCACTGGTGTTAAGAAACTAGAAAGTTTTGATAAGAGAGAATTTTTTTTAGAAAGTGTTATGGGGTTTGTTTTAATAAAAGGGGAAGGACTAGAACTTATTAAGCTTGATACTTGGGAAGGAATTTTAAGTATTAAAGGGAAGGTTAATGGTTTAAATTATATTGAAGGGACAGGTAAAAAAGCATCTGGAGAAAGTATTCTTTCTAAACTTTTTAAATAATGGATATTAGTCTTCAGATATTGAGTTTTATTTTTTCATTTGCTTATGGAATTATAATTAGTTACTTAGTTAATCTTTGTTATAATTTTCTTTATAAGACAAGATTTATTTATAAAATATTTATTAACATTTTATTTAGTATTAATCTTTCTTTAGTTTATTTTCTTTTAATAAAAGTTATTAATAATGGAGTTATTCACATTTATTTTATTTTAACTTTACTTCTTGGTTATTTTTTGTTTATTAATAAGTTTAAGAATTTGAGAAATATTGTAAAGTTAAAGCAAAGTTATAAAAAACCTATAGAAAAAAATAAATAATTATTGTATAATTTTATTGGGAGAATTAGATATGGTTACTAAGAAAGATAAGAGAAGATTAATATTACTGATGGGTATTTTTTTGCCTTTACTTATTATGTTTGTAAGTAGAATGTTTAGTTATTGGTCTGTTATATATTCTAATATTAATGAGAAGAAAAATCTTGAAGTTAAGTATAAAGAAATTTTAGAAGAGGAAGAAATTTTAAAAAGTGAAATTAGTAAGTTGCAGGATGAAGAGTATGTTACTAGATATGCTAGAGAGAAGTTTCTTTATAGTAAAGATGGGGAAATTATTATTAAAATGGAATGAAAAAAAATAAATTAAAAATGTCAAGAGTTTTAATTTATTTTTTTATGTGCTAATATAGTTATGTGGTGATTAGAGATGTTTAATGAATTAAATGATAAGCAAAGAGAAGCTGTTATGCATATGGATGGGCCAGCTTTAGTAGTTGCGGGCGCTGGAAGTGGTAAGACTAAAGTTTTAACTGAGAGAATTGCTAATTTAATTAATAATGGAGTTAGTCCATTTAATATTCTTGCAATTACTTTTACAAATAAGGCAGCTAAAGAGATGAGAGAAAGAGTGTATAATTTAATAGGTGAAGATGCTGAAAAAATATTTATAGGTACATTTCATTCTCTAGGAGTTAAAATTTTAAGAGAGAATGCAGATGTTTTGGGATATGATAAAAATATTACTATTTTAGATAGAGATGATCAAAATAGTGTTGTTAAAAAGATTTTAAAGGAACTAAATTTAGATCCGGAAAATTATCCTGTTAAATATATGATTAATAAGATCAGTTCTTGTAAGAATGAGGGCATGTCACCGGAAGAATATGATAAGTTTGCTAAAACTCCTCTTGATCAAGCTTTTGTAAAAGTTTATAGAAATTATAATTCTACTTTAAAAAGAGGCAATAGTGTGGATTTTGATGATCTTTTAATAATGCCTTTACAAATTTTTAAGAAAGATAGTGATGTTCTTCTTAAGTATCAAGAGCATTTTAAATATATTTTAGTTGATGAGTATCAAGATACTAATATGGTTCAATATGATATGTGTAAGATGTTATCTAGTAAGTATAATAATTTGTTTGTAGTTGGAGATACTGATCAAAGTATTTATAGTTTTAGATTTGCTAATTACAAAAATATTACTAATTTTGAAAGAGATAATAAGAATGTTAAAGTAATAGTTCTTGATGAGAATTATAGAAGTACAAATAATATTTTAAAGGCCGCTAATGAAGTTATTAGAAATAATAAAGAGAGAAAAGAAAAAAACCTTTGGAGTAGTTTTGGTGATGGAGATAAGATAAAATATGTTAGATGTGATAGTGAAGGAGAAGAAGCAAGGTATGTGGTTAATGAAACTAAGAAGTTATTAATGAACGGAGAAAGACCTAGTGAAATTGCTGTTCTTTATAGAACAAATGCACAGAGTAGAAATATAGAGGAGAAATTTTTGGAAGCTAATATTCCTTACAAAGTGGTTGGTTCATATTTTTTCTATAATAGAAAAGAAATTAAAGATTTAATTAGTTATTTAAAACTTATATATAACTCTAATGATGATGTTAGTTTAGAGAGAGTTATTAATGTTCCTAAAAGGAAGATTGGTATTAAAACTATAGAGAGATTAAGGGAAGAAGCTAGGATGTATGATGAAAGTATGTTTAATATTATTTCTTCTGGAAAAGAACTTGAGTTCAAGAATTTAATTTTAGATTTGATTAGTGATAGTAAGAATGTTTCTTTAAGCGAACTTATAGATTTAATTATAACTAAATCAGGAATTAAGAATGAACTTATTTTAGATACTTCTCTTGAAAGCGAAATTAGACTTGAAAATTTAGAGGAATTTAAGAGTGTTGCCATAGCTTTTGAGAAAAGAGGAGTTTATGATTTAGGTGAATTTCTTGAAAATATTAGTTTAGTTAGTGATAAGAATGAGTATAATGAAAATAATGATGGAGTTAACTTGATGACCCTTCATAGTGCTAAAGGTCTTGAATTTAATAATGTATTTTTGATAGGAATGGAAGAAAGTATTTTTCCTCATATGAGAAGTATGGAAAATGAAAGTGAACTTGAAGAGGAAAGAAGACTTTGTTATGTTGGAATAACAAGAGCTAAGAAAAAGTTATGGTTAGTTAATGCTAGGAGAAGAACTATATTTGGACAAACTAGCATGAATATTCCTAGTAGATTTATTAATGAGATAGATAGTGAGTTACTAGATAGTGATAGTTACTATACCTAAATTAAATTCTAAAGATATGTACGAAGAGGGACATAATGATGAACTAAAGGTTGGAGACAGAGTTAATCATAATAAATTTGGAGATGGAGTAGTTGTTAAGGTTGATAAGAGTTTAGTTACAATTGCTTTCGGTTTTAGAGATGGAATAAAAGAGTTTGCTAAGAGTTTTAAAGGTATTAAGAAAATATAAAGTTTTCTTAATATTTTTTAAATTATAGAATTATCTTTATATTTCTTTTTATTTTTTGTATAATAATTATGGTGGTAGAAATGGTAGTTAAAATGATAGGTTCTGGAAGTATGTGGACTAAGTTTAACAGTGCTTCTTATTTAATAGATGGTAATATTATGGTCGATTTTCCAAATGGGGCTTGTAAGTATTTATATAGGTTTAATATAGAACCAAAACAGGTTGATCATGTTTTGATTACACATTTTCATGGTGATCATTATTTTGATTTACCTTTTTATGTTTTAAATAAATCTAAGGCTTCTAATAAAAAAGTTAATATTTATTGTTCTAAAGAAGGTAAGAGTAAAATTTGGAAAATTAGTAAACTTGCTTTTCCAAATTCTTATAAAGATTTTTTTAGAGAGACAAGTACTTCTTTTAATTTTATGAGTAAGTTTAAGCTTAATGATTACAGTGTTACTAGAATTTTAGTAGATCATGGAAGAATGAAACCTGCTTATGGGTATATTTTTGAAAGTGATAAACATTTTATTGGTTTTACTGGGGATACTTCTTTATGTGAAAGTGTTAGATTTTTAGCAAGTAAGTGTGATTATTTGTTTTGTGATGTTTCTTTAATTCATGGAACTTCTAAACATATGGGTACTAATGATATAGTTAATTTGTGTAATGAGTTTAATGAGTGCACATTTATTACTAGTCATATGCTTGATGAAGCAAGAGAAGAGTTAAAAAAGTATAATTTTAAAAATTTGATTATAGGAGAAGATGGGAAGGAATTTAGGATATGAAAAAAATGTTATTAGTTATAGATTTACAAAAATCTTTTATAAACCCTAATACAGAATTTTTAATTAGTAAGATAGATAGTTTAGTTAATTCTGGTGGGTATGATTTGGTTGTTTTTACTAAGTTTATTAATGATAATGATAGTATGTGGGTTAAGAAACTTGATTATAGAGGATGTATTAGTTTAGAAGATAGAAAGATTATGATAGATACTAAAGATAATATAGTTTTAGAAAAAAGTCTTTATACTGCATATTCTACTAATTTAATTAATCTTATTAATTTATTTAAGATTGATGAAGTTCATTTATGTGGCATTGATACTGAATGTTGTGTTCTAAAAACGGCTTTTGATTTATTTGAAAATGGTTACAATATAAAGGTTTTAAAAGATTATAGTGCTTGTACTCATGGAGAAGAGAGCAATAAAAATGCACTTGATATTATTGCTAGAAATATTGGAAAAAGTAATGTTATTTAGTAAACTTAGTGTATATACTAGATTAAATACTACTTTTTTTTCTTTTTTTATGTTAAACTGGTTTTAGGAGGAAACTATTATGGATGAAGTAGATATTGCTTATAGAGAAAATATAAGATCAGCTTTAGATAGTAAAAATATTGAACAACTTGCTGAGTTAGTAGGTGACTATGATTATGCTTATGAAAAGATGCAAAGATATCAAGAGTTAAGTGAAAGAGTTATGGGTAAAGTAAGAGCTGGCAATTATATGGGTGAAGAGGCAGCAGAACTCGTAGAGATTATTGATAGCTGTTTAAGTAAAGCAAATTTGAGCGGTTTTAGAAGATAAATTTATGAAAGTACCTTTAAGATTTCAAATTACTGAATTTGATTGTGGAAGTGTTTCTTTACTTAAAAAAATAGAAGCTTTGATATAAACTGTCCAACTTTTGGGGTTCAGTTCACTTTGGCTTCTGTTTTTTGTAATAAACTATAATGAAATTCCTGCTTTTTCTTCTGCACTTTGTTTTAACATTTCGCTTTTTAATGCTTCTAGATTGCCTTGTGCTCGATAGAATTCTTCTAATACTCTATTATATTGTTCTTCTTTCATGTTATCTTTTAATTCAAATAGTTCTTTATCGTAATCACTTAGTTTATCTATAAAGTCTTTATATTTGTTTAAATCAAAACCTGGGTTATTAAAATAGTAAACTATTTCTAAACTTAATGATTTTATATTAGCTTCAAGTTTGTCATTTTTTAACTGAGCTTCTTTTTCTTTTTCTTTCTGTTTTTTTAACTCTTCAATATCTACTTTTTTGTCTTCTTTATTATAAAGTAGTTCATCACACATAGTTTCTAATTCTTTGTGTACAGTTTTTAATTCTCTTAGTTTTTTTGTTACTAAATACATTTCTAAACTGTCCTCTTTACTGTTTTCTTTTATGTAATTATAGTTGTCTATTATTCTTCCTATTGTTTTTTCATAGTCTTCACTATATTCAATTTGATATTTTTCTAAATCTGGTTCATTAGTTAGTTTGTCTATGTCCATAACACATATGTTTGTGGTGATAGATAAGTCAACGGCTTTCTTGACTTCTTCTATAAATGAAGAAAGTTCTTTATCTATATCTGTTAAACTATCTATTAATGAATATAATTCTTTTAATTCCGGTTTGTCAAAGTCATCTATCTTTTTGCCTACAAATATAGAAAATTGTTTAATTATGTATAAGTTATCTTCATATTCTTTTGTTTTTTTAAATTCATCATTATTTTTAAGTTTTAATATTTCTATTATTTTTTCTATTTCTTTTATATTCTCTCTCATACGTACTCTCCTAGTATAAGTTTATCATAAGTGTAGTTTTTTGACAAGTTTTGTCTTTATATTTCTTTTTATTTTTTGTATAATAATTATAGGTGATATAGAGTGGACAGAATAGATGAACTTGTTAATTTATTAAATGAAGCTAATTATAATTATCATGTACTTGATAATCCTACTATTACAGATCAAGAGTACGATAAGTATTTGAGAGAATTAATAACTTTAGAAGAAGAGTATGGTTATGTGAGGGATGACTCACCTACATTAAAAGTAGGAGGAGAAGTTTTAGATGGTTTTGTTAAGCATACACATAAGATACCTATGATGAGTTTAAGTAATGTTTTTAATGAAGATGAAATTAGAGAGTTTGATAATAGAATTAAAAAAGAAGGAATTAAACCTGAGTATGTGTGTGAACTTAAAATTGATGGTTTAAGTGTTAGTTTAAACTATGAAAATGGTAAGTTTGTGAGTGCAGCAACTAGAGGTGATGGTATAACAGGAGAAGATATTACTAATAATGTTAGAACTATTAAGACAGTGCCTCTTTCTTTAAAGAAACCAATAGATATTGAAGTTCGTGGGGAAATATATATGCCAAAAAGTAAACTTAAGGAACTTAATATGAGAAGAAAAGCTAATGGAGAAGCATTATTTCAAAACTGTAGAAATGCTGCAGCAGGAAGTATTAGACAACTTGATAGTAAGGTTGCTGCTTCTAGGGGATTAGATACTTTTATTTATCATATTCCTAATCCACTTGACTATGGCATTAAAACTCACTATGAAGCACTAGAGTTTTTAAAAGAACTTGGTTTTAAAACTAATCCTAATAACAAGTTAGTTAGTGATGTAGATGGTATACTTGAGTTTATTAAAGAAAAGGGAGAAAAAAGAGAAAGCCTAAGTTATGATATAGATGGTGTAGTTATTAAACTTAATAACGTTAGAGAACAAATAGAACTTGGTAGCACGGCTAAGTATCCTAAATGGGCTACTGCGTATAAGTTTCCGGCAGTGGAAGTTTTGACTAAACTTAAAGATATTATTTTTACAGTTGGAAGAACTGGCCAGATAACTCCTAATGCAGTTTTGGATCCAGTAATAGTTGCTGGTTCGACTATTTCAAGAGCAACGCTTCATAATGAAGATTATGTCCTTATGAAAGATTTAAAAATTGGAGATACTGTTTCTATTAGAAAAGCAGGAGATGTCATACCTGAAGTAGTAGAAGCAAAAATAGAGAGAAGAACTGGAAAGGAAATACCTTTTAGAATGATTGTTAGATGTCCAATATGTGATAGTATTTTGCATAAGGATAAAGATATAGTTGGTAGTTTTTGTGTTAATCCAAAGTGCCCCGCTAGAAATATTGAAAGTTTATGCCATTTTGTTAGCAGAAATGCTATGAATATAGATGGTCTTGGAGATAGTATTATAGAAGATTTATATAATTTTGGTTTTGTTAAGAAGTATAGTGATATTTATAATTTATATAAGTATAAAGAGGATTTAATTAAATTAGAGGGCTATGGAGAAAAGAGTATTAATAATTTATTAAATGCTATAGAGAAAAGTAAAGAAAATGGACTTGAGAGATTTATTTTTGCTATAGGTATAAGTGGAATAGGTGCAAAAACTGCTAAAGTTCTTGCTCAGAGGTTTGGAACTCTTGATAATTTAATTAATGCTAGTTATGATGAACTTATTAATATTCAAGATGTTGGAGAAGTTTTATCTACTAGTATTATAAGTTATTTTAAAGATGAAGAGAAACTTCTCGAGATTAATAATCTTGTTAATATGGGTGTTAATACTAAATATTACAGTGGACAAGTAGAAAGTGATGAGAGACTTCTTGGTAAAAGGTTTGTTATAACTGGTTCGTTTACTTTTGCAACTAGAGATGAGATAAAGAAATTTATTGAAGATAGAGGTGGAATGACTTCTTCTAGTGTTAGCAAAAACACAAGCGCGGTTATTGTGGGAAGTGATCCTGGTAAAAAGTATGATGATGCTGTTAGACTAGGTGTACCAATATGGGGAGTAGAAGAGTTAAAGGAGATTTTAAATTATGAATAAATTTGTAAAGATTTCACTTATTTTAGTTTCTTTAATAGTTGTTGCAGCTTTAATTGTTTATTTAAAGTTATTTGTTATTGGTAGTAAAGATTATCAAAATATTTTAGTTAATAAAGTAACTGTTAGTGAAAAGTCTGTAGTAATTGATATGGTTTATACTGATTCTTCTGTCAGTTATAAAGATTATTCATATACTTTAGTTGGAACTGAACTTTATGTGACTGTAAATAGTGTTTTATCTAATAGAAAAAATAATACTGGAGAATTTAAAGTAGATATCCCTGTTAATGGACTAGATGTTAATAATATTTATTTGAGTGATAATAAAAGTGCAAAGGTTATTTATAGTAAATAGCCTTTTTTGTAATTAGTATGTAAACTAGCAATAAAGAATAAAATATAGTATAATATATCTGAGGGAGAAAGAAATATGAAGAAAGTTATTAAAGAAAATAGAATTTTATTTATCTTAGCAGTGATTATTTTAGTGTCATTAGTTTTAATAGGAATAGGTTTGATTAGTTATTTTTATGGGAATGACTCTAGTAGTTATGGGGATAGACTTAAAGATAAAGATAAGTATCCTATTAGTGAGAGTATTAGTACGGATATAGAAGGCTTGTTTACTAAGGGTGTTAAGTCTACTATAGTTGATATTAAGGGTAAGATTATTTATATTACGATGGATGTAGAAAGCGGAACAAGTAAGATAGATGCTGAGGGATATGCAGTTAAAGCACTTGAAAAATTTAAGGAAGAAGAGTTAAATTATTATGACTTACAATTTTTAATTACATGTAAGGATGAGGAAGTAAGTGATGGAGAAAGTAAAATTTTTCCTATAATGGGTGCAAAGAAAGCGAGAAATAGTCAGATAATTTGGACTAATAATTAGGAGTTTTTATGAAAGAAAAAAAGAGAATTTTTTTAACGGTAGGTCTTGTTAGTTTATTTATATTATTGATTGTAGGTATTCTTATTTATATTAATAATTCTAAGTCTAACTATTCTTTTAGTGAAAGAAGTTTTATTAATTCTAAGCAAAATAGTGTTATAGATATTGGAGTACAAAGTGGGCTACCTATATTTAGTGATAATGGTATTGGAGTATTTTATGATTTTTTAAATTTTATAGAAAAAGATACATCTTTAACATTCAATGTTAGTACTAATTCTAATCAAAGTTATAATTTTGTAAATAAGAACGAACTTGGTACAAATGATTATTTAGTATATCTAGATCATTTTGTTTTAGTTAGTACTACAGATAGTGAAATAAATGATTTTAATAGTTTGTCTAATATTGATATTGCAGTTATGGCAGAAGATTATGATTATGTTTCTAAGTATTTAAGTGATTATAGTTTAAAACTTGATAGTTTCGAACATATGACTGATTTAGTTGATGTAATGGGAAGTAATACTAATTATGCAATTTTACCTTTACAAAAGTATATTAATGAAATAGTTTATAATGATTATAAAATAGTTAAACATTTAGATGGACTTCATTCTCATTATGTTATTAGTTTTAATGATATTAATAATCAAATGAGTAATATTTTCATTAAAGCTTTTAGTAAATGGAAAGATAATCTTTATGTGAGTATGAATACTCATTTACTTAATCTATATTATAATTCGTTTAATATTACAGAACTTGATAAGGATGAGTTAACTAGTGATGATTTTATAGTTGGATATGTTGATAATATGCCTATTGAAGGGAAGGTTAATAGAAGATTTAGTGGTATTAATAATGAGTATTTAAGTAGATTTTCTGATATGACTGGAGTTACCTATAAGTATATTAAATATAAAGATAGGAATGAGTTAATTAATGCTCTTAATGAGAAGAAAGTTGATATGGTTTATAATTATTTTAATATTAGTAATGATAATTATAAAGCTACTTATAGTTTGGGTAATATTTCTTATGTTATTTTAGTAAATCAAAATAGTACTTTAGGTATTACAGGTCTTAATAGTATTTATGATGATACAGTTAAGATGGTTGGTTTTAGTAAGTTAGAGAGTTTTATTAAAGATAAGGGTATTAATACTAAACTTTATGGTAATTATAACGAGTTATTAAATGATTTAAGTGATGAGGATATTTTGATAACTGAAAAAAGTGTTTATGAGTATTATAGAAATACTTCTTTAAGTGATTTTGTTATTAAATATATAGGATATACTAATAGTCAAGATAATTTTTTAATTACTAGTGATAACAATGTTTTATATAATTTATTTAATTATTATATAAGTGTTTTATCTGGAGAAGGAGTACTTTCTAAAGGCGTTTATGATAGCAATGTTTTAGCTGGTAAAAGTGCTTTTGTTGAATTTTTGGTTAGTAATTTGATTTATATTATTTTAGCGGTCATAGCAGTTGTATTCTTACTATTTAAGTTTAATAGAAGAGTTAAAGTAACTAAAAAAATTAAAAAAGAAGATAAAATGATGTATTTAGATGTCATGACTAATTTAAAAAATAGAAATTATTTAAATGATAATTTAAGTTATTGGGAAGAGAATAAGGTTTATCCACAAGCTATAGTTATTGTTGATTTGAATAGTATTTCTGTTATTAATGATACTAAGGGACATGAAGAAGGGGATAAACAGATACAAGGTGCGGCTAGTATATTGATTAAAACTCAAAGAGAAAATAGTGAAATTATTAGAACAGATGGTAATGAATTTTTGATTTATTTAGTTGGTTATGAAGAAAATCAAATTGTTACATACGTTAATAAATTAATGAAAGAATTTAAGAGTTTACCTTATGAGTATGGAGCTAGTATTGGATATTTTATGATAACTAGTGAAAGTACTACAATAGATGATGCTATAAATGAAGCTGTGCTTAAGATGAGAGAAAATAAAGGAGAATAATATGCTAGGGAAATTTAAGGAATTTTCTAGAAATGTTTATGATATAATGATGAAACCTGAAATGCTCACTTTACCAAGTAGTTTAGCATACTATTTCGTTTTATCTATTGTACCTATAATTTCTTTGTTACTGATGATAGCAAGTAGTTTTAATTTATCAACAAGTTTTTTAACTGAGTTTTTTGAAAATAACTTCAGTAGTGAACTTGTTAAAATGATTACTCCACTCGTTACAAATCAATCATTTAGTATTGGGTTTGTTATGTATATTTTAGTTGCATTTTTCTTAGCTAGTAATGGTAGTGATGCAATTATAGTTACATCTAATCAAATTTTTAATATAGATAATAAGAATTATTTTAGAAGAAGAATTAAAGCATTCTTTTTAACTATTATTTTATTCACGTTATTTACATTTATGTTAATTGTGCCAGTGTTTGGTGAACAATTAATTAATATAGCTGCACATATAGGTTTTAACTCGAATGTAACTGATGCTTTAAAGATGCTTTATCCAGTTTTAAATTTACCAATTACTTTAATTGTTTTATACTTTGGTATTAAATTAATTTTTATAATAGCACCAGATGAAAAAATTAAAAGTAGTTATGTTAATAAAGGAGCTATTTTTACTACTCTTTGCTGGGTAATTGTTACTAATGTTTATGCTTATTATGTAAAACATATAGCAACCTATAGTGTTTATTATGCAGGATTAAGTACTATAGTTATGCTTATGGTATGGTTTTACTTCTTGGCATTTGTGTTTGTTATGGGGCTTTCATTTAATTATAGAAGTCAAATAGAGCATGTAGAAAAAACTAATGCTATTAAATTAAAAGAGATAGAAGAGAAGGTTAAAGCAAGTAAAAAAATTGGTTAACCTTCTTTTTTGGAAAAATGTGATAAAGCAGCTCAAAATAGTCGGAATTTTGTGATATATAGTTATTATTTTGGAAAAATAGATGGCACTTAAGTTATCACAGGTATGTGCATAATTATATAGGCTGTAAGATATTGTTTATTTAAAGATTGTTTTTATTATTTGAGTTGTTATTATATTGCCATTTATATTGCCAAAGGACATATAGATAATATAATTCGTTATGTGCATCATACTTTAAAAAAATATAAAAATTAAGAGAAGATAACTGAAGTCTTAATAGTACTTTAGTTTTTTTTAATTTGAAATTGATAAACTCTTTAATTTTTGTTTTTGGTTTAATCATGCTTATAATTGTTATTTTTAAAGAATATATTTTATGTTATTTTGTTGATTTAATTTTATGAGTGTGGTATTATTTTATATAGTAGGGAGTGAGTAATATGGATAACAAAAGTCCTTATACAGAAGAAGAAAGAAAGATAATTGAGGAAGAAGGTTTATATTTTGAGGAATCTAAAGAGGATAAAAATAAAAAAATTATAATTATTTTAATTATTTTTATAGCTTTAATGAGTGTTTTGACAGTTTTTGTTACTCTTTCTTTAGTTAGAAATAATAACAACCCAGATATAAATATTTACGGTCTTAATTATGATGCTGATGGTGATGGTATCTGTGATTTAAACTGTGATACAAATAATGATGGTAGGGCTGATACAAATATTGATACGAATAATGATGGTAAGCCTGATTTAAATATTACATATGGTAAAGGTAATAATCCATACTTTAATATTGATAGAGATGGTGATGGTAAACCTGACTTTAATTTAGTTAATCAAACGGAAGATGGGAAGTGTAAACTTAATTGTACTGATAAAGATGGCAAGGTTAAGACTAACGTTGATATTAATGGAGATGGAGTGCCTGATATTAACATAGATAGAGATGGAGATGGAGTGCCTGATACTAATTTACCTTATGGTGACGGAACAGAACCAGTATTTAATGTAATTGATAAAGATGGTAATATTCATAATCCAGTTAATAAATGGGATGGAGATAATTCTAAAAGTAATATTGATACTGATGGAGATGGTCTTCCCGATATAAATATTACTTTAGATGAGGAAAAAGATCCTTATTTGGATGTTGATACTGATGGAGATGGTAAATCTGATATTAATAAAGACTTTGATAAAGATGGTAAACCTGATGCAGATATTACTCTTCCTGGAGGAAAAGATCCAATATTTAATGTGACTGAAGATGGAGAAACTCCAACTAAGAATTTAACACCTAAAACTGTTGATGGTGAGGATTTTAATATAGATACTGATAATGATGGTTTCCCTGATACAAATTTAGATATAGAAGATAAGAATTATTGTCAACTTAATTGTGATTTAAATAAAGATGGAAAAGCAGATGTAAATTTAGATTTAGATAAAGATGGAGTTGCGGATACTAATTTAGTAGATACTAAACCTGAAAGTGAAGATATTAAGGAACTTGATACTAGTAAGAGCGAATATAATATTTTAACATTTAAAGATTTAGTTACTAATAATAAAGTATTGTCTCCAGGTTTTACAGCAAGTAAAGAGTTTGTTCTGGTTAATTCAAGCTTAAATGATATAGTTTATACTATTAGTTTTAAAGATGTTAAGAACAACTTTGAAACAAGTGATTTAAAGTATTGGTTAGTTGATATGAGTAACAATAAAGTTGTTACAAATGGAAGGGTTACTGTTCCTAAAAACGATAGTGCTATAGTTAAAGATATTGTTCTTAAGAGTAAAGAACAACATAGATATCAATTATACTTTATGTTCGAAGAAACTGGTAAAAATCAAGATATTGATCAAGGAAAAACTTTTAATGCTAAAGTTCAAATAGAGAATGCTAGTTTAGTAAACTAGCATTTTTTACGTTAAGTTAAATATATTAGTAGAGTTTTAATTAAAAATGTGATATTATTATAAATAGAATAGGAGAGGGTATGTGTGAATGAAGAAGATAAAAAAATTATAGAAGAGGAAAATCTTTATTTTAAAGAGGGAGAAAGTAAGAAGAAAAAAGTTAGTAAAACATTTTTAACTGTTTTTATCTTTATTCTATTTGTAATAGTTACTGCTGTTACTAGTTTTATAGCTATGAATTATTTTACATTAAAGGCTAGAAATTTAAATGTAGATACTGATGGAGATGGATGGCCTGATTTAAATGTAGACACTGACGGTGATAAGTTTTGTAATGTAAATTGTGATAATAATAAGGATAATAAACCTGATTATAATATTTCTTATGGCAAAATTTTAGCACCTTATTTTAATCTTGATACTAATAATGATGAGAAACCTGATAAGAATATGATTAATCAAGATATTAATGGTGATGGTGTGTGTGATGTTAATTGTGACACAGATAATGATAATGTGCCTAATATTAATATAGATTTTGATGGTGATGGAGTGCTTGATTTAAATCTTGATACTAATGGTGATGGTGTGTGTGATATTAACTGTGATTATGTTGGAAGTAAGACTCCAAGCATTAATATAGATATTAATAAAGATAATAAAGCCGATTTAAATATTGATACTAACAAAGATAAATTACCTGATTTAAATATTAATTATGGTAAAGATTATACAAAACCAGTGTTTAATTTAGATAAAGATAATGATGAGAAAGCAGATTTTAATTTAATTAATCAAATGGAAAATGGAAAATGCGTTTTAAACTGTGATATTTCAGAAGTTAAGGATAATATTCCAGATATTAATATTGATTTGGATGGAGATGGAAAAGCAGATATTAATATAGATATTGATGGAGATAATATTCCAGATATCAATATAGATACAAATAAAGATAATAAAGCGGATATTAATTTGGATCTTAATAAAGATGGCACTGCAGATGTTAATATAGATAAAGATGGCGATAAAAAGGCAGATTTTAATCTAGTTAATATTCTCGATAATAGTGGAAAATGTAAGCTTAATTGTAATGTAAATAATTTTGGATTTCCTACTTATAATATTGATTTAGATGGGGATGGAATTCCTGATATGGCTATAGCTTTAAATGGCGAAAGTATTGTTGCAAATATTGATAGTAATAGAGATGGAAAACCTGATAATGGCATCATTGACACAAGTTTACTTAAATATGAAACAATCGAAGAAAATATAGATTTATCTAAAGATAATGAATTTAGTTTTACTTGGCTTGGAATGAATGATTATAAGAAAGAAATAGTTAAACCAGGTTGGACAAAAAGCAAGAGATTTAATATTTCTAATAATGGAAGTGAAAAAATAACTTATAAAATAACTTGGGAAGAAATTTTAAACGATTATCATTATGAAGTTAGGCCTAAATTTGTTTTAATGAAAAATGGCGCTGAAATTGCTAAAGGAGAACTACTTTATACTCCTAATAATGGTGAAGTATTAGTTGATAATGTAGAAATAAATCCAGGTGAAACTAATCAATATGAATTAATTTATAGTTTTAGTAATAATCAAAACAAGAGTTTGACTGATAATAATTTTGGAAGAACATATTATTCTTCTTTAAAAGTAAAATCTTTATAAAGTGCTAAAAATACGTGGTTTTAGAGCTACGTATTTTTTTTAGTGATAAAAAAGTGAAAAAAATGTAAAAAAAGACTTGATTTTACATGAAAAACTTGATAGAATTTTTATTGTAAAGGAGGTAAAGAACTATGGGAGAAAACAAAGGACAAACTATTTTCTTATCAGTAATTGGTATAGCAACTTTATTAGTAGCTATTATAGGTGCAACATTTGCATACTTCACAACTACTATGGGAAATAAAGATGCCGTTACAGGTACTGTTACAACAGCTACAATCTCAGCAGTAACATTATCAGGTACTACATTTAGTGGTGAAAATATTATGCCAGGTTGGACAAGTGGTGAAAAAACTTTCACTATTGCAACTCAAAGCATAACTGGTAGTGCTTCAGCTGAATATGCTTGTAAGATTGCTAAAACTGGTGAAGGTACTTCAACAGATTTTGAATATCAAATTACAGGTGCTGATGATACTACTTATGGTGAATGGACTGCTGTTCCTAAAGCTGCAACTGAAGTTGCTACTGGAACAATCGCAACTGGTAACCTAAGTGATGCTTACAAAATCCAATTTAGATTTAAAGAAACTGGTGCTGAACAAACTAACCAAGGACAAACTTTTGGTGCTTCAGTTACTTGTGACTTAACTAAAGTTAACGGTCAAGTTAGACAATAGTTTGAATTAACATAGTTAATTTACGATTATTAACAAAAATTAAGTTAGATTATTTTCTAACTTTTTTTGTGTTTTGTATTGTAATTTTATCTTTTTTTTGGTATCATAATTATATGATATGGTGATAGATATGAAAGATAAGAATATTAAAGCGTATATTTATTCAATAATTGTAGTATTATCATTTATTTTAGTTGCTATTGGTGCTACGTTTGCAGCACTGGTTTTTGCTGATGTAATTGGGAATAAAAAGAATGGTGATGTTGAAGTTAAAACAGCTTATGTAACCGCAGCATTTCATGATATACAAGGTTTTAATGATACAAAGGTTAAACCAGGATGGAGTAATGAAATGATATTTGAGATAGTTAATACTTCTAATGAAGAGGATGCTGTTGGTAGATATAATTTAATGTTTGAAATTGAGAAGAACGAAATTAACGATAATAGTTTTGTATATAGTTTAGAGGGAACAAGTACTCTAAATGGGAAAGTGATTAATGAAAGTTCTACTAATAAGGTAGTGAGCACTAATGAGGTTAGAGTACCAGGTGTGTCTGTTTCTCTCGGAAGTGGAATAATAAATACTGGAGTGGTTCACAGATATAAATTAAAAATGAAGTTTATTGATAATGGAGAAAATCAAGATTATTTACAAGGCAAAACTTTTACTGGTAAGGTTGTTGCTGTAGGTGAGTAGAAAGGAAGCATAATATGAAAGATAGTAGTAAAGATTTAAGTTTAATGATTATCACTGTTCTAACTATAATTATGACTGTAGTTGGTGTTACTTTAGCATACTTTACTACTAAAATTAATCAAAATAGTGCAGTTAATGGAAATGTTGATACTGCTAAAATTGGTAATATAACATTTGATGGTGGTAATGATTTTATAAATAACACTGATATAGAGCCTGGTTGGAAGCAAAGTAAAACATTTACTATAAGTGCTCCTGCTACTGATGTGGCTAGAACAGTGTATGTAAGACTTGATTATACTAATAGTTTTAAAGATTTAACATGGAAGTTGACTGGCACTGGAGCGAATAGTAGTATTACAGGTAAAGTGCCTACTGTTAGTACTAGTACTACTGTTACACTAGTAACATTAACAATTAATCCTAATTCTAATGCTCAGACATTTAATTACACATTTACTTTAGAACTTCCTGATAATAATACAAATCAAAATTATGATCAAGGGAAATCATTTAATGGTACTTTGTATGCTGATTTAGGCGAGGGAGTTAATTCAATATATTATAATAACAAGAATAAAACAGGAACAACTACTATCCCTAATTAGTTGGTGATATGCGTAATAAATATTTGCTGTAGGATACGTTATAAGTGATTAAATTCACTTTTTTTGTTTGATAAATTTAATAAATTAAAAAAAAGATTCAACTTTGTTTTAATTCGAATTTAATTCATTAATGTATTCTATGAAATATATAGGAATATTAATTATTTTTCTAATTAATAAACCCGGAGTTATAAATTTTCCTATTATATCGTATTTACTTAGTATAACATCACACTTTTGCAAAGTTTTTTGGTGGAAAAATCACACTTTTGCAAGTTTTTTTGATAAAAATATCACATTTTTGTATATTTTGGTAATGATTAGTGAAAAAAATATTTGTTAGTAAATTAACTCTACATTTTAAAAACTTATTTAAATTGAATTCTTTAGTAATATTTGATATAATTATTTCAGAAGTAAAAAGGAAGGATTTAAGTGAAAAAAAGTTTTTCTAAAAATATTATAATTAAAAAATTTAAGAAATATTTTAGCACAAATATTTTGTTTTTAACATATACTTTTACTTCTGTTTTAATGGGCTTTTTATTAAGACTATTTACTATGGGGAATGTAAGTGATTTTAGAGCCTATGTATGTGATTTTATTATAGTAATTGTTCTTGGCTCATTTGGTTATCTTATTAAACCTAAAAATCAATTTAAATATTTTCTTTCTATAAGTATATTGTTTACAGCAATGTGCGTGATTAATTCTATTTATTACAAGTTCTATACAAATTATGTAAGTATTAGTTTGCTTAGTACTTTAAGTATGCTCGGTGAAGTGAGCGACTCAGTTACTGCTAGATTAAAATTAATTCATTTTATTTATTTAATTGGTCCAATCACATTAATAATTGTCAATAGGTTATTATCTAAAAAAGATTATTATTATAAAGTAGGAAAAGATGAAAAGGGTAAACTTATGTTTAGAAATACTTGTTTATCTGGTATAGCACTCGTTATTTTGATTGTATTTACTATGACTAAGAGTGATGGTAGCAAGCTTGTTAAACTTTGGAATAGAGATTATGTTGTTAAAAGGTTCGGGATTTATACTTATATGTTTAGCGACTTTGTTACCAGTGTGCAGCCTGCAATTAGCCCTATGTTTAATTATGATGCAGATAGAAGAGAGTTCTTAGATTTTTATAATAGTAAAAACTACAGTAAGGAAGAAAATTCTTATACAGGTATTTTTGAAGGAAAGAACGTTATTTTTATACACATGGAAAGTATTCAAAATTTTCTTATTGATTTAAGAATTAATGGAATAGAGATTACTCCTAATTTAAATAAACTTGTAAAGGAGAGTATGTATTTTAGTAAGTTTTATCCTCAGATAAGTGTGGGAACTAGTAGTGATACTGAGTTTACTTTAAGTACTGGATTACTACCTAGTACAAGTGGAACTGTTTTTGTTAATTATTATGATAGGACTTATGAAACAATGGAAAATGCTTTTAGAAATAAAGGGTATTTTACATTTGCAATGCATGCTAATAATGGGAATTACTGGAATAGAAAAAATATGTATAATACTTTAGGCTATGATGCTTTTTATGATAGAGATAGTTATATTGTTCCTACTGATAAGAAAGATGAAAATTATGTTGGACTTGGGTTAGGTGATAAGTCGTTTTATGAGCAAATTATTCCTATAATTAAAGACATAAAAAATAATCATAGTAATTATATGGGTAAAGTTATCAGTTTGAGTAATCATAGTCCATTTAATGATTTAAGTAAGTATGGTGATATTGACTTTAGCGTGGAGTATAAAGATGAAGATGGTAACATAGAAGTGGATAGTTATTTAGAGAATACAGAGATAGGCAATTATCTTAAAAGTGCACATTATGCAGATGAAGCTTTAGGTGTTTTATTTAAACTTATAAAGGAAAATAATTTAGATGAAAATACTGTATTTGTTTTATATGGAGATCATGAAAGTAAACTAGGTAAAGAGAATTTAAATTATTTATATAATTACGATCTTTATACTCATAAACTTAAAAGCAAAGATGATGCAACTTATATTAATTTAAATAAATATGGTTATAATTTACTTAAGAATACACCTTTAATTATTTATACAAATGGTATTCAATCTAAAACTGTAAAGGATGTTATGGGTATGTGGGATGTTTTTCCAACTATTAGTAACATGTTTAATTTAGAGTGTAAGTATAATTTAGGTAATGATATTTTTAGTAATAAAGAGAAAATAGCTGTTTTTCCAAATGGAGATATTATTACTAATAAAGTTTATTATAATAATTTAAGAGACGAGTATGTTTCTTTAAATGGAGAGCCTATTAATAATAGTTATATAGAGAAAATAAAGAATTATGCAGAAGTTAGACTAGGCGTAAGTAAAGCTATCATAGTACATGATTTATTATATAAGGAAGGGAAAGTAGAAAGGGTGAAAGTAAATGAAAAGAGTGTTAAATAAGAATAGATTATTTTATTTTATTAGTATTATATTAGTAGTAATTGTGCTTTTAATTATTGGTATTAAAATTGTTAAGGATTTTATTATTAAAGATAATAAAGATATTATTACTAAGAATAATCTTGATACTTTAGAGTTATATGGATATACTTTAGATGATATGGATAGCAAACTTTATAAAGAGTATTTTAATGAATTAAAAAGTGTTCTTAACAGTGATGTGATTAACTATGAAGAGTATGCTAAAGATATTGTTAAACTTTTTGTTACTGATTTTTATACTTTAGATACTAAATTAACTAGTAGTGATATCGGTGGGATAGAGTTTATACCAAGTGATATGGTAGATAATTTTAAAATGAATGCTGGGGATACTATGTATAATCATGTTAAAACTAATATTTATGGCGATAGAGAGCAAGACTTGCCTATTGTTAAAAATGTTAGCATAGATAGTGTAAGTGAAATTAACTATACATATAAAGAAAAGGAATATTCCGCATATAAGGTAAAGGCTTCTTGGGAATATGAAAAAGATATGGGATATGATAAAGAAGGAGAATATGTTTTAATTAAAGATAATAATAAATTATATATTGTATCTAATGTAAGTGGGGAGTAGTATGGATAATGTTTATGAATTTTTAAAGGAAGAGTCTGGTATTAGGTTTAGAGATACTATTGTTTTAGGTATAAGTGGTGGACCTGACTCCATGGCTTTACTTAGATTAATGCTTAAATTAAAAGAAGAATTAAATCTTGTTTTAGTAGTAGCACATGTTAATCATAATGTGAGAGAGCAAAGTAATGATGAAGAAGAGTATTTAAGAAATTATTCAAATGAAGTTGGAGTTATTTTTGAGAGTATTAAGATAGACAACTGGGGAGATGATAATTTCGAAAATGAAGCTAGGACAGTAAGATATAATTTTTTTGATAAAGTTGTTCATGAATATAATGCAAAGTTTTTAATGACAGCCCATCACGGAGATGATTTAATTGAAACTATTCTTATGAGAATAGTTAGAGGTTCTACTTTAAAAGGTTATAGTGGATTTAGTAAGTTTGTTTATAAGAAAGATTATACTATTGTTAGACCTTTTATTAGTGTAACTAAGGAAACTTTAGTAAAATATTGTGAAAGTGAGAATGTTAAATATTATATTGATTATACTAATTATGAAGATATTCATACTAGAAATAGATATAGAAAGTATGTGTTACCTTTTCTTAAAGAGGAAGATGCTAATGTAAATTTAAAGTTTTTAAAGTTTAGTGAGACATTACTTTTATATAATGAGTATGTTGATAGGGAAATGAATAGTGTAATTAATAAAGTTTTTAAAGATGGAATATTAAGTATTAGTAAATTTAATGAAATTCAATATTTAATTCAAACTAAAATTATTTATAATATTTTAGAGAAAATATATGGAGATGATCTTTTTATTGTTACTAATACTCATGTTAAACTTATTTTTGATTTAATTAATGGAAGTAAACAAAATAGCATTGTTCATCTACCTAATAATGTTAAAGTTATAAGGGCTTATGATGAAATTACATTCAACTTTGATGATGAGGAACTTGATGTTTATGAAATCGAAATAAATGATGTTGTTAATTTGCCTAATGGGAAGAATATAATTAAAGTGGATGATAGTTATGATACAAGTAATAATGTTATTAGATTAAGTAGTGAAGATGTTACTTTACCTCTTTATGTGAGAACTAGAAGAGATGGAGATAAGATCGAAGTTAAAGGTATGAATGGTAGAAAGAAAGTTAGTTCTATATTTGTGGATGCTAAAATTTCAAGTAGAGAAAGACATATTTGGCCAGTAGTGTGTGATAGTAAAGATAATATAGTTTGGATACCCGGACTTAAAAAAAGTAAATTTGATATAGAAAATAGTCAAAAATGTGATATAATACTTAAGTACTATTAAAGAAAGGATGATTTTATGAAAAAAAGAAATTTATTTAAAGATATGACACCTTATGTTTTATTACTTATTGTTATAAGTGTAACTATGTATATTTTTAGTATTAAAAATGTTAAAATTCATGATTTAAGTTATAATGAGTTTTTAACTAATCTTAATAATGAAAAAGTTGAAAAAATAGAAGTTACACCTAAGAATAGTGAGAGTGTTTATTATTTAACTGGTAAGTTAAAGGGATATTCTGAAAATGAAACATTTAAAGTAGTTGTTCCATTTACTGACAGTGTAATTGAAAATGTTTTAGATGTTGCAAGTTCGCAACAACTTGACGTTAAGACTAATAAGGATCCTGGAAGTATTAGTTGGATTGCAGTTGTTCTAAATATTTTACCTGTTGTACTTTTAGTTGGAGTAAGTGTGTGGATGGTTAAAGCACTTATGGGTAACGGAAAAGGTGGTTCACTTGATTTTGGTAGAAGTAGGGCTAAGTTAAATCAAGATGGCGGAAAGACAACATTTAAAGATGTTGCTGGTTTAAATGAAGAAAAAGAAGAAGTTAAAGAGTTAATAGACTTTTTAAAAAATCCTAAAAAATTCCAAAAGTTAGGTGCTAGAATTCCTAAAGGTGTTCTTTTAGTAGGGCCTCCAGGAACTGGTAAGACATTACTTGCTAAAGCTGTAGCGGGTGAAGCTAAAGTGCCATTTTATTATATAAGTGGTAGTGACTTTGTAGAATTATTCGTAGGTGTTGGTGCATCACGTGTTAGAGATATGTTTAAACAAGCTAAACAAACAGCACCATGTTTAATATTTATTGATGAAATAGATGCAGTAGGTAGACAGAGAGGAACTGGTTTAGGTGGAGGACATGATGAAAGAGAACAAACTTTAAACCAATTGCTTACTGAGATGGATGGATTTGGTGCTAATGAAGGTATTATTATAATCGCTGCAACTAATAGACCTGATGTTCTTGATCCTGCACTTCTTCGTCCAGGAAGATTTGATAGACAAGTTACAGTTAATTTACCTGATGTTAGGGAAAGAGAAGCAATACTTGGTGTTCACGCTAAGAATAAAGTATTAGATGAAAGTGTTAAGTTAAAAGCTATTGCTGAAAGAACTCCAGGTTATAGTGGAGCAGATTTAGAGAATTTACTTAATGAAGCTGCACTTTTAGCTGTTAGAAGAAATAAAAATTCTATTGGCATGGATGAAATAGATGAAGCAAGTGATAGAGTATTAATGGGACCTGCTAAAGTAAGTAGAAAAGTTACAGATTATGAAAAGAATATCGTGGCTTATCACGAAAGTGGACATGCTGTTTTAGGTATTGAACTACCTAATGGAGAAGAAGTTCATAAAATTACTATTATTCCTAGAGGAATGGCTGGTGGTTATACTCAGATGCTTCCAAAAGAGGAAAGAACTCTTGTTGCTACTAAGGATGAACTTTTACAAAGAATTACAAGTTATTTAGGTGGTAGAGTTTCTGAAGAATTATTTTGCGGGGAAATATCTACTGGTGCAAGTGATGACTTTAAAAGAGCTACTCAAATAGCAAGAAGTATGGTTACTGAATATGGTATGAGTGATTTAGGACCTGTACAACTTGAACACAAAAGCGGAGAAGTATTCTTAGGTAGAGACTATACAAATAGTAGCAAAAACTATAGTGATGCTGTTGCTCTTGAAATAGATAAAGAAATTAGAAAGATAATGGATGAATGCTATAAAAGAGCTAAAGATATTTTGTCTAAGAATAAAGGCTTAGTTGATATGCTTGCTAAGACATTATATGAAAAAGAAACTATTACTAAAGAAGAAATAGAAGAAGTAGTTAAAGAATATAATGAAAGTAAAAAGGGCAAGAAGAAAACAAAAGTTGAAGAGTAAAATCTTCAATTTTTTCTTTAAAATAATTATATTTCTTTAGAAAAGTGTAATAAAAATGGAAAAATATTTTCTATGAAAAAAATTAAAATATTGAACATAATTAATTTTGTTTTAGATTAATTTGAAAAAAGTTTATAAAAGTAGTCTTTTTAACTTTAAAGTTTATGATAAATGTGTTAAAATATTTTTATAGCGAGGTAGTATTATGGGAAAGGTTATATCACTTGTAAATCAAAAAGGTGGGGTAGGCAAAACAACAACAAGTATTAATTTATCTAGTGCTTTAGGTCATTTAGGTAAAAAGGTTTTATTAATAGATTTGGACCCACAAAGTAATAGTACTACTGGGCTAGGTATTAATAAAGCCGATATTAGTAAGAGTATTTATGATGTTATTACACATGGGTGTGATATCAAGGATGCTATTATTAAAACAAAATTTAAGAATTTAAGTATTATTCCATCAATGATTTATCTAAGTGGAGCAGAAATAGAACTTATACAGAATGCTAGTAAGGAAAGTGACTTTATTATAGGAGATCAACTTAAATTACAAATTGATACTATTAGAGAAAGGTATGATTTTATTTTAATAGATTGTCCTCCTGCACTTGGAGTACTTACTACGAATGCTCTTGCAGCTAGTGATAGCGTTCTTATTCCAGTACAGTGTGAGTATTATAGTTTAGAGGGCGTTACACAACTGTTAAATACTATTATACTTACTCAAAGTAAAATTAATCCTCACTTAGATATTGAAGGGGTTTTGCTTACAATGTTAGATGGAAGAACACTTGTCGGTCTTGAAGTAGTTGAAGATGTTAGAAAATTCTTTAAGGAGAAGGTTTTTAATACAATTATTCCAAGATTAGTTAGGTTAGTTGAAGCTCCAAGTCATGGGAAACCTATACTTGAGTATGATCCTAAATGTAGAGGTGCTCTTGCGTATGTTAATTTAGCAAAGGAAGTGATTGATAGAAATGGAAACAAAGAGGAAGGCTCTAGGGAAAGGGCTGGAGCAACTATTTAGTGGAGAAGCATTTAATTTAGAAGAATTTGAAAGAAATGTAGTTGAAAATACTTCTAAGGATGAAGTTAAACTTATTAATTTAGATGAACTTAGGAGTAATCCTTATCAACCAAGAAAAGTTTTTGATGAAGAAAAGTTAAACGAACTTGCTAAAAGTATAAAAGATTTTGGCATTTTTCAGCCTATAATAGTTAAGAAAAGTATAAAGGGTTATGAGATAGTTGCAGGTGAAAGAAGAAGCATAGCAGCTAAAAGGGCCGGATTAAAAGAAGTACCATGCATAGTTCGTGATTTTTCTGATGATGAAATGATGAGTATTGCACTTCTAGAAAATATTCAAAGAGAGAATTTAAATATTATAGAAGAAGCTAATGCTTATAAGAAAATGATAGATATTATGGGGCTTACTCAAGAAGAACTTGCTAGTAAAATCGGTAAGAGTAGAAGTCATGTTACTAATATTTTGGGTATATTAAAACTTCCAAGAAAAGTACAAGATCTTGTTTTAAGTAATAAGATTAGTATGGGACATGCTAGAAGTTTAAGTAAACTTAGTGATGAGATGGAAATATTTGAAATGGCTGATAGAATAATTAATGAAAATCTTTCTGTCAGAGATTTGGAAGATATTATTAGCAATGGGAGTTTTGAAAAGAAAGTTAAGATAAGTAAACCTATAGTTAAAGATGCTAGACATGTAGAGATACAAAATATTATGAGAGAAAAAATAGGAACTTTAGTTAAGGTAAATAATAGAAATGTTGTTATTCCTTTTGATAGTGAGAAGGATTTAGAGAGAATTCTAGAAATTCTTAATATTGATATTGATTTAGATTAGGTGTTATATGAAATATAATTTAGGGAGTAATGTTATAATGAAAAAAGGACATCCATGTGGTACTAATTTATGGGAAGTAGTAAGAATGGGTGTCGATATAAAACTAAAATGTAAAGCTTGTGGTAGGATGATAATGATGGATAGATTAGAGTTTGAGAAAAAACTTAAGAAAGTGGTGGAAGATGAAAAACAAAAAAATTAGTCCTATATTGATGTTTATTATTTTGACTTTTTCAGTTATTATTTTAAGTTTTGTTTTGTCATTATTCAGTTTGCAAGCTGAATATAGTACAGTAAATAGTTATACAAATCAGCTTCAAAATAATGTGGTGCAAGTTGAAAATTTGCTTAGTCTTAAGGGATTTAAGTATATAGTTAGTACTACTGTAAGTAACTTTGTTAACTTTGCCCCACTTGGAAGTTTAATTATAGTATTAATTGGTATTGGTGTTCTTGAAAAAACAGGATTTGCTAGAACATTTTTTACTCTTTTAACACAAACTTTTAGAAAAAATAATATTACATTTGTTTTAGTTCTTTTGTCAATTTTGTCTGGTATTTTTGGTGATATAGGTTATATTGCACTTTTACCTATAGGAGCTTTACTTTTCAAGTATGGTCATAGAAATCCTGTTGGGGGAATTATACTTACATTTGTGAGTGTGACTGTTGGTAAAGGAATGAATATAATTCTTTCTAATGTAGATACTTCTTTAGTTAAGTTAACTAGTTTAGCTAGTACTGTAATAGATAAGAGTTATGTTATTAACAATCATTTTCAATTGATCATAAGTTTTATTCTTGTTATGGCTAGTTCTATTTTAATTACTAGAGTAACAGAAAAGACAATTATGCCTAAACTTGGTAAGTATGAATTTGATGAAATTGAACTTCTTGATAATGTTAAATTTAGTAATAAAGAACTTAGAGGTTTTATTCTAGCTATGGGAGCAGCTATAGTATATACTTTAATCATTATATATATGATTATACCAGGGTTACCTTTAAGTGGTACTTTACTAGATAGTAGTGCTAGTACATATGCGCTTAAATTACTTGGACCTGATAGTTTATTTAGTCAAGGGCTTGTGTTTATAATTACTATTTTATTTATTATTGTGGGACTTGTTTATGGTTTTGTTTCAAAAAGTATTAAAAATAGTAATGAGGTTAGTGAAGCATTAAGTTTTTCACTTGATAAAATTGGAAATGTTTTAGTTCTTTTATTACTTGCTAGTTTATTTATTAACGTTTATGAAAAAAGTAATATAGGACTTGTTATTACTGCTTTGTTAACAAATTTAATAAATGTGTTTAAGTTTAGTGGATTTGGACAAATTATACTATTATTTGTTATTTCTTTAGTGGTAGGTTTGTTCCATACAGGAATGCTTAGCAAATGGCAAATTATGAGTGCAGGTGTGATACCACCACTTATGAATGCTAGTGTTAGTCCTGAATTTGCTCAGGTTATATACACTGCTGGATCAAGTATATCACTACTCTTTACACCGCTTATGAGTTATTTTGTTATATTTATTGCTCTTGTTTCTATTTATGATAAAGGTGATAAATATAGTATTAAAAATTTATTTGGATATTTAAAGAGTTATGCTTTAGTTATAATATTAATGTGGATTATAGTTATACTTGGTTTTTATATGATAGGTATTCCTATTGGTATAGGAACTAGTCCTACTGTAAAGTTTTAGGAGGTTTTATTTATGAGTTTAAAGGCTGGAATAATTGGTATGCCAAATGTTGGTAAGAGTACTCTTTTTAATGCAATTACTAAAAAGAATATTCTTGCTGCTAATTATCCTTTTGCTACAATAGATCCAAATTTAGGTACTGTAACAGTACCTGATGTAAGACTTGGAGTTCTTGAGGAAATGTTTACTCCGGAAAGATGTATTGGTGCACAGTATGAATTTACTGATATTGCTGGTTTAGTTAAAGGAGCTAGTAACGGAGAAGGTCTTGGTAATAAATTTTTAAGTCATATTAGGGAAGTGGATGCTGTTATACATGTTGTTAGATGTTTTATTGACAAAGATATTATACATGTGGAAGGGGATGTAGATCCTGTCAGAGATATAGAAATTATTAATTTGGAACTTGCTATGTCTGACCTAGAAATAGTAAGTAATAGAATTGATAGAATTAAGAAAAAAGCAGAAACTAGTAAGGATAAAGATACTTTAAAAGAAGTAGAATTATTAGAAAGGTGTAAAGATATTTTAATTAGCGGAGATATTTTAAGACATCACGGGTTTACTGAAGATGAGTTATTAATTTTAAAGCCTTTTAATTTTATTACTATTAAACCTATGATATATTTGGCTAATGTGAATGAAGTTGATTTAGTTACTGGCAGTAATGTATTTATAGATAAAGTAAGTGATTATGCAAAAAAAGACGGCTCTGAATTAATACTTATGTGTGCTAAGATAGAAAGTGAACTTGCTGAACTAGAAGATAGTGAGAAGAAAGTATTTTTAAATGAACTGGGTATTGAAGAAAGTGGTCTTGATAAGTTAATTAGGGTTACTTATGATACTTTAGGTCTTGCTACATTTTTTACAGTAGGTACTGATGAAGTTAAGGCTTGGACATTTAAAAAAGGTATGAAAGCACCTGAATGTGCTGGTTTAATACATACAGATTTTCAAAAAGGTTTTATAAAAGCTGAAGTTATGTCATATAATGATTTAGTTAGTTTAGGTAGTGAACTTAAGGTTAAAGAAGCTGGAAAAGCTAGACTAGAAGGTAAGGAATATCTAATGCAAGATGGAGATATTTGTTACTTTAGATTTAATGTTTAGGGAGGAAATTTATGGAAAAATATTGTTCTAAATGTGGAAAAAAATTAGTTGATGGAAAATGTCTATCATGCGCTAAAGAGTGTTCTTTAAGTAATAATGGAATTATAAATAGAAAAGCACTTAAAGAAGTAGCAAAAGAAAAATTAAATGGAAATATGTGGACTATATGGAAACCTTTATTAGTTTTGATGCTTGCAGGTTCTCTTGGTGGAGCTATTTTAGGATGTGCTGAAGAAGGTAGTGGACTTTATTTCTTATTAAATCTACTTACTAGTTTAGCTGTTGTACCTCTTTCATTTGGAGTAAGTAAATATATACTTGACTTTGTTAGAGGTAAAGAGTTTGATTTTGATAAGTTATTTGATTATTATAAATCAAATGTAGTAAATATTTTACTGTTGAGCTTCTTAACTACTTTATTTATTAGCTTATGGTCAATATTATTAATTATTCCTGGTATTATTGCTGCTTTATCTTATTCAATGTGTACATATATTTTTGTGGATGGAGAGCATACAGAACCTATGGAAGTTATAAATGAAAGTAAGAGAATGACTTACGGGTATAAATGGGATTTATTTGTATTTGGTTTAAGTTTTATTGGCTGGATATTATTAAGTTTCTTATTTATCCCAGTTATTTATGTAGTTCCTTATGTTACAGTTGCAAATGCAATGTACTACGATGAACTTAAAAAGATTAAAGAAATGGAGTAAAACCCATTTTTTTATGCATAAAACTACTTTTAGTTAAGTAAAATGTGTAGACAAATAGTTTATTGTTTGTTATAATACTTCGTAGAGAAGAGAAATCTTCCTTGCTTCATGTGAAGCCAATAGACCATAAGGAGGTGAAATGAAATGAATAAATACGAAATCATGTTCATTGTAAAAGCTGATTTATCTGAAGAAGAAGTAGGATCAACTGTTAAGTCTTTTGAAAAAGTTTTAACTGATATGGGTGCTAAAATTGTTAAATCACAAGATTTAGGACAAAAGAAGTTAGCTTATGAAATCAAAAAGCAAGTAAGAGGATATTACCATTTACTTAATGTTGAATGTGAAAGTAAGGCTGTTAAAGAGTTTGACAGAAAGGCTTTAATAGATGAAAGAGTTATTAGACATTTAATCATTAAGGAGGAAGAGTAGTATGAATAAAGTAATTCTTATTGGAAGATTAACTAGGGATCCTGAAGTTAGAGTACTTAGTACTGGTACAGCTGTTGCTAATTTTAGTTTAGCAATTAATAGAAATTTTAGAAATAAAGAAGGAAATATTGATGCTGATTTTATAAACATAACTGTTTATGGAAGGCAAGTAGATGTTGTTCAAAAGTATACTTCTAAGGGTAGTCAAATAGGTGTAGAAGGTAGAATACAAACTAGAACTTATGATGCTCAAGATGGTACTAAAAGATACGCTACTGATGTTATAGCTGAAAATATTGAACTATTAGGTTCTAGAAGAGATAATGCTGGTCAACCAGTTAATGCTTATGTAGATACAACTAGTCAGATATATCCTGATGCACCAAGTGCTGAAGTGGGAACAGATATTAGTAGTGAGGATCCTTTTAAAGATTTTGGTAATGAAGTATCTTTAAGTGATGATGATTTACCATTTTAGAAAGAAGGAGGAAAAGTAATGAAAGAATTTTATCCAAGAAAAAAGAAAATATGTCAAATGTGTGCTGGTAAAGATGTTAAATATAGTGATGTTCAAATTATTACTAAGTATATAAATGAAAAAGGTAAGATTTTACCTAGAAGAATGACTGGTGCTTGTGCACTTCATCAAAGACATATAGCTAGAGAAGTTAAAAGAGCTAGATTTATGGGATTAATTCCATTTGTAAGATAGTTAAAAAGTTCGGAAATTTCCGAACTTTTTAATTTTCTCTTGCTATACCAATTAATCTAATTAATTGTAATAATTCTGCTAAAGTACTTGCTACATATGTAAGTGCTGCTGCAGTTAGCATATTTTTTACATCTTCTTTTTCTTCTTCATTAATAATTCCTAATTCGTTCAATTCTTTAACAGCTCTTTTTGATGCATTAATTTCTACTGGTAATGTCACTACTTGGAAAAGTACTCCTGCGCCTACTGCTATTATGCCTAAGTATACTAAATTCATTATTTCAAATAAGAAACCTAGAAATATTACAAGGTAAGATATTCTACTTAGAAAACTTACTACTGGAAATATAATTGATCTTATTCTTAAAAAAGTATAACCTTCTTTATCTTGAAGAGCGTGTCCTACTTCATGAGCTGCTACTGCATTTGATGCTATAGTGCTTTCTTTATAAATACCACTAGAAAGTCTAATTACTTTTCTAGAAGGATCATAATGGTCTGTTAAAGTACCTTTTGTTTCAATTATTAGTAGGTCATTTAAACCGTTTTTATCAAGTATTTTTCTAGCAATGTCATATCCTGTCATTTTATTCATTACTGATCTATTAGTAGATTTTTTATATATAATTTTAATATATATTTCAGCTAATAAAGGTAATGCTATTATTAATAAAACAATTATTAAGTCCATTTATCAACACCTCGTAATAATTATATCATAAACTGTTAATAACTTCATTATTATTCACACAAATTTCATCTATTAGAAGTTTTATCTTTTTAGCATTTTCTTTTTTATAATTTGATTTATTTAATATGTATGTTAGCTCTTCTTCTTTTAAATCATTTTTATAATTAAGTGCTATTTTGGTTATGTCTTCTTTATTTAAGTTGTTCATATATATATCATCATTACTACTTACTGTATTGTCCTTTTTAATGAACCCTATTTGGTTATCTTTTTCTTTTGTTTCGGTTTTTATAAATAAAACATTTTCAAAGTTTATTATGTCATTATTTGATAATTTAAGTGTTCCTGTATCTATAATTTTGTTTATTATATTTTTAACTTCTTCTGAAGCTTTCTTAAAGTTTTCTAACAATACTATAGATATTGGAAATGTTTTTATGTTTTCAAAAACTGTGTTTTTTTCATCATAACCTATGTATCCTGCAGTTGAACCTATTATTTTATTTATTGATGTTGAAGTAGTGAATTCTTTCATATCTAAAGTAATTAACTGTAATTTTAAATATGATGCAATTTCATTAACAAGATATGTTTTACCAACACCTGTTGGTCCTTTTAGATTTATTTCTATTATGTTTTTTGAGTTATTATTTATAAAGTTTTTCACTTTTATACATATTTCATCTATAACTTTATTTTCTCCATAAATTTTATTTTTTAAGTGTAATTTTAAGTTTTCTATGTAGTTTATGTTATTTAATTCGTATATTGGACATAATACTTTATTTTCTAATACTTCTTTTAATACTTCTATTTTTAGTGTTTTTTTAGAAGTTGTTTTCTTCGTTTCTAGTTTATTTTTTAATTTTTGTATATCTTTTTTAGTATCTAATGCTTTTTTAAAGTTTTTATTTTCTAAAAATTTGTTTTTTCTTGTTTCTAATTTATGTATTTCATTTGTTAGTGCTTTGTTATTGTTTTTTGATAATGATACTAAAGCACACATTTCATCAATTATATCAATTGATTTGTCTGGATTTTTCCTCCCTTTTATGTATTTGTTTGTTAATTCAACTGTTTTACTTATTATGTTATTTGGAATTATAACTTTGTGGTATTCTTCATAGTTACTTTTTATTTGATTTAAAATAAATATTGTTTCTTCCAGCGAAGGTTCTTGTACAAATAATTTTTGAAATCTTCTATCAAGTGCTTTATCTTTTTCTATAGTATTTTTGTATTCTATGGTAGTAGTTGCACCTATTATTTTTAATTTACCTCTTGCAAGAGCTGGCTTTAGTATGTTTGATGCATCAATTGCGCCTTCTGCACCACCTGCGCCTACAATTGTATGAACTTCATCTATAAATACAATTATATCTTCAGCACTTTCTAATTCATCAATTATTTTTGTTAGTTTTTCTTCAAATTCTCCTCTATATTTAGTTCCAGCTATTAATGAACCAACGTTTAAACTATATATAGTTGTGTTTTTTAGGAAATCAGGTACTTCTTTTTTATTTATTAAATCGGCTAGTCCTTCTACTATTGCTGTTTTACCAACACCAGCTTCTCCAATTAACAAAACATTATTTTTGTTTTTTCTTTTTAGTATTTCTATTAAGTTTTTTATTTCTTTTTTTCTTCCAATTACTTGGTCAGCGTTAATATTTTTTACTTCCTCATTTAAGTTTACTCCTATTTTTTTAATCATTAGATTTCTGGTTTTTGTTTCTGTTTTATTTATTTCATTTTTTATTTTGTTTATATCTTTATTTAATGCTTTGAGTATTTTGTAAATGTCTGTTGTGGTTTTTTCAAGGGAAGTTAATATAAAACTTGATAGAGATATTTCATTTTCAAGTGTTTCTTCCTTTATTAATATTTCTTCTATTAGAGAAAGTATTTCTTTACTAAATAAATATAGGCATTCTTTTTGTTTACCTGGGGCTATTTCATTTTTAATTAATTCATAAGTTATGTCGTTATTTAGGAGTATGTTTTTTATTTTATTATCTGTTTTAAATACTCCTAGTAAGATATGTTTGGTAGTTATAAATGCATCTTTATTTAATGTTGCCTCTTTTTCGCTTTGTTTTATTACTTTTTTTAAGTCTTCTGTATAATTATTCATATACACCTCCATATATTCTATGATATATTGGTGTGATTTATTTTTTTATATACAAAAAAAGACTAAATTTTAGTCTTTTTATAAGAATATTACTACTAGAACTACAACAATTATTATTGCTAATAACTCTAGAACTAATTTGTAACTTTTCTTTAACCATTCTTTGTATGGAATGTTTAGAATTTCTAGTCCTAATATTAACATAGTACTTGTTGGTGCAACAAACATTGTTAGACCATATATTGCTTGTACAATTATTGCAAAACTATTTATGCTTTCTGCATATAATCCAGCCATATAAGGTACTGATGATTGCACTACGTAAAGCATTTCTACATCCATTAGAGATGTTAATGCTACTGAGATAGTACTAAATATTACATTTATTATACTTCCTATAAATGAAACATTAATTAGGTTAGCTAATCCATTTCCTACTGTGTTACATATAAAGTCTGCTATAGTTACTATGTATGGTTTGTACCCAGTTATTAACACTAGTACATAAGCAAATGCTACTAAGAATGCTGGTTTAAGCATTTTTTTAACGCCTTCACCAAAAGCATCAATAGTATCATCTAAACTTATGTTATATGCAAGTTTGATTAATAATGTTGCTATTATTATCATAATAGTAAATTCTGGAATTGACCATTTACCAAAAGAGCCAAGTCCATCTATTAGGGATGCTATAATTGTGTGATCTTTTATAGCCCATTCTGTAACTTTTGTGTGTAAGTCTTCAAAGAATGTTACATTAAAGATATTTTTCCAATCTGCAAATCCTAATACGAATAATGCTAGTAATACAAAACCTATTATATATATAGGCCAGCTTGATTTTTTGCTTTGTTTTTTCTCTCCAACAAAGAAATATTCTTCTTCGTTTTCAAGATTAGCTTTTTTGTTCTTTTTTGCATGTTTTAAAGTGAATGCAATAAATATAACAAAGCTTAATACAAATAAACCAATTTTAGCTACTAATTCAGTATTTAATGTTGTTCCTACTATTTGGTTAATGTAACCTACAGTATTAAATGCATATGTGTTGCCAATTGTTCCTATTAACACTGACATGAATGTTACTAGTAAAGCAGTAATTTTATCATAACCCATTAGTAATATTATTCCACATAATGCTGGAATGAAAGCAAATAGAATTACGTTAAAACCAAATGCACTGTTAAGAGCTGCTAATATAAATGAAACAACTATTAAAAATATATTTTCTTTTCCTTTCAAAGATTTTGCAATTTTTTCTAATATATTTCTATATTTACCAGTTTTACTTAGTACACCATACATTCCACCAACGGCAAGTATGTAAAGTATTGGTTCAATGAAATATTTAAGTGTTAGGTAAGGATATTCTATTATATTGTATAGAGATACTCTAGATACACCTAAACTTGTAATTTCTGCACCACTTGCTTTTGCACCTGGAATTATCCAAGATAGTATAGAAAATATTAGGAAAAAGAATGCAATTGTTTTGAACAATGTGTTGTTCTTTTTCATTTTTATTTACCTCCCATTTAATTATACAATAATTATTCTATGTTTTACAAGTTTTTATGCAGTTTTTTCATTTTTAATAGTTATTTTTTTCTTTATATACTAAAAGAGAAGTTTTTGCTTCTCTTTTAATTTTCAGGTTTCATTAGTGGGAATAGTATTACATCTCTTATTGACTCACTTTCAGTGAAGAACATTATTGTTCTGTCTATTCCATATCCAATACCGCCTGCTGGTGGCATACCATATTCTAGGGCTTCAACAAAGTCCATATCAATGTCGTTTGCTTCTTCATTACCTAGTTCTTGTTCTTTTAATTGATTTTCAAATCTTTCAAGTTGATCAATTGGGTCGTTTAGTTCTGTATAGGCATTTGCCATTTCTTTACCACCTATAAATAATTCGAATCTTTGTACGAATCTTGGATCTTTTGGATCTTTTTTTGTTAAAGGACTTATTTCAATTGGATGTCCACATAGGAATGTAGGTTGGATTAGAGTTTCTTCTACATATTTTTCAAAGAATTTATTTACTATATGTCCAAATACTTTTTCGTGTTCTTCTAATTCTATACCATGTTCTTCTGCTAGTTTTAACATTTCTTCATTTGTATAATTTTTAGTAAAATCTATACCAGTTTGTTCTTTTATTGCATCACACATTGTTATTCTTTTAAAGTTTTCTCTTAAATTTATTTCGTTTCCTCTCCAGTTAAATGTTTCTTTATGAAAGACATTATTTGCTATTGTTTTGTAAAGGCTTTCAGTCATTTCCATCATACCTTCTAGGTCAGAATAAGCAAGATATGCTTCCATTGATGTGAATTCTGGGTTGTGTGTTGCATCCATACCTTCATTTCTGAATAATCTTCCTATTTCATAAACTGCATCTAGTCCACCCACTAAAAGCCTTTTTAGGGGTAGTTCTAAAGCTATCCTTAAGTACATATCTAGGTCTTGTGCATTATGGTGTGTTATAAATGGTCTTGCACTTGCACCTGTTAAAAGTGTGCTTAGTACAGGAGTTTCTACTTCCAAGAATCCTCGATTATCCATGAAATTTCTAATACATGTGATTATTTTTGATCTGTAGATTGCATTCCTTTTTGCTTCTTCATTCATTATTAAGTCAACATATCTTCTTCTATATCTTTCTTCTTTATCTTGAAGTCCATGGAATTTTTCAGGAAGAGGTTTAAGTGCTTTTACTAAATGAGTGTATTTTAAGCATTTTATAGTAACTTCTCCAGTTTGTGTTTTCATTACTTTACCTTCTATACCAACAATATCTCCTATGTCTGCTGATTTAAATAAAGTGTATGCATCTTCTCCAATATCATTTATAGAAATATATATTTGTATTTTTCCTGATTTGTCTTGAATAGTAAAGAATGATGCTTTACCCATTTTTCTTATAAACATTATTCTTCCTGCTACTTTTACTAGTATGTTTTCTTCTTCAAGTTCTTCGTGAGTTTTGTTTTCATATTTTTCTTTTAATTCTCCTGCTAGGGCAGTTCTATCATATCTGTCTCCGAATGGATCTAGTCCTAGTTCTTTTAATTTGTTTGCTTTTTCCCTTCTAACTAATTCTTGTTCTGTGAAATTTCTTTCCATTATATTCCTCTCCTTCTAAATAAAAAAGTTAATGATTAAAGGGGCGAACTAGTTCTCCGCGGTACCACCCTTTTTAATCATTAACTGATTATCTCTTATTTTTAACGGTATAAACCGGGCATAAGCCACTCAAAGGTTTTTATTCATAATAGCCTTATTGTTAACTTCCACCATACGTTAACTCTCTATAAACAGTGCTAATATTACTCGTCCTTCTCTTTGATTTATGAGGTTATTGTACTATATTAATTACTGTTTGTCAAGGTGTTAATATTAATATTTTTTAACTATATTAATTTATTATTTTTTTTATTTCATTTATTATGTTTATAAATTCCTCTTCTGTTTTGGCCTGGCATATTTTATTTTTTATTTCTTTAGTTCCTGGTATTCCTTTTAAATACCATAACGCATGTGTTCTGATTTCTAGAAGAGCTGTTTTAACGTTAGTATACTTTTTAAGTAAGTTATAGTGCTTTATTATCATGTTTATTTTTTCTACATCTGTTGGGTTATCTATTATATTATCGTTTTCTATATATTCTACACATTGTTTTATGAACCATGGATTACCAAGGGTTGCTCTTCCAATCATTACTGCGTCACACTTTGTTTCTTCAAGCATTCTTTTTGCATCATATATTGTATTTATATCTCCGTTACCAATAACTGGTATTCTAACATTTTCTTTAACTTTTTTTATAATGTTCCAATCTGCTTTACCAGAGTATCCTTGACTTCTAGTTCTTGCATGTATAGCTATAGCAGAAGCACCAGCTTCTTCTATTTTTTTTGCAACTTGTTCTGCATTTATGTGTTCGTTATCCCATCCACTTCTTATTTTAACTGTGATAGGTGTACTTGTGTTTTTCACTACATTAGAAACTATTTCATATATTTTGTTTGGGTCTTTTAGTAAGGCACTTCCTGCTTGACTTTTTATTGCTACTTTAGGAACGGGACAACCCATGTTTATGTCTATTATATCTGGATGAAAGTTTTCTTCAATATATTTTGCTGCATTTACGAAAGAAGAAGTGTCACTTCCGAATATTTGAATACTAATAGGTCTTTCTGTTTCTTCAAAGTTTATTAAGTCTATTGTTTTTTTTCCATTATATTTAATTCCTAAAGTACTAATCATTTCAGAGTATATTAAACCAGCACCCATTTCTTTTATAATTTGTCGGTAACTAATATTAGATACTCCTGCCATAGGCGCAAAAACAATTCTATTTTTAATTTCTATATCTTTTATTTTCCATGTCATGCTTATATTATAATTTATTTAGTAAAAAAAAGAAAGTACTATTCGGTACTTTCAGGTTGTAATGTTAGTTTACAAGTTAAATCTTTTTTAACTTCTATTATTTTTAATACTCCAGTTTGGAAATTATATATTATGTTTTTATCGTTTCCACAGTCAAGTGTAGCACCTGTTAATTTATATCCACTGTTGGCACTTACACCAAATGTTACTGTTCCACCATCATTAGCCATTTGAGGACTACTATAACTGTTTAATAGTGTTCCATTTATTACTTCTAAGTTAACTGCATGTTTAAGTGGTTTAAATTGTACTGTGCAGTATGTATTATTTGATAATGCTTTTATTGTAAGTTCTCCATTTATATATTCTGCTTTTTGACCATTTGTACAATCGACTTCATCAAATACATAATTTTCAGAAGGGGTTATTTCAAATGTAACTGTTCCACCATAATTAGCACTTTGTGTTTTGAGTGTGCTTGAACCATTAGATACATTTATTTCTGCTGTAAAATCATTTATCTTAAATGATACAGTACAAACATCATCATATAGTACATTTGAAAGTGTTAAATCTTTTGTTTCCTCATTAAAGTTAGAATTTATTAAATCAATAAGTGAATTTTCACTTTGCTTTTTATTACATTCTATTTTGTCAAATTTATATCCCTCTGTAGGTACTAGTTTTATTATTTTGTTTTTTTCTTTTTCAATTAAGAATTTTTCTGTATTATTATTACTTGGTAATTTAGCATTAATTGTATTAATTGTTACTTCATGTAAGTTTTTAGTAAAGTATAGTCTACATGTAGTATCTGCTGTTAATACAGGAGTAAACTCCCAATTTTCATTATCCCATGAACCTATTACTTCATTAGTACAATTATACTTATCAAAGCTATATAATTCTTTTTCTTCAACTACACCTTCAAATTCTTCACTATTAAATTTTACTATTTGCTGGGTAACAGGAGTTGTTACTTCCTCTTCATCTATATAGTATTTGTAAGTTACTTTATAGTCACCTTTGTTATTGTTTGGCTTTTCTTCTTTGTTTAAGCTATTTAATAGTCCGATTATACCACATGCTAGAGATATAATTAAAAGAACTACTATTATGTATATTATTCCGTTTGATTTTTTTTTCATTTTTTCCTCCACTTTATTATTCTTCTACCTAATATAATTTTAATATTTTATGATTTATTTGTCAATATTAAGTTTTTTTGTCTTTTATAGTTAATTTTATGACAAAAATGTGCTTTTTTATGCATTTTTGACTTGATTTTATCATCAATTCTATTGTATAATTGTACCTGGTACATTTTAAAAGTTATCTTTTTATATGGATGTGGGAAGTCTTATATGAAAAGGTAGAAATTTAGAAGGAGAATATTATGAAAACATTTATGTTAAGAAAAGAAGATGTTAACACTAAATTTTATGTTATTGATGCTAAAGATGTAACTTTAGGTAAAGTTGCAACTACAGCTGCACATATTTTACGTGGAAAACATAAAGTAACTTTCACACCTCATGTAAATTGTGGGGATGCAGTTATTATAGTAAATGCTGGTAAAGTTAATCTTACTGGTGACAAATTAAATAAGAAAGTATATTACAATCATAGTGGATATCCAGGTGGTTTAAGAGAAAGAACTGCTAAAGTTATGAAGGAAAAATATCCAGTAGAAATGGTTGAAAGAGCTGTTAAAGGAATGCTTCCTAAAAATAGACTTGGTAGACAAATGTATAGAAAATTATTTGTTTATGAAGGAGAAAATCATAATCATGAAGCTCAAAAACCTGAAAAGATAGAATTATAGGAGGAACTTATGGCAGATAAAAAAGTTTATACAGCTACAGGAAGAAGAAAAAGAAGTGTAGCCCAAGTAAGTATGAAAAGTGGTAAAGGTAATATTGTTGTTAATGGAGTACCTGTTAATGAATATATGCCTTATGAAACTTTAGTTATGGATTTAAAACAACCTTTAGAATTGACTGGAACACTTGATAGTTTTGATATTGATGTTACTGTTAAAGGTGGAGGTTTCAGTGGTCAAACTGGTGCTATTAGACTTGGAATTGCAAGAGCACTTTTAGAAGTTAATAGTGAAGGTTATAGACCTACACTTAAAGGTGCTGGTATGATTACTAGAGATGCTAGAATTAAAGAACGTAAGAAATACGGTCTTAAGAAAGCAAGAAGAGCACCACAATTTAGTAAGAGATAGTAAAAAATACTTTGCAAATTGCAAAGTGTTTTTTCTTGTTAATTTATTTAATTTTTGCTATACTTGTACTGAGGTTAGTTATGAAGGAAGTAGATATTTTAAATCTAGATAGAAAGAAAATTTATGAGTGGTTTGATAGTTTTAGTAATCCTACTTATGGAATAAATGTTAGAATAGATGTTAGTAATGTAGTTAATTATTCTAAAGATAATAATTTGTCTTTCTTTATTATTTTCTTGTATTTAATTGTTAAAAGTATGAATGAAGTTAAAGAAATGAGAATGAGATTTGTTAATGGTAAGCCAGTTATTTTTGATAAAATAAATCCTGCTGTTACTGTTATGACAAGGAATGAAGTTTTTGAAAATGTAAATCTTATTTATTATGAAGAATTTGATAAGTTTTATAATGAAAGTAAGAAATATATTGATATTGCTAAGAACGAAGAGGTTTTAAAGGATACAGATTATAATGAAAGTAAAAGATGGGACTACTTTTATATTACATCACTACCTTGGATAGATTTTAATTCAGTTACTCATCCTATACCAGAAGATAAATCGAGTTTAAGTGTTCCTAGAATATGCTGGGGGAGGTATACTTTAGAAAATAATAGGTATATGATGTCTCTTAATATAACAGTTAGTCATACTTTTGTAGATGGTTTTCATTTAGCTAAGGTTTTTAGTAGTTTAGAAAAAAATATGGAGATGTTATAGAAATATGTTTTTTTAATTTGCTAAGTTTTAAATAAATGTGATAGAATTAGATTAGAAAGAAGGAAGTATTATGAAGAAAATTAATAGAAAACATTTACATAGAGTTAGTGATGGAAAGATGATATGTGGGGTATGTTCAGGCTTAGCTGAATATTTTGATATTGATGTAGTTTTAGTCAGGGTGATTTGGGTATTTGCATCTTTATGGGCAGGATCTGGATTACTTGCATATTTTATTTGTGCTTTAATAATGCCTTCTGAATAAAAAAAGAAAAGTTTGTGAAAATAGTGGAAGAATGTTTTTGTTTATGATACAATTACACTAGGTGATTGAGAGTGACAGCAAAAGTTTTTAAAACAATAGATGAACAAATTGAAATTTTAAAAGGTAAAGGTTTAGTTATATGTGATGTAGATTATGCTAAAGAAGTTCTTTTAAGAGAAAATTATTTCTTTATTATGGGATATAGACATGTATTTCTTAAAAAAGATTCTTCTAGAAAATTCATAGATGGAACTACATTTGAAGAAGTATATAGTTTGTTTGTTTTCGATAGAATGTTTAGGAATATTATATTTAAAAATATTTTAATAGTTGAAAATAACTATAAGTCTATTTTGAGTTATACTTTAAGTAAGAGTTATGGTTATAAAGAAAAAGATTATTTAAATGTAAGTAATTTTGATGATGATAAGGAAAAGATAAGACAAATAAATGATTTAATTAGAAAGATTAAAAGACAATTTAGAGTTAATGGTAAACAACATGGTGCGACTAGTCACTATATGGATAATTATGGGTATATTCCTTTATGGATAGGAATTAAAGTAATTAGTTTTGGTCTTATGAGTGAGATGTATAGTATTCTTAAATATGGAGATAAGGAAAGCGTTGCTAATATTTATAAAGTTCTTCCAGAAGAGTTGGAAGTTTATTTACCAATACTAGCAAATTATAGGAATTTGTGTGCTCATGAGGATATTGTGTTTGATCATTTTACACAAAGAGAAATACCTGATACAAAGTATCATAGTATTTTAAATATTGATAAGAATATTGATGGGTATACTAATGGTAAGAATGATATTTTTGCTCTGATAATTATTCTTAAAAGGTTACTTACTGATGTTGATTTTAAGATGATGATGAATGAAATTAATTATGAACTTGATAGATTATCTGGTAAAATTTCAAGTATTAAAATAGAAGATGTTACTGAAAGAATGGGATTCCCTCTCAATTATAAAGATATTATGTATATTGAATAGGAGGTAAAATGAGAAGAATTTTAAGTTATGTTTTGACTGCTCTAGTGAGTGTGATGGTTAGTGTAGGTGGTATTTATTTATTAATGCACTATTACCCTAATGAAGTTGTTAAGACTATTACTGAAAAGAATGTAAATATTACTGATACAGGAATTAGCGAGTCTGTTTCTAAAGTAGAGGATTCAGTTGTAGTTGTGCAGACTTATAACAAAAATACTTTAATTGGTACAGGTACTGGATTTGTTTATGATACTGATGGTAAGAATGCTTATATTATGACTAATCATCATGTGATTGATGGTGCTAAAACTATAAAGATAACATTTAATAATAATAGTGAAACTACTGCTGAGGTAGTAGGAAGTGATGAATATGCTGATATTGCTGTTTTAAAAGTAGATAAAGATAGCGTTTTGGGTGTTGCAACAATTGGAAAAAGTAGTGATGTTAAAGTAGGAGATACTGTTTTTACTATTGGTAGTCCAATGGGAATAGATTTTAAAGGCACTGTTACAAAAGGTATTTTAAGTGGAAAAGATAGACTCGTTAGTGTGAGTGTTAATGGTTCAAGTGCTGACTGGATAATGAATGTTATGCAAACGGATGCAGCTATTAATCCAGGTAATAGTGGTGGTCCTCTTTGTAATATTAATGGAGAAGTCATTGGAATTAATAGTATGAAAGTGGTTCAAACCACTATTGAGGGTATTGGATTTGCTATTCCTATTGAAGATGCAGTTATGTATGCTGAAAGTATTAGAGAAAATGGAAAAATTACTAGACCTTATATAGGTGTTAGTATGATTAATGCTAACAATACAATGCAATTATATTATGCTAATATTAGACTTGATGAAGATGTTACTGAAGGTGTAGTGGTTGTGGAAGTTGAAAAGGGTAGTCCTGCAAGTAAGGCTGGTCTTAAAGCAAAAGATGTTATTGTAAAGGTCGGAGATAATAAAGTAAGCGATATTGCAGAATTTAGGTATAGGCTTTATAGTCATGAAGTAGGAAGTACAATCAAACTTACAATAAATAGAGATGGTAAAGAAAAAGTTGTTGAAGTAAAACTAGCTAGTAACTAGTTTTATTTTTTTAATAAATTTATGTTAAAAAATAATGAATGATTATTTACCTAAGTAATGAATAAAATATTAAAGGATAGCGGGTAGCTATCCTTTAACTTTATCTTTTGGTTCATATTTTAATATGTAATCTATACTAACTTTATAAAAGTCTGCTAATTTTACTAAAAATTCTCCTGTAACTTCTGCTTCTTCATTTTCAACTCTGCTATATTGTTGCTGAGATAAACCTAGTACTTTTGCAACTTCTCTTTGTGGTAAATCTTTGTCTTCTCTTAAATCCCTAATTCTATATTTTAACATTGTGTTTCACCTTATAAAAATTATCTCATACTCATAAAACGAGTATTGACATTTACTCACTTTTCGAGTAAACTAGATTTATAATACTCATAATACGAGTAGGTGGTGTTGTTATGAAAAAATATATTATATTAGTTTTAATGTTAATAAGTATATTCTTATTAACATTTAATATAAAAAATATTAAAGAAGATAAAAACAAAGAAATATCTAAAGTGGAAAGATTGCTTTCTAAACCTGAAGGTATAGAGGCTTATACTTTAAACGGAGAAAAAATAAATAAAGAATTTAATGATCTTATAAATAACTATGTACTAGATAAAATAACTTGTAAGAATGGAACTATTGCTACTTATAATAAAGCAACTAATGAAGTTAGTTTATCTAATATACATATGCCAGATTATTGTACTATGAATTTTAGGTATACTATATATGGTAGACTACTAGCTGATAACACAACTATAAAAACTAGAACTGATTTTAGTTCAGTATTTACTGAAACAAATACAGGGACTTTATATAAAAGTACAGAAAGTATAGCAGGTAGCACTCCAAAAGATGTATATTACTTTGCAGGAAATGCTAAAAACAACTGGGTTAAGTTTGGAGGATTTTACTGGAGAATAATAAGAACTAACCATGATGGAAGTGTAAGACTTTTGTATCACGGAACAAGTCCTGATACGACAGAAGGATATATAGGTGCTAGTGCATTTAATAAAGAATTTAATAGTCCTAAATATGTAGGATATATGTATGGGGACTCGGATGTGGATTTAGATAAAGCAAGAACCAATACAAATAATAGTACAATAAAAACATATATAGATAACTGGTATAGTAATAATTTATCTGCTTATACAAAATATTTAAGTAAAGATGCAGTGTATTGTAATGATAGGAACGAAGTAACAGCAGGAACATTCAATACAGGAAGTACAAAGTTCTACTATGCACCAAGTGATAGACTTGACAAAAATAAAACGCCAACATATAACTGTACAAATAAAAAAGATGCATTTTCAGGAAGCAATAGCGAAGCAAAACTAACATATCCAGTAGGGCTAATGACAGCAGATGAATTAGCATATGCCGGAGGAAAAGTTGGCGCAGCCTTATCAAGTCCATATGCATGGTATTATTTAAATAGTGCAGGAGCAAGTATAACAGGAAAAGAATGGTGGTGGTTGTTTTCACCTCACTTTTGGAACGTCTACAATGCTGATTCTTTTATAGTTGTCGGTTCTTCCGACCCTGGCAATCTCAATGGCAGTGGAGTTCTTAATGGAAGTGGCGTTCGCCCTGTTATAAGTTTAAAAGGAAATTTAGTATGGAAAAGTGGGGATGGTAGTAGTGCAAGTCCTTACGAAGTAGAAGATTTACCGCCAACTTTATCGGAAACAATAAAATCATATGCAACTAGTCATACAAATGGAGTATATAATGAGAATGGATACAGATATGAAGGAACTGATCCAAGTAACTATATATACATGACTAATAAAAGTACTAATGAAAAAGAGTTATGGAGAATAATTGGTGTATTTAATGATGGGGTCAATGGAGAAGATGTAATAAGAGTAAGAAGACATTATGAACAGGGGAGTTATCCAACTATGGCATATGATGAAAAGAATACAAACCATTTTCCAAATACAACAATGTATAGTAGTTTGTCAAACGTGTACAACTTAACTAACTATAGTTATACCGTTAACTTTAAGATATATCTAGGAACATCAGATTCATCCAGCTCACTTACAGCATCAGAATTGTACTTGATGGAAAGAGGAAATACACCTGGTAAAACTGCATCAGACAGCTATAATAATTCAACTTTATTTATAGGAAGTGTAGGATTAATTTATTCAAGTGACTATGGATATGGGGTGTTAGCAAGTGACTGTGCAAGAACTGTTAAACCATACAATTATGATGAAACTACATTATGTCATAATAATAACTGGTTATTTCAAGGAAATAACCAATGGCAAAGGTTTATAGGGCCATCAGCTTCTCGAGCTAATCTTTCGTTTGGTGTAGAAGCAAATGGCTGTGCTCACAGTGGTAATTACGTTATAAATTCAGGTGCTTATTCTCCAGTTATGGCTTTATCAAATGATGTACTTGTAAATGGCTCTGGTACTAAAACTAATCCATACATGTTAGTTAATTAGGAGTTGGATACTCCTTTTTATATTGATTAAATTATTAAATAATTATATAATTTAGATGAGGGGATATTATGAATTATAAATTTAGAAATGATTTATTAGAAAGCAATAAAGAATTTAATTTGTTGTTTAATAAGTTAATGAATGAAGGAAAAATAAGTAATTTTGATGATGTAATATGGAATATTATTGAAAAAGATAAGACTCCTATTAGAATGGGTAAAGATGTTTTTGTTTTTAAAGATTTGTTTTTAAAAGATTTAACTAGTGGAAGGTGTAAAACGTGTACTTATGAACTTGTTATGCTTTTAGATCAACTTGGATATGATGTAAAAGCAGTATACTGTTATAATAAATATTTTAAAGGTACAATTGGTTCTAAAAATGGAGGGCACTGGTATGTTGAAGCTTCTATAGATGATAAGTTATATGAGATAGATACTTCTTTAATGATTATTAGTAATGGATATTTTAAAAAAATTGGATATAAATTTGCAGAGAGATTTAGTATGAGAGATTTGTTTATTAGAAATGAAGATTTAATGAAGTATTATGATCTTATGGAAGTAGAATGGGGCTATGAGCTTTAATGATAATAAATGGTAAAGAAATAAATATTGAAGATATAAATATTAAAGAAGATTTTCTTAAGAAAAGAAGTAATGGTTTATTACTTAAAGATTCTTGGATAGAAGTATTAAATAAATATGGTATTGATTATAGTAAACACGCTTCTTTAAATAGTTTATTATTTGAAATAGAAGAAATATTAAACTATGAAAGTGATTTAGAAGATTTAGAGGAAGTTAGTAATGAGATAGCAGAGATGAACTATTATAATTATACAAATAAATAAAATGAGTATTATGTAATACTCATTTTTACAATTTGACGAACAAAAGGATTACAATCTGTCGAAAAGTGTTTTACATATAGTTTAAAAGCAAATATATTTTTTTGATATGTTTTGTATACATTTGTGCGAGATTATGTTTTAAGAAAGAAGGATTAATAATTAAGATATATTTGAAAAATATTTTGATGTGAATTAGTGCTTTATTGTAATTGTACTTATGATATTTGCTATTTATGATGTTAAGGGAAGCGTTTGCATTAATGATGATGTCCAAAATAATACTTTAACTTTAGATAAGAGTTCTGGTGTATTGATAATGATGATAGTAGGAATTCTAATATAGATTTTAATGGTTATAAGATTTATGTAAATGGAAAAAGTATAAAATAATGTTTATGAGTAATAAGTTATAAACATTTAATGAAATGTAACAAAATTGTTACATTTTTCTTTACAAACATGGTTGAATAGTGATATAATACACTAGGTTTTTAAGGGAAGTGAATGAAATGAAAATAAGAAATGTCGCAATTATAGCCCACGTTGATCATGGTAAAACTACTTTAGTAGATGAACTTTTAAATCAAAGTGGGACTTTTAGAGAAAATGAAACTCATGATGTGAGAGTTATGGACTCTAATGATATAGAAAAAGAAAGAGGTATTACTATTTTAGCTAAGACTACTGGTGTTCATTATAAAGATTATAAAATTAATATAGTTGATACTCCAGGACATGCTGATTTCGGTGGAGAGGTTGAAAGAATTATGCACATGGTTGATGGTGTTATTCTTTTAGTTGATGCTAGAGAAGGTACTATGCCTCAAACTAGATTTGTTTTAAAGAAAGCACTTGAAGCTAATTTGAAACCAATTGTAGTAATTAATAAAGTTGATAGGGAAAATGTAAGAATTAATGAAGTTATTGATGAAGTACTTGAGTTATTTATTGATTTAGGTGCTAATGATGAACAAATAGATTTTCCAATTATTTATGCTAGTGCTTTAAATGGAACAAGTAGTTATGAAGAGGATTTAAGTACTCAAAGGCATACTATGGAACCAATATTTGAAACTATTATTAATACTATTCCAGAACCTAAAGGTGATAAAGATGCTCCTTTACAATTTCAACCAGCACTACTAGATTATAATGATTATGTTGGAAGAATTGGAGTAGGTACTATTACTAATGGTACAGTTAAGACTGGTCAAATGGTATCTTGTGTTAGATTAGATGGAAGTGTTAAACAATTTAGAGTTCAAAAGTTATTTGGTTTTACTGGTATTAAGAAGGAAGAAATTGAAAGTGCTTCTAGTGGCGAAATAGTTGGTATTTCAGGTTTACCTGATATTTCAGTTGGAGAAACTGTTTGTGAAATAGGTAAAGAAGATGCTTTACCAATTCTTAGAATAGAAGAACCTACACTTAAGATGACATTTGGTGTTAATACTAGTCCATTTTCTGGTAAGGAAGGTAAACTACTTACTGCTAGAAAAATTGAAGAGAGATTAATGAAAGAACTTGAAAAGGATGTTTCTTTAAGAGTAGAGCAAAAAGATGCTGAAAACTGGATAGTAAGTGGTAGGGGAGAACTTCATTTATCTATTTTAATTGAAAATATGAGAAGAGAAGGTTTTGAACTACAAGTATCTAAACCAGAAGTTATTGTTAAAGAAATAGATGGTGTTAAGTGTGAACCTTATGAGGAAGTTTTAATTGAAGCACCTACAGATGCAGTGGGCTCTGTTATTGAGAGTTTAGCTGCCCGTGATGGACAAATGATTAATATGAAAGCTTTTGAAAATAATACTAAACTTGAGTATTTAGTTCCATCTCGTGGATTAATAGGTTTTGTTAATGAATTTTTAATTCTAATTAAAGGTTATGGAATTATAAATCATACATTTAAAGAATATGGTCCAGTTAATCCTAATCCAGTTGGAGAGAGAAAGCTAGGAGTTCTTGTTTCTATGGAAAATGGTAAGGCTACTGCTTATGGTCTTGGTGCTTTAGAAGATAGAGGCGTTATGTTTATTGAACCTGGTACTGAAGTTTATGAAGGTATGATAGTAGGGGAAAATAATAGGGATAATGATTTAGCGGTTAATGTAACTAAAGCTAAGAATTTAACTAATACTAGAAGTGCTAGTAAGGATCATACTGTTGTTTTAAAGAGACCTAGACAATTAACTTTAGAGATTGCACTTGATTATATTAATACAGATGAGTTAGTTGAAGTTACTCCTAAAGGTTTTAGATTAAGAAAGAAAATTTTAAATACTGAACTTAGAAAAAAAGAAGATGCTAAAAAGCAAAAGTAGGTTTTTATGAAAGTTAATTATGATTTAGAACTTGAGAGAATTATAAGTGAAAATAAAGGTAGAAAACCTACTTTGCTTTTACATTCTTGTTGTGGACCTTGTTCAACTGCTGTTATTACAAGATTAATAGATTACTTTGATATTACTATTTATTATTATAATCCTAATATAGAACCTATTAGTGAATATTTAAAGAGAAAAGAAGAACAATTAAAAGTAATTAAAGAACTAGGTGTTAAATTTATTAATTCTGATTATGAGAATGATATTTATAGAAGTACTGTTAAGGGACTAGAAGATTTACCAGAAGGAAGTAAGAGATGTTTTTTATGTTTTAAGTTAAGACTACTTAAAACAGCTTCAAAGGCTAAAGAAGAAAACTTTGAATATTTTGGAACTACTTTAACAGTTAGTCCTCATAAGAATAGTGAAGTTATTAATTTAATTGGTAAAGAGTTAGAAGAAGATATTAAAGTAAAATATTTATATTCTGATTTTAAAAAGAAGGAAGGATATAAGATATCTATAGAATTATCTAAAAAGTATAACTTGTATAGGCAGAATTATTGTGGTTGTTTATTTAGTAAAAATGAAAGTCTTAAGGAAACCTAAGATTTTTATTTATAAAATTTATGTAAATTAGTTATAATAGTCTTGTATATTAAGAAAAAATTTTATATAATAAATTATAGTAGGTGAACATATGAAAAATGGAAAGAAAAGGGGAGTTCTATATACAATTTCAAAAACTATTTCATGGTGTATAATGACTATTTTATGTATTATAGGTGCTTTGTTAATCACTTATATAGCAGTTAATAAAATTGCTTTAGCTAAAGGAGAAAAACAACCTTTTGGTCTTTATACTATTATTAGTCCTAGTATGACTCCTAATATTCAAGTTTATGATGTAGTTTTTGTAGTTAAAACTAATCCTGAGGATATTCAAATTGGAGATATTTTATCTTATTATAGTACTAATAGTTATTTTGGGAATACTCCAATAACTCACAGAGTAGTTGAAAAATATAATACAGGAACAGGTTATACTTTTAGAACTAGAGGAGATGCTAACCCAGTTAATGATAATGAAATAATTGATGAGGATCATATAGTTGGTGTTACTAAAATGGTTATTCCACAGTTAGGAAGAGTACAATTTTTCTTAGCAAGTAAGTTTGGTTGGTTTACTATTATTTTAATTCCAGCAGTAGGTGTTATTATTTATGATATTCTTAAGTTATTTAAGTTAATTAAAATCAAGAATAAAATGGAAAAACTTAGTAAGGAAACTGATGAAAGTCAAATAGAAGTAACTACTAAGAAAAGAACAAGGAAAACAAGTAGTGAAGAATAAATCTATTAGCAAAATGCTAATAGATTTTTTATACATAAAACGACATATATTTTAATTCTTTTTTGTTATTATATAAATATATAACAAAATATATTAAATATTTTTCAGAGTGTTGACAAACTTACAAAATAAAATACTCTAGTTTGAAAAGTAGACTAGAGTATTTTTTATATTTAAAAAAATTTTTAAGATAAAAACTATGCAAAAACGTGCAAAATGCATGAAAAAACCTTGTAAAAACGTGCAAATTGCACGGAAAACAATGTAAAAACGTGCAGATAGAAGGTTTTTGCCTTATTTTATGGGGTTTTGTAAAGATTGATTAAATTATTATTTTATTGTATAATTACTATGTGATGAGATATGAAGAAATGTGCAGTTATTTTTAATCCTGAAAGTGGAAGACCTATTGATAAAAAGAATATTAAAGATTTACCTGATGTTTTAATGGCTAATGGGTATGAGGCTTTAATGTGTCCTACTAAGAAGGCTAAGGATGCTACTGATATTGTTAAGAATTTAAGTGACGATATTGATTTAGTTATTTTAGCTGGTGGAGATGGTACTTTAAATGAAGGTATTACTGGTAATTTAAAGAGAGAGAAGAAACTTCTTATTAGTCAGTTACCTGTTGGTACTATGAATGATGTTGGTACTATGTATGGTTTTACTAAGAAATTACTTGTTAATGCTCAGATGGTAATAAATGGTACTAACAAGAATATTGATGTTTGTATGCTAAATGATACACCATTTGTTTATGTAGCTTGTTTAGGTAGTTATGTTGATGTAAGTTATAGTACACCAAGAAGTTTTAAGAAAAAATATGGAAGACTTGCATATGTTTTTAGTGCTATTCACGCTTTAAGAGATAAAGTACAGTTATTTGATTTAACTTATGAAGTAGATGGCACTAAGAAAAGTGGGACTTATTCTTTTATATTTATTACTAATACAAGTAGAATGGGTGGTATTTCTAATATTTATGAAGATGTTAAGTTAAATGATAATAAGTTTGAAGTGATTTTAATTAGTGCTAAGAAAAAGCCTGAACTATTTTTCTTAGCTAATAAAGTTCTAACTGGTAAGGTTAGAAATATGCCTGGACTAGAATACTTTAAAACTAATAATTTTAAGGTTGTTTTTGATAAAGTACCACCTAGCTGGGTTATTGATGGAGAAGAGTTTAAACATAATACTAAGAGTTTTAATTTTAGAATTAATAAAGAGATTAATATGAGAGTTCCTAGTAAGAATATTGTTAAACTTTTTATTGATGAGGAGTAGTAGTATGTTATATGTTAATAAAGATAGGGAGAATAATGTGGATTATGATAAGGAAGGGAAAGCAGTTAGTTTCTTTTATGGAACTATTGTTGGAAGATTTCTAACTAAGATTATTTCTTTACCTATTTTTTCTAAAGTAGTTGGACTTTTTCTTAGTTTAAGATTTTCTAAGTTTATGATTAAACCATTTATTAAGAAAAATAATATTGATATGAGTTTATTTGAAAGTAAGAAGTATAAGTCTTTTAATGACTTTTTTGTTAGAAAAAAGAAGAATATTAGTTTTGAAAGTGACAGTAATATTTTAGTTAGTCCATGTGATGCTAAGTTAACTGTTTATGATATTAATGAGTTTTCTTGTTTTGAGATTAAAGAGTCTTTTTATAGTTTAAAGGATCTTGTAAATGATGATGAAGTTTATAAGAAATTTATTGATGGTTATTTTTTAGTTTTTAGGTTATGTAAAGATGATTATCATAGATATCATTATATTGATAATGGTTATCAAGATAAGAATATCTTTGTAAGGGGAGTGTTAAATACTGTTAGACCTATTGCTTATAGAAAATGTAAGGTGTTTAAGAGAAATTCAAGAGAATATACTATTTTGCATACTGATAATTTTGGGGATGTTTTAGAAGTTGAAGTAGGTGCAGTTATGGTTGGAAAGATTAAGAATTTACATGAAGATTATTCTTTTAAAAAAGGAGAAGAAAAAGGTATGTTCTTATTTGGAGGCTCTACTATAGTGCTTGCTTTTGAAAAGAATAAAATATCTTTGGATAAAGATATTTTAAATAATTCTGTTAGAAATATTGAAACTATTGTTAAATGTGGAGAAAAAATTGGAACTAAAAAAGGTAAAAATTAGTTCCATTTTTTCTTATAATTTAAAAAGTCGTGGGAAAAACTTGTATTTTTTAGTTTGAAGTGTTATAAATTAGTTCATATCCAGTAAGTTATGAAAGAATTATAGATATGTATCCACTATACTTTGAAGAATTTTTATGGGCTATAGGTGTTAAGGAAGAGATAATAGATGTTGCTAGAAATTCATTTAATAATCTTTTGCCACTTGATCAGTATGTTCTTAAACAATTTGAGGAGTATTTTAAAATGTATTTACTTGTTGGTGGAATGCCTAAAATTGTTAATACTTATATTCAAATAAACAGTTTAATAAATGTTTTAGAATTACAAAAAGGTATTATTGAGAATTATAAAATGGATATATTAAAGTATGCTAGTGATACAAGCAAACAAAAAATAATTAACTGTTTTGATAGTATTCCTTCACAATTAACTAAAGCGAATAAAAAGTTTTTATATAAAGATATTATTAGTGCAAATCCTAATGAGGGAGAAAGAAAGTATTTTTCAAGTTTGGAGTGGTTAAGAGATGCAGGAATAATTAATGTGTGTAATAATTTAACAGAGCCTGTTTCACCACTTGTTTCTAATGTAATAGAAAATAGTTTTAAAATATATGTAAGAGATACAGGACTTTTGATTTCTATGTTTGAACAAGGTGTACAAAAGGATATTTTAAATGAAAATTTATATATTAATGAAGGTGCTATTTTGGAAAATGTTTGTGCTGAAGAAATTAAAACTAGATATGATAAGGTTATGTATTTTCAAAAGATGAGTAAACTTGAAATAGATTTTATTTTGAATATTGATGGGAAAGTAACTGCTTTAGAAGTTAAATCTGGTAATAATAAGCAAGCTAAATCTTTAAAATCTATAATTGAAAATTATAAAACTGTTTCTAGATATATTAAACTTGAAAAAGGTAGTAATGTTTATGTTGATGAGTTTAATATTGAGCATTATCCACTATTTATGATTATGTTTATTTAAAAAAGTGGTTAATCCAATAAAAAGAGAAACTAGTCAAGTTTCTCTTTATGCTGTATTACTGTCCATTCAATGTCTTTTTTAAATATTGATTTTATTAGACATGGTATGTATGTTAGAAGTAATAAAGGGTTTATTAGTAATACTTTTAAGTATAATGTTTTATTAATATTTATGTTTTCTTTATATAGAAGTAATATTGTAAATATTATTAATGCTGTGTATACTGCTAGTATTATTTCTAAGGGGTATTTATAGCATTTTATTAGTAAACCTATTAGTATTAGTATTAAATCATATACTCCTATTAGTGAAGTATATACAGATTTATAGTTTTTATTATCAAGTTTTAATTTTTTTATTAAGTCTTTTGTGTATATTTTTCTTGTTTCAAAGTAACCTTTAACCCATCTTGTTCTTTGATTAAAATATGTTTTATAGTCTGTTGGTTGTTCATCATAGTATATAGCTTTTTCATTATATTTAGTTGTTAGGTTGTTTATTACTGCGTATAGAGATATTTCATAGTCTTCTGTTAGTGAATGAAACGGATATGTTTTCAGTTTATTTATTATTTTACCGCTTATGTAAAAACCTGTTCCAGAAGCATTTGCATTTACATTATATTTGTTCCTATTTTTATTAGATAAGTCATTTATTAGAGTGAATATTAATTGACTTGAAATAGCTATGCTATTTGTTTTGTTTTTGATTTTTCTTTTTCCTATTCCAATAGAATATCCTTCTAAATATGTTTTTTTCATTTCTTTTAGGTAGTCTTTATCTAATATGTTGTCTGCATCAAATATAAAGTAAGCATCATATATTTTTTCTTCTGTTATTTTTTCTATTGCTTCCATTAATGCATAACCTTTTCTTTTTAGATTTAACTTTTCTCTTATAATTATATTAGCATTATATTTTTTAGCAATTTTAATTGTTTTGTCACTTTTGTTTTCTATTATTATGTACACATTTTCAAAGTTAATTTTTTCACTTTGATTTTTTATGCTAATTAATAGGTCTTCTATTACATTACTTTCATTTCTTGCTGGAATTAATATTGAAAAGTTATTTGCTTCTTTTTGTTTTTGAGGTAATACTCCTTTGTAAAATCTTACTAAGAATTTTGATATTAATAAGATTAACCCTAGTATTATTAGTGCATTTGCTATCATTTTATTTTCTCACTTTCATGTTTGGATATGCTTTTTTTAGTCTTTCATCAGTATAAGCTTTATCAAAGAAAGTACCAAGTGGAGAGTAAGGTGGGATGTTGTTTCTTCTTAGGTTTTGCCTTATTACTGCTCCAAATGATATAAACATATCAATTGCTATTATTATTACAAGTATTTTTGTTATTTTTGTTCCTATTTCATAAGGTATTTTTTCTATTAGTTTACTTAGAAATGGATAGACTATTTTTACAAATACTAAACATATTATTCCCCATAAGAGCATTATTGGGATTGTTGTTCTTCCATTTATGTCTAATACTTTGTTTACATAATTCCATGATGAAGTACCAGTAAATGTTTCTTGTAAGAAACTTATTATGTACTCGACTGCACCACCTAAAAGAGAACCATAAGCTAGTATTTGATACCATTTATAGTTTTTTTCTGCTAGGAAATAAGTCATTATTACTGCTCCAAAACCATATACTGGGCTAAGTGGAAAGTATATTAAGCCTCTTCTTACTTCCCAGAATATGCTTCCATCTCTTAGGTAGTGTCTTACTAAGTTTAAAATCATTTCGTAATAGTTACCAAATAGAGATCCTATTAAGAAGATTATAAATAGTTTTGTAAAACAAACTCCTTTTCCAAATATTCTTTTTTCTTCCATACTTCACCTATAATGTTTTTGTTAATTTTTTTGTTTCACTTTCTGTTATTGTTAAATTATCTACTAAGCTATAATAAATAGTGTTGTCAACGTATGATGCATTTAGTACATTTAATAGTACTTTGTGACCTACTTTATAGGTTCTACCAGTAGTTAAACCTTTTATTTTGCCTTTTTCTGTCATTCTTGTTTGTTCTGGCATGTTTTCATAAGAAACAACTCCGTCCATTAAACCCGGAACTCTTACATGTATGTTATTTTCATTTATGTCTTCTATGAAACCTATTCTTTCTTCATTTATATGATTTTTTATGTAATTTATTACTTGTAATTTGTCTGCTTCATATTCTGCTTTGTCAGCTTGTCTTTCCATGAAAGAAGATTTTTCACATAGAGTTTTTAGTATTTTGTTTATTTCTTCTAATTTTTCTAAATCTAATTCTTCTGTTTCATAGATGTCAAGTAAGTGGTGTACAAGTAAGTCTGGTAACCTTCTAATAGGGCTAGTATAATGTGTGTAACTTTCAAGTGCTAGACCAAAGTGACCAATGTTTTCTACATCATAATATGCTAGTTTAAGACTTCTTAGTATTATTTCTGATATTACTAAAAATTCTTCAGTTCCTTTGAAATCTTTTAATAGTCTTTGAATTAGGAATGATGTTTTCATGTTTTTTAAGTTTTTAGTGTGATATCCTAATTCTTTTAGTTTTATTAGTAATTCATTTATTTTGTATTCACTTGGATAGCTATGACATCTATATACAAATGGTAAACTAAATATAGTTGTAACCAGTTCATTAGCTGATAACATAAAGTTTTCTATTAGTTCATGACTTTCTAGGTTTTCTTCTACTTTTATTTCTTCTGTGTTATTTAGTGCATCTAATTTGAATTTTAATTCTTCACTGTTTAAACCTATGTAACCTCTTTCGTTTTTAATTGTACTTAGTTTTTTAGATAATTCATGCATTAGTTTTAAGTCTTTTACAAATGGCTCATAACCTTTAGGTATTTCTTTGTTTGTTATTACTTTTGTTACATCATCATAGTTCATTTTCTTTTTTGAATTTATTACTGATTTATATATTTTGTAATCTATTATTTTTCCTACAGGATTAAATTTAATTTCAACTGTTCTAGTTAGTCTATCTACTTTTTCATTTAAACTACATATTCCATTAGATAGTTCAAAAGGCAACATTGGAATTACTGACTCTGGGAAATATGCACTTGTGGTTCTTCTTGTTGCTTCTTTAAATATTTCTGAAGATGTTTTTACATAATGTGATACATGCGCAATGTGGACTCCTAATATATAGTTTCCTTCATCATCTTTTTTAATTGATACTGCATCATCCATGTCTTTACAATCTATTCCGTCTATTGTAAAAATCTTTTCATTTCTTAAGTCAACTCTTCCAATTAAATCTTCTTCAGTTACTTCTGTTTTAAGTTTTTTTACTTCTTCTAATACTTCGTCTGGAAATTCTAAATTAAAGCCATAGTTATACGCGATTGTTTTAAAATCAATATCTGGGTCGTTTATATTACCTATTGTTTTTATATATTTACCTACGTACATGTCACCATATTCTTCTGTTGTTGTTTCAATTAACACTCTTTGTCCTGGTACTAATTTTTTCATGTTTTTTGTACCTATTGTTATTTTAAGAGAGTTATTTGTTTTTATTGGATGTAAATATTTTTTGTTTTCATTATTTAATCTAACTTCACATACTACTTTTGGTAATCTTCTTATTAGTATTTTTTCTACTTTATATTTTCCATCTTTGTTACTTATTATTACTTTGTCATATGGAAGAGCGCCTTTTAAGTTATTTTCTTTCATTAATATTTTTTTATCATTTATAGATATGTATTTAGTTCCTTTTCCTGTTGAAGATATTTCTGATACGAAAAAATTAGAGGGAAACTTCTTGTATAAGCCATCTTTATCTTCATACAAAAGACCTTCTAATTCAAATTCAAAAAGCATTTTTTTGACTTCATTATCTAAGTGTTTTCTGCTAACTCCTAGATATTTTTTTACTCCATTATAAGATATTTCTTTAAAATTATCACTGTAAATGTAATCAAGTAATTGTTTTTTCATACTACCACCCTAACTTAATTTAACCATAAAATGTGATAATTGTCTATTATTTTTTGTTATCTTTTGTTACTATATTATATTCGAGTATAATAATTGTTGTCTTTTATAGTTTTTATGAATATAAAGAAGTTAATAGTAATATTTTTTAGAGTTTGATGAAAGTTTAAGAAATAGTAGACCACCTAGAATTTTAAGCCTCATAAGAAAATTAGAAATACTTATTTTTTGTATTTAAGTATTTGTTATGTTTTATGATAAAGATTTATAGATTTTCTTTGTTTTTCTTTTATTTTTTTTATTTAATTGATATAATTATTATAGGCAGGTGAACAAGATATGAAATGTTTAGTTACAGGAGCATCTAGTGGAATTGGAAAAGAAATGGCAAAGTGTTTATCTAAACTTGGACACGAGGTTATTCTTGTTTCAAAGGATAAGGTTAGGCTAGAGAAAGTAAGTGAGACTTTAGAAAGGTCATCTATTTATTTATGTGATTTAAGTAAAAGTGATGAAGTGGATGGGTTACTTAAGTTTATTTTAAAGGAGAAACCCGAGGTTGTTATAAATGATGCTGGCTTTGGTGCTTTTGGAAATTATAAAGAAGTTACTTTGGAAAGAGAAATGGAAATGTTAGAAGTTAATGTAAAAAGTTTGCATAAAATTACGAAGACATGCTTAAAATATATGGATGGTAATAATTATATTATGAATGTTGCAAGTATTGCAGGACTTTTACCAGGTGGACCACTTCTTGGAACTTATTATGCTACTAAAAGTTATGTTAGAAGTTATTCACTTGGAATTTATGAAGAACTTAGAAGAAATGGTTCTAAGGTAAGTATAAGTGTACTTTGTCCTGGACCGGTTGATACTAATTTTAATAATGTAGCTGGGGGACACTTTAGTATAAATAGTAAGACTAGTGAATTTGTAGGAAGTTATGCTATAAGAAAGATGTTTAAAAAGAAGCTTATTATAGTGCCAGGGTTGAATGTTAAACTAGGATATATTGCTGGTAAGTTTCTTCCTATTAAATTAGTTTTAAAAGTTCTTTATAAAGTTGAACATAGAAAGAGAAGAGTAAAATGAATAGAAGAGATGGTAAGAGAGTAAAAGATATTGATGCAATGCATGTTTTGATACCTTATATTAAACCTAATAGGTGCGATAGTGATGTTTTTATTAATCAGAAATTAGATGTTACTGAACTTGTTAAGTATTATGAAGAGATGAAACTTAAGGATAATGATTTAACTTATTTTCATTTGTTTATTACTTTAATTGCTAAGACTATTTATAATAGACCTTTACTTAATAGGTTTATTGTTAATAAGAAATATTATGATAGAAATGATGTTTTGATTGCTTTTACTGCTAAAGTAAATTATGAAGATACTTCTAAAGAAATTTTAAAAGTTATTAAGATAGATCCAGATGATAATTTGTTTAGTATTAAAGAAAAAACTTTAAAAGCTGTTAGTGATGTTAGAAATGCCAAGGAAGAAGGAACTAATAGTATTATGAATATTATTGGTAAGTTACCTAGTTTTTTAATAAGTTTAGTGGTTAAAGTAGTTAAATATATGGATAGACATGATTTATTACCTAAAAGTTTAATTAATGATAATCTTTATTATAGTACGTGTATAGTTAGTAATTTGGGAAGTATTAAAAGTAGTGCGATTTATCATAATTTAACTGATTTTGGTACTAGTTCTATTCTTGCCACATTTGGAGAAATTAGGGAAGAAAATGGAAGGAAATATGCCGAGGCTGGTATTAACATAGATGAGAGAATAGCTGATGGTGTATATTTTGTTAAGTCGGTAAAACTTATGCAAGATATTTTAAATAATCCAAAATGTTTAGAGGGGAATGTAAATGATAAAATTAAAGAAACAACAAAATTTAAGTATTAATGCTCCTTGGACTGAGTTTTATGATGAAGGAGTTCCTAAAAGTATTAATTATCCTGATAAAATGCTTTGGGAAATGGTGAACGAAAGTGCAAATAGAAATCCTAGTAGTCTTGCGTATGAATACTATGGATCTTCTATTACTTTTAAGAGATTAATTTATGAAATTGAGGAAAGTGCTAGAAGTTTAAAAGCTTTTGGTGTTAAAGAAGGAGATGGAGTTACTATTATTTCTCCTAATATGCCTCAAGCGATAGTACTGTTTTATGCTATTAATATGGTTGGTGGGGTTAGCAATATGGTTCATCCACTTAGTGCGGAAAAGGAAATTGAACACTATATAAATATATCTAATAGTAAACTTGTTTTTACTGTAGATATTGCTTATCCTAAAGTTTATAATATTCTTAAAGGTACTTCAGTAAAAGTGGTTGTTATGTCTGTTAGTGAAAAGATGAATAGGGTTACTAGGCTTGCATATAATTTGACCCAGAAGAAAGTTAAAGTTAATTATGATGAAGAAAATATTTTCTCTTTTAGTAATTTTATTGATTTTGGATATATGTTTGATGGTAAATATAAGGTTAAGAGAAAAGCTAGCGATCCTGCGGTTATTTTATATAGTGGTGGAACAACCGGAGAAAGTAAAGGTATTGTTTTATCTAATAATAATTTTAATGCTGCTACACTTCAGACTGGTTCAATGATAATGCCAGCTGGACCAGGGGATACAGTTTTAACAATTATGCCCATTTTTCATGCTTTTGGTTTAGATGTTTGTGTGCATACTCCACTTGTATATGGTGTTAAGTGCACTCTTATACCGGTTTTTAATTATAAGGCTTTTGGTAGACTTATAAAACAATATAAACCTAATTTTATAGTTGGTGTTCCAACACTTCTAGATAATATGATAAATGATCCTATACTAAATGATATTGATTTATCTTTTGTGAAGGATATTATAACTGGTGGAGATACGGTTAATCCTGAACTTAAGAAAAAAGTTGATTTTTTTATGAAAGAGCACAATAGTATGGCAACTGTTAGACCAGGTTATGGGCTTACTGAGGGTGCTGGCGCAAGTGCATTACTACCTAGAAAGGTACAAATGGAAGGTAGTATAGGAGTGCCATGTCAAGATTGTTTTTATAAGATAACTAAACCCGGAACTTTAGAAGAAGTGCCTTTAAATGAAGTGGGAGAAATTTGTATAAGTGGGCCTAATGTTATGATAGGTTATTTAAATGATGAAGAGGAAACTAAAAAGGTTTTAGAGAAAGATAAAAAAGGAAAGGTATGGCTTCATACTGGAGATTTAGGAAGAATGGATGAGAAAGGCTTTGTTTATTTTGCTCAAAGGCTTAAAAGAGTTATTATTTCTAATGGTTATAATCTTTATCCATCTCATATTGAAAGTATAATTAGGAAACATCCTCTAGTTAATGAAGTATGTGTAATTGGTAAACCTCATCCTTATAAAAATGAGGTTGCAAAAGCATTTATTACTTTGGTAAGTAATGATATAAATAAGGAAAAAGTTATAAAAGAAATTAAAAAATTAACTAGTGAATATTTAGCTAAATATAGTCAGCCCTACGAATATGAAGTGGTTGAAAGTTTACCTAGGACTAATTTAGGTAAAATTGCTTATAAGGAATTAGAAAAAAGAGAAAGTGCTAAGAAATAAATTCTTAAAAATAAAAAAGGAAAATCGATTTCCTTTTTTTAGTTTATATTAATTAGTTTTTTATTATCTTTCTTAGGTGCTTCTGGAACTGTTATGTTAAGAGTTCCATCTTTAAATTCTGCTTTGATATCTTCATGATTTACATCACCAATATAGAATTGTCTTTTAAATGAACCAGAATATCTTTCTCTTTTAATGTAATGTTTATCTTTGTCTTCATGTTTCTCACTCTTTTTAGCAGAAACTGTAAGATAACCATCTTCAACTTCAATTTTAACATCTTTTTTGTCAAAACCTGGAATGTCCATTTCTATGTTGTAAATTCCATCCTTTTCATAAATATCACAGTTCATGTTCATTAATTTTTTTTCTGGCTCAAAATCATTAAAGATATCATCTAAATAAAATCTTCCTGGTAATAAACTCATAATATTCATCTCCTTACGATTATGATTATACTACTATTGTTAGCACTTGTCAAGCGTGAGTGCTAAATTTGTTTAAATTATTAAACATTAATATTATATGAGAATATTAATTAAATATGTATGCAAATATTGGCAAGTATTTATAGATAAAATTGTTAATAATATTAGTGGGAGTGATAAGTATGAATGAAGTACCTAATATAATATCTACTAAGGATTTGGATTACATTAAAGATATGTTAAAATGGAATTTTGTTTTAGTTAAGAAAGCAAACTTTTTTATGGAAGTAGTAACTGATGATGATACTAGAAAGGTTATAGAAAAGGTTATTAAAGTACATAAAAATCAATATGAAAAGATTATGGATATTTTAAAATAGGAGGAGTTATGTCTAAGATAGAGAATAAGAAAAAGGAAGTTAAGAAAACAAAGGAAATTAATGAAGTCGATATTTTAAATGATTTACTTCTTTATGAAAAGAATATGAGTAATAGTTATAGCACAGCTTTAAACGAGATGAGTAATAAGGTTTTATTTAGAAAGGTTTTTACTTTGTTTAAGGAAAGTAAAGGACTAGGAAGAGATATTTTTGATTTTATGTTTAAAAGTGGGTGGTATAGTTTAGAAACAGCAAGTGAAGAAAAAATTAATAAAGCATATCTTGATGCTAAAAAGGAATATGGTGAACTTTAGTTATAAAGTCCACCATATTTGTCTTCCATTTTATCTATTTCATTACGTAGTGAAGCAAAAACTGCTTTCATTTCTTCTGGGTATACTTCACTTAGTATTTTTCTTAAGTATTCTATGTTATATTCAAGTGGATTATAAAGATTTTTTACATCTTTACTGTTAATGTTCATGACTGTACCATGAACTCTTCTTTCTATTAAACCTTGACTTGCAGAGTTAGTTATTATTAACTGGCTTATTAGCATAAGCCAGTTGCCTATTACGTTTTGTTCGTTTGCAGTGAAGTCATCAATTAATAAGTAACCAATAAGTACACATATTGCTGTTGACACTTTTGGGTTTAAGTTAAATAAATCTTCCATAACCTCACCACTTTATAAAATTTTATTCTTTCGTCTTTATTTTCATAACTTATTTTGATATAATTATGAATGAAAGAGAGGTAAGTTATGGAATTAAAAGGAAGTAAAACAGAGAAGAATTTAATGACTGCTTTTGCAGGAGAGAGTCAGGCAAGAAATAAATATACTTTTTATGCTAGTCAAGCGAAGAAGGAAGGCTATGAACAGATAGCAAGTATTTTTGAAGAGACTGCTGGTAATGAAAAGGAACATGCTAAGATGTGGTTTAAACTTTTACATGATGGTAAGGTTCCAAGTACTAGTGAAAATTTAAAGGATGCTGCAAATGGTGAAAACTATGAGTGGACTGATATGTATAAAGAGTTTAGTGAAACTGCTAAAGAAGAAGGTTTTGATGATATAGCTGAGTTATTTAGACTTGTTGGTGATATTGAAAAGGAACACGAAGAGAGATATTTAACTCTACTAAGGAAGGTAGAAGATAATTTAGTATTTTCTTCAGAAGAAGAAACTATTTGGATATGTAGAAATTGTGGACATGTTTATAGAAGTAAGGAAGCACTTGAAGTGTGCCCAGTATGTAAACATGGAAAGGCTTATCAAGAGAGAAGAGCTACTAATTATTAGTAGTTTTTTAGTTTAGATTATATGATTTTGAATGTAAGTGGTAGAACTGATATAGTTGCTTTTTATAGTAAATGGTTTATGAATAGGTATAGGGAAGGCTATGTAGATGTGAGAAATCCTTTTTATCCTAAAAATGTGAGTAGAATATGTTTTGATGATGTAGACTTAATACTTTTTTGTACTAAGAATGCAAGGCCAATTATTCCATATTTAAGTGAGATAAAGAAGAATATTATTTTTTATGTTACATTAACTCCTTATAAAAAAGATATTGAATCTAATGTTAAGGATAAGAAATTAGTTATCAAGGATATTAAAGAGTTAGCTAAAATACTTGGTAAAGATTTTGTTTATGTTAGATATGATCCTATATTTATTAGTGATAAGTATAATATTTTCTATCACGTTAAAGCTTTTGATAAACTTTGTAAGCTTTTAAATGGTTATGTAAATACTATTATAGTTTCTTTTATAGATAATTATAAGAATGTTAGAAAGAATGAAAAAACTTTAAATTTTAAAGAATTTACTGAAGAAGATTATAGAATTATCGGAGAGAATTTTAGTAAAAGTGCTAGAGAAAATAATATTAAAGTTCAAACTTGTTTTGAAGAAGAGGATTTAATTCAGTATGGCTTTGATAAGGGTGAGTGTTTAAGTCATGAACTTGCTTATGTTTTAACAGGTAAAAGTTTAAGAATTGGACAGCTAGAAAAGGTGGGAAATGCAAATGCGTAGAAATGGTTGATATAGGTGCTTATAATACATGTAATCATATGTGCAAGTATTGTTATGCTAATTTTAATGAGGAAGAGGTTTTAAGTAATATTAGAAATCATGATGAAAACTCTAGTTTATTAATTGGTGTTTTAAATAATGATGATGAGGTTAAGGTAAGAAAATGATTAAATTTATGATAGGAGAAGAGTATGAAAAGACTTTTACAAATTAGTTTTGATATTTTTTTGACGTCGATATGTCCGATTATAATTTGGATAGCTCTTGGTTTTATAGTGGATAAAGAAATATCAAATGTTCTTATTATAACTTATCCTTTGCAATTTTTTTATATGATTTTTACTGAAATTTTTTCAGTTGGTCCAAATATAACTGATAGTAAAAATGATGATAAATGTGTAGTTAAATCAAATATGTTATTTGGAGGGTTCTTTGTCTTTTTGATTACAATTTTATTAGTTCTAAATATTGATAGGTATATTTTATTCTTTAATTTAGAGACAAGTATTTATCATACTTATACTATTTATTCAGTATTTTTAATGTTCTTTGGATTTTTAATGCAACTTATATCACAAAAACTTTATTATGAAAGTAAGAATTCTTTGTCTAATAAAATTAATATGAAATTTAATGTAATTAATTTAGTTTCTGTTATAGTGTTTTCAATAATATTTAAAAATTATTTTGCTGTTTTGTTAACTGTTATAATAGATATGATTTTTATTTTTTATTGTTTTAGTAAGAATTTTAAATTTGTTAAATTAAATTTAAGTATTAAGAAGAACATTAAGAATGTTTCTTTTAAAATTTGGGGAAATGTTGGAATGCTTTTAATTTATTTAACAGGTATACAGAATGTTGTTTCTTTTGGAAAGAAATATTTAAATGCTATAAATTTTGATAGTATTACATCTGATACACAGTGGGATATGTTAAATAGTATTAGTACTGTAGCTAAAATTGATATTTCAAAAGATAATTTTGATTATAAGAAATCATTAAAAGATGCATACAAGTTACTTGGATTACTTATGTTATCCATGTTAATAATGAATTTTAGTTTGTACTGGTTTTATAAACCAGATTTGAAAATATATATTATTATATTTGTAGTACAAATTATAGATATGGTTTTAAATGTACCTGCTTTTATTAAATGGGATTATTTACAAATAAAAGATAATAATAAAAAACATAATTTTGCATATGTGTTTTGTAGAATTCTAAGATTTTTATGTTCATTTTTACCAACTGGTTTTTGTACATATATAGGTCAGCTTGTATCAGGAACATATAAGTATATTTATTCAAGTGTTAAAACTAAAAAGTTTCTAGCATTTAAAAAAACATCAGGCTGATGTTTTTTTCTTTATGGTAAATCTTTTAATAATTCTGTTATGTGTACATTTAGTATTTTTGATAAGTGATATAGGCTTCCTACTGATATAGTTTGATAGACTTTTTGACTTTCTAAATTACCTATAAAACTTAATGAGTAGTTGCTTTCTTCTGCTAATTTTTCTTGAGTAAGACCTTTTTCTTTTCTTATTCTTTTTAAGTTTTGGCCTATTATGAAATATATTTTATTTTCATCATTATTATTGTTAATCATATTAATCGCCTTCCAAACTAATTATCTCAAAAATAGTTTTGACATTTTATCTACTATTCATAGATAAAATGTGATATAATATTGATTAGGAGGTAAAGTAGTGGCGTTAGTTAAATGTGATGAGTGTGGTAAAGAAATTAGTGATAGTGCTAAAAAGTGTCCACACTGTGGGATTGGTACTAAAGAAAAGGATAATTCAAATAGTGAAAAGTATGATTTTTATTTTATAATTTCATTGCTTCTAATAATAATTGTAGGTATTCTTGCTTTAAAGCATTATTCTTTTTTCAAAGTAGTAATTGGTTATTTTAAGGAAGGTAGTCTAGTCTTAGGTGTGCATTCAATCATGTATTTTTTTGTAAAAGTTTTTGAAATATTGTTACTTTGTTTTTTGTATGGCTTTAAAAAGACAGATAAAAAAGTATTTTCTAATTTTTCATTAATTAGTTTGATTTGTTTTATAGGTTTTAATTATTATATGAATTGTTTAGATACTAATGGATTTGATTTTTCTTTAGTTATTGATGCAATTAAATACTCTAGTAATGAAGTACTTATTGCTATTATGACTTATTCTTTAGTGATGTGCAGTTCAAAAAAGAAGGAGGGGAGTAAATAGTTATGGCTTTAGTTAAGTGTAGTGAATGTGGAAGCGATATAAGCGATAAATCTAAAATGTGTCCTCACTGTGGGCATGAAAATAGTGTTTGGATATGCCCCGAATGTAAGGGTGAGGTAGGTAAATGGGTAAATACTTGTCCTAACTGTGGGTATAAGAAAGGTTTACTTAGTAAAGGTAAGGAAAAAAATAATATGATTATTTATCCAGTGGTAATTATAGGCTTAATAGTTCTTATAAAATTATTTAAATCAATGGGCGGGGTTAATCTTGAAGATGTTTTTAATGCGGTAGGATGTGATAATTATTACTGTGATTTAGCAGATGATGGAAGTTATTTATCTGTAGATACTAATCCTCTTGATTTAGATGATTATTCTAGTTCTACAGCTATTAAATATGTAAAAAATATTAATAGCGAATTAGGTTTTAGTGATGCTCTTTATACTAAAATGGGTAAGACAAGAGCACTTGATGGAACTCAAACGGATGAGAATAGTAAGGTTAAGGTTAGCTGGACTTACCATCCTGATAAGGGTTTGTCTGTTGTTTATTATAAGAAGTAAGTGAGGTAGGAATATGGTTTTAATTAAGTGTTCTGTATGCAAAAAAGATGTGAGTGATAGTGCTAAAAAGTGTCCTCACTGTGGGAATAGTGTTATTAAGGAAAGAAGAGGAGTAAGTTCGTGTCCTAGATGCGGAGAAATAATTGAAGAGTTTTCTAGAGAATGCCCTAGATGTGGGATAAATTTGGAAGAGAGCACTTCAATTAGTGAAAAAAAGAAAGATCTGCCAAATAGTGTTAGAGTTCTCAAAATGATGATTGTAGTTATTGTTGTTGCTTTGACAATTGGAATAATGGGTATTATTTTTATAAATAATGATAAATTTGAAGAAGAGGAAATTGTTCAAAGTAATGATAGAAATACTTCTGTAGCCCAAATTATGGTTAATACAGAGTATATTAATATTAGAGAAAGTAAGAGTGTTGATAGCGAAATAATTGGTAAGGTTTATAGGGGAGAAATATATACTGTTTTAAGTGAAGATGCAAATAGTTCTTATAGATGGATTGAAATTAGAACCAATAATAATATTCATGGATATATTTCTGGAATGGCTGATTATGTTACAAAGTTAGATCTTGATAATGGTAATGATAGTGAAAAAGAAGCAGAAGAAGTAAATAAGCCAAATAAAACAAATAACAATAATACAAATAATACAAATAATACAAATAAAACAGAAAATAAAGAAAAGGAAAATGAAGAAACTAAAGTTTGTAATAAAACTTGTGAGAATGGTTATGTACTTAAAAATTCTGATAGTGCGCAGTGTTATTGTGAAGAGGTTATGACTACAGAAATAGCAAAAAATAGATTAATAAAAGTTTTACAATCGGTAAAGTATACATGTGATCTTAATAAGTGTATTTTATATGAAGAAAAGCTTAATGATGATAATACAACTTATACATATTCTTATTATTTTGATTTTAATTCGGAAGTATTTTCTGTTATTTTCTTATATGAAGAATATAATGGCGGTATGGAAGTGAATTATAAATATGGGCAAAATACGGCAACATCTAAATATATTGATGCGACAGGTGTTTATAATACAACTTGCTCTCAAATTTATCCATTTATGCAGTGTGATTCTGATACTAATAAAGCTAGAAAATTTTTAAATGATGCTATTAAATTATTTAAGGCATATTTAAAAAATGCGAATATAAGTGTTCATGATTTAAGTAGGGAGTTTTAATTATTATGAAGGAAATTTTAAAAAATAATAGTAAAAAAATAGTCCTTTTTGGAGTTGTGTTTGTTTTAGTAATTTTTATAACTATTTTATTAATTAAAATGAATAAACCTATTAAGGATGATATTGTTAATAAAGACGATCAAGAAGAAAAAATTGTTCAAAGTAATGAAAGGGATGAAACAAGGAAGCAAATTAAAGTAATAACTCTATATATAAATATTAGAAAGAACAAAGATGTTACTAGTGATATTTTGGGTCAGGTACATATGGGTGAAGTATATACTATAATTAGTGAAGATGAAGGTAACACTTTTAAATGGATAGAAATAGAAACTAATAATAATATTCATGGTTATATTTCGGGTATAAGTGATTATGTTGAAAGATTATCTGTAATTAGTGAAAATGAAAATGGATCAGAAAAACCGAGTACACCAACTAAACCTTCCGGTAATAAAACGAATAGTAATAACAATACTAGTAGTAGCAATAATACCAATAATACCAATAATAAGAATCAGGAAGAAAATGTTAATAAACCTAATCAAATTGAAAAAACTGATGAAGAAGCAAAAAAATGTGAGAAAATATGTGATACGGGTTACACGCTAAAAAATTCCGATAGTTCTGAGTGCTATTGCGAGAAAAATCAAACTGAGACTAAAGAAGACAACGTCGAAAAAGAAAAACTAAAAGCAGAATATTTGAGCGAAGTTGAAAAGGAAAATAAGCGTTTTGAAGAAGAAAAAGCAAAAGCGGAAGAAGATTATTTTAATTATTCAATTGAAGCAAAAGTGAATATGGCAGATCAAGAATATTTTGCTAGTTTGTTTGGAGGGTTATATTATGGAACAGAAAGAGATTATAAAAGAGAATATGAAAATCTTAAAAAGAATAATGAATATGATAAAGCCTCTAAACTAACAAGTAGATGGCATCATACACAAGAGTATAGAAAATGGGAAAAATATTTAGCCGGTCTTCCTGAGGAAAAAAGACTTTATTTAAAAACACTAAGTGACAAACATGAAAAAAATCTTGATAATTTAAAACAAAAATATAATCAATAATATAAAAGAGTTACAGATAAAATTGTAACTCTTTTATAGTGATTTATTTTTATAGTTATTAAGTTCATCTAAATAATAAGAATATTCTTCATCATCTACTTTTCCTTCTGTGAATACGTTTAGATTAATTAAATCATTTACTATAGTTAGTGCTAATTCTTTGTTAGTTAGATATAATGTGTTAAATAAATTTTATGTATGTTTTAAAGTCTGAATACATTATTGGTGTGTTATTTTCTTTTAATGATCTATTTTTATTCATAAATTCTTGGATATTCATTTTTTCCTTTATTTAAATGTTTTTTCACCTATAGTTTAGCTAAATAAAAAAAGCGCACGAATGCACTTATTAATTTTAAAAAAATATGGCGCCCGTTGCAGGACTCGAACCTGCGACCTAACGGTTAACAGCCGTGCGCTCTACCGACTGAGCTAAACGGGCGAATTACAAATATAATTGTACTAAAGTTTATGTATAAAGTCAACTTAAAATTAATAAAAAAATAAAAAATGTTAAAATTTATGTAAAATTTAAGTGATTGTTTTGTATTTTATGTATAAATTTGGTACAATAACAATGTAAGAGAGTGATTTATATGAATGAAAATATTGAAATGATTGATTTTAATAATAATAAATTTAGTGTACTTGATACTTATGGAGAGAATTTAAAGACTAAAGAGTATATTACTGATCCGGCTATAGGTAGGGATAAGGAGATTAAAGAAACTTTATTAATACTTCTAACTCCTGAAAAAAGCGCTTTATTAGTTGGTAAACCAGGTATTGGTAAGACCGCTATAGTAGAAGGTATTGGTTATAGATTAGGTAAAGGACTTGTACCAGATGCTTTAAAGAACTATGATTTAATAAAAATAAATATTTCTAGTTTACTTGGTAATGCTGAAAGTAATGGTAATAGTGAAAATAAATTACAAATATTAGTTGATGAGCTTAAGACTAGAGAAAATATTATTCTTTTTATTGATGAGGTTCATTTACTTGTTAGTAGAAACACTAGTAATTTAAATGTTGATTTTGCTAATATGCTTAAACCTGGACTTGATAGGGGAACTATTAGAATGATAGGCGCTACTACTACTGAAGAGTATGAAAGTTATATTTTAAGAGATAGAGCATTTTTAAGAAGATTTCAAAGAGTAGATGTTTTAGAACCATCTATAGAGGATACTGTTAAGATTTTAATGGGTACATATCCTAAACTTGAAAAAAAGAGTAATGTATCTATACCTTATAGTGATTATCAAAAGGAAAATTTGTTTAGATTTATGGTTGAATTAACAGATGAGTATAAAAGAGTTTATGAAATAGGAAATAGGTATCCTGATATAGCACTCACTTTACTTGGTAATGCTTTTAGTAATGCTGTTTTTGAAAATAGAAGCACTATGTGTATTAAAAATATATATGATGCTATTAAGAATACTAAAAGTGTTTATGAAGATGCAAGAGTAAAAGCAATTAATGAATTTAAGGAAAAATTTAAGGATATTATTGAAAAAGAGGGTGCAATTCTTGATTAAAGTGTAAATTTTTTATAAAATTTATAACTTTTTTTTGATTAAATTTTTAATTTTAGTTGGAGTTTTCTTATTAAAAATTAAATTTTATATATGAAAATGGGCTATAAAATTTAAAATTTCATGTGTTTGCAATTTGATTTTAAGTGTGATAAACTCGGGTTTGAAAGGAGGTTTTATGGATAAAAAAGTTATTAAACGTATTGGTTCTTTTTCTACTCCTCACGAAGACTTTTATAATCCTATAGATATTTTAAAAGTACTTGGATATAAAAACACTTTAAAAGTTTGGAATGAAATTAAATCTGATGATTTTGATGGTGCAGTTACTAGAATACTTTCTTATTATAAGGGTAGACCTAAAATATTAGAGATGACTAATTTAGATGGAGTTATTGCTTTATTTAAAAGGTATAATTGTAGTGATGGTAGAAAAAGAAAAGTAACCAATGCTTCTATTATTTTAGAAGATACTTTTAAATTTACAATTGAAATTAAATAGATGGGTTTTGTTTAAATTGTCCTTAATTAATAGGAGAGAATTATGGATAATGTTATTGAAATAGTGAATGCTGGAAAAAAGATTAAGAATAATTTAATATTAGAGAATGTTAATTTAAAGCTTGAAAAAGGTAAGATATATGGGTTAGTTGGTCAAAATGGTAGTGGTAAGAGCACTCTTCTTAAGATGATAATGGGCCTTTATAAATGTTCGGGTGAAATCTTTATTAATGGTTATAATATTAGAAAAGATTATAGGGGAGCACTTAAAAATATAGGTGGAATAGTTGACAGTGCAGCTTTTTATGATTTTTTAAGTGCTAAAGAGAATTTAAAGTATTTTGCACTTTTGTATGGAGCAAAAGATACTAGAATTAGTGAAGTTATGAAGGTAACTGGACTTAATATTGATGAAAAGAAGCAAGTTAAATATTATAGTCTGGGTATGAAAGAGAGACTTGGAATAGCTATTAGTTTACTTAAGGATCCCGATATTTTAGTACTTGATGAACCTACTAATGGACTTGATCCTAAAGGTATTTTAGAACTTAGAAATTTGCTTAAGAGTTTTAAAGATAAGACTATTATTATATCTTCACATTTAATTAGTGAGATAGAAAAGTTAAGTACTGATATTATTTTTATTAATAATAAAACTACTCAAGTTAAAAGTATAGATGGTTTTAGAAAGATAAGAAGTTTCAGGTTAGGTAAGAAAGTAAAAATTAGTAACGAACTTGTTTTAAGTGATGAAGAAGTTAATGTTTATGTTAGGAAATTTGTTAAGGAAAATATTCCTGTTTATGCAGTAAATGAGAGTAGTGGGCTAGAGAATATGCTTATTAGTATGATGGAGGCAAAATGAGGAATTTGATTAAAGCTGAGATTTACAAGGAAACTAGAAAGAGAAGTTTTAAAATTATTTTGTTTCTTTTACCTATTATTTGTTTGATTACTTTATTAGTTTTAAGAAATAATGCTTTTGAGAATACTTTAGAAGTAAAACTATCTGAAGATGAGTATAATAGTCTATATAAACATGGTGATTATGAAAAGTATGACAAACTTTATGATAAGTATTTAGAAGGTATAAATAAAGAAGCAGAGATTAAATCTTTAGAGGAAATTAATATGACTAGAAATTTAAGTGTTAATAGTACTTTTATTTATTTCGTGATAAGTTTTTTTGTTATTTATATTGTTTTTTCTTCTTTTAGTTATGATGTTAATTATGGTACTAATAGATATGTTTTTATTTCTAATCAAGGTAGAAGTAAGATATTTTTAAGTAAGATTATTGCTTTAGTAATTATAAGTTTATTTATTATGATATATATGAGTTTGTTTTCTTTAGTAGTTAGTTCTTTAATAGGAAAATCTTCTTTTGTTTATTTATCTAAATATGTTTATTTTAATAGTAAGTTTATAAAGTTACCTTTAGTTATTTATCATTTGTTAAAGTGTTTTGTTTTTACGGTGCCCTTAGTGTTTTTGATAGTTTTGACTTCTTTTATATCTATTCTTTTTAATGGGAATATTTTTGGATGTATTTTGTTAATTATGTTAAATCTTATGTCTACAACTATACTTGATTTTTTATTAGGTAAAGGCATTACTATTGCTAGTTATAGTTTTTTACCTTATTTAGATTTTAGTTATTTTAGTAATTCTGATTATTTATTAGTTAATGCTCTTTTTAATGTTAATTTAGAGTTATATATTGGAGTTATAATTTTGTTTGTTTATTTAATTGTTTTTTATTTTGTTAGTTTAATTCTTTATAAAAGAGATATATAAAAAAAACTCCATTTAGGAGTTATATTTAGTTTTGTATTCTTCATACAATGTTTTAAATCTGTTATAATGTACGATTTCTCTTTGTCTTAAGAAACTAAGAGGAGCGAGTAAGTCTGGGTCACTTGTTAAATCCATTAGGTTTTCATAAGTGGCTCTTGCTTTTTCTTCTGCAGCCATATCTTCTGCTAAATCTACTACTGGGTTACCAGTACTTGCTATATATGCTGCTGTAAAAGGTACACCGCTTGCACTTGATGGGAATATACCTTTATTATGGGATGTGTAATAGTCAGATAAACCTGCTTCTTTTATTTCTTCTACTGTAGCACCTTCCATTAATTGATGCATCATTGTTCCTATCATTTCACAGTGTCCTATTTCTTCACATCCAATATCTGATAAAAGACTTCTTCCTTTTTCATCTGGCATTGTAAATCTTTGACAGAGGTATCTTAAAGAAGCCCCAAGCTCGCCATTTGCGCCTCCAAGTTGATCTGCTAAGAGTTTAGCCATTTTTAAATCTTTTCTTTTTATGTTAATTGGATATTCTAACATTTTTTCATATTTAAACATTAGTTTTTACCTCCTTCATTCATCCATGGCCAAGGATTTTTGCTCCATAAATAAGAATTATAATTATCTTCTGCTTCTAAACATAAGGGACCATAGTTTTTTTCATATTTTTGTTTTGTCTCTTTTAATTCTTTTAAAGTTTTTTTAAATTCAATATATAAATTACTATTTGGGTATAGGTCTAGGTAAATATTTAAATCAATTAGTCTAAAAGTTAATTCTTGTACTTTTAATAGTAATTTATCTCTATCTCCTTTAACTACAACTCTATATATATAGTTTTTATATGGAATATATTCATCTTTAAAGGAATTACCCTTGTTTAATCCTTCCTCTAAACTATATAAATCTTTTTTGCTTTCTCTAAAATTATTTATGTTAACGTTGTTAATATCAAATTTTATTTCAGATGTGTTATCATTTATGTTTGTGAAGTTTTGTTCTAAGTTAGTTTCTATTTCTAGTTCATTTTCATTTTTGGAAAACAAATTATTTTCTCTTTCATCATAATACATGACAAATTCCCCCTTCATGATTAGTTTATGCCTATTTAGAATTCGGGTGTGGTTAAAAGTTTATATACAAAATGTAAAAATTAGTTATTTAGGTATTGATTAAAATATATCATATTGATAAAATAAAATAGGTGATATGAAAATGAATTATAAAATTACATCTAATTCTGACATGGATACAATTGAACTTGCTCAGAATATTGAAAGTGAAAAATTTCCTAATATGGTAATTTGTTTAGAAGGAGATCTTGGTAGTGGTAAGACTTTATTTGCTAAGGCATTTGCTAAGTCTATGGGTATAGTAGATAATATTACTAGTCCAACATTTAATATTATTAAAGAGTATGATGGTGAAGAAGGATGTAAACTATTTCATATGGATGTTTACAGACTTAGTGAAAGTAAAGAGGATATGGGAATAGAAGAATATTTTACTAAGAAAGGTATTACTATTATTGAATGGGCTGATATGATTAGTGATATTCTTCCTAAAAATAGATTAGATATAAAAATTAAAATAGTGGGAGAAAATAGAAGAGTATTTTTAATTACTCCACATGGAGAAAAATACGAAGATTTATGTGAAAGGGTTTTATAACCTTTTTTTTGTAAATAATAGTAAAAGTGATAGTTTTATTTGGTAAAATTTAGTATAATATGAAAAGAAGGTGATTTTAGTGAATTTTAATGTGAATGGTCATAATGTGTTTTTAGTCGTTATTATTACTTTTATTGCATCTCTTGTGTTTACTTATTTGATAAAAAAAATAGCTATTAGTAGAAATATACTTGATATACCAAATGCACGCAGTGCGCATACTAAACCTGTTCCTTTACTTGGTGGAATTGGAATATTTTTAGGATTTCTTTTGGGTTTTATGATTTTTGGTAATAGAAATTCACTCATGATATCTATTTTAATGGCATCATTTTTAATACTTTTACTTGGTATTTTTGATGATATTAAACCTATACCTGCTAAGTATAAATTCTTAGTTCATATATTAGTTGCAGTTATTGTTGTGTTTTATGGAGAATTAAGGCTTGATTATTTTGATATGTTTGGTATTAATGCTTATTTAGGCAAATGGGCTTATCCTATTACAATTTTTATAATAGTTGCTATTATTAATGCAATTAATTTAATAGATGGATTAGATGGTCTTTGTGCTGGAATTAGTTCTATATATTTTTTAACTATTGGTGTGATTGCTTTAATACTTAATAAACTAGGAGGGCTTGATATTATTTTATCATTTATTATGCTTGGTGCTACATTAGGTTTTCTAGTATTTAATTTTCCTCCTGCTAGGATATTTATGGGAGATACTGGTAGTACCTTTTTAGGGCTTATGATAAGCGTTATAATGTTACTTGGATTTAAAACAGTAACTCTTACTTCATTATTAATTCCTGGAGTTTTATTAATACTTCCTATTACTGATACTTTATTTGCTATTATTAGAAGAACTATTAATGGTAAGGGAATAGGTAATGCTGATAAGGAACATATTCATCATCAGTTATTAAAGAAATTAAGTACTAAAAAGACAATATTAGTTATTTATTTGGTGGATATTATATTTAGTGTAGTTACGGTTTTTTATGCAATAGGTAAGAAAAAAGAAATGGTAATTTTTTATATTTTGTTAATGTTTATAATATTATTTTTGGTATTTAAGACAAATGTTATTTTTACAAAGAAGGAGAAAAAATGAAAGTATGTATTATAGGATCTGGTGCTTATGGAATATCACTTGCATCTAGATTAATTAAAAATGGTCATGAAGTTATATGTTATTCTAATAATAAGGAAGAAGTTAATTTTTTAAATGAGAAAAGAATTAGTGATAAGTTAAAAGGTTATAAAGTGCCTATAGATATTAAGTTTACTTATAATGTTAAAAGTGCAGTTAAGAATAGTAGGTTAATTATTTTTGCTCTTCCTGCAGTTTGCTTTGATGAAGTAACTAAAAAAGTAAGCAAGTATATTAGTGATGATGCGCATGTGCTTATTGCAACTAAAGGCATAGAAAATGATACGTGTTTGTTTTTAACTGAAATTGTTGATAGAAATATTAGAACTAATAAAATAGCGGTTATGAGCGGACCTACTTTTGCTGTTGATATTATAACTGATACACCTATTGCCTTTACTCTTGCTACAACTAATAGTGATACTAAAGAATTTATTAAGTGTACTTTGTCTAGTAATATTACGAAATTTAGAGATACTCAAGATATAATTGGCGTTCAAATATGTGGAGCAATTAAGAATGTAATGGCTATTGCTTCTGGAATGCTTGGAGGAATGGGTGCGCTTGACTCAACTAAAGCACTTTTTCTAACAGAGGCTTTAAATGATATTAAAGAATTAATTGATGCAATAGGTGGTAATAAAAAAACTATTCTTTCTTATGCTGGGTTTGGAGATATTTTAATGACTTGTACTAGTACAAATAGTAGAAATTATTCTTATGGAAAGTTAATTGGAGAAGGTAAGTTAAATGAAGCTAAAGATTATGCTTTAAATACAACAGTGGAAGGTTTATATACACTTAAATCAATAAAAGATTTAATTAAAAAAGAAAAAGTTAAAATGCCTATTATAGATTTGATAAGCGATATTATATGTGGTAATAAGGATAAGGAAAGTATGTTAACTTTCTTAATAGAAAAGAAATGATTATGAATGAAATTAATAAGTTAAATTGTATAACTGATTATTATACTGGGAATCTTGCGTATTCTTATTATTTATATTACAGAGCATTTGATTTAGATGAAAAAGTGCAAAGGTGTATTCTTGATAAGAAATATATTATGGCTAGTATGGTTTCTACTATAAGTGATATTATGTTATCTTTAAAAGAAGAAATTGTTGAAAATGTAGGAAATCTTAATTATGAGTCAATTGTTTTTTCGAGTTCATTAAATAAAACTATTTCTATCATAGCTAATAAAGAAGATAAAGGTTATAGTATTAATGGACATATAATAGGAAGTGCATCTTATGTTTTTGCTACTATTAGAAATAAACTCGCTCATGGGGAATTTTATTTAGATTTAGAACATTCTAGAATTATATTTAATATAGATAATAAAGATGTTATTGTTAATATAAATGATTTGGCGTATTTTATTATTAATGTCTTTAATATTTATATTACTAGTTTGAAGTCTGAAGTCTATGAAAAGAAAGTTTTAAGTATAGGCAATTTTCAGGATAACAGAAAGAAAGCATTTTCTTCACCTAAAGAAATAGAGTCATTTATTAACAATCTGAAATGTTTAAATTTTTCTCTTTCTAGAAAAGATGGTAAGATAATTAGTCTTGATGAAAAAGCAAGAATTGAAGAAGTTATTGATGAGTATGTAGGAAGCACCGATATTAGAGTTATTAATAAGTTTTACAATAATAATAAAGATAAGTATGATATAGAATATAATTGTATAAAAGTTGATATACCAGATGTAGAAAAATTATCTAAAAGTATTTTTGATATGACTCATGAGGGAACTAATTTTAATGATCAGGCTAAGTTTGTTATTGAGAAGGTTGGAGAGATATATTTAGGAAATGATAAGTATGAAAATACTATGCATTTTTTAAGAAATTTAATTACCTTAGAGTCTATTTATAAAACTGGTACGATTAAAACTGCGAAAATTAGAGATTATGGACAGCAAAATTATCCTAACTTAAATATGATTTTATCTTATGAGGAACTTGCTTGTAGTTTGATTTCTTGTTTCAGTAGTATGTTTTCTTATTCGTTAGATGATATTTTTGAAAATAAAAATCAGTATACTGATAAAGAAATAAATGGCTTAGATTATTCTAAATTAGATATGTCTAAAATAAATGTTAGTAAGTATACGATTGATGATGGTAGATATAATGATATTGTTATTAGAAAAAATGCAAGATTGAAGGATTTGGGTAAATTAAATGCTAGTTTAACAAGTGTTAATTCACAGTTAGGTAATACTCCTAGTACTAATGTTAAATTAGTTAATTTATTAAGAAATAAGATAAATAGATTAAATACTTTAATTAGTAATATTAGCAATGAAATAAATACTTATGATGAAGGTATAAATTACTTTAATTCTAATGCCTTATATTTTAAGAATATGGCTATTATTAATGGTATTAGAAATTCTATATCTCATGGAAATTTCTTTGTAAGCAGAGGAGATACTTTTTCTACAGCAAAAATTATATTTGAAGATATTTATGAAGGTAAAACTACTTTTAAGTGTGAAGTTGGAGTTCTCGATTTTTTATATTTTTTAGCAAATAACCATTATATTATAGATGAGTTAGTTAGTAAAAAAATAGATTTATATGATGAAAGAAAATGCTTATAGGTGGCATTTTCTTTTTAAAAGTGGTAAAATTATTTCTAGAAAGAAGTGATTTTATGTATACTTTGTTTTTGGATACTCATGGTGAAATTATTACAGTTGGGCTTTATAATGGGGCTAATTTATTTGTTAAGACTAAAGAGAGTCACTATAGTCATGCTGTTTATTTTACTTCTATGATAAAAGATATTTTAAGCGAAAATAAACTTGGTTTTAAAGATATAAAAAATATAGTTAGTGTAAATGGACCTGGTAGTTTTACTGGACTTAGAATAGGCCTAAGTGTTGGAAAGACACTTGCTTATACTTTAAATGTTCCTATTTATTTAGTTAGTACTTTAGATGCTTATTTAGTAAGTGATTCTTTTGAAGGAATGAAAATATGTATTATTGAAGATACTAAAGGTTATTATGTTAAAGGAACAGAAGTTAATGAAACATATGTTCATGATATTAGTTTATATGAAAATTATCATAGAGTTTCTGAGGCTTTGGATATTCCTAAAATAGTTGATTTTGCACTTAAGAATGATGCAGTCCCTGCTCATTTGGTGAGGGCTAATTATGTCAAGGAAATCGGGGTTAATTAGTGATAGATGTTAAAAAGTTGGAAAATTATAAAATTGAGATTAGTTATTTAGTTAATGGAGAGAAACTAGGGTATGTTATTATTGAAGTTCTTGATACTATTAATATAATTGATGTTTTTGTTAAAGAAAGTTACAGGGGAAGAGGTATTAGTAAGATATTATTTGATTATTTATTTAATAATTATAAAAATGTACGTTTTATGTTAGAAGTTAGAAGTAAAAATTTTGTTGCTATTAATTTATATGAAAGTTATAATTTTAAAACTATTTATGTTAGAGAAAAGTATTACAAAGATGATGATGCTTTAATAATGGAGGCTGATAATTAATGAAGGATGTTTATATTTTGGCTATTGAAAGTAGCTGTGATGAAACAAGCGCTAGTGTTGTTAAAAATGGAAAAGAAGATATTGCAACAGTTGTTAATACTCAGATAGATGTTCATAAGTTATATGGGGGAGTTGTGCCTGAAGTTGCTAGTAGACTTCATTTAGAAAATATTACTTTAGTTATTGATGAAACTTTAAAAAAGGCAAATATGAAAGTGGAAGATATGGATGCAATTGCAGTTACTTATGCTCCTGGTTTGCTTGGTAGTTTGTTGGTTGGTCTAGAAGCTGCTAAGACACTTGCTATGGTTTATGATAAGCCATTTATTAAGGTTAATCATATGATGGGACATATTCTTGCAAGCAATATTAATAATACGTTAGAGTATCCTCTTATTAGTCTTGTTATTAGTGGTGGTCATACTGATTTAATATATATGGAAAATGAAAGTAGTTTCAAGTATATTGGTAGAACACTTGATGATGCGGTTGGTGAATGTTATGATAAAGTTGCTAGAATACTTGGAATGCCCTATCCAGGAGGACCTAATGTTGAAAAACTTGCTAAAATTGGAAAGCCAACTTATCATATGCCAAAGATACTTGATGATGGGTCATTTAATTTTAGTTTTAGTGGTATTAAAAGTCATGTTAATAATTTAGTACATAATGCTTATCAAAGAGGTGAGAATGTTGTTAAAGAGGATATAGCTTCTTCTTTTCAAATGTGCGTAACTGATGCGCTTGTTAACAAAAGCCTTTCTGCTTTAAAGAAATATAATGTGAAGAATTTTAGTATAGCAGGTGGTGTTGCTTCTAATAGTTATATTAGAGAGAGTTTAGTTAATATGTGTAATAGCAATGATGTTAAGGTGTTTATTCCTGATAAAAAATATTGTACTGATAATGCAACTATGATTGGGGCGGCCGCTTATGTTTTATATGAGCATAATAAGTTTAGTGATTTGACAGTTAATGCTAATAGTCATGAAGAATTAAGTTTGGAAGAAATTTAATTCTTTTTAGTTTGTAATTATAAATTAAGTAAATTGTATAAAATATGTTATTTGATTTTTGGGGTTATATTTCTATCTTTTTTTAGTATATTGTGGTAAAATTAAGTAGAAAGATAGGTGAAGAAAATGGCATCATATATGATACACACTGCTATAGCAAAAGAGTTGAATAAAAAATTAAATAGAGATGAAAACAAGTTGTTACTTGGTGCAGTAGCGCCTGATATTTCTAAATGTGCAGGGGAATCAAGAAATATAAGTCATTTTATTGATGAGGAAGATTCTAACTTGCCAAATATAGAAAGATTTTTGGATAAGTATAAATATGATCTGGATGATGATTTTGTTATGGGATACTTTATTCACTTATATACTGATTATTTGTGGTTTAAGTATTTTATGAGTGAAATAATTAAGGATGGAACAATAACTAAACTAGATGGTACTGTGGTTAAACTTAATGGAGATATGGCATTGCTATATATTTATAACGATTATACTAATTTGAATATACAAATTATTGAAAAGTATGATTTAGATCTGGAGGGGATTAATAATTATAAGGATATAGAAATTAAGACTATTATTAATGAAATACCATATGATAAATTTAATTTGCTATTTGAAAATTTAATAGATATTATAGTTAATTCAAAGAAGAGAAAAGAATTTACTTTTAATATTTCAAACATTGATAGATTTATAGATATGTCAGTTGAACTTATATATTCTGAAATAGAAGATTTGGAAAAGATATTAAAAATTGAAGCTGAAAGTAATGAGTAAGTAAAATAATTTAAAAAAGTTTACATATTTATTAAAAAATCAATTGACTTTTTAATAAAAACATTATATTATTAAATTAAGCATAGTAGAGAAAATGCTATGCGGATACGTTCTTACGATGTTTAAGGTGAGAGTGTATTCAACCAAAACCCCCTGAAATCCCAGCCGAGAGGCTGGGATACTTTGTTTTATA
>OLHG01000037.1_pt1 | contig 100152 bp, 98 predicted proteins | sample 1605971 | NCBI WGS metagenome assembly OLHG01 (sample SAMN03283289) | human gut metagenome | biome: human-associated habitat; material: feces | host: Homo sapiens | place: Peru | collected 2012 | reverse complement strand
TATGCCTGGTTTGCAATATAAGAAGTAGTAAATAATATTCCAAATTGATTATTTTATGTTCTTGAAACATATCATTCATTTGTCTTTGTTTTTCTTTACTTTGCCTATTAAACCATTCGTGATTTTCTGCTGATAATAATGCTCCATTTTCAACTGTTGCTTTTCCGTCCTTTTGATTTCTCTTGTATATGATGATAAGTTAATTGTTTCATTCTGTGATATTGTGCTTTACCAGTATATTTTCTTTCCGTATCAGGTCTTAAATGTAGTTTTTCTATAAAGCACTCTTTGCCATATAATTTTATCAATGCTTCTTTTGCTTTTTTATTACTACTCATAGCCTTCTCCTTTGCTTCTTAAATCTCGTCTAGCTCTACAACAACTTTATCTGCTGTTCCGTATTGTTTAAAGAGTAACAAAGTAGTAACTTGATTATCATCTTTATAAGCTAGTCCATTTAATGCGTCTAGTATTATTTTTGCTATATTATCTATGTCTGGCTTATGCATATAGCCTTGTTCCCAGTCTATTAACTCTGCTCTTTTCTTTTTGCTTAATCTTCTAGGTGGCTCAAATACTGCTGTTATTTTCATTTTTATTTCTCTTTCGCTTGGTTCTACCTTGTATTTGTTTTTAAAGCTTAACTTCACTAAATCTTCATAATCTCTTGTTTTTTGTGGTGTATATGTACCATATTTTCCTAGCCTTGGTCTTCCCTTTCCTGTTGGCTTTCCTAATATTTCAAATTTCATATTTTCATTTGTTCTCCTTCCACTAGTTTAAATTTCAGTTGCTCTATTGTGAAATACTCACACTCTTCTACTCCTTTGAAGTTTTTATCTTCTAACTTATTACATCCTAAACATTTCTTGCATAATTCTGTCATAAGCTAGTCCTCTGGCATTTCAAAAGCTGCTGTTTCTTGTAATACAAATTTATTACAAGAATTAGTATATCCATCGCATTCTGCTGTCCTATAATCTCTATAAGATTTTATTATTTCTGCTAATACTTCTTTTGCTCTTTCTTCTGTGTCGTATTCGCCTAAATCATCATATAAACTATCTACTGTTTCAAATCTTATAAAATATGCGGTTTCTTCTTCGTCTTGTGTTATATACACTTGTGTTAAATTATCAAAATTAACTATTTTTTCTTTGTCTTGACCTACTATTATCATAACTACCTCCTTAAAATGGTAACGGATCATTTCGTTTATTTATCTCGTCTACTAATTCATTTACTTTTTGAGCTATTAATGTTATCTTATCTCCTGTTAACCTACCTTCTAAATCTAGTTTCTCTATTTCCCAAGGCCACCTTGCTATTTCAAATTCTGTTTCTATATCACATAAATATCTAGTGTCAAATTCCCCTGGATTCCAGTTTAATTTCTTATCTCTATAAGTTATATAAGCTATATGTTCTCCCTCTTCAGTCATTACTTGTATTCTTGTATTTTCCTTTATCTCTCCACTATGTATTTGTTCAAATAATTCATTACTTTTCATAATTTCCTCCTAATATCTTGTTATATGTTCCATGTTTTCTGCTATTATATCTGCTAAATAATATCTTTTATAATCTGTCTTTTCTCCAAATCTGTTTGTATTGCTTTCCCATTCAGTCTTAAACTCGTAGCCCTCTTTCTTTAGTTGGTCTATTCTAGCTCCTAGCTGTGTTATGCCTAAATCTGCGTATGCTTCCCAGCTAGATATTGAACCAAACTCTCGTATGTAATTTATAATTCTATCTTTTTGTGCTATTTTCATAAATTACCCTCCTTTGTTTGCGTATAAGCTGTCAAAATCGGTTTCCTTATATTCCCTTTTATTGTTATCGCTAGGCTTCTTGTTTGCTATTTCTAGTTTTGCTAAACTATCTATTCGCTTTCGGACATAATCATCTAGTATTACTTTTGCATAAGCCCAATTCGGATTTTTTATTCTTGAAGTTCTTATTAATACACTTTCTATAACTTCATACGGTAAATCATCTAAATAACTTATACATTCACTTATTGCGTTTAGATTTGTTGAACCGACACATTCAAGAAATTTTTGTTGCAATTTGCTTTCGCGTTGTTCTTTTAATAATAAATCTTCTTCTTTATCTTCATCATCTTCTTTATCTTCTTCTTTATCTTCATCGGGTTTTTTGGCAACCGTTTGGTTTTCAAAAAAACCGTTCGGTTTTTTATTTTCCGTTTGGTTTTTTTTAGGTCTTCCACCTCTTTTAGCATTCTCTCTATTTTTTTCACATTTCTTGTTGTATTTTTCTCTATCTCTGTCTAATTGTGTCTTAATAAATGAGAAAGCCATTTTCAATGTACCTTCTAACTCTGGCTCTTGTCTTGTTTTCTCATATTGCATTATTGCTCTTACAAGTTGTCCCAATTCTTCGTTCGTTAATAAATTAAATTGTTCTTCATAATCTAAATACATTAGAAAGCTAACTTTCTCCATACACTTTCTCCTTTCGTAAAATTAAAGGGCTAAAACTTATGTCTAGCCCTGTTGCTTATAATCCTAATTCTTTTAATGTGTATTTTCTATTTGCATTCATCCCTTTGTACATAGTACCCTTTTCAAAATATGGTAATACAATACTAATATTTTCTTTTATAGATATTTCTATAAACTCTTTAGCGCTTGCGCTTAAATGTTTTTTTATGTATTCTACCTTGTCTCTAAAAGGTCTAATCACACCTGCTAAATATCTCTTTTCTGTTTCATCTAATACTTCTTCTTTTCTTTCAAAAACTATCTTATATTGTGCTTTTTCAACCTTAATTATGTCATAGTCATTGTCTCTTTTGTTTGTTAAATCATTTCTAAAATTGTCAAGGTAAAATGACAAATTCTCCGGGTCATTTATATAAACTATTTTATTTTCTGTTTTATTAACAATTCTTTTTTCTCCATTTCTGTATGTAACTATATCTCCATCTTTTAAATCTTTTTTTGTAAAGGAGTTTATCAATTCAAAACATTTTTCTGAATTTTCTACCTCATATTTTTCATTAATTTTTGTTTTATCTTTATGACTTAATACTTTTATCTTCATTAAATATCTATCAGCTTCTAAAACTTCTGCTTTATACATATTATAATTTGTAATATTATAACCATTACCAGGTAATCCTTTTATTAAATCTCCAACTTGAAATTTCATTCTTCTTTCCTCCTATAAATAATTTTTCCCGTATCTTAATCTAAATTCTTCTTTTGTTTTATCGTAATATTCTTGCCAAGCCTTTTGAGCTATTGCTTTCAACCATTCCCATTGTTTAGGATTTAGGTGTATTGAATTATTATTTGTTCTGTGCTGATATGGTGTAATAAATATTACTAATCCATCTTCAATTGATTTATCTCTGTTGCCTGTTCTACCTTCAAACACTTCATGCCTTTCACTTCCGTGGAAATCTTTCCGTTGAATAGAAAGGATTTTCAGGCATAATACTAAATTCTTTTTTCATTTTCTATATACCTCAACCTTTCTATTTCACTTGTGGTTAATGTAGGTATTCCTAGTTGCTGTGCTTCTTGTATTACCCCATCTAAAAGCACTCTAAATTCGTTTTTGTCCATTTGAGAACTGCCTTCATATACTTTATATATTTTGAAATTTACTCCGCTTATTTTGGCTTCTCGTTCGAAATCATAGTATTTAAAAAACTTTGATACATCTATATCGGCTCTTATTGTTACTAACATTGATTGCGAATAATCTTTTATCATTTTTAGATATGTATCATCTTTTGATAAATTCATTTTATTTGCAAGTTCATTGATTAAGCTCCACATATAAGCGTTTTGTGTTAGTGTTCTCTTTTCTTTATGTTCTTTTATTTCAAATAGCTTGTCTCTTTTTTGATTAAACAACCATTTTAATAATGTTTCTGCTGTTCCTATCATAGAATCCTCCTAGAATGGAAGGTCATCATCATCTTGTATTGGCTCAAATTCATTATTTACTGGTATTGAGCTTCCTAAAATACTTTCATCTGCTCCTTCTCTTTTACTGTCTGCAAAATATGCTTCTTCTGCAACCACTTCTGTAACGTAATGTTTTTGCCCTTGGTCATCTTCCCAATTTCTTGTTTGGATTCTACCAATTATTCCAACTTGTTGACCTTTTTTAAAATATTTGCTACAAAACTCTGCCGTTTTACTCCAAGCAACTATGTTTATAAAATCTGCTTGTCTTTCTTCTCCTTGTTTTGTAAACCTTCTGTTTACTGCTAAACTAAAACTTGCTACCATTGTGTTATTTGTTTGTGTGTATCTAACTTCTGGATCTCTTGTTAATCTTCCTAATAAAACTACTTTATTCATAAAATCATCCTTTCTTGTAAACAAATACTCGTTTACCTTTGTTATTTTTTATTGCTAATCCTGTTATCTCTTTATTTGTTATTTCAATTGCTTCAACATAAAATTTAGCTCTTGTTGTCTTTTTTCCATTTTTGTCTTCCAGTACAAAGTTTGCTTCGTTTTTTGCGTCCATAATTGGTACGTATATAAATGGTGCTGTATATAATTCTCTTCCTATTCCCCAATTAAAACCTGCTCTTTTAAAACTATCACTTGCTAGTCCTTTTTCTTTTTCCGTAAAGCTCTCCGTCCCTGTGTCTTCTTTGCTAATCCATTGTTTTTTGTCTTCATCCCAAATCTCTATAATACAGTTTGCATTATCTCTTGTGTGCTTTCTTTGCCAATTTTTTGCTCCTACTGTTTCATCTAAAATATCCATATCGACTCTTGCGTCTTTATAAAGTAACAATGCTAATCCTTTTTCGTTAATTTGAGATACTCTACAATCAATTTCATTTGCTCTTAAATCTCTAAACATATTCTCCATAAGTCTTCCCCTCCATACTTAACAAATCTAAATAATCCATCTTCTCACTCCTATTTAATATTTAATCTTGTTTTGTCATCTATTATTTTTACTCCTGGTATTATTTCTCCAGTTGTTTTAAAATGATTTTTTATTGCTGTTTTGTCTGGTTTTATTGTTACTACTTCATGCTTAAATTCTTTTGGTATCTCTGCCTCATTTTCTATTTCAACTGACATTGGATTTTTAGATATACTTAATGTTCCTAGTTCCGTTTGTATCTTATCAAGTCCTAATCTTTCCATATTTTCTTTTACATATTGTTTAAACTTATCTATTCTGTTTTCTCCGCCTTTTCTTAAATCTGCAATTCTTTTTTCTTCTGCCTTCATTGCTTCAATTAATAGTTCAGAATTTCTTATGTATCCAATTATGTTAGAGCTTTTATTTTGTAATTCTTTTGCTAATTCTTCTCCTAATTCGTTATATTCTTGTTCTGTTAATTCGCCCTCCTGTGCTTTATTCATTAATTCAACAAATTTATTTGTTATGTTATATAGTGTTAAATCACTCACTTGACATCTTCCTTTCTTTCTGTTAATATAAAAATATATGAATTTATACAAATTCTTATTTTGAAGTTATTTGTTTTGACCGACGATAACTTCTTTTATTTTGTCTACTACAATTACAGATGGTGTCTTATTTATTTCAGCTCGTCCTAGAATATTTTCAATTTCTTGTAGTTTTCTAAAATGTACTACTGCTCTTTGTTCTGCGTTATTTGCTTTTTCTTTTAATTTTTTCTTTGTTTCCATATTTCTCAACTCCTTTCTTATTTGAATATTTCTGTGCCTTTTGTTTGTAAAATTTCTTTAAACTTCTCAATTTCTATACAATAACCTCCAAAATTTGTGCCGTATCTTTTGCAAAATTCAGTTGCTTTATTTAAATTTACTTGATAGTTTTTTGCTATTTCTTTTGCATAAATTAGTTTTGGTAAGTTATTTTGCTTTGTGTTTAGGATAGTTTCTAACAACTCATTTGTTTTGCGTTGTTCTTTTAATAGTTCGTCCAAATTATTTCCCCCTCCTTTGTCAAAAATTTATACTTAAATTATTTCAAAATATTTTTAAGTATTTTTTATAAACCTATTTGCATCAGCTTTGATAACATTAATAATTGATCCAAATTCTTCTGCTGATAATTTTCTTTTATCGTTTAAGGAAGCATTTAATTTAGGTAATGCTATTTTAGTTTCTTCTGAAACCCATGTCTGGCTTATTCCTCTTTCGTTAAGAAACATTTTTATTTTTTTTGCTATCGACATAAATTTTCACCTTCTTTCATCTTCAGTTTCTCTGAAGTTGTTTATATATTATTTCATTATTTCTGAATTGTCAATACTTTTTTTAAAAATTTTTTCAGTTTTTCTGAATTTTTTTATTTACTTATCTATAAATATATGCTACAATATAATTGTTTCTAAATAAGAGGTGAGACTATGTTTTTAAAAGAGAAAATTAAGGAAGCTAGACTAGAAAAGAAAATGACGCAAAAACAATTAGCTGAAGAATTAACATTATTAGGAAGAAAAACTTCTAATACTGCAATAGCAAATTGGGAATCTGGTCTAAATTCCCCAGATGTAGACACTCTTCAATTAATCTGTAAAATATTAGATAAAGATGGAAATTATTTTTTTAGTCAAGATACAAATAATAATAATTTTAAATATGCTTCTAATAATGGCTTGGATACAGAAGGCTTGACAGATGAAGAAATAGAAGAATTAAAGGAATTTATTAGATTTAAGAAAAGTTTAAAGAAAAAGAAAGATTAGATTATGGAAGTATTAGATTTATATAATTTAACTGAAAAGGAAAAAATAGATATAATAGATTATAAATGGTCAAAGGCTAAAGCTAGAATCTTTGAAGAAAATAGCGAATATAGTATAGGCATTGATTACAGCAAAATAGCTAATTCCATTGAAGAAAAAGAAATAATAGCTGAAGAACTAGGACATTATTATTGTCGGTGCTTTATACTACATTAATTCTGATATGACTTTAAAAAGGAAATGTGAAAATAGAGCAAAGAAATGGGCTTATTCTGTATTAGTACCATTTCAAAAACTAAAAGAAAAAATCGCACAAGGTTTTAACTTATACGATTTAGCAGACTACTTTGACGTTGATTATAGTTATATGAATGATTGTATTAACTTTTATACTGAAAAATATGGTGTATTAGTTTAATATAAAAAGGATAGTGCTGTCGGCAAACAAGGCACTATCCCAAACACAAAGCAAAACCCTTTTACAAGGTATTTGCATATTTATAATAACACAAGTTTATTAAATGTGCAAGACCTCTGTAAATGGATTTTTAGAGAAATTTATGGAGGTTTTATTTATGGAAAGAAGAAACAAAAATGTAAAATCAAGAGGAAATGGAGAAGGTACTATTTATTATAGTGAAACTTTACAACGTTGGGTTGCTCAATATACAGAGCCTTCTCGGGAAAAGAAAAACATTAAAACAAAAGAAAAATGAAAAAGTTAGCGACTTTAAGAAAAGATTTAATAATATCAATTCTAGTATTAATCAAGGTACTTATATTGAAAAAAGTAATGATTTATGTATTGATTTAATAATCAATCTAGTTGACCAAAGATATGAGGATGGCTTAATTAGTCCTCGTAGTTATAAAAGAAACAAAGATACTGTAAATCAGATAAAAAAGACTTGTGCCAATTTTATAAATAAACCTATTCAAAAGGTAACTATATCAGATATACAAAAATCTAAAAAAGCTATTAGAGAATATTCTAATAGCGTGATAGATAAAATATGGGCTATGTTGTATAAAATGTTCAAAATAGCTGTTTCAAGAAGAATAATAATGTTTAATATAATGGATGATGAAACTCTTTCAAAGCCTATCTCAGTTAAAGAAAAAAGACAAACAAAAGCTTTAACACTAGAAGAACAGATAAAATTAGAAAAAGTATTGAAATCAAATCCTTGTATGTATAATGATATACTCCTACTTCAATTGTATTTGGGTGCTAGAATTGGAGAGGTCCTTGCGATATCAAAAAATTGTATAAACTTAAAGGAAAACACATTAACAATAGACAAAACAATTACTAGGGATGAAAATGACAAGGTCATTTTAGGAGAACATACTAAAACTTATGTAAGAAAATTTGCAATCGACAAAGGTAAAAGAACAATTCCAATGACACCTCAAGTTCTAGAAATAATAAAAAAATATATAAACAATAAAATTACTAATATTCATGGATTGCTTTTTTGGGATTACAAGGATAATAAATTTGTCACTGATGGAGAAATAAATTGTTATTTAAAAAGATTAAATACTAAATATAAGATAACCGATTCAATCCACACTCACGTTTTAAGACACACTTTCGTTACTCGTTGTCAAGAAAATGGAATACCTTTAATTGTCATACAATCTTTAGTTGGTCACGTTGAAGGTAGTACATTAACTAACGATACTTATACTCATGTATCTTTAGAGTTTATGCAAGATGAATTAAATAAGATAAATTAAGCTATTGCATACCTATTGCATACTTTTTATAAATAAAAAACCTTACAAGTCACTATTTTAAGTACTTATAAGGTTTTAATATTTGGAGCAGGTAGTGGGAATCGAACCCACGTCATCAGCTTGGAAGGCTGAGGTTCTACCATTGAACTACACCTGCATTTTCTTACTACGTTTATAAATTATAAACTAGGTTTTTTGTTTTGTCAATACTATTTTTTAATTTTTTTCAATTATTTTTTAATTTATTGTTTACAAATGAATTCAACTAATATAAAATATGTTTGAAGATTTATGTAAGGGTGAAATAATGTTAAAATTTGTATCTCATAGCGAAACTGAAACAAAAGAATTGGCAAAAAAACTTGCCTCACATTTAAATACAGGAGATATTATTGTTTTATCTCGGAGATTTAGGGTCTGGTAAAACTAAATTTACAGAAGGCTTTTTATCTTTTTGGGGATTAGAAAATGAGATTTCAAGCCCTACATTTACAATTGTTAATGAATATCATGCACCAACTACTAATATTTATCATTTTGATGTTTATAGATTAGCAGACATTCAAGAATTTTATGATATTGGTGGTTTAGAATATTTTTCTTCTGGGATTAGCCTTATAGAATGGGGTGAGTTAATAGAAGATATTTTACCACAAAATTATATAAAAATTGAATTTTCTAGAAACCCAGATGATATTAATACTAGATATTTAAATATTTCTACCAAAGATACTAGATTAGAAAAGGTAATTAAGGAGCTTAAAGAATGTTAATTTTAGGTATATCAACATCTAGCAATATTGCATCTGTTGCAATCAGCAAAAACACGGAATGTATAAAAGAATTGAATATTAATAATAATAAAACTCATTCAGAAACACTAGTACCTCTAATTAATGAGCTTTTAAACGAAACAAATGTTAAATTGCAAGATATTGATTTAATTGCATCTGATAATGGTCCTGGTTCTTTTACAGGTATTAGAATTGGAATATCTACTGTAAAAGCAATTGCAGAAAGTCTTAATATTCCTGTAGTTGCAGTAAGTTCCTTAGAAGGACTAGCATATAATATAAATAGCTCAGAATGTATTTGTTCTCTAATAGATGCTAGAAATAATCAAGTATATTGTGGCCTATTTGATTCAAACCACACTTTAATAGGAAATTATATGGCAGATGATATAAATGCTGTTTTAAAAGTAATAAATCAAACCAAAAATGTTACATTTGTTGGAGATGGTGCTGTTGCTCACAAAGATTTATTAAATATTAGTGATTTTAAATCTGACAATCTACTTCATGCTAAAAATATTAATTTATGTGCATTTGACAAATTTAGCAAAGGAGAAATTTTAAATGCAGATTCAATTCTTCCAATGTATTTAAGAAAGTCTCAAGCTGAAAGGATGAGAAATTTAAATGGATAATATTGAAATTTCTAATATGACTCTCCCTGACTTGGATTCAATTTCTGATATACTTACTTGCGAGTTTGATGATTTTTGGAATTATAATATATTTAAAAGCGAACTAGAAAATAAAAATTCTAAATATATTGTAGCCAAATTAAATAGTGAAATTGTTGGTTTTGGTGGAATTTGGTTTGCTGTTGATGACATTCATATAACAAATATAGTTGTTAAAAAACGTTATAGAAATAAAAAAATAGGAACGCTTATACTTAATAACCTTATAAAACTATGCGAAAATCAAGCACAAAAATCTATTACTTTAGAAGTTAACTCAAATAATGTTCCTGCACAAAAACTTTATGAAAATTTTGATTTTAAAACGGTTGGAATAAGGAAAAAATATTATAATAATACTGACGATGCAATAATTATGACAAAAATATTATAAATTAAAATGGAGGTAAACAAATGAGAAAAAATGAATTGAGCTACAAAAGTTTGAAAAATATTTATAATCCAAACAACTTCAAATTTGAAACAACTGATGATTTGGATAGTAAAGATTTAATTTATGGACAGGATAGAGGAATTAAAGCACTAGAATTTGGATTAGATGTTGAGTCAAAAGGTTATAACCTTTACTTAGAAGGTCCTTCTGGAGTAGGTAAAACAATGTATACAAAAAACTATGTAACTAAAGTTGCTGCTAAGAAAAAAACTCCTGACGATTGGTGCTATATATATAATTTTGAAGAACCAAATGAACCTATTGCTGTTTCTTTACCTGCTGGAAAAGGCAAGGAATTTAGAGATGATATGAACTCTTTTATACAAGATATAAAAAGAGATATTAAACTAACATTTGGCAACGAAGATTTTGATAAACAAAAATCATTAATGCAAAGTACTTTTGAGCAAAAGAAAAACTCTTTATTGGAAAAATTAAATAAACAATCTATGAAAAGTGGTTTTCAAGTTAAAACTGCTCAAAATGGCGTATATATGATGCCTATTTTAAATGGCAAAACAATTGAAGAAGAAGAGTTTGAAAAGTTAGATGAAAAGACCAGAAAACAATTTGAAGAAAACTCTATAAAGGTTCAAGAGCAAATTATTGAAGCAATAAATCAAATTAAAGTTTTAGAAAAAGAGAATGCTAAAAAAATTGAAGAATGGCAGTCTAATATTGCATTAATAACAATTAATTCTCATGTAAACCCTTTAAAATCAAAATATAAAAAAAATGCAAAAATAGCTGTTTTCTTTGATAGCATTAAGGCTGATGTTTTAAAAAACTTACCTTTATTCATAAAAGATGAAGTTTCAGAAACTAAAGCTCAAACTTTGAAGCAAGAAGTTGTAAGGCCTTGGTTAAATTATAGAGTAAATCTTTTTGTAGATAACAGTAGTTTAACAGGTAGCCCTGTTATAATGGATTCTAATTACTTGTATCATAATTTATTTGGAAAATTAGAATATGAAAATCAATATGGAATGCTAAAAACAGACTTTACTATGTTAAAACCAGGACTTTTGCACAAGGCAAATGGTGGTTATATTATACTTCAAGCTAGTGATTTGCTTGCTAATCCAATTTGCTATGATGCATTAAAAAAAGCTCTATTAGTTAAAGAACTAAATATAGAAAATAATATGGAACAACGTTCATATATGGTAATGATTTCTTTAAAACCTGAACCTATTCCTTTAAATGTTAAAGTTTTATTATTAGGAGATTCAAATATTTATCATACTTTACTTTCATTAGATCCTGATTTTAAAAAGCTATTCAAGATTAAAGTTGAGTTTGAAGAAACTGCTCCTAGAACAGATGTTAATGTAATGAAACTTGCTAGATTTGTTCATAGTTTTTCTGAAAAAGAAGGAATGCTTCCATTAGATAAAGGTGCTATGGCAAAACTTGTTGAATATACTTCTAGATTATCAGATAGCCAAGATAAACTTTCTACCAGATTTAATGAAGTTGGTGAAATAGTTGCAGAAGCTTCTACTTGGGCAAGACTTTCTAAAAAGAAACTTGTAACAAGTGAATTTATTGAAAAAACTCTTGCAGAAAGAATTGAAAGAGTTAAAAAATATGATTCTTTGTATATGGAAATGATTAAAGAAAATACACTTATTATAAATACAGATGGTGCTGAGGTCGGTGTAATAAATGGTCTTACAGTATTATCTATTGGAGATTACACATTTGGAAAACCAGCCAAAATTACTGCAAATACTTATATGGGTAAAAATGGTATAATTGACATTGAACGTGAAATAGAAATGTCTGGTACCTCTCATTCAAAAGGTGTACTAATACTTTCTGGATACTTAGGAGAAACATTTGCACAAGACTTTCCTCTTTCACTTACTGCTAGCCTTTGTTTTGAACAATTATACAATGGAGTTGACGGTGATAGTGCTTCTAGTACAGAATTATATGCTATTCTTTCTAGTTTATCAGACATACCAATTAAGCAATCAATTGCTGTTACTGGTTCTGTTGATCAAAAAGGTCATATTCAACCAATTGGTGGAATAAATGAAAAGATAGAAGGATTTTACCAAGTTTGCAAGCAAAGAGGTTTAAATGGTGAGCATGGAGTTGTAATGCCTATACAAAATGTTAAAAACTTAAATCTTTCTGATGAAGTAATTAATAGTGTTAAAGAAGGAAAGTTCCACATATATGCTATTTCTTCTATTGATGAAGGTATAGAAATTTTAACAGGTGTACCTGCTGGTAAAAAGAATAAAGAAGGTAAATTCCCTGCTGGTACAATTAAATATTTAGCTTATGAAAAGTTAAAACGCTATGCAGAAAATGCAAAAGAAAATAAATAGAGTAAAAAAAATAAGAGATTACATTTTAAATGTAATCTCTTATTTTTTTAGTGTTCTACTTGCCATTTTAGTATTGGTAATCCGTTATTTATATTGTTTGTATCTGCTACAAATGCATTACCTAAATTTTTTCCCTCAGTTGTAGTATTTATCACTTCTAATATTGGTTTTAATAATGTATTTATTTCCTCTTGTGTTTTTGCATAACTATCATCTGCTTTTTGAACTCCATCTACATAAACTTGTCCAACTAAATAATATGAATCTGATAGTTTTCCACATACTGTATTTGCAGTTGCTTCACTTTTTCCTAAAACTTTTCCAACATTGATTATTTTTCCTCGCATTCTTCCATCACCATATTCAGTATATTGTCCAACTGTGCCATAAGCAGAGCCACTATCAGAAAGTATTGTACCAGTATTATATAAATTATAAAAGTCTCCTCCAACAACACTCATACTAATTCCATACGCGCTTGTGCCTTTACTTGTTATGTCTCCTAAATTACACGAGTTTTGTATTCCAGAAACGCCCCATTCACAAAATTCATTAATTCCACACGCATAGCCATCTTCATTTACAATAGCTCCATAATTATAGCAATTATAAACATAACCAGAATGCGCAATTCCAGTAGAATATGATGTTCTGTCTTCTACACCAGTTGAAGTTATATTTCCTATATTATAGCTATTCATTATTGTTATGCCATTTTCGGACAAGCCGTAAGCCTTATAATTAGATGTAATATTAGTTTTATTATAACATCCATTTATTTCTTTTGCTGATATTGCAATTCCTGCTGCCGTTGTTGCTGATACATTTAAGCCTTTAATTTCATCTAAATCTACAAAACAATTTTTTATTGTTGTTCTAGATGTTTCATTTGAATCTAAATCACTGCCAACAATTCCTGCAACATAATTCTTCTTTAATGATGTACTAGTATCACCGCTGTTAGAATTTATTATTTTTCCTCTTTCTAATCCCAAGTTCTCTATTACAGCATTATTTTCTGTTTTTGCAAATAAAGCCAAGTATAGGTTTTCGCTGTTATTTATATAGATATTTTTTATTTTATGATAGTTTCCATCAAAATTACCGTTAAATGATTTCTGACTTTCTTCGTTTCCAATTCCAATTGGTGTAAAGCCTTTTCCATTTTCGTCTGTTAATTCTTCTTGTATTCCTTTTATTGTTCCATCTCCGTTTAAATCGCCAAACTCAGTATTATTTGCATTTTTATATGATTTACTATCTCTAAAATCTAAATCCATTGAAAGTTCTACATGTTTTCCTTGATATGTGTTTCCTTCATTTACTGATTTAGAAAATGCTACTAAGTCTTCTATACTTGCTATTAAATATGGATTATACTCTGATCCAGTTCTTATTCCATTATCTGTTATATCTCCTGCTATTGGGTCCTGTATAGCTTCTGATATTTCTTTTTCTGGTCCTAATATTTCGCCTGTTCCTAATATTGTTACCTTTACTCCACCATATTTTAGTACTATTGCCCAGTTATTGTTGTATATGTAATTTTCTTCTTTAACAATAATATTAGTTCCAAATTCTTCTTTTTTTATTCCGTTGTTATCTTTCATTATTGGTTCTAATTCTTTTAATAATTTACTTCTATTAAGATCATTAGTTTTCCATTCTTTTAGTTCATATCCCAATTCTCGTTTAGTTACATTTGCTCCGTCTGTAAGCATATCTGTAATATATTTTTTTGCCTCTTCTTCTGTTGTAATCCCCTCGTTTTCTTTAAGGCTTTGCATCAATTCAGACGTTGAACTACCATCCAAAGTACAATATGCTTCAAGTATCTCATCTTTATCAAGATGTTCATCAACAGTTTGAATAGTATCACTATCAAATCCAAATAGTCTAAAATGTGCATATACTGGTTTATTTTGTTGCATTAATTCAATAAACTCTTTATACATATTATAACTTTGCTCTTCAAAATTCCCTGAATTCTTTTTAGCACTTAATAAATCCAAAAGTTCTTCGTATTGAATTTCATTTTCAAATTTTTTAGATGCCACCACTGCTAATTGTATTTGCTCAAATATTTTTGCATTTTCTGTTTCTGTTGAAGCATTTTTTGCTTTTGAAAACAGTCCTCCATTTATTGCTGATGTTACTGTTACTCCTACAAGTATTAACATTACAATTACTGTAATTACTAATGCTATAAGTGTAATTCCTCTTTCTCTTCTCATTTTTTCCTCCTACGTAATTTTATGTTTTTTATCTTGTTTTATATTTCTAAAAATTACCCAGGCACAAAAAATACGCCATATTTACTGTATATTTCTTCCGCGAAAAAAATACATAAATATAACGTATTTATATTTATCTTTTTATTATTTATTAAATTACCGTGTGTGTGTGTGTGTGTGTGTGTGTACAGCCCCAATGTTTACATGTCTTATCATTTGTGTTCCTTTCTCTTTTTTATATCGGTATAGTATTTCGCCACCTGTGTGAATTATTTTATATGTTATCTTTCCTCATGTCAATATTTTTGAAAATAAAATACAAAAAACCTCCAGTTCTCTGGAGGTTTTTTTGTTTTATTATATGTCTAGTTTTTTGTATTTAAAGTATACTATTGCTGAAGCTGTAGCCAAAATAGTTATTACTACTGGTAAAGCTGATTTTACAACTCCTGTTTTTGCATGTTGTTCTTTGTTAGAAACAGTACCATCTTTTACATTTCCGTTTTTGCCATTGTTATTACCATTATTGTTACCATTATTATTATCACCATTGTTGCTCCCACCGTTGTTATTTCCACCATTATTTTGGTTCGAATCAGCTATAGTTATTTTTACGTTGCTTTCTGTTACACTAATTTCTGAGCCTGCTTCTCCATTTCCTTCTTCTAAAGCCATTTGAAGATTTTTTACACTTATTGTAGTTTCTCCTGCTTTTGCATCTTCTTTTACTTTAAATGTTAGTTTTAGAGTTTGTTCATTTGCTGAGCTAGCTCCTGTTTTGTATGAAGCCATTCCTGTTCCATCAGTTGAAAGAGTAGTTATCCAGCTATTTAAATTTTCGTTTTTTTGTAACTCTAATTTGCTACTGTCAAAACTAATTTTTCCTTCTAGTGCTTTTGTGTTTGATGATGGTATGTTATTAAGTTGTAGTGTTACAGTTATCTCTTCTCCTTTTTTTACTTCGGTTTTACTTGCACTTAAGCTACTAGTTATATTCTCATTGGCGGCCATTACAGGAACCATAATGCACAATGCTAAAATCATACATAAGAATATTTTTAATGTCTTTTTCATTTTTGCATCCTCCTTTTATATTTTTTCATTTTAATCAAATTTTATTTATAATAATTATTGCTATATTTTATTTCTATTTTGTCATTAAATCTGATACTAAATTTAATAAATAAACTATATCTGGTGTTCCTGTTTTTCCGTCTTTGTTAATATCTGCTGCTAATAAATATGCACCTTTTAATATTTTTGATTCATCTCTTTGGTTTGTTGCTTGTGTTTCTGCAACATGTTGTAACAATTTCATTATGTCTAACACATTTACTTTACCATCAGCATTTAAATCTCCTTTAACTACAAGTACATATTCTTTCTCTTCTTGTCCATTCTTTATTTTGATTTTCATGTTTGTTGTAATTTTACTATCTAAATCTTTTAGTTCTTTTCCGTCTAAATCATATATTTTCATTTCTAGTGAATCATCTGAATTTGCATCTTCTAAATTTTCAATTAATTCATCAGCAGTTAAAGTTTCGTCTGTTCTTAAATATTCTGTATTGTCTTTTTCTATTAATTCTAAGTCTCCAAAGTCTATACCATCTTGTGATTCTGATTCTGATTTAACTTTAATTTTAAATTTAGTTGTTGCTCCTAAGTAGTTTACTGTTATTTCTATCTCTTTTCCTTCTGCTGCTGTTTTAAATTTATATGTTGTTTCATCTAATAGATTTTTATCAAAAGAAATCATCTTGTTAGTAAGTGGTATTTGTTTTGTTTTGCTTCCATTTTTTATTGTAACTTTATATACAGATGCATTAAATACTTCTTTTACATTATATACCTCTTTCACACTGTTGTCCACTGTTATTGTTAGATTTTCATTTGGTACAAGTATTATTGTTGCATTACTATCATCAGTTTTTACATCTATAATATCATCACTTATTATATCTTTAATTTCTTCATATTCATCTTTTGGTATAGTAATTTCTTTTACTTCTTCTTTTTTGTAAACTTTTATTCCAGTTACTGTTGCTTTTATGTTTTCATCTTTATTGTATTTAACAGTAATTTCTGTTGTTTCTGCTGTCATAGTAGTTGGAGTACATGCATAATCTGTTGTCTTTTCTTTGTTTCCCTCTGAGTATACTAAGCTGATTTCCATACCTTCTGGATTGAATGCATCTCCTTCAACATATTTTTTCTTATTTGGTTGTTTTGTAATTTCTATTGATTCCACAACATTATTTTTAGCTATGTCTAGTTGTATTTCTCCTTTTACTCCGTTATGTGCTGTTGCTGTTATTGTAACTTTTCCACTTTCTTTGCAAGTAACTTTTCCGTTTTCGTCCACTGTTGCAATATTTTCGTCACTTGATTTCCAGCTTAAAGTTTTTATTGTAGCATTTTCTGGAGTTATTTTGCCTTCTAGTTCTACTGTATCTCCTTTTTTGTAATTTGCTGTTTTATTTGATACTGTTACTTCCTTTACAAATATTACTTCTATTTTTCCTACACTTTTATTACCTGCTAAGTCTTTGATTTCTATATTACCTGTATAATCTTCGCTAAATTCTTTTGTAATCTTTGTGCCATCTTCTGATAATGTCCATCCATCTACATTTTGAATTTTTTCATTTGCTGTTATTTCTACTAGTATTTTGTCTTGATTTACACTTGTTTTTCTTTCTATAGCAGGTGCAACATTGTCTACTTTTAATCCTGTTTTTTCGGTTTCTATAGATTTATTTTTTGCATCATCTGCAAACATTCCTTCTGGTAATACTAATGTTGCTTCTCCGTTTCCTGATATTTTAGATACTGTTATTTCCCAAACTTCATTGCTCTTTTGTTCCATTTTTATTTCTGCTTGTATTTCCCCTTCTTTAATTTTTGGAGCAATGTTTTCGTCTTTTGTAGCTCTTTCACTTAATGTTACTGTATATTTTATTTCTGTTTCTTTATTTGCATATTCCTTGTCTGGTCCTGTAATTGTTGCTACTGGTGCTGTTTTGTCTTCTATTGTTTCTATTTTTGTTTGTGATTTTGCTATATTTCCTGCTTTATCTTTAACAAATACATAATAAATTCCGTTTGCTTTTACTTCTCTTTCTATTCCCTCAGCTGTAATAGCTTCCCATTTGTCATATACAGTTAAAGTTTCATTAGTAGTAATTATATAACTATCAATAGAACTTCCTGCATCTGTTGCTGTTACTTTAAATTTTGCACTTTCTTTACTTTCACTTAATTGTAGTTCAGAAATACTTATTGCTGGGGCTGTATTGTCAACTTTTATTACTTTTGTTAATTCAGTTTCTTTTATTTTGTTACCTAAGCTATCTTCAAATAAACCTTCTGGAATAACTACTTGTGCTTCTCCATCTCCTGTTATATTAGATATTTCTATGTTCCAAGTTTTGCTGTCTTCACCTTTAACAACCTTAGCCTCTCCTGTTATTTTTTCTCCTTTTAGTTGAACTGTAACATTTTCATTTAACATTGTATCTTTATCTGTTTTAATAGTATATATTACTTTTTGTTCTTTGTTTACATATTTGTCTTCTGATACTAAATTTTGCTCAGTAATTACTGGCTTTTTCGTGTCTATTTTTAATCCTGATACTTTTAATTCTTCTGATTTGTTTCCAGCTTCATCTACAAATATTCCTGCTGGTAATACTAATACTGCTTCTCCACTTACTTCGTCTTCTGGTTTAATAGATACTTCTATTGTACATTTTGTTCCGTCTATGTTTATTGTAGGAACAACTGTAGAATTTATTTTAGCTTGTGTTTCATTTTCAATCTTCATTTCTTGTATTTTAGTATTGTCTACATTAACTTTTTTGCCAAATTCTATTTCATATTTTATTGTTTTAGTAGTATTTATTACCTTAGGTTCTACAGAAATATCTCCACCAGGTACTGGTTTATTATTATCTATTGTAATAATGTTTTCTAATACTACATCACTTTCTAGTGTATTTCCTTCGTTATCTTTAAACATATCTTTTGGTATTGTTATACTTGCTGTTCCGTTGCCTTCACCAATTCTAATTTCTATAGTCCATTCTTTTTTATTATTTGGATCCTTTTGTTTTATTGATGCTGTAACATTTGCTCCGTCTGTATTTTTAATTAATAGTTCTTTTCCAGGTACTACTTCTACATCTTCACTAAATGTTATATCGTAGCTTTTTGTATCTTCATTTTTTCCAATAATAGTTCCTGCTGATTTTGTTGCTATTGTTGGCTTTGTATTGTCAAAAATATATTTGTCAGATTTTACAGTTCCTTCTGTATTTTTATTTCCTTTATTATCTTCTAGATTGTTTATCTTAATCCATAAATAGTATTCACCTGTTAATTTTGATGCATCTGCTTTGAAACTTGTCTTTTTAGTATTTTCTTCTATTCCCAAAGCTACTTTAATATATCCAGCTGTTGGAGCTTTTTCTGCATCTTTACTCCATGCATACTCTATATTTGCTGTCTTTATTCCTGAGAATCCGTCTTTAATATTAACAGTTACTTCTTTATTTGTTTTATCTCCAAAGCTTATTTTTGGCGCTTCTACATCTTCTAGTCCTGTAACTTTAACTTCTTCTATAGCAGTATTTCCATATACGTCTCTTACTTCTACATACCAGTTACCATTACATTCTATTGTTTCTTGTATTGTTGCTTCTATTGGATATTTGCCTTCTACTTTATCGAACTCTTTCCATTCTTTTTCTTGATTTTTTTCATCTTCACTATATATTGCATAATCTTTTAGTCCTATTGGAGAATATCCTTCATCTCCTTTGTCTTTTACCTTTACTTTTATTGTGCATTTATTATCTCTTGTGTCATCTGATGCTGACAAAAATGGTGATACTTTGTCTATTTTAGTTACTTCTATTGCTTTATTTGTTTTATTTCCTCTTCCATCTAATACAAATAAGTAATATGTTCCATTTTTTGTAACTTCTTCATTTATATTAGCTTCATTACCTGATAATGATTTCCATTCGTCTTCTTTTATGCTATTAATATTAGGATTTTCACTTAAAGCATATTTTGAAAGTTTGCTCTCTCCCTTGTCTGTTACTTTTGTTTTTATTGTGGCTTTTTCATTACCGCCAATTATTTCTATATCTCCTATTTCTGGTGCCTCTTCATCTATTCCTGTTATTTCAATTGTACTTGGTTCATTTACATTTCCAACAGCATCTTCAACTATTATTTCTATTCTGCAATTTTCTGTAATACTTTGTTTTATAACATAGTATTCTCCTTCTTTTTCGAAAGAATCATCTATTAATATCCATTCTCCTTCTAATACTTTATCTTTTTCTACTTCCTTCTCTCCTTCTTTTACTATTTCTTTTTCTATCTTATTTATTTTATATCTATATACACCACTTAGATTATCTGAAGCTTTAATAATTATATCGTTGCTACTGTGTGAAGAAAGTTTAGTACTTGTTTTTACATTTGGTCCTTCATTATCTTTTATTACTTCTATTTTATTTTTTGCATAATTGTTTACTTTTTCATTTTCTCCATCATGATATATTTTTAAATCTTCAGCACAATTTACAAATGCATTGTCCGCAATGCTAGTTATTGCACTACCTTTTCTTATAATTACTCTATTTAGTTTATCACATCCGTAGAAAGCTTTATCTCCTATCTTTTCTACTGATTTTGGTATAAAGATTTCTTTTAAAGAAGTAACGTTATAAAATACTCTATCTCCTATTTCTTTTAGGTTTTCTGGTAAAACTACTCTTTCTATTTTTGTATTATTTTTAAACATATCATTTTCTATTTTTTCAACTGGTAATCCATATATATAATCTAATATTTCTAATTTTGTACATGTTCCTTTTATATCTTCGTATTTAGTTAGAACAACATTTGCTGAGTTCTTTTGGTATACAATGTATGCTGGTGCAAAGTCTTTTTTTACCATATCTATTATTGTTTGATTATTAGGAGTATATACCACTAAATCTTTATTGCAATCTTTTATTCCTGTATCATCATAAAGTTTATTAATATATTCTGTAAGTTTTTTTATTTCCTCTTCTGTCAAGTCTCCTTTTTCTGTAGTATATTCTTTAATTACTTTATCAAGTATTTGAGGTAAATATTTTTGTATTTGTTTATTTTCAGTGTCTGTATATCCTAATTTAGTTAAGCTATTTGGGACAACTATTGATTTTAGTTCTGTACAGCCATTAAATGTATTTTTATATATTGTCTCTGTACCTTCTGGTATTTCTATTGCTTTTAATGATTTACAATCTGCAAAGCTTCTTAAATTAATAGTTTTCAAATTTGAATTTTCTTCAAATTTTACTTCTTTTAAATTTGTACAACTATTGAATGCATTATTTCCTATTTCAGTAACGTTTTTTGGAATAGTAATTTTTTTAAGATTTGTACAGTTCTCAAATACAACATCATTTATTTTTGTTATTGTTTCTGGTAAGGTTACTGTTTCTAGTCCTACGCATTGTGTAAATGTTCCTGATGGTAATTCTATAAGATTATTTGGTAAGTTTACTTCACTTAGTTTTTCGCATCCATAAAAAAGACCTTCTCCTAATTTTGTAACTGTGTTTGGAATATCTATTTTAGATATATTTGTTTTGTAAAATGCATAATCTTCTATCTCTTGAACATTGCTAGGAAATACAACTCTCTCTAAGTTATTGTTACCTGCAAATGCATATTTTCCAATTGTTTTTATATCACTTGGTATTGTATACTCAGTTTCTCTTTTATTATTTGGATAAAACACTAATTTTGTTCCATCTTTAGACAAAACCATTCCTTCTCCATTGTCTTTAAATGTTTTATTATTTTCCGAAACTTCTATATACCTTAATTTATCGCATCCTAAAAAACTTCCTCCATCCATTGTTGTTATAGAATCAGGAACTATTATTCTTTCTACATTTGAACATTTGCTAAAAGCGTTAAAAGATACTGTAGTTACATCATAGTTATAGTCAAAACTCATTGCTAACCATTTTTTGTTTAAAGTAATGAAGCTAGGTATTTCAAATGAATCTATTCCCTCTGGAATTTCTTCAATTGTTATTCTAACTTTTCCATTTCCATACTTTCCTTCTATCCATGCATCTACTTCTAGTATAGTTGCTTTCCATTTTATTCCGTCTTTTGTTTTTCCAGATAATGTATCCCCTACTTCATCATTAAATCCGTTAGTAGCCCATTTTGTGAAATTAGATTCTGTTGCTTCTAATGTGTATGCTTTTACTTCACCTCCTACTCCAATTAGTAGTAAAAATGTTGCTATTAAAATTAGTAATAAAAAAACTCTCTTCTTTTGCATAAAAATGTCCTCCTAAAATACTTTTTATTAATTTTACTTTACTATCAAAGACAAATAAAATCAATATGTGTATTTTTTTGTAACAAATTTCTGCCAGTTTATTTACTTACGGTTTTTCAAGTCTTAGCTGTTTTTTTACCTTATATTAAAATTTTATTACATTTAAATTACAAATTTCCCCATTTTTTCTCTTTTTCCTTAGGGAGACCTCACTTTTCTCTATCCAAGGAAAATGGCTCTTCCACACTTTTTAACAAAAAAATAAGCCTTTCATAATTGAAAGGCTTATATCTTTTATTATTCTGCTTTTGGTTCTTCTGTTGTAGTTTCTGCTGCTTCTGTAACAACTTCTTCTTTAACTTCCTCTGCAGGTTCTTCTGCTAATTCTTCTTTTATAGTAAGCTCTTTAGTTTCAATTCTTGCTCCTACTTTTTCTTTAGTCTTAGCAGATTTTCCTAATCTGTCTCTTAAGTAGTATAGTTTTGCTCTTCTTGCTTTACCAACTCTTATAACTTCTACTTTTTCTACTGCTGGTGAGTGAATTAAAAATGTCTTTTCTACACCTACTCCATAAGAAATTCTTCTTACTGTAAATGTTGCATTTACTCCTCCACCTTGTTTTTTAATTACTATTCCTTCGAAAACTTGTATTCTTTCTCTGTTTCCTTCTTTAACTCTTACATGAACTTTTACTGTATCTCCTACTTTTAAGTAAGGGATTTTGCTTTTCATTTGTTCATGCTCGATTGATTTGATTATGTCCATTATATAATCTCCTTTCTTAATAAATCTGGTCTTTTTTGTTTTGTTATTTCAATGGCCTTTTGTTTACGCCATTTCTCAATTTCTTTATGATTTCCGAGATTTTAAAACCTCTGGTACTTGTTTATTTAAAAATATCTCTGGTCTTGTATATTGTGGATATTCAAGTAATCCATTTGAAAATGATTCTTCTTCTACTGATTCCTTGCTTATAACTCCATCTACATATCTGCTAACAGCATCTACTAATACCATCGCTGGTAATTCCCCTCCTGTTAGTACATAGTCTCCAATTGATATTTCTTCATCAACTATTTCATCTAGTACTCTTTGATCTATGCCTTCATAATGTCCACATAGTAGTATTAAATGCTCTTCATTCGATAGTTCCTGCACTTTATTCTGGTTTAATGTACTTCCCTGTGGTGATAAAAATATTGTTTTTGCATTAGTGGAGTTTAGAGATTTAAATGCATCATATACTACATCTGCTCTAATTACCATTCCTGCGCCTCCACCATAAGGTGTATCGTCTACTTTTTTGTGCTTATCTTTAGAAAAATCTCTAATATTAATTAAATTTATTTCTATTAAATTATTTTCTATTGCTCTTCCCAAAATGCTTTGTTTTAACGGCTCAAACATTTCTGGAAAAAGTGTAAGTATATCAATTTTCATACTAATCCTTCTAATAAATGAACTGTTATAATTTTATTTTTTATATCCACATTTTTTATTACTTGCTTAATTGCTGGTAACAAAATTTGTTTTCCTTGTTCATCTTTTACAACATATACATCATTACTTCCAGTTTGAAAAACATCTACTATCTTTCCTAATTCTTGATTTGCATCAGTATTTACCTTGCATCCCAAGATATCTACAACATAGTAGGAACCTTCTTCTAATTCTTCTTCTTGGTCTCTTAGAACTTTGATATATAAATTTCTGTATTTCTCTGCTTCTTCTACTGTATCTATTCCAGCTAGTTTAAGCATTACCATATTTTTTACATATCTTACTTGTTCTATTTTAAATTCTGTTAAACCATTTTTAGTTTTTATATATATCGTTTTTAAATTACTAAATTTTTTAATATCATCTGTAAATGGTTTTATTTTCAAAATACCTTTTAGTCCAGATGTATTAACTATTTGACCAATTTCAAAATATTCTTCCATATTTTTATACCTTAATCAATAAATTCTATTGTAATTCTTTTTTCTTCTTTTGCTGCTAATGATTTCATAATTGTTCTTATAGCTTTTGCTATTCTTCCTTCTTTACCAATTACTTTACCCATATCATTTTCAGCTACTTTTACTTCAAATATAACAGATTTTTCTCCGTCTATTTCATTAATAGAAACTGCTTCTTTATCGTTTACTAAGCTGTTTATTATTAATTCTAATGTTTCTTTCATATTATTTTGCCTCCTTTTCTATTAAACGTTTTACTGTATCTGTTGGTTTTGCTCCGTTTTTTATCCATTGAGCTACTTTTTCTCTATCTAATACTAATTCAGATGGTTCTGTCATTGGGTTGTATGTTCCTATTTGTTCAATTATTTTTCCATCTCTTGGTGATTTAGAATCAGCAACAACTATGTGATAAAATGGTGCTTTTTTCTTACCTGCCCTTTGTAGTCTTATTTTTACCATTTTTCTTCCTCCTTTTTAAAATTCGATGTTTTAGAACCGTTTTTACGTTTCCTGCATCATTTATTTATTAAAATTTAAAAAATTAATATCAATTAGAATTTCATACCTTTTAATGAATTTGCATCTAAATTTTTCATCATGTTTCTCATTCCACCTTTATTAGATTGCATTTTTTTCATTAATTTTCTAGTCATTTCGTATGAATTTATAAATTTATTTATATCTTGCACAGTAGTTCCACTGCCGCTTTGCTATTCTTTGTCTTCTACTTGCATTTAATAACTTTGTATTTTGTTTTTCTTTTTTTGTCATTGAGCATATTATTGCTTCAATTTTTACGAATTCTTTATCATCAACTTTTATGTCTCCAAATTTGTTCATACCTGGTATCATTTTTAAAATTGATGAGAATGAACCCATTTTTTTCATTTGCCTTAGTTGAGTTAAATAATCGTCTAAGTCAAATTCTTGTTTTTTTAATTTTTTTTCTAGCTTTTCTGCTTCTTCTAAGTCAAATGCCTCTTCTGCTTTTTCTATTACAGAAAGCATATCACCCATTCCAAGTATTCTTGATGTCATTCTATCTGGATGAAATTCTTCTATATCGCTAAGTTTTTCTCCTGTTGCAGCAAACTTTATTGGTCTTCCTGTAACTTTTTTAACTGAAAGTGCTGCACCACCACGAGTATCACCATCTAATTTTGTAAGTATTACTCCATCTATTCCAAGATTTTCATTAAAGCTTTGTGCTACATTTACTGCATCTTGACCTGTCATAGAATCTACTACTAATAATATTTCATGTGGCTTTACATTTGATTTAATATTTTTTAATTCTTGCATTAGTTCTTCATCTATGTGAAGTCTTCCTGCTGTATCTAGTATAACTACATCATTTAACTTTGACATTGCCATACTCAATGCTTGTTTTGCAATTAAAACTACATCTTTTGTATTTTCATTTGCAAAAACTGGTATATTTAATTGGCTTCCAACTACTTGTAATTGCTTTATAGCCGCTGGTCTATATACGTCACATGCAACAAGTAATGGTTTTTTGCCTTGTTTTCTTAAAAGATTCGCAAGTTTTCCTGCTGTTGTTGTTTTTCCGAGAACCTTGAAGTCCAACTAGCATTATTATTGTTGGAGGGTTTGGTGTGAAATTAATTCTACTTAAAGTTCCTCCCAAAAGCTCTGTCATTTCATCTCTTACTATTTTAATAACCTGTTGTCCTGGTGTTAAAGATTTTAATACATCTTGACCTAAAGCTTTTTGCTCTACACTTGAAACAAATTCTTTTACTATTTTATAGTTAACATCTGCCTCCAAAAGAGCAAGTTTTACTTCACGCATAACTTCTTTTAGATCGCTTTCTGTTATTCTTGCTTTGCCACCAAGCTTTCTTGTAATTGCTTGTAGCCTTGATGATAGCCCTTCAAATGCCATATTACACCTCCAAACTAATTATAAGCTTCGTCTAGCTGTGTTAGTCTTTTCATAAAATTTTTAGTTTAACTGTCTTCCTATACTCGCTTCTAATTTGTTTTATCTTAAGATTAAACTAAACAGTTTAGTTCTTTTTTTACATGTGTTAAAATTTCTGCAACTTGTTTGTCTGTACTTCTTTTTTGAATTTTTGTAAGCTCTGATAATATAATTGCTATCTTTTCTTCTTGTTTAAATGTCTTTTTCATAATTCCAAGCTTTTCTTCCAATTCGAAAAGTTTATTCTCTCCCTTCTTTATTATATCTCTAACCGCCTGTCTTGTTATTTCTTGATTTTGTGCTATTTCTGATAGAGATAAGTCTTTGTCATAGTAATCTTGCAAAATTGATAATTGTTTTTTAGTTAATAAATTTCCATACACTTCACAAAGCATACTTACTTTAACATTTTTCTCCATATTACTATTCCTTTTACTTCTTTATTTAGGGATACTTGCATTTCCCGTTTTTCATTTGTATATATGCATTTTGTTTTGTCTAAAAAACGTAATGCTATATTACTTTACACTATTTTTTGTGTTTTGTCAAGTATTTACTTAGAAAATTCTAGATTTTAGGCAAAATTTTAGGCGGATTATAATCCGCCTATTAAATCTCTATATAATTGTGCTCACATGCTCTAATTAATCTGTTCATTATTGCAAGTCCTAGTCCTTTTTTCTCTACTCCTTCAATTATTACTAAATCCACATTGTATGAGTCTACTTTTCTTAAAAGTGTAAAAATGTTCTGACTTATTTCTTCCAGAGTTTCTCCCATATCTAGTTTATTTTTTGTTTTATACTTTTCTAAATTACTTGTTCTTCCTAAAACTAAAACATTCTTTTCTAATTCTATTTCCTCATTTATTTTATTTATAAGTTTCTCGTTATCACTACTATAAACAAGCAAACATTTTGTATTTGGGGCATAATGCCTATATTTCATTCCTGGTGACATTACTTTTTCATCAGGTTTGCATTCTTCCATTATTTGTTTTTCTACTTCTACCTTTATACCCAATTTTTCCATATCTTCTTTTGTTATTTTACCTGGCCTTAATATATGAACTATATTATCTACCACTCTGATTACTGTTGATTCCACTCCAATATCTGTTATACCTGCATCTAATATATAATCAACTTTTCCATCTAATTCTCCAATTATATCTTCTATTTTTGTCCCACTTGGTTTTCCAGATATATTTGCACTTGGAGCTGCAATTGGTAACTCTGAAAATTCTATTAAATCTTGTGCTATTTTGTTACTTGGGAATCTTATTCCAACTGTTTCTAGCCCTGCTGTTACGTTATATGGTATACATTCTTTTTTGTTCAATATTATGGTTAAAGGACCAGGCCAGAAGTTTTCCATTAATTTTTTTTCTGTTTCTCCAATATTTTGTACTAAATTTTCTAGCATGTTCAAATTAGATATATGCACAATTAATGGATTATCACCAGCTCTACCTTTTGCTTTAAAAATCTTGCTTACAGCATTTTCATCTAGTGCATTTGCACCTATTCCATAAACAGTTTCTGTTGGAAACAAAACAAGCTCACCATTTCTTATTGAATTCGCTGCTTCTTTTATTTTTTCTAAATTTATTTCATTTTTTAAATCTGCATATTTTGATTTCATATAGATTCTTCCTTTTTTTATTATTTTCTATTATATTACAATTAGCTGTATTTTGCAATTTTATTTTAATCTGCATAATATTTTACAATTTTGCCAAAATATATTCAGGTGAGTTTATGAGTATTTTAAAAATTATAGGGTTATCTTTGGGCTCTTTAGTAATATTGTTTTTGCTTACAAAATTAATGGGAAATAGAGAAATGTCCCAGCTAACAATGTTTGATTATATTATTAGCATTACAATTGGTTCTATTGCAGCAGAGATGTCTACTTCTTTGGAAAACAACTTTATGGAACCAGTTGTTGCAATGCTCGTATATGGTTTTGTAACATTTTTTATTTCTTATTTAACTTGTAAAAGCCTTAATATTAGAAGGTTTTTCACTGGTAAAACCAAAATCTTATTAGACAATGGAAAATTGTATAGAAAAAATTTTAAATCTTCCAAACTAGACTTAAATGAATTTTTAATGGAATGTAGAATAAACGGCTATTTTAATCTAAGTGATATTCAAACAGCTATACTAGAGCCAAATGGTAAAATTAGTTTTCTTCCTAAAAGTGTAAAAAGGCCTGCAACACCAGAAGACTTAAATCTTAATCCTCAACAAGAAAATGTTACTATTAATGTTATCTTAGACGGAATATTATTACGAGAAAACTTAGAAAAAACAGGAAATAATATAAACTGGTTGGAAAAAAATTTAAAAAGGCAAGGAATAGCAGATATAAAAAACGTATTTCTTGCAACATGTGATAATCAAAACAATTTAAGTGTATATGTTAAATTAGATAAACAGAACAAACACGGTTTTTTTGAGTAAAAAACAAATGGGGAAAAAGGGGTCAGATCCCTTTTTCCCCATTCACTTTTAATTTTCTGTTTTAAATATATGTTTGTAATAATCGTTTTCTAAAATTAGCCTAGACATTTGATATTTTTTATATATTATCGTGTTTATTTTATCAACATATCCCTCTTCTACTGTCGTTCCTTCATTTGCTATGAATTCTCCTGTTACAGCGTTATACTTTCCTTTGTCTGTTATAAAACTTCTATCTGAGAATATTACTAGCGGTTCTGTATCTGACAAAATGTCTCTTCCTATTAGCAATCTTGAATCAAATTCTGCTCCAAATAAGTTTAATACAGTTGGCAACACATCTAAGCTTGAACCTATTTTTTCTACTTTTATTGGTTCTTTCATGCTTCCACTCCATATTAAAAATGGCATCCTATATTTTTCGAACTTATCGTCTCTTTCAAATGTTGATAGTTCGTTTATTTCCTCTAATGTTAGTCCATAAGGATAGTGATCTCCACTAATTACTATAACTGTGTCTTCTAACTTTCCTGCTTCTTCTAATCTTCTTATTAATTCTCCTACAGCTTTGTCCAATTCTATGTTTGCTGCTAAATAGCTTTTTGCCTTATGAGAATATGGCAAATCTTTAACTTGGTCCCAATTTCTATATACCATCATGTTTCCTATTTTTGTATAGTTCATGTGTCCACTTACTGTCATATAATATGCCATAAATTTTTCATTGTTGATATAGTCATCCATTGTAGTTTTTACCATTTCATAATCACTATTTGGCCAATTTGAAGTATCCATTCTATCTTCTAATCCTGTTCCTACTGCTAAATATGAATTATACCCCATTGTTTCTATATATTTGTCTCTTTCATAATATGTTGCCGTATGATTGTGATATGCATTTGATGAATATCCTTGTTTTTCAAATACATTTGGATATGAATATGGCATATAGTTTCCTGCTATCTTTAAAAAGCTCCATACTCCTTCTTTTGGTATTAATGATGTATCTGTTATATATTCTCCATCTGCTGTGCTTACTGGAAATATTGGTGTATAAAAATTATCAAACTGGAATCCCTCTTTATATAGCTTATATAAATTTGGCGTTAAATCTTCTCTTATTGCTAATGAACTAAATGATTCTCCTACAAGAACTATTAAATTTTTTCCTTTAAACATTCCTGTATATTTATTTTTTTTGCTTGCCTCTTGTGAAGAAAAATATTCGTGCATTTCTTTTATTGTATTATTTTCTTCATTTTGTATTAGTTTATCAAAATCTATATATGTTACATTGTAGCTATTCTCTTCCTCTTCTATTGGAGTTATGCTTGTTTCTACTGATAATTTTTCTTCAAATCCGAATATAAATCTTTGTAAATCTAGCCTCATAGTTGTTAAAAGTCCCATTCTGTTTGCTGTTACTTTTGGAATATGTATATTGTAGTATAGGTTTTTATTTGAGTACATCATATTTGTATTTATAAAATTTACACATAATAGTGCAACTAAATGCACTACAACAACACTAGTCATCTTAATTGCTATTTCTTTTAAAGAATTTCTTTCAAATAGTAAAACTTTCTTTTTTGACAATACAATTAATATTACCAAAGGTAATGCAAATAGAGCTATTCCGTACCAATTTCTTAAAACTACATCAATAATTGCTTCCATAAATTCTGTTATCTGTCCACCATGCATCATCGAGAAAAATGATATTATTGCTTCATACATGCTATAATAAACAATTTGTGCACTAAATAATATTATAAAAGCAATAGTTATTATATATGTTAAAAATTTATTTATCTTTGGCTTAAATACGCTTGTTATTAAATTTAAAATTACTGCTATTGGTATTGAAAATAATATTATTAACCACAAGCTAGTTGGAAAAGTCTTATATACCAAGCAAGAAAATATCAGCTCTTCATATACAATAAATAAAATATAATAAATTAATAAGTTTAGTTTTTTCATACAAATCTCCTTTTATAATTGTATAATATATCTTTTTCAATTATTTGTAAACATATTCTTGCATTATTAATTTTAATCATATATAATATTTTTATCTTATTGTGAGGAGGTTCTTATATGAAAGTATATGATAAAGAAATATATCAAAAACAAGAAAGTATAAAATATACAGTAATAATTATAGTAGTATTCCTACTTGGTTTTGTTGCTGGTTATCTTGCTAGTTCTTTTTCTAGTTTTGAACCAAAAAACAATAATAACACTATTAAAATAGAGAAAATAAATTAATTTTTATTATAAATATACAAAAGAAGGGGGTATGAAATATGCCAGATAGAAGACAAAATGATAGAAGAGAAGGTTCAAAAAAAGTAGCTATATCTTTAACTAACTTCATATTTATTTTTGTTATTTTCATACTAATTATTGCATCAATCTTTGGTTTTGCATACATGAGCGTATATGGTTATAACATTGGTTATGAAGATGGTTACAATAAGGCTAATGAAGATTTATCTTTAAAATATGCTACACAATATGATGATGGTTTCTCTGATGGTTATAATGCTGGATTAAACGGATCATCTAGTAATCGATAAATTTAAAACAGAGCATGCTATAAAGCATGCTCCTATTTTTTATTCTACACTCTTTAAACTTTCTATCATATCTATTTTTTTAAGCTCTTTGTTCATTATTAAATTTATTAAAAATGCAAATACCATTGTTAATATAAATGCAAAGAAATAACTTGAAAATGCTCGTTCTCTACCAAACATTACAATATCCATTTCTGCTGTTGATATTATAAATGTTAGCAAATAAACACCTAGCACTAGTCCTAAAAGTCCTCCAATAATTGTAAGAATTACATTTTCCCTAAATACATAGTTAGATAATTCATTGTTGTAAAAACCTAGTAATTTAATTGTAGCAAGTTCTCTTTTTCTTTCTTCTATATTTATGCTGTTTAAGTTGTATAGTACAACAAATGCAAGCATTCCGGCACAAGTAATTAATACAATTACTACTGTATCCAAACTTTTAATCATATCGCTAAAGCTTTCACTAATACTGCTTAATCTTAATACTTGTGCTATATTTTCATCTTTAAGTAAATATTTAGAAATCTCCTCTTCTGCTTGTTTGTCTAAATTTTCTTCTATGTCCAAATATATGTGATTATCTATCATTTCTTCATCAAAAACGCCCTCATACATTGCTTTATCCATATAAATATAATGATATACATAGTTTTCTATTATTCCAGACACTTTAACATTTTTAGATTTTTCATCATCAATTTTTATTGTTATTTCATCACCTATATGAGCATTTAGTAGTTTTGATAATTTTTCTGTTATTATAACTCCATCATTTTGTATTTTAACTTTTTCTTTTGTTTTTCTATCTTGCATTGTAACAAAATCCATTAGTTCATCTTGATTTTCTACACCTATTATATACACATTTTGTTCTTCGCCATTTGCAGTAACATCATTTGTTTGTTGTCTTAAATATGTGTATTTTGAATTATGTCCGTTGTTTTCTATATATTTGTTTAGTTCTTGCTTTTCTTCTTCTGTTAATTCATTTTTTAGTGTTATTTCAAAATCATATCTTCTTATTTGTTCGTATTGTTTACTTACAATTGTTGCAATAGAATTTCTAAGTCCAAATCCCATAAATATTAAAGCTGTACAACCTGATATTCCAATTAATGTCATAAATAAACGTTTTTTATATCTAAATACATTTCTTGCAGTAATCTTTTGTGTAAAATTAAAATGTTTCCATATAAATGGTATTCTCTCTAATAATATTTTTTTACCTTCTTTGGGTGATTTTGGTCTCATAAGTTTTGCTGGAGTTGCTCTTAGCATTCTGTAACATGCAAACATTGTTGCTATTGTAGTTGAAGCAAATGCTGCAATTCCGGCAATTAAAGTATACTTCATATTTACTTCCATTATTACTGTTGGCATTGTATGATATAAAATCTTATATGCTTCAGAAATTACCCATGGAAGTGTATATGAACCTATAACTGCACCTAACACAATTCCCAATAATGTTGCACTAGTTGAATATGTTAAATATTTTAAAGCAATTTTAGGTCTACTATATCCTAAAGATTTGTATGTTCCTATTATTCCCCTATCTTCTTCTACCATTCTTGTCATTGCAGTTAGTGAAACTAATGCTGCAACCAAAAAGAATATTATTGGAAATACTTTGCCTATTGTTGCTACACTGTTTGAATCTGATTTATATGATACATACCCTTCATTTGTTTCTAAGTTTAGCACATATATTTTTACTTTTAAATCTTCTAATTTCTTTTCTGCATCTTTTATTTCTTTTTCTGCATCTAATATTTTTTGATTTGCTTCGTCTTTTTTATTATTAAATTTATCTTCACTTTGTTTAAGCTCTTTCCAGCCATTATCTATTTTTGTTTGTGCTGATTTTAATTTTTTTTGAGTTATTTTTTTAGTGTTTTCTAATGTTTGCTTTTGGTTTTCAAAGTTTTTTAATCCCTTGTTGTATTCCTCTAAACCTGAATTCAACTCGTTTTTATATCCCTGAAGTGTACTTTTTTCTTGTTCTAGTTTTGCTTTACCTTGTATTAATGTTTGTATACCTGTAATTGCTTCTTGTGGTGCAGATATACTTTGTAAATACTCTAAATACTGATTTAAGTCTGTTAAACCTGTTCCCTCCAAAGCTTTTTGTTCTGCTAATATTAATTTTTGTTCTTCTTCGCTTAATTTTGCTTCTGCCTCATCTAACTCTTTCTGCTTTTGGTCTAATGTAGCTTTTGTTGAATCTAATGTACTTTTAGCACTATTAATCTGATTATCATATTCTTGCATTTTGCTATTAAAATTTTGTTTTTGAATATTTAATTCTTTTTGTGAATTTTCTAGTTTTGTCTTTCCATTTGCAATTTCTTGTTCTGCATTTTTTAATTCATCTTTTGCATCTTGAACTTCTTTTTTAGCATCTGCTATTTTTTGATTTGCCTCTTCATACAAATCTTTATACTTTGTATCTGCTAATGTATCTGTTTTTTCTTTTACTTCATCCTGAATTTTTTCTATTTCTTCTATATATTCATCTGAGGTTCTATTTTTATTATTTGTTGTTACTTTTGTATATATGTTTGTGTATTCTTCCATAGAAAATGCATCTTCTAAAACTATTGCAAATCCTGATATAGTTCCATCTACAAGTGTTGTGCTGCCTCTGGATATTGCTACATATAAAGGACTATTAGCAAATCCAACTACTGTATATGATTTAACCTTAAAAACATCTTCTAGTTCTTGGTTTTCTGTATCTATAAATTCTATTGTATCTCCTATTTTGTAATCTGTTTTTAATTTACTATCTAAAACTATTTCATTACTTTGTTTGGGATATTCTCCTTCCACTATTTCAACTTTATTCATAGTATTTTCGGTTACATCATTAGGAGCAGAACTTACACTTAAAACCTTTTCTTTATCTCCTTGTTCTACAACAGCACATATTGATTTTACAGGCTGTATGTAGTCAATTCTATTTATATTTTTTATGGTCTCCACATCATCATTATCAAATCCAACAGTAGAAATTAGATTAAGGTCGAAAACATTATAATCATTAATATATTTATTAAAAGTATTTAGCATATCTGGGCATGATGCATTTATTCCAACAAAAAAAGCAACACCTAATATTACAATTGCAATAATAGATACATATCTTTTTCTTGTTCTTTTTATTTCTTTAACAATATCTTTTATATATGCTTTTTTCATCTTTCCTCCTAAAAAATTTACCACTCAATTTGATCTATTGAAACAGGATTTTCGTTAATTCTATTTTCACTAACTTTCCCATTTTTTATTTTTATTATTCTATCTGCCATTGGTGTTATTGCTTGGTTGTGTGTAATTATTATAACTGTTATATTTTTTTGTCTTGCTGTGTTTTGTAACAGCTTTAATACTTCTTTTCCTGTATTGTAGTCTAATGCCCCAGTTGGCTCATCACATAAAAGCAATTTTGGATTTTTAGCAATTGCTCTCGCTATTGCAACTCTTTGCTGTTCTCCTCCAGATAACTGTCCAGGGAAATTATTCATTCTCTTTTCAAGTCCTACATCTTTTAAAACTTGTTCTGGATCTAATGCATCTTTGCATATTTGGCTTGCAAGTTCAACATTTTCTTTTGCAGTTAAATTTGGTATTAAATTATAAAATTGAAATACAAATCCAATATCATTTCTTCTATATGTTGTAAGTCCTCTTTCATTATATTTGCTTATATCTTTTCCATCCACAATTATTTTACCACTTGTTACGCTATCCATTCCACCAATTAAATTTAAAACAGTAGTCTTTCCGTGCTCCGGCTTGGTCCTACAACTACAATAATCTCTCCCTTTTCTCCTGAGAAAGATACACCATCTGCAGCCTTTACATTTCCATCACTATATAATTTTGTAACGTCCTTTAATTCTATATAACTCATAATTACACTCCTTAACTTTAAAATTATATATTACAATTATTAACTTTATATGAACTTTGAGGGAAAAAGGGGCCTGACCCCTTTTCCCCCCAGCTTATTAGTTTTAAGCTGCAAATATTGCCCCTACTGCTCCAAATACTCCTGCTGATGCAAGCCCCATTATAATTCCTGCTAATATTACTCCTAGCATAACTGCCAAAATACTTCTTTTAAAATCCATATCTAATATACTTGCTGCAAGTGTTCCTGTCCATGCTCCTGTTCCCGGAAGTGGAATTCCTACAAATATTAGTAATGCAAAGAATAATCCTGTTTTCCCTGCTTTTTCTTGAAGTTTTTTTCCACCCTTTTCTCCTTTTTCTAAGCACCATTTAAAGAATTTACCTATATATTTTTTATCCGCTCCCCATTCTAAAACTCTTCTAGCAAATAAATAAATAAATGGTACTGGTAGCATATTTCCTAATATGCAAATTATATAAAGTGGAAGTACAGGAATAGGGTCTCCCCATAGTGAGCTCAATCCAATTGGGATTGAACCTCTTAATTCTATTAATGGTACCATTGAAATTAGAAATGTTATTATGTATTTTTTTAGCATTTGTATTCTCCTTTTCTATTGTAATTCTTCTTGTTTTTTCTTTTCTGTTCTATACTCTATAAAGTCATTTGTTATTAATTTTATTACTGCAATTATTGGAACTGCTAAGAACATTCCAAGCACTCCAAAATATGCTCCAAATAGTGTTACAGAAAATATTACTAATATAGGGCTTAATTGCAATGCATTTCCTACTATTTTAGGGTTTATTATATTTGCATCTATTTGTTGAAGTATTACTACTACTATAACCATCCATATAGCTTTTGCAAATCCTCCTGTAAATATTGTTATTATAGTAGCAATTACTACTGCAACTATTGCTCCAAAATATGGAATTATATTAAACAATCCTATCATAAATCCTAATAGTACCCAATATTTTACCCCTAGTATCCACATTGCTATTGATACTATTATTCCTACTATTATTCCATCTAATACTTGGCTTGATACAAATTTAAAGAATATATCATTAGCTTTCATAAAATATTTATCTATAATCTTACAAGTTTTATCTTTAAATATTGCAGAATTTAGTCTTCTTACAAATTTTAATATTTGGCTTCTTTCTGCTAATATGTATACAGACATTATTAGTGTAACAAACACACTAAATACTCCTTGAGCTACCCCAACAACGCCTTTTATATAACCATATATATTTTCTAGGCTTAAGATTTTTGTTATATCTATTTTTTGTAAGTTTCCTATAATTTCTAAAACATCTGCTCTTTTTATTATTGCATCTTCTGGCATATTTTCTACATATTCCATTGCCGTATTATAATACCCTGGCATACTACTTGCCAATTCAACTACACTTTCCGAAAGTGCTGGTATTATGATATTTATAATTATTACTAGTAACAATATTGCCATTATATACACCGTAACAATTGATAAGCTTCTTGCTTTTTTCTTTATAAACTTTGGCTTTAGCTTTTTGTATAAACTCTCTATTTGCCTACATGGTATATAAAATAAATATGCTACCAATATTCCCATTAAAAATGGCATTAATATTGATAATAGTTTGTTAAACCATATTGAAATGTCATTAAAGTTGTCTAGCGTTTTGTATACAAATATCACTGCCACCGCAAATGAAAACCAGTATAACCATTTTGTCCATTTTTTTGTTTCTTTCATTTAATTTCTCCCCTTTATTCTTCTATTTCTAATCCAACTGGGCAATGGTCACTTCCCATTATTTCTGAATAAATATATGCATCTTTTATATTTTTACTTATTCTATCAGATACTAGAAAATAGTCAATACGCCACCCTGCATTATTTGCTCTTGCATTAAACATATATGACCACCACGTATATGCTCCTTCTTTGTCCGGATATATTTTTCTAAATGTATCTGTAAATCCAGAGTTTAACAATTCTTCTATTTTACTTCTTTCTTCGTCTGTAAAACCTGCATTTTTTCTATTTGACTTTGGATTTTTTAAATCTATTTCTGTATGTGCTACATTTAAATCTCCACATATAATTACTGGCTTTTGTTTGTCTAATTCTATTAAATATTTTTTAAATGCTTCTTCCCAAGTCATCCTGTATTCAAGTCTTGCAAGCTCTCGTCCAGAATTTGGTGTGTAGCAATTTACCATATAAAATTTATCAAATTCTAATGTTATTACTCTACCTTCTTTATCGTGTTCTTCTATTCCTATTCCATATTCTACATTTAATGGCTCTTTTTTTGTAAAAATTGCTGTCCCTGAATATCCTTTTCTTTCTGCATAATTATAGTATTGATAATATCTTTGTAAATCTAACTCTATTTGACCTTCTTGCATTTTTGTTTCTTGAATGCAAAATATATCTGCATCAAGTTTTTTAAATGATTCTTCAAAACCTTTTTTATATATTGCCCTTAATCCATTCACATTCCATGAAACTAATTTCATAAATTTCTCCTTAATTTTCTTTATATACTTTTAATTTTACTAACAAACTATATATTTTTGTTCCAAATGGTATCATATATATATCTTCTTTTGTTAACATCTTCATTGCAAGTACTAATATTAAATATACTAAAATTCCTATACATATAGCTATAATTGTTGAGATTGCATTTCCAAGTGTTCCTACAATTACTTTGTACGCAATATAAACTATAATTCCCATAACTGCTGATGCAAAAGTTGGTTTTAATACATGATCTTTTAAATTCATGTTTAGTTTTATTTCTTTGTTTAAATAGTACATACATATTACAAATAATATAACTTGGCATACTATTGAGCTAATAACAGCTCCTAATATGTTAATTTCTGGCTTACTTATTAGAATGATATTTAATACTAATTTTATTACTCCTCCAATTGCTAATGCTATCGCTGGAATATGTACTTTTCCGAATCCATATAGTCCACCTTCTACAACATAGTTTAGTGATACAAATATCATTGTAATTGTACTTAAAACTAATATATTAGCTCCATTTGAAGCTGCTGGGTAGATTAATTTTAAAATTGGTTCTGCAAGTGCTACTAGCCCTGCTGCACATGGCATTATTAATAAAATTGAAGCAAAGAATGAAAATGATAATCTTTTATTTACCGTTGCATAATCTTTTACTGATATTGCTGATGATATTGCTGGAACCAAAGCTGTACAAAAAGCTCCTGTAATTGCAAGTGGAAGATGTATTATTGTTACTACTTTTGATAATACTCCTGATAATTCCATTGCTTTTGCTTCTAGTGCTGCCTTTCCGCCTTCTAGGATTCCAGAAAATGCAGTTTGTATACAATTACTTATTGTAACTGTGTCTATCATATTATTAATAACTGATATTAATGAACCAATTGTCATTGGTATTGATATAGCAAATATTGTTTTTATAAGTTTTCCTGTAGTTTTGTCTTCCTGTTCTACTGTTTGAGCCTCACACTCTGCCATAATTCCTTTTTTTCTTCTTTTGTAGAAAATAACCAAATATGTAAAAGAAATTAAAATGGCCAGTGTTGTAGACAAGTTTCCTCCTGCAGCCATAATAGCTGGATCTTTACCTACTAATGCATATACAAATGTAATTGTTAAAACACAATTAAAAAATTGTTCTAATGTTTGAGAAACACTTGTTGATTTCATACTTCCAAGTCCTGCAAAATATCCTCTTAAAACAGCAGAAGAAGCAACAAACATTATCGCTGGCGCTAGAACCATTAAAACATATTTTACATCTGGTACATTTAATATGTTTTTTGCTATTATACCAGCCCCAAAGAATAGTACTAATGAAAAAAATGCTCCAATTAATGTAAATATCTTTAAAGAAGTTTTAAAAATTCTATGTGCACCTTTGTGGTCACCTATTGCCACTCTCTCTGACACTAGTTTAGAAATTATTGTAGGTATACCTACTGATGATAGTGTAAGTAGCAAAGAATACACTGTGTAACCTGCATCATAATATCCATTTCCTATATCTCCAAAACCATCTATGTTAATTATTACTAGCCTATAAACAAATCCTAATATTTTTATTAAAACTTGTGCAATCATAAGCATAGCAACATTTTTCATAAATGATGAATTGTTTTCTTTTTTCATTTTTTCTCTTGCTTCCATTTGTACCTTCCTTTACTTGTTAATATTTATTTTATATCATATATATAATTTTTTTACAATGTTTTTTCTTTTAAATAATGGAAGTGTGAAGTGCGAGGTGGGACGGTTTTTCCTATACAATAAAAAAATAGGGGAAAACAAATCCCCTATTTTTTGTATTATTTTTATTTTATTACTTCTACGTCTAAGTATCTTACTCCCCATGCTAATGCTTCTGAATGTGAATTCATATAAATATCTATTCTATTACCTTGTATTGCTCCACCTCTGTCTTCTACAACATAAGTTTTTCCGTTTATAACCATTTGTGTTCCAAAAGCAAATGTACTTGGAGCTGCAACTGTATGGTTTGCTGTTGCTCTTCTTCCTGAGGCTGTAATACCATTTGTTTTACCACAACATCTTGCACATGAACAGTATGCTGTAACTTTATATCTTCCACTTGATGCAGTTGTTACTGCATTACCTCTTGATGAACTTCTTGCTGTAACTGTTTGTATTTGAACTATTTTGTTTACTGGCTCTTTTATTACTTTAGAAGATAACTCTATTCTTTCTACTTCTACATCGCCTTTATATCTAACTTTGTAAGTTACTTCTTTTAAACCTTTTTTACCAGCTTGTATAACTTTATTTACTGTACTACTTCCGTTTGAAACATCTTTTGTTATTGTTTCAAATGGTATTTCTTCTTTAACTGTTATTATTTCTTCTATTATGTCTGTATAGCTTTGTGCTCTTTCTTCTATATTTGTTTCTAAACTTTCATTATTTACTTCTGCAATTTGTGTTGGCTCTTGTCCGTTTAGTGAAATTACTATTGCATTTGCAGATGTAAGTTCTTCTTCTAGTGAAGGTGTTACTACTTCATCTGATGAAAGCATTATATGGTTTTCTTCTAATATTTCTGATACTTTTGTTTTTGATGTTAAAACTGTGATTTCGTGGTTGTTTGAAAATTTTATTTTAACACTGTTTACTTTTACATTTCCCGCTAATACCGATATCCCTAAGATTACAACAAATAATATACTTAATGCAATAATCTTTTTATATGATATATGCGAATGTTTTTGTTTATTCATAAGAATATTTAATCCCTCCTTCAAGCGACCTTTTTAATTATACCATTTTTTGAAAGTTTTGTCAAATTTGGAAACTTTTTTGTTATTTCCGTAGTATAATTATATGCTGCTTGTACCAAAAATATGCATAAGGAAACAAGGTTTATATAATATATGATTTAACAGATAAATTGGATTTTGCTTAATTATTTCTTGCTATGCTGTTTTCGGTATGCTATAATGAATTCGTAAATTTATTTTAATAGGAGGTCTTTATTATGTGGATTGCAATAGCCATTGTTGTATTATTAGTAATTCTTGTAATTTCTATGTACAATAATTTAGTTAGACTAAGACAAAAAGTAAAAAATTCTTGGAGTCAAATTGATGTTCAATTACAAAGAAGATTTGATTTAATACCAAATTTAGTAGAAACAGTAAAAGGTTATATGACTCATGAAAGTGATGTATTAACAAAAGTTGCAGAACTTAGAACATCTTGGGCAAATGCTGGTACTATTCATGAAAAAGCAGAACTTGATAATCAATTATCAGGAGCTTTAAAAACTATTATGGCAGTTTCTGAAAGTTATCCAGATTTAAAAGCTAACCAAAATTTCTCTGAATTACAACAAGAACTACAAAATACAGAAAATAAAATTTCTTTCTCAAGACAATTTTATAATGATAGCGTAACAATGTATAACACTAAATTAGAGGTTTTTCCTTCTAATATTATTGCTTCTATGTTTGGATTTAAAGCAGAAGAGTTCTTTAAAGTAGAAAGCGAAGAAGCTAGAAAAAATGTTAAAGTTGATTTTAACAAATAATAATGCAAACAAAATAAGCTAGTGCTTAAAGCACTAGCTTATTTACCTGATTATTTTTCAGCCGCTCTATATAAACTATTCATGTGACTTGTTATTTCTTTTATCCAGTTTTCTGGTGGGTCACAGTAAGTATTCCCTATTTTATAAATACTAGTTTTCGAACTTTTGAAGTATGTATTACCACTTATTAACTTTCCAAATCCTATTATACACTCTTCTGCTGATTCAAAACTCTTTGTTCCATTTTCATTCATTATTCCGAACCAGTTGTTTCTATTTCTAGCAGCTGAAGAGTTTCCAGCTGATGATTCTTGTATAGCTACTGCTATTGCAAATATTGCATTTACATTATAATTTTCCTGAATATACATAAAAGTATCTATATTCTCCATTAAATTATCACTTCTTTTTCTTCCGTTTTGTGATGTTCTTGTTATACTTGCATTTTTGATTATATATTCTAATTGACTTTTAGTTGGTTTTGGCAAAGCATTAGCATCGTCTGTTTTCACGATTGAATTTATATTAACTCTTGTGTTTTTTAAAGATGTTCCTGTTGTATCTTGTGCTTTTGCAGAAACTGTAACTTTAGCAGTTGCTTTCTTTCCATTGTATGTTGCTGTTATTGTTGCATTTCCTTTCTTTATACCTTTTACTGTTCCTGATGAATCTACTGTTGCTACACTTGTATCACTTGATTTATATTTTGGTGTTACTGTTCTTTCTTTATATGTTGCTGTTATTGTTTCTGTACTTCCTTCTTTTATTTCTATGCTTGTTTTATTTAAAGTTAAATTGTACTCTGGTTTTGCTGTTGATGATCCTCCATTTAATCTTCCTAGTAATCCAGAGAAAGCTTTCAATGTAACTTCTGCTCCTTTTTCTGCCCCTTTAACTGTTAATCTTAGTAGCGCTGCTAATATACTTCCTGATGAACTTGAAGAGCTTGATGGTTTGTTATTTCCTGTACTACTACTTCCTGTACTGCTTATATTTAAAGCTGATTTTTGAACATATCCTGTATCATAAAATGATACTCTATAATAATTTCCATATAATTTTTTATTGTCTAAAATATTTACTCTTCCATGTCTCAAATCACCAATTCTATTTGAATGATTTGCATCAGAGTAAATATTTGGTCCTTCTTTTAATACCGCACCATTTGATTTATTTACATAGTTTTTGTGTGCATATCCTGTAACTGTCCACTTTACATTACACCAATTTCCATTTGTACTTAACACTTCCACTTTTTGTCCTGCACATATTTGCGCTCTTACAGTTGATTTACTTGTATCTGCATATAATAATGTGGTTGTTTTTACTGTTGCTGTTTTTGTTGCTGCAAATATTGGTGTTGTTAATCCTATTAACAAAATTGCTACAATCATTGAAGCAATTGCTTTTTTATTAGTTATCATATTCATAATAACTACCTCCCTCCATATATATAATTAATGGTTATTTTTATATGCTTTTTAAAAAATGTAATAATCTTCCACTTGTATTATAACATATTTTACATGTTTGTGTCAAATTTTAGCCTTGTAGTGTGTTTTTTATATCTCTACCACAATAAAAAAATAGGTTAGATTCTTTTCGAATTCTAACCTATTTTTTATTGTTTATTCACTTTATCTTTCCGAATCATATTCTCCTCTATCTAATGAAGGCTCTTGTATATTGGTTATTTTATCACCATTAAATGAAATTTGTAGTTTTTCACCATTCTTAGATTTAAATACTATATTACCAACGCCGTTTTCTTCAAAATATGTATATTTTGTATTGTCAAGATTATCAGGTATGTATAATTCTTTGTAAACGCCGTCCTTATCATAATATGGTTCATTGCTTGCCATTAATATAGCTTTTAATGCCATCCTATTTAGTTCTTTATTTTGTGTAAAATTTGGAATAGCATTATATTCTAAGATTTTCGAAATCATTTTATTATCCAAGCTTTCTATGTCAAAGGTTTCATTTGTTATATTGTTTCCATCTGTGTCAATTACCTGAGCTAAATTATTTAATTTGTATCCTCTATATATATTAATGTATTCTTCTACGTCCTTTTTGCTATTTAATGAATCTATGTCTTTTTCTATGCATTTTAAAAATGTTTGTTGTGTTTTTATTGCTTGTTCATATTGAGCATTTGAGTTGTGTGAGTTTTCTAATTTTATTAATTCTGCCAAATTGCTCATTACCTCTGTAGCTAGCTCATTTCCATATCTTTTTGAAATTGCACTTTCAATTTGTGCAGGTATGTTTTGTCCTTTTACAGAATCTAAATTTTTGTATCCAGCAAATAAATTTAGATTCTCGTATAGATTCATATATTTTGCATAGCCTCTTCTTGTTGATTTTCCATATTCTACTGTATCTCCATTATTATTATCTATAATATCATAGTCTACTTTCTCTGAAGATGGACTTTCTGTAAATTTCATATTAAAAGTCGCTTCTCCCTCACATAATGCTGTGCTTAAATCCACTCCATTATAATAGTAATTTTTCTTTTCTGCTGCTGGACTTTCTTCTATATTTTGTTCGGCATGAGCTATCTCATGTAATGCTATCATTGGAACTTGTTGGTTATTATTGATTATTGATATTGTATTATCTTCAGTTGTAATATTTCCCACACCATATTTTTTTATTAATTTCTCTGCCTCTGGTGAGCCTTCTTCATATATATTAAATTCTTTAATATACTTTATTGAATTTATTAATTTGTCTTCTATAAAATCTTCCCTTGTAGGTAGATCCTTATATAGGCCTTGCCAGTTGTTGTAGTTCTCGTACAATTCATCAAATGCTTTAATCAAAGTATTATTTACATCAGAATCAAACCCTTTTTTAGCTAATTCTGCTTTTAGTTCATTTAAAAGTTTATTATATGAATTTGTATTAGCTTGTACTTTTGTTTCTTCTTGTCTTCCAACTGTTTTAGGTTCTACAAATGTTTTTGTGTCTACTTTTATTTCTTCTCTAAAAGATGTTTCTGTTGTTTTGTTATCTTCATTATTTGAAATGCTGGTAGATGCCATTGTAGTATTATCTGGTTGCTCAATTGCATTTGAATTAGAACATCCAGAAAACATTATTAATGTAGCTCCTGCCACAGCTAGTCCGCCCATAATTTTGCTTTTTATTCCATTCGTTTTTGTTATTTCTATGCTTTTATGATTCTTGTTTACAAGTATTCTCATGTTTCTACTCCTTTACTTGTTTTTCTATTATTTCTTTTAGCATTTCTTTTTCCCTATCAGATAAATTTGTATCCAATTCATTTGTGTGAGGTTTTATTTTTGCAACATATATATCGTCAGCATTATTCTCTTCTCTATATGCTATATATTCATCATCAGAGTTGTCAAGCTTTAAGGCTATTACCGCTTCCATTTTTATTTTTTCTCCATTTTCATTGTATATATAAATATAGTCTTTCATTCTAACCTCCATTTTTTATATCAAAAATCCTTTTTGCATTTTCGTAAGTTACTTTTGCAACATCTTCTAATGGAATTTGTTTTACTTCTGCAATTTTTTTTGCAATGTATTTTACATTTCTAGAGTCATTTCGTTTTCCTCTTAATGGCTCTGGACTAAGATATGGTGAATCTGTTTCTATTAACATTTTGTCTAATGGTACCATATTTATTATTTCACCTGCATTTTTACTGTTTTTAAATGTTGTTGGTCCTGCAAAAGATATATAAAAGCCAAGTTTTAGCCCTTCTCTAACCAAGTCCACATTAAATGGGCAACAGTGAAAAACTCCCTTTTTATTGCATTCGTTGTTCTTTAATATTTCAAGTGTATCATATATCGCTTCTCTTGTATGAATAACTATTGGCAAGTTAAGTTTATTTGCTATTTCAATTTGAGATATAAAAACCTCTTTTTGCAAATCTTTATTTTCTTTGTTCCAATAATAATCTAATCCAATTTCGCCTATTGCAACCACCTTAGAGCTTTTAGCAAGTTTTTCTATTTCGTGCAAATCTTCCTTTTTATAATTTTCTATATCGTTTGGAGAAATTCCAACTGTTGAATATATAAAATCATGTAAATTCGCTATTTCTATTGCACTTTTAGAAGATTCTAAGCTATAACCTGCATTTACTAATTTTGTTACACCAGATTTATATATTTCTTTTAGAATTTCTTCTCTATCTTCATTAAATTTTTCATCATTATAATGTGCATGTGAATCAAAAAGTTCCATTTTAGTCCTCCACTACTGCAACTACTGTTGCAACTGCATATTCTTTGCAATGTGATATTGATATATCAATACTTTTTAATTTATCAAATTTTATATCTAGAAATTCTATTTGTGGATTTCCGTTTTTATCATTTATTACTTGTGCATTATGCCAAGATATATCAAACTTGTTCTTTAAAAGTACTGATATGGCTTTATATATTGCTTCTTTGGCCGCAAATCTTCCCGCATAATGATAGTATTTTGCATTCTTTTTGCTTTCGCAATATTCAATTTCTGCCGGAGTATAAATTATGTTTAAAAATCTTTCTCCGAGACCTTTCTATTGATTCTTTTATTCTGCTTATTTCTATTATATCTGTTCCACAAAAGGTTTTCATTTTTCCTCCTCGTTTTATAATTACTTTATTTTCATTAGTACAAATAAATTAATTACGTTTAATAACAAAGATACTGATAATGCAATTAAAATTACTTTATTTACTTTATTTTCTTTTTCTACAGACGAATCCTTGTAAATAACATCATATTTATTTTTTATGTTATTATATATCTCTTCTAGCTCAAAAGTCTTTTTCCATTTACTATAAAATGTGGTTCCTGTAACCGAATTTGTTAACTCTTTTCCCCATATTTCTTTTGTAAATTTAGTAAACTTCCTTCGTATACTGTCAATATTCTTTTTGCTTTTTAAATCCATCTCCATCTTTTTTAAATAGATTCTTTGATATAAGCTGAATATTAATGTATATAAATAGTCATTATCGTACTCAAATAATAATTTTGTATAGTTGTTTGTGTCTATACCAGATGCCAAAAATGTTGCACTTTGTTTTGTAAATCCAAATCTCGCATTTTTAAACTGCTCAACTGTTTCAACTATTTTCTCTAACTTTTCTCCATTAAAAGCAATTGTATTGTTATTTGGTAATACATTTGTAAATTTTATAAAGTCATTTTCTATATCACTAAATTTTTCCCAATTATCCTGTTCTACACAAGCATACGTATAAACAAAAAATCTTCTGTTATACATATCTATATCTTTTAGCTCTGCAAGTTTGCTGTTTACCCCTATTACTTCTTGAATAAACTGTGGCATTTCTTTCATATTGCTAAATTCGTCTGTTTGTATTTTTATATTGTTATACTCTTTTAATTTTGAAAATTCTGAATTTATGTCTTTAAATTTATAATTAAAGTCTAGTAAATTTGAAAAATTTTGGTTGTTTTCCAAATCTGTCTTTATCAATAAAAAACATATTCCTGAATCAAAACAAACAACTTCTATATTTGTTATATTAAAAAATATCCCTTCATTATCATTTACTTTGCCTTGTGCTTTTTTACTTAATTTATAATTAAATACATTGCAATGTAAATCTGCTAAAAGATTAGATTTAAGCACATTATCCATCTCTTCAAATTCTTTTACTTTTTGTTTATCATAATTAAATGTTGGAAAAATATAATCTCTTATTTCTGGCAAAAAGTATGAATATATATTTAAATCTCTTTCTTTTTCGAAAAACTTTAATTCAAATTTTTCATTCTTTAATAGACTTAATAAATACTTTTTATATTTGTTTTCTTTAATTAAAAACGGTTTTATAAAATATGTATATTGATATTTTACTTTTAACTCCATTTTTCTTCTCCTCTTTTGCAAACTGGTTTTCTTATTTAAGAATAAAAGGGGAATATCCCCCTTTTATTCTGCTATTTTTCATAATATATTCCACTATCATTTAAGTGCCATTTTCCTATAAATACTGTATATATGTTGTTATCTAAATTTACTGATGGTTCTAATGTTACAGCACCTATTTTGTTTATACTACCCCATACTCCGTCTTTTTTTACAGCAGCAAATCCAGATGAATTTTGCTCTGTTCCGTCTTCATATATATAGTCTACTACTACTTTTCCCTCTTTATTTACATATCCATATTTTCCATCTTTTTTGCTTAAGAATAAGCTATTAGTTGTTAATATATCTGAAGATTTTTTCTCTTCAAATTTAAAGTTGTAATATTTATATTCGTTATTTGTATATACTTTTATATAACCTTTTTCTTGGTTTATCTCAGATACTATTCCATTTATTTTTTCTGATAAGTTATTATCAAATATTGCTGTTTCTGTATCTGATACATCTGCTTGTATAAAATCTCCCTTTTCTACATAATTCATATTTACATAGTTAAAATCTTTAACTTGTTCATTGCTTAAATTAATAATTCCATATTTTCCACCAGTTTTAGCTATGTAATATATAGAGAATGTATATTTTATTTCTTCATATTCTACTGGAATTTTCTCTTCATTTTTTGTTGTTACAACTCCGTATTTTCCGCCTTTTTCTACTACTACATTTTCACCTTTTGCCTCTATTATGCTGTCATATCCACCATCTATTAAAATTTCGTTATCTTTATTAACTAATTTCCAAACCCCTGCTTCTTTAACTGCAAATAGTTCAGAGTTGTTTAAGTATTTTACATCTTCATATTTTGGCTCTACAAGTACTGTTCCTGTTGTGCTTATTATTCCATATTGATTATTATCATTTACTATTATGTACTCGTTTTTATATCCTTCTTTTAATGTTTTTATTTCTTTGTATTCTGTATTTATTATAGTTTGTCCTTTTTCGTTTACAAGTCCTACTTTACCGTCTTTTTTTACTAATAAGTTATTTGTAACTCCTTTTAGTGCTATTATTTCTTCATAATCGCAAGCTAAAATTTCTCTTCCATCAAAGTTTATTAATCCATATTTTCCGTCTTTTTGAACTCTTAAAACATTGTCTTCATACCAAATATTTTGTTTTGAATCAAAATTGTCTATTGCCTCTACTTTGTCATAATTTTTAAATATTTCTTCATTTTTTTGATTTATTACTTTTGTTTTATATGTTCCATCTTGATCATTTACATCGTATGTACAAACAAATATTGGAACATCTTTATTTGGAATTGCTATTATTTCTGAATACTCTGGATTAATAACTATCTCTCCATCGCTATTTATTACTCCAAATTTTCCATTTTCATAAGCTGTATAGTATGAGTAGCTTTTTACTTTGTTTTTATCTTTTCCATTTTTTATTACATTTACAATTGAAACAATTACCATCACTATTACTAATATTGCTACAATTACTCCCAAGACTTTTTTCATGTTAAGTTTTGGTTCTGCATACCTATTATATCTTCTACCTTTACTACTCATTTTTTACCATCCCTTCATAGACACAGTTTTTACTTTTATAATATATCATAACTTATGCTTTTTTCCAATAGTTTTCATATAGTTTTTTTGCAGTTTCTGGGCTATCTTCACCATTCATATTTTTTACTGGTGCAAAATCTTCCTCTCTTTTTCCTCTTAAAATTGAAATATTATTAAATAACTTAAAACTATCAAATATAAATTTCTCAAATTTATATGCATTTGGTTTTTCTGCTTTTATAAAATCTCCGTTTTCATTTAGGTAATCTGCTCTTTTAAACGCTATATGATACTCTAATTCTTTTGTACTTGCTCTTTTTATAGCATCCAAGCTAAACAAGTTGCACATTATATGCGATTCTCCAAAAACCAATTCTCCTTCATCATCTGTTATGCAAGCAATTTCTTTTGGAAGTTCTGTATATTCAATAACTTTTATCTTGTTGTTTTGTTTACACAAAACTCCTACTCTTTCCTCTGGATTTCTTTTTAATACAGTCCTTGTTCCTATTTGATTTCCTTCACTTACAGTTAATCCTAAAAGTAAGCTGTCTACTGATTTTAATAAAATATTATCAACAGAACCAATAAAAACCCATTCTACGCCTCTTTTTTCTAAGTCATCAATTACTCCTTTTTTTAGCATAGAATTAAAGATTCCACCATTTCCATTAGAAGCTTCTTTTATTAGTCCTTCTTTATTTAACAAAAGTTTTCCTTGCTCTGTTATTAGTGGAAGCTCTCCTTGTTCAAAAATATATACATATTCTTTTGGATATCCGAAATAGTTCTTTTCCTCTAAAAACTCAACTGTATCTTTATTGTTTTCCCTACTTGTCATTATGTACCAAGGTATAATTACATCATACTTTTTGTTTGCTCTTTCTAATGTATCAACTATAATTTCAAATAAGTATTTTCCATTTTCTCCTATATCTATTTTGTATGTACCTTTTGGAAGTAGGTGTCCGAAGCCTTGTTCCTTGGCCACCTGCCATAGTTGCTACTGCAAATTTATTTTGTTTTATTATTTTAGAAGCAATTTGCTCATATTCTTCTATCTTTTCTTTAGGCAGTTTATTTGGGTTTACTCCTCTTATTGGCTCTAATTGCTCTAAATCTACATATATATTTTCAAATGTTTTTTCATATAATTCTTTTAATTCTTCAAAATCTATTTTTAGCACTTGCTCTGCAAGCATCTCTTGCTTTTCTTGTGGCATTTTGTCTGCAATAGAAATTACTTGTTGTTGGTTATATTTTTTTAATATTTTTTTAGCATTCTCATAATTATTCATTTTAAATCCCCTTTTAATTAGATTTTTTTGAAATTAGAGTCGCCGAGGACGTCAACTCCTACAATCTATTTTAAAAAACTTCTTTACACTATCTATTTAATAATAAATCTCTACATAATATAACATTATTTTTACTTTTTGTCCACTCTTTATTTTCTTGTTATATATTATGCAGAATTTAATATAAATGTAAATAAGAGGTGTGTCCATGAATAAGTTTAAAATGCTTGTATTAAAAGCTAAAAGCCTAATTATTCCTACAATAATCTGTTTATTTACTTTGTTTTTAATTGTTTTTTCAAATACTAATTTGTCTGCTGCTAAAAAAGGACTAAGTTTATGGGCAAACTCCGTTGTTCCATCTCTTTTGCCATTCTTTATTGCCACAGAGCTTTTGGGATATACAAATATAATATCCATACTTGGGAAAATGTTAAATAAATTAATGAGACCAATTTTTAATGTTCCCGGTGAAGGTGCTTTTCCTTTTATAATGGGTATTATTAGTGGTTATCCTGTTGGTGCAAAAATTGTAGCTGATTTTAAAAAGCAAGGTTTGTGTTCAAGCATAGAAGCAGAAAGGCTTATTGCTTTTACAAATAATTCCGGCCCTTTATTTATTGTTGGAACTGTTGGGATTGGCCTTTTTAAAGATACTAAAACCGGAATCTTATTACTTATAACTCATTTACTTGCATGTATAACTGTTGGAATTTTGTTTAGGTGGTGGAAGAGTAGCAAAAATAAAAGAAGTAGTTCTTTTATTGAAGCTTCTAATAAGTTGCCTTCTAGAATATCTTTATCAAATTTGGGAGAAGTTTTGGCTAGCTCTATTATGAATTCGATTAGTACAGTATTTCTTATTGGTGGATTTGTTGTGCTTTTTTCTGTTGTTATTTCAATTTTAAATAGTAGTGGTTGCTTAGAATTAATTGCTAACTTCCTTTCACCAATTCTAAATGCTTTTGGTCTTTCTTCTAAATACATAAAAGGAATTATAATCGGCCTTATAGAACTTACAAATGGAGTTTGTTCTATTGCATTAATTGCAAGTAAAAGCATATCAACTAATATTATTATTTGTGCCTTTTTACTTGGTTTTGGTGGAATTTCTGTAGCTTTGCAAGTACTTAGTATAACCTCTAAAAATGGAATTCCTATAAAGCCCTATTTACTTGGAAAGCTTTTGCAGGGATTATTTGCAGCATTTTATACATATTTAATTTTAAATAATTTTTGTTTTTTGAATTTAGATTTGTAAACTCTAATATGCAATTTTTATGTTGTATTTATTTATTTGACTTGATATAATTAGAAAAATAAATAAATGGAGGATTATAATGAATTCTAAAAGATTTTTTAAATTATTTTGTATGATTTTTTTAATTGTTGGGGTTGTTCTTATTGTAGTTGGGATTGTTTCTCAAATTAGTACTTCAAAATTTTTAAAAACAGCCATAAAAGCTGATGCTAAAATTACAAATATTATAACATCACGCGATATTGACGGAGATCTTAATCATGATGTATATGTAAGTTTTGTAGTTGATGGGAAAGTATATGAAGGCAGACTAAGCGAATACAGCAGTAAAATGTATATTGGTGGATCAACAACAATATATTACAATCCAGATAATCCTAATAATTTTATTGGAAGTGGAGGAAAACTTTTGGGTTATATTTTCATTACATTTGGGCTTGTATTTACATCTATCGCTATTTTTATTATGTATCGTTTTGCCAAGAAAAATCGCGAAAAGTTTCGTCTTCAAGAAGAAGGTATTTGTTTACCTTCTAAAATAACTAGCATACATAAGGATCTTAGCTTTACTTACAATGGTAAAAGCCCAGATGTAATTGAGTGTTCGTGTGAATATAATGGGAAAATATACACATTTACAAGTGAACATATATGGTCTGATACTAAATCAATTTGCGAAAGAAAGAACATAACAGAGCTAGAAGTTTTAGTTGACCCAGAAGACTTTAGCAAATACTATGTTAATATAGAACCTTTAAAACATTATATTGGAAATTAAAAAAAGCACAAAAATTGTGCTTTTTTTATTATTTTTTTGCTGCGGCTATTAATCCTTTAAATAACGGACCTGGTCTGTTTGGTCTTGACTTGAATTCTGGATGGAATTGACCTGCTATAAAGAATGGATGGTCTTTTAATTCAACTATTTCAACAAGTCTTCCATCTGGTGATGCTCCACTGCATATAAGTCCTGCTTCTTCCATTTTTTCTTTGTAATCATTATTATATTCAAATCTATGTCTGTGTCTTTCTGCTATTTCTTTTTTACCATATAATTCAAAAGCCTTTGTTCCTTCTTTTAACACACATGGATAACTTCCAAGCCTCATTGTTCCACCTTTGTTCTCTATATTCTTTTGGTCATCCATAATATGAATTACTGGATTTCGGGTATTTTCATCAAATTCTTCTGAATTTGCATCTTTTAGCCCTAGCACATCTCTTGCAAATTCAACAACTGCCATTTGCATTCCTAAGCATATTCCTAAAAATGGTATTTTATTTTCTCTTGCATATTTTATTGTTGCTATTTTACCTTCTATTCCTCTATTTCCAAATCCTCCTGGAACTAAAAGTGCATCATATTTGCCTAGTTTTTCTTTTGCATTGTTATCATTTATCTCTTCTGAATCAACAAAATCAATATCAACTTTTACATTATTTGCAAATCCTGCGTGTCTTAAGCTTTCTGCAACTGAAAGATATGAATCTTCTAGTGCTACATATTTTCCTACAATTGCAACCTTTACTGGACCAGCCTCTATTTTTCTTATATTATCTATCATAGCTTGCCATTCTTCATTTTTTGGCTCTACTTTATCTAAATTTAAGCATCTACATACTTCTCTTGTAAGTCCTTCTTCTTCTAACATTAGTGGTACTGCATACAAATTGTCTACTGTACTATTTTGAATCACGCTCTCTGGTCTTACGTTACAATATAAAGCTATTTTTTTCTTCATATTATCTAGTATTGGTAATTCTGATCTGCAAACTAATATATCTGGTTTTATTCCTAGTGATTGTAATTCTTTTACAGAATGTTGAGTTGGTTTTGATTTTAGCTCATTTGAACCAGAAATGTATGGAAGTAAAGTTACATGTATGTATATTACATCTCCTTTTGGTTTTTCTATTCCAACTTGACGTATAGCTTCTATAAAAGATAATCCCTCTATATCTCCTATAGTTCCACCAATCTCTGTAATTACAATGTCAACATCTTCGTTTTCAAAGCTATATATATTTTCTTTTATTTCGTTTGTAATGTGTGGAATCACTTGAACAGTTTTTCCTAAATATTCTCCTCTTCTTTCTTTTTCTATTACACTAGAATAAATCTTTCCTGTTGTAATGCTAGAATTTTTAGTTAAATTCTCATCTATAAATCTTTCATAATGACCTAAATCTAAATCTGTTTCTGCTCCATCATCTGTTACAAAAACTTCTCCATGCTCAATTGGGCTCATTGTTCCTGGGTCTACGTTTATATATGGGTCCATTTTTTGGATTGTTACTTTATATCCTCTATTTTTTAAAAGTCTACCTAAAGACGCAGCTGTTATTCCTTTTCCTAGTCCAGATACTACTCCACCTGTTACAAAAATATACTTTGTGTTCATGTACAAATTCCTCCTAAATTCCAAAACAAAAATAGATTTAAAAAACTTGCCCTAAAATTGGGGTTTTTTTTAAATCTATTATTTATTATTATTAATATGTAAATATATTATCATTTTTTGTTATATTTTGCAAGAGATTTTTTAAATTAATTTATTTTTGTCTTTTTGTCATTGACATTTATTTACATTTGTTGTATACTACGTTTGAACAAGGAAAGCTAGAGACGTGGTTGTCATCTCTTTATCTTATAATAAGGAGGTGATGCTTATGATAGAACAAACTTTATTACATATTATTTTCTTACTTTTAACTGCACTAATTGCAGTAACTATTATAGCATTTACCTTAATTATAGCTATAGTTATAATTATTCGTAAATAACAAATACACATCTCTACTTCGCTAGGGGAGATGTGTATTAAACACCCTTGGCAACCACTCTTGTGGTTTCCTTGTTCTCTTATTGTTATTATATCATATTTATATAAATTGTAAATACTTTTTGACAAAATTTATTTCATAAATGCTTGGTAAGTTCTGTATGCTTGGTATATATCGTATTTGCTTGTTACTTCATAAGGTGAGTGCATTGATAATACCGGCACACCACAATCTATTACGTCTATTCCCTTGTTTGCTAGAATATATGCTATTGTTCCGCCTCCTCCTACGTCTACTTTTCCTAATTCTCCTATTTGGTATGGGATTTCATTTCTTTCTAGCAATGCTCTTACTTGTGCTACGTATTCTGCATTTGCATCTGATGCTCCTGATTTTCCTCTTGCACCTGTATATTTGTTTAGTCCTATTCCATGTCCTAGGAATGATGCATTATTTCTTTCTGATACACTTGCATATATTGGATCTAATCCTGCATCAACGTCTGCTGATAGCATCTTAGAATTGCAGAATACTTTATCTAATTGGTTTGGTCTGTTTTCTGCTTTTTTATTTAGTAGCTCTGCTACAAATGTGTCAAATACATTTGATTCCATTCCTGTGTTTCCCATGCTTCCTATTTCTTCTTTATCTGCTAATATACATACTGCTGTTTTTTTAGGACTATTTACATTTAATATTGCTCTTAAAGCTGTAAATGCACATATTCTATCATCTTGTCCATAACCTGCTACCATACTGCTGTCAAATCCTAAGCTCCTTGCTTTAAATGCTGGTACTAATTCTAACTCTGAACTTAATAAGTCTTTTTCTGTTATTCCGTATTTTTCATTTAATATTCTTAAAATATTTAATTTTACTCTTTCAGTTGTTTTTTCATCTCCATAAGGAATACTTCCTATAAGTAAATTTAAATCTTCTCCTGCAATCCCCTCTTTTAGTTTTTTCTCCATTTGATCTTGTGCTAAGTGTGGAAGTAAATCTGTTATTGTAAATATTGGGTCTGCTTCATCTTCCCCTATGTTTATTCTTATTTTTTCTCCTGTTGTTTTTACTATAACTCCATGTATGCTAAGTGGAATTGTTGTCCATTGATATTTCTTTATTCCTCCATAGTAATGTGTTTTAAAATATGCAAATCCTGAATCTTCATATAATGGATTTGGTTTTAAATCTAATCTTGGAGAATCTATATGTGCTCCTACTATATTTAATCCAGTTTCTAATGTATCTGTTCCTATTACTGCAACATATACACTTTTTGCTCTATTTATATAGTATACTTTATCTCCTGGCATTAATGTTGGTTTTTCTCTTAAATCCATAAAACCATTTTTTTGTAATATTTCTTTGCTAAATTCTACTGCTTCTCTTTCTGTTTTGCATTTATTCAAGAAATAAATGTATTCATTTCCAAATGTATCTATTTTTGTTTTTTCTTCTTCTCTTAAGTTCTCCCATCCGCATTCCTTTTTGTTAAATAATCTTGCTTTTAGCTCTTCATATTCTGACATAAGCTTATGCTCCTTTCTTTTGTTACATATTTGGTTTTACCCATTTTTATAAATTATATCACAAGCATTTTTTTCATACAATATCTACCAATAATTTTATTATATCTATTTTTAAAATTTATATGCATTAATTGTTTTGGAAATACGGGTCGCCGAGGACTGCGACCCCTACAATGTTTGCAATATGTTTTTTATAGTAGGGGTCGCAGTCCTCGGCGACCCGCAATATATCGTAGAAATCTCTCCAACAAATTACAATTTATCTTACAGAGCAAGGAAAAAAATGTTAAATGTAGAATAATATAAATACAAGATGATAATTTGCAAAATCTAAAAATTCATGGAAAATTCTTTCCAACAAATTTCCAAAAACACAAAAATACTAAATATGGAGGTGGTAAACCCAATTATTTAACATGCAAATTTTATTATAAACCAAAGAAAGGAAGAAAAAATATGAATAAAAATAAAAAAATGCTATCTCCAAAAATAGATGTAGTATTTAAAATGCTATTTGGAGAACAAAAACACGAAAGAATAACAAAAAAATTAATAGAAGATGTAATAGAAGAAAAAGTAGAAAACATAGAATTAGAACAAACACCATATTTATGGGGAAACCAAGCAGACGACAAATTAGGAATAATAGATGTAAGAGCAACAATAAATGGCAAGAACCCAATAGATATAGAAATGCAAATATTAGATAATCATGATATAGAAAAAAGAATATTATTTTATTGGTCAAAATTATATTTAAAACAAATAGACAGAGGAGATGATTATAATAAATTAAATAGGAGTATAAGTATAATATTTTTAGATTATGAAATAGAAAAATTGAAACAATTGCCAATACATACAAAATGGCAAATAAGGAATGATAAAAATGGCAAAACCATCTTGACAGAAGATTTAGAGATACATATAATAGAGATACCAAAGATAAATAGAATGCTAGAAAATGGAAAACTAAAAAAATGGATATTATTTTTGGAAAATCCTGAAGGGGAGGAAACAAAAAGAATGGCAGAGAAAGAAAAGGAAATAAAAGAAGCAATAGAAACATTAGAAGATATAAGCAGTGATGAAGCAAAGGAAAGAATAGCAGAATTAAGACAAAAATATATAATGGATACAAAATCGCAATTAAGAACAGCAGAAGAAAAAGGGTTAAAAAAAGGATTAGAAGAAGGAATTAAAAGCGGGAAAAAAGAGATTGCTAAAAAAATGCTACAAGAAAATATTGCACTGGAAACAATAATTGAAATAACAGGATTAACAGAGGAAGAAATAAAAACAAATTAATGCAATATGTTTTTTGATATTTTCGGGCGAACGCAGTTCGCCTCTACAATTTAAAAACCAATAAAAGGTTTTGCCTTTTATTGGTTTTTATTTATTATTATTTTTTAAGTACAAATTTCTTGATTAAGATAATTCCTACTCCTAGTACTGCTACTGCTGATATTGTTATTATTGCTATTTGTACTGGTGTTATTTTATCTTCACCTGTTGGTTTTGTAATTGTAAATCTTTCAGCCCAGAATTCGTCTTGTTCATTTAGTTTTTCATAAACACTTCCTTTATAAATTAGTTTGCCTTTTTCAAATACTATATCGGATTTTTGTATTTTCTCTTGTGAACCATCTATTTTGTACAAAGTATATGTTGTTTTTTCACCTGAACCTACTGCAGTAATCATATTTCCTGCTGAATCTTTGTAAGATTCCATATTCATATTAGTGTCTTCACTATGCACATAACTTAAGTTTTCTGGTGTACTTTGGTCTCTTCTTCCTGCTGCATTTGTATAATGTGTTACTTGTGCTATATAGCTATCATATACTCCACCATTTTCTATTTCTGATGCTGATAAACCTACTGAAACTACAAGTTTCTTAGATGTATCCATAGTATCGTTTATAAATTTATTCTTATCACTAGTAGTCGTACCTAATGTTTCACCTGTTTGTAATAGTTTTTTTGTTTTTGTTCCTTGTGTAATTGTTATTATTTCTTTGATGTTAGCATTATTTTCTTCTTTATTTCCTTCTACATCATAGTAAGCATATCTTATACTTGGATCTCTATCTGTTTTGCTAAAGTCTGTTGTACTGTTTACAAATTTTACTTTTGGGTTTAATGCTTCTTGGATTTGCTCTACTGATGCTAAAACTTTTTCATCATTTCCACCTTTTTTTCCTGTATAATAGAAATCTGAAATGTATGTTCCGTTTGTATAGGCTACTTGCTTTTTAGCCTTTTTTACTTCTCTCTCTAAATTTAAAAGTCTTTGTGCGTACTCTTTTGCTTCTACTGCTCCATAGTAGCTAATTAAATCTTTGTTTAAGTAATCTTCGTCACCTTCGTTTTTAATTACATACGTATATGTTATGTATGCGTCTGCGCCTTGTGCTAATTCTGTTGTATCTGTTTGTAAGTACCATAATCCTCTATTTTCTCTTCCTGATTTTGTTGCAAATAGTCCATCTTGTTGTCCTTCTAATTTTATTGTATCGCCAGCTTTTGCTTCAAGTATGTCGTTAATGTTTGCTGTTGCATTTGCTATTAAGTTTACTCCGCTCGCTACTGGTTTTACTGTTAATCCTGTTATGTATTTTTCTAATACTAATTTTGTTTTAGGTCTTTCCATTAAGCCAAAGTTTACGTTTGCGAATTGAGTATTTCCAACATTTGGATTACTTCCATCAGCTACTGTTGTGTCAGCATTTGTATTTTCTTTTGCATCTGCATCTACTGGCATTTTTATTTTTAATGTTTCTGCACACATCCAAGTATTGTCTAATACATCTTTTAATTTATTATTATTTGTTCCTATTGGTTTGCTTAATAATGCTAGTTCTGCACCTTTTGTACCATCTACATCTACTGCATAGCTCATTACTCTTAATCTTCTTGCTTCATTATCAACTGCTTTTGAATTTTCTCCATTTAGAGATGTATTGTTGTACCATTCTGCATTATAATCATAATCAACATAAGTAGATTTATAGTCTTCACCGTTATACTTTAATGTATTTTCTGTTATGTCATAAATTCTTCCATCACCATATATGAATCTTACAATGTAGTTACCTGGAATAATTCTTTCTGTAAATTTATATTCGCCTTGCCCAACATTTTCAACAGTATATGTTTCTCCTCTGCCTCCACTTGTTGCTGTCGTTTTTACTGTATTGCTTCCAGCTACTGTTTCTTGCCAAATATATTCATATTGTTGTTTATTATTGATTTCTACAAGTTCTATAAGTTGAACTATTACGTCACTAACGCCATTATTATTACTAGCATCAAATACTTTTCCAGAAATACTTCTTTCTGCATTGGTTTTTAATTTTATTTGTATTCCGTTTGCTTCGTCTGTATCGTCTTCATATCTTACTTTATTTTCTTCTAAGAAAGCATTTCCTGGTGCTGAGTCTTCATCTACAAGTCCACCACCAGTCGTGTATGATACTATTTCTGCTTGATTCAAATAGTCTTCACCAAGCACACACTTATTTCCATTTTTGTCTGGTAATACTTTGAATGTTAAATCTAATGATTTTGTTTCTCCACCATTTATTTGAAGGTCACTTGTATCAATCATTAATACTCTATTATTTAGATTTGTTTCTTCTGTTATTAAATTTATGCTTTTATTGTTTTCTGGTAAGTAGGCATACTTATCATCATAATGATATTCCACCTTGTTTACTTTTGCATCATGTTGTGTACTTTGATTTTTTAATTCTATTCTATATGTAACATATACTTCTAGCTCTGAATCTTTTTTTGCTAATTCTATTTGTTCTTTACTTAACGCTTCCTCATCATATTTATTTTCGATAGCACCTTCTTCTGGTACTTTATAATCTGCAATTCTGTAATTATAGTCTGAAACAGCCAAATATAAGTTGTATTCTATTTTGTTATCTCCTATTTTCTTCTCGCTACTTGGTCTATTTAATGCTTCATTTAACTTTCCATCTAATATTTGGTCATACGTATATGTTGTTTGGTTACCATTTATTGTTACTGTTGCATCTTTTACATCTGTTCCTAAACTTAAATCAAATGATTTTTTGCTTAATCCACAGTTTATATTAAATGCATAATGAGATTTGTTTATTGTTCCATCTGTATTCCATGTACCAATCCAATCTTCTGTCTTACTCAAATATGTATATGTTTTGCCTTCTACATATTGTAGCTCACCATTTTCATTTTTTATATTTCTATATATTGCTTTATTAGGTGTACTGTCGTTATCTAAATCATATTCTATAATCCATCCAGTATCAGTTATGCTTTTATTTTCATTCTCCTTCTTCTTACCAGGTATTGGAGATATTGTTTTTGTATTATCATTAAACTTTTTACGGTTAGGTTCTTCAGCTATTTTTGTATCTCTTTCTTTTGTTGTATATGCTTGTTCTTTACTATTTGTCATTGCTTGGTATTTGATTCCATCATATTCAAATACTACGTAATAGTCATCACCCGCTGTTATATCTGTAAACATATACTCACCTTTTGCTAGGTCTACTTCTACTTTATTTCCCTTATGATTTGTGTATGTTGCCTTTTGATTTCCATCTGATGAAGTTGTTTCTGTAACTTTTTTTCCGTTTTTATATAAGGTTACCTTTATACCAGCTAAAGCTTCATCCTGATTTTCGCCATCATATTTATTATTTATTTCAGCTGTTGCTTTATCTGTTTGTATCTTCTCTGTCCAAACTATTCCACCTAGGTTCATTACAGGAATATCTTTAATGTTTAATTCTAATTCGTGATTTTTTAATGTTACTTTTCCTGCTTTAAACTCATCATCAGTAACAGTTGAATCTTTTTTTGTTTCAGATATATTATATCCATTTCCCTCTCTTTTTAGTGTTACTGTTATTGTTCCTTCAATTTTTTTGTAACCTACTGGTGCTTCTATTTCTTCTATTGTAATTACTACTGGTTCATTTAAATTTTTTATTTCAATGTCTTCTAACACAAGATTTCCATCTGAATTTGTTGTTTCAATTATTGTTACTTCCCCTGCTTCTGGTATTTGATGGTTCTTTATACTTGCAACATTTGTTAATGTTAATTTAAATTTTGCTTTTTCAACCTTTCCTCCACTTACTGATGAAGTTTTTAATAATGTTAGTTTTTCTATTATTGATTTGTTTTCTACTTTTATAGGAATTTTTACAGTTCCTGATTTGTTGTCCTTAGTAACTGTTCCTATTGTTACTTTTTCGTCTGGTCCACTTGTTTTTTCAACTTTCCATACTGCGTTATTTGAATCATAAGTAAATTTTAATTCTATTGGTTTCTCTAGCATTTTATATCCTGATGGTGTACTTGTTTCTTTGATTGTTGCTGTAAATGAGTCTGGGCTAGTTGGTTGTACTTGTGAAAATTTTATTTTTCCATCTGTTCCAACTGTTTTTGTCTCTCCTTTTAATCCATTGCTGTATTCTATGCTGAATTTAGCACCACTAACTGCTGCTCCAGCAGTATCTACTTTGTCTAGCTCAACTTGTACAGGAGGGATAAGGTTTACATCAATTGGTATTGTTAATGATCCATTCCCTTGGTCCCTAGTTCCTCCTCCGACAACTACATTTTGACTTACTATGTCATTTCTAATAAGGACATAATATTTTGCTGTTAATATTGTTTTTATAGTATAATTAAATTTTATCTCTTTGATACTACTTGGCATTTTATCTTTTTTTACTTTTATTGTTACTCTATTACCATTCCAATCTAGTATAATCGAATCGCTAATGTCTTTATTTGAATTGTCTATTGCTGTAAAGCTATTCTTATTAATTATAACATTCTCGCTATTGTATTCAATTTTATAAGTTCCGATTATGATATAATCTGAATCTTTATAATCTAAATTTTTATTTCCAGAATATTTAACATCCACTGCATGGTTTTCAGCAAACTTTTTTGCTTCAACATATAAATTGTATGCCTTTTTATAATAATCATTTCCATCTCCAAAAGGACTTAAGCTAGTTGTAGCATTATTTTCTCCTACTCCTTCGTGGTACCCTTCATTGCTTCCGAAGGAATTTATATTTATTACCGGCTTATACGGCTAATACCAAACTTTGATTTTTGACCATCTCCAACAAGGTCCCAATAATATTCTAATTTAGATCCGTTATTTCTCCAAAAGCCTTCTCCTTCTGACATCCAAAAGGCTTCCTGTTTATAAGATAGGACATCATAAATTCCATTTTTTATAACACGTTGTGAATTTGAATCCCAACTTCTACAGATTTTAAATGCTTCTTCTAATCTTTTTTGCTCTTCTGGGTCTTTCTCTGATAAAATATAAGCTCTAATAAAGGCTGATTTCTTTTTGTTAGTATCTGCTACAATAGAACCATTATATTTTACAATATCTCCTTCAATTTCCCATTTTTCTTTAACTTTGTAATTTCCACCTTTAAAATTTGTATGTGGCTGAATACAATATATGTCCAGCCCTCCGTGACTTTTTGTCTTTTCCCACAATTCGTTATTAGTTTTTACTGTTTCGCCTATGGCAAGTTCTGGTGTTGTAGTAGCTGAAACAACATTTCGGCATAACATACATAGGAAGCATAAAGATATAAATATTAGTCCTATTTTTATCAATAATCTGTTACTTTTTTTCATATTCTTTCCTCCCTCCTATATAAAGCTCTTTCTGTTTATTACTTTTTTATTTATTAGGTAAATTCCTCCACCTAATATAAGCATACTTGCTACTATTATTCCAATATACATTGCTGGGCTACCTGTTGCTGTACTTATAAGTAATTCTGCTGTACTATAATCGTTTTCTTTTTGCTCTTGATTTGCCGGTTTAGAGTTTGTATCTACTAGTCCAAAATCGTTTTTGTCTTCGTATATTTCTGCCGCATTTGTAAATGTTCCAGTGTTATTTGCTGTCATTGCTTTTGTTAATATCAATTTAACTTGTTTTGATTCCCCTGGTTCTATGGTTACATCTTTTAATGCTTCTGTGTATAGGTTTCCATCTGTTCCTTGATACCAAATTGTGTTCATTTCTGAGCTGAATTTTAGTCCTTTTGGTAAGTAATCTGCTATTACACTTGCTGTTCCTGGAACAGCTCCGTTGTTTTTAACTTCTATTTGATATTCTACAAATACTGTTGAGCTTGCCATTTGTTTTGCTTTTATTTCTACTTTTGCTAATTGCTCGTTATTGTATTTGTATTCTGTTGTTCCACTATTGTTTTGAACTACTACTCTTGTAATATATTTGTTTAATTCTAAATCAAATTTTGCATTTAACACTAAACCTATATTAATGTTTTCTATATTTTTGCTAACTAGGTTTAAAGTATCTGTTGTTACTGTTGTTCCTTCGTTTGTTGTAGGTGCAGATGGAACTGAGTCTTTGTTTACTACTGGTGTAAGTTTGTATGTTTTTGTGTTGTACTCAAATTCTATTATATATTTTCCAGCTTTTAAGTTTTTAAATTCATATTTACCATCATTATCTGTTATTGCTGTTATTTCTTTTCCGTCTTCACCTTTTAGGTATTCTGCAATGTTATCTTTGTTAATTTGTTTTATTTTTACTAAAATTCCTTTTAGCAATTTTTCTTTTTCGCCTTTTATTCCATCTTCATTTTCGTCTAACCATGCTGTACCAGAAATACTGTATGTTTTCTCTGCTGGATCTTCTGGGTCTTCTGGATTTTGTGTATTGTCTACTACGTTTATTTTACATGTTTTGCTTATTTCTTTATTTTCTGTATATACAGAAATAACTGTACTTCCTTTTTGTATACCTTCTACTACTCCGCTATTTGTTACTGTAGCAACCTCAGGGTTTGCTACTTCTATTTTAAAGTTTTGTTCTGAAGCATTTTCTGGTACTTTTTTAATTTCTATTTGTTTCTTTTCTCCTATTTTTAAAGTTAATTCTTCTGGTATTTCTATATCTGTTAAAGGTACATTTGTTTTTACTTTATGTTTTAGAGCTTTTTCTACTTCTGAAACATAGCATTTTTCTTCATCTTCCATTAAACCTGACTCGTTAGGAAGTCTTATTACTGCTGATGCTTTTGTTTCTATTTCTGTTACATCTACATTTTTATATACATGTGCTTTTATTGTTATATTTGCTGTTTCATTTGCAGGGACCTCTAAGATTTTATAATATTCTTCTTCTGAAAGTAATACCATATCTTCTGTTTCGCCATTGTTTGTTACTGTTGCGCTATCTACTATTAATCCTTTTGGCATTTGTCCTTGCATTATTATTCTGTGTTCTTTTGAGTTAGCATTTTTTGCATTTATTGTATATATAATTTCTTGTTCTGCTACTAAAGTTTGTGTTGTTGGTACATTTGATTCTAATGTTAACTCCAATTTGTATTCTGGGTCTTGTGTTTCTCCTCCTGGATTGTCCCCTGGATTATCTCCTGGATTGTCTCCAGGATTATCGCTTGGATTGTCTCCTGGCTCTTGACCAGCTTGGTTTGTTTTTAATGTTATTTTTGGAGCTATTACTGTTGCTGTTCCATTGTGGACAGTATATGTACTTTCCATAGATTTATTTGCACCTAAGTTTGCTGGTATTTCAATTTTATATGTAAATGTTGTTACTGTTTTATCTGTTAGTTTTGCAAATGTTATTTTATACCTTTTATATTCACTTGCTTTTTCTGGGTTGTATGCTTCAAATGTTTGTCCATCTACAGAGTATTCTACTGTTGCATTTCCTGCTGTTATTTCTTCTTTTAATGTAGGATTTATTGTAGAACCTGCTTCTGCGAAGTTTCCTGTTACTACTACATTTTCTAGGTCTTTCCCTGTGTTGTTTATTATTGTTCCTGTTACTTGTGCTATTGCTGATTCTTTCTCGCTTAATAAACCTGTTTTGCTGTTCCCTTTTATTGCTACTATTTCAGGTTGTGCTTCGTTATAATTTGAGATACTATTTGCAAGTATTATTCCTTTTTCTGCTGAAAATGTTACTTGTTTTGAATCTTTTGTTTCTTCTTCTCCATTTACTACTGTTAATTTAATGTCTCCTGTAGTTGTTGGTAGCAATTCTGGTGTTTTTAAATTTGCAGAAAATGTTATTGTTGTATTTTGTCCGTCAAATTCTGCATATTCTTCTTGATTTCCTTTTAGTTTTATTTTAATTTGTTTATTTTTACTGCTTTCTCCTGATGTAGATTCATTAACTATGTTTTCTACACTTGCAGATTCTATTTCTAATCCGTTTGCGTGTTGAATAATTATGTTTTCTTTTTTAATTTCTTGTACAGTGTTTATGCTTTCTGGTAATTGTATTTTTATTTCTGGGTTGTTAAATAGCTTGCATGAATCCTCTTCTGTTAATAATGTAACTGTAAAATCAACCTTGTTTTCTTCACCTACTGGTAGTGTTGTTTTGTCTTTACCTAAATTTAGCCCTAATTCTGCATTTGTTTTTGGTTCTTCTAGTGCAATTTGGCTTTCTTTTTCTGTTATATATATATAATCTTCTTCACCTGTTTTTTGTATTCCTGCAGCTGCATTAATTTTTAGTGAATTTATCTCATTTATTTTTGTAATATATTCTTCTACATTTGAAATGTCTAATGTTTTGCTATTTGCTATTCTTAATTTTCCTGCTTTTATAGGCTTACTAATTTTGATTCCTATTTGGCTTATATCTTCTGGGTATTCTTCTACAAGTAATGCTTCATTATTTGGTGCTACACTATCTTTTGTTATTGTTCCAATTTGTTCTCCTGTTTCCATATTTATTAGGTCTATTGTTCCATTTTCTCCTAATATGTCTACAAATTCATCTTTATTTATATATGTAGCGTTATAGTATGTAGTTGCTTTTACATCTTTTGAATCTGCTATGTTTAGTTGGTCTATTTCAGAAACAGCTAATATGTCTTCTCCTATTTTTGTATTGCTTATATTTAGTGTCCAATATTCGTTAAAGTCAGCTCCTGTTTTTATATTCTTTTTACTTAATTTTTCTGGTACTTGTATATTTAATTCCATTAGCATATCTTTTTCTGCATTTGTTTCCCAGTGTCTTGCTGTTTTTTTGTGTTCTGCTTCGTCTGTGTAAAGTTTAATATTGTTTTCTGCTTCTGTTTTTAACGCTGCAGCATCTTGTATATCTTCTTTATTGAATATATATGTAACTACAAATTCGTCTACTGCATTTTTTGCCCATTCTACACAATTATTTTCGTCTTTGCTATTGTTTAATGTTATTGTTATTTTTCCACTTTCGCTATCATATTGCCATGAACCTAATTTGTTTTCTTCTGTTGTACCAAAGTTTATTGCTCCATCTTTTCCGTTTGTTGCCATTGTTGAATATGCTGTTACTTCAACTTTTTCTGCTTTTATTTCGTTTTCACCTATAAATGTACTATCTTCCATTTTTCCTATTTGTAATGGATTTACTGTTATTGTTGTTTTTTCTATTGGGTATATATTGTCTTTTATTCCTGATTTTATTTTTACTTGTACTACTCTTTTTTCTTCTCCATCTATTGTGTATATTTTATTTGTTATTATCTCATTTTCTAGTATCTTTATTTCTTTTCTTGTTTCATCATCCATTGCATAAATGTTTTCTGAATTCCATTCTAGTAAAACACTTTCTTCTTTGCTTATTTCTTCTGTTTTGTTGTCGTTTGAGTATGTACCTGTTAATTTTATTTTACTTTCCATGTTTAATAAATCTAAATTAAATTTGTTATCATTTCTTGCTACTATTGGTAAGTTTAATTCTTTATTTTCTCCTGCATTTATTTGGTCTATTGTAATTTCATCTTTTAGTTTAAAGTTGCAGTTTTCAAGGTTTAGTTTTATGTTTTTTAAACTTCCCTCTTTTGCAGCTATATTCAAATGCAAGTTTAATTCAGATGTTATGTCTGTTTTATTTACTTCTTTTCCTTCTTCGTCTAATATTTTTGCATCGAATGTAATTTCGTTCTGTTCATTTGCTGCATAAGAAATTAAACCACTTCCTAAATATGAACCGAAGTAGTGCAAAATTTGAAAAGGTTAAGGTTAAAACTAAAAATGTTGCTAACACTTTTGTGCTTATTTTTCCATCATTTGATTTTTTTAGATTTTTAAACATGTTTTTTCCTCCTGGTTTTGTTTTTCTTTCTACTATATATTATATTTATATAGCATTATTCTCACATTTTTGACGCTTAATGTCAATATGTGTTTTCTTATTAAATTTTATAAATTCTACATCCTTTTTAAATTTGTTTACGGAAACTTATAGATTAAAAAGAATTATTGAAAAATTACATTTTTATGACATTTTTGTAATTTAATGTAATTATGTTATGATATTTTTATACATTTATATTATATACGTTTATGTAAACTTTTTCAAGTGTTTTTTATTAGATTTTGAACGTTTTAAGCGATTTTTTTAAATTTTAAAGGCGACCGTCGGTCGCCTTTAAAATTATGGTTAGCATTTTGGGTCGCCCAGGAGTGCGACCTATACATTTTAACCTGCAAGTTCTTTTTTTATTCTTAGTATATTGTCTAGTGTTTGTATGTATCCTTCTCTGTAGCAAAACTCCAATTTTTTTATATTAAATGGTTTTACTTCTCTTAAATCTATTTCCAACACAGATGTGCTTGCATTAACAGATTCTCTTATTAGGTTTTCTGTCATTAGGTCCAAAGATTGCATTGTTATATTATATATTGTTTTTTGCTTTCTTGGGCTTTTTAGTTTAAAACGTAATGCAAGAACTTTGTCTATTCCCAATTCTTTTGTTTCTTTTACTGGTAGGTTTGAAAATATTCCCCCATCTACAAATTGATATTTTTCGTGTTCAAACGGAGCATACATTCCAGGAAATGTTGAACTTGCTCTTACGGCTTTGCCAATTTCAATATCGTGTATATATTCTTCCCCTTGTAAGTTTTCATCGTTTGTAAATATTATTTCTTTATTTGTAATTAAGTCGGTTGCTGGTATAGCAATTGGGATTTTTATATCTTTTATATTTTTTATTTTTTTCTTTTTAGCTGCTTGCGTAACAATCTTTTCTATGTTTTCACTTGTTGTTATTCCTTTTAGCTTTATCTCTTTTGTTTCTTTTATTGAGTCCCAAATATATTTTGGGCTTATTGAAACAGCTTCTTTGGAAAATTCTCTGAACAAATCTATTATTTCATTTGTTTTATATCCCATTGCATACAGGGCTGCTACTATACTTCCTGCCGATGTTCCGAGCAATTGCATCTATTTTTATTTTGTTTTCTTCTAATGCCTTTAATGCTCCTATATGTGCTGCACCTCTTATTCCCCCTCCTGCTAATGCTAGACCTATTTTCATATAATGTACCTCCTCTATTTTCTTTTTGTTTCCATGTTATAAACGATTTTGCCTATTATTTTGTCTGGTACTATTTTGCTTAAGAATCTTATCATTTTGTTGTTTGCTCCTGGTAATATCATATATTTCCCTTCAAACATTTTGTCTATTGCATAGTTTGCAACTTCTTTGCTTGTCATAAGTTTTGTTTTAAATTCTACATTTGCTTTTTCTAAAAATGGTGTTTTTATTGGGCCTGGGCATAGTGCACTTATTTTTACATTTGATTTTCTTTTTCTTAATTCTTCGTATATACTTTGTGTTAGCTTTAATACGTACGCTTTTGTAGCATGATATGTTGCCATCTGTGGTCCTGGCATAAATCCTGCTATTGATGCTACATTTAATATATATCCACTATTCTTTTTGCACATATCTTGTAAAAATAGTTTTGTTAGTGTATGAACTGCACATACATTTGTGCTTATCATGTTTAGCTCTGTTATTAAGTCTGTTTCTATAAATTCTCCGCAAGTTCCAAATCCTGCATTGTTTATTAATATATCTATATCTCCTACTTGTTTATATAATTCCACACAATTTTCTGCAAGGCTTAAATCCATACATATTATTTGCGTTTTTGTTTTTAGTTCTTTTTGAACTTCTTCTAGTTTTTCTTGTTCTCTTGCTACTAAAACTAATTCTATTTCTTGCTTGCTTAATATTTTTGCCATTTCTTTTCCTAATCCTGATGAGGCTCCTGTAATTAATGCTTTCATGCTTTTCCTTCTTTCTAAATTGTTTGCTCTATTATATCAGATATTTACAAATTTTAATAGTTTTTACTTTATTTATTTTGATTTTTGTTATATAATCTTTTCAATATTGTTTAGGGAACTTTCACTTTTAAGAGTTTTTTTAACATTTATTTTATAGAAATGAGGAGATATGCTATGGATTATAATCATAAAGAGATAGAAAAAAAATGGCAAAATTATTGGGATGAAAAGCAAAGTTTTAAAGCAGTTACTGGAGATAAAAAGGAACCATATTATATATTGGTAGAGTTTCCTTATCCTTCTGGAGCTGGTCTTCATGTTGGACATGTTAGAAGCTATACTGCTCAAGATGCTTTGGCTAGAATGAAAAGAATGCAAGGTTATAATGTTTTATACCCAATGGGCTGGGATGCTTTCGGTGCTCCTGCTGAACAATATGCTATTAAAAATCATATTCACCCAAAGGAAGCTGTAAAGGAAAATATTCATACTTTTAAAGGACAAATGAAAGATTTAGGTTTTTCTTTTGATTGGTCTCGTGAGTTTTCTACTACTGACCCAGATTATTATAAATGGACTCAATGGCAATTTTTACAATTTTATAAACATGGTATGGCATATAAAGATACTATTCCTGTAAACTGGTGTCCTACTTGTAAGTCTGTTTTATCTAATGAGGACGCAGCTGGTGGAGTTTGTGAAAGATGTGGTAGCACAGTTGAGCAAAAGGAAAAATCTCAATGGATGCTTAGAATGAGTGATTATGCAGAAGATTTATTAAAAGGTTTAGATGATACTAATTTTGCTGATAGAGTAAAACTTGGTCAAATTAACTGGATTGGTAAATCTACTGGTGTTGAACTTGATGTACAAATTGTTGGTGGAGGTAAGTTCTCTGTATTTACAACTTGTATTGAGACAGTTTATGGTATTACATTTTTTGTTATTGCTCCTGATGGTAAGTTAATTAAAGAATTAATGCCTAGAGTAAAAAATAAAGATGAAGTTAATGAATATATTAAAGAAACTGCTAAGAAATCTGCTATGGACAGAACAGAGCTAAATAAAGGTAAAACAGGTTGCAGAGTAGATGGAATTATGGCTATTAATCCTGTTAATGGAAAAGAGGTTCCTGTATTTTTAGGTGACTTTGTTTTAGGAGACTACGGAACTGGGGCTGTTATGGCTGTTCCTTCTCATGACCAAAGAGATTTTGAATATGCTGTAGAACATAACTTGGAAATGATTCAAGTTATTGATGGTAGAGATGTTAGTGAATCTGCTTTTGAGAAACAAGATTATTTAGGTAAAGGTTGTAAATTGATTAATTCAGAAGAATTTACTGGTCTTACTGTTGAAGAAGCTAAAGAGGCTATTACAAATAAATTAGTAGAAAAAGGTATTGCTAGAAAAGTAAATAATTATAAAATGAGAGATTGGGTATTTTCTCGTCAAAGATTCTGGGGAGAACCTATTCCTATGATTTATTGTGAGAAATGTGGATGGCAACCAATGAAGGAAGAAGATTTACCTTTATTGTTACCAGATGTTGCAGAATATGAACCAACTGAAAGTGGAGAAAGTCCTCTTGCAAACATTACCGATTGGGTAAATACAACTTGTCCTCATTGTGGTGGAAAAGCTAGAAGGGAAACTGATACAATGCCTAACTGGGCTGGTTCTAGCTGGTATTTCTTAAGATTTATGGATCCTCATAATGATAAAGAATTTGCTTCTATGGACGCTATGAAATATTGGAAACAAGTTGACTGGTATAACGGAGGAATGGAGCATACTGCAAGACATTTACTATATGCAAGATTCTGGGTTCAATTTCTATATAATATTGGTTTAGTTCCTAAAAAAGAGATGATTTGGACTCGTGTTAGCCATGGTATGGTTTTAGGTTCTAATAATGAAAAGATGAGTAAATCTAAAGGAAATGTTATTAATCCTGATGATATAGTTAACGAATATGGTGCAGACACTTTAAGACTTTATGAAATGTTTATGGGTGATTATACTCAAGATGCTCCTTGGAGTACAGATTCTCTAAGAGGTTGCAAACGTTTTATAGACAAAGTTATTCGTTTAAAAGATAAAATTGGTGATGGAGATGGTTATTCTAAAAAATTGGAACCACTTATCCACAAAACTATAAAAAAAGTGCAAACTGATTTAACAACAATGGCTTATAACACAGCTGTATCAGCATTAATGATTTTGGCTAATAGCTTTGATGCTGAGGATAAAATAACAAAAGAAGATTATCATTTGTTATTAACTTTATTAAACCCTATTGCTCCTCATATTACAGAGGAACTAAATGAGCAATTAGGATTTAAGCCAATTTGCGAATCTAGCTGGCCTAAATATGATGAAGCTAAAACAATAGATAGTGAAAAGGAAATTCCTGTTCAAATAAATGGTAAAGTAAAAGCAACTATTAAAATTGCTTTAGATGAAGATGAATCAAGTGTAAAATCAAAGGCTCTCGAAGCTGTTGCTAGTTTACTAGATGGAAAAAATGTTGTAAAAGAAATCTATGTAAAAAATAAAATTTATAATATAGTTGTAAAATAAAATATGGAATTAACAAAAATGAGGCATACGATGTGTGCCTCATTTTTACTTTTGAAAATATCTTTTTTATAAATTATTTAAAGTATTCTATTCCTGATTCAAATAGTTTTTGGTCCATATTTCCTGGTACGTTTATTATATTTCCTCTATAACTTCTTTCTGAATGTGCCATTTTTCCAAGTATTCTACCATCTTTGCTTGTTATTCCTTCTACTGCATATACTGAACCGTTTGGATTGTAGTCTATGTTGTATGTTGCGTTTCCTTTTTCATCTACATATTGTGTTGCCACTTGTCCATTTGCTATTAATTCTTGCATTACTTTTTCGCTTGCTACAAATTTTCCTTCTCCATGTGAAATTGGTATTACAAATTCTTCGCCTAAGCTTACTTTGCTAAACCATGGTGATAATTTTGATACTACTTTTGTAGTTACCAATTTTGATTGGTGTCTTGCTATGTTGTTGTATGTTAATGTTGGCATTTTAGATGTTGGTTCTACAATTTCTCCGTATGGCACTAACCCTAATTTTATTAATGCTTGAAATCCATTACATATTCCTAATATTAAACCGTCTTGTTCATTTAAATGTTTGTGAATTGCTTCTTTTAATCGTGGATTTCTAAATACTGTTGCTATAAATTTACCAGAACCGTCTGGCTCATCTCCTGCACTAAATCCGCCTGGAAGCATTATTATTTGTGATTCATTAATTAGTTTTTCCATTGCAATTATAGATTCTTCTATGTCTGTTTGTTTTAGGTTTTTAAATACCGCTATTTTAGGATCTCCTCCTGCATCTATAAATGCTTTTGCTAAATCATATTCGCAGTTTGTTCCTGGAAATACTGGTATAAAGATTTTTGGTTTGGCTATTTTTATTTTATGTGAGCTCACTTGAGGTGTGCCCCCTGCAGGTTTGTACAATATGTTTTCTATTTTTTTATTTATTTCATTTGTTTTTGTTGGGAATACTTTTTCTAGTGGCTCTTCCCATATTTTTATTAATTCTTCTAGGTCTAATATTTCATTTTCTGATATTTTTATTTTTTTTCTATTTGTAGTGATTCCTAAAAGTTCTAGTTTTTCATTTTTTATTTTATCTTTTGCTTCTATTATAAATGTTGCATAACGTGGCTTAAATAAGCATTTATTAGCTTTAAATTCAAAGCCTATTTTATTACCTATACACATTTTTGTTATTGTGTCTGCTATTCCAAATTGTCTTACTGTTGCAACAGATATAGCCTTGTCATCTTCTATTAGTTCATGTACTAATTCATAGTTTTCTTTTAGGTCTTCAAAATCTGGTAAAAATTCTTCTGTTATTTTTGTTTTTAGCATATACACATTTGAATTTGCTTTTTTAAATTCATTTGATACTACTTTATTTGTGTCCACAACCCCTATACAGAATGATGTAAGTGTTGGTGGAACATCTAATTCGTTGTATGAACCTGACATTGAGTCTTTTCCACCTATTGATGCAAGTCCTAGTTTTTCTTGAACTAAGTATGCTCCCAAAAGTGCTGCTAATGGTTTTCCCCATCTTGTAGGCTCTTCTCTTAATTTTTCAAAATATTCTTGGAAAGTAAACCATGCTTTTTTGTAATCTCCTCCACATGCTACATATTTTGTAAGTGAATCTATAACTGCAAATACAGCTCCATGTAATGGGCTTATTTCTGAAAGATATGGATCATACCCAAAACTCATTATTGTTCCAGAATTTGTGTACCCTTTTAATGTTGGTATTCTTGCGCACATTGCTTCTGTAGGTGTTAATTGGTATTTACCACCGAATGGCATTAGAACTGTTCCTGCTCCTATTGAGCTGTCAAATCTTTCTACCAATCCTTTTTGAGAACAACAATTTAAATCTGATATTGTCTTCTTCCAAAGTTCTGTTTTTGCACAATTTTTTCCATTTGTTTTGATGCAATTTTGCGGTTCGCCCAGGAATGCGACCCCTACACTATTTTTATTTTGTTGTATTTTTCTTTTTCCTTCAAAATACTCTTGTATTCCTTTTGGTTTTTCTATTTTTGCATTTGCTATTTTTACTGTTCCGTTTGTATTTAAAAATTCTCTTGATAAGTCAACTATAAGCTTTCCTCTCCAGTACATTTTCATTCTTGGTTCTTTTGTTACTTTTGCTACTACTGTGGATTCTATGTTTTCTTTTTCTGCAAGTTTTTGGAATTTTTCTACATCTTTTTCTTCTATTACTACTGCCATTCTTTCTTGTGATTCTGATATTGCTAGTTCAGTTCCATCTAATCCTTCGTATTTTTTTGGAACTTTATCTAGGTTTATTTCTAATCCGTCTGCAAGTTCTCCTATTGCTACGGAAACACCGCCTGCACCGAAATCATTACATCTTTTTATTAGTGTTGTTACTTCTGGATTTCTAAATAATCTTTGTATTTTTCTTTCTTCTGGTGCATTTCCTTTTTGTACTTCTGCTCCGCATGTTGTAAGTGATGCACTATTATGTGCTTTTGATGAACCTGTTGCTCCTCCACATCCATCTCTACCTGTCCTTCCACCTAATAGAACTACTACATCTCCTGGCTCTGGTACTTTTCTAATTACGTTTTTCTTTGGTGCTGCTCCTACTAATGCACCTATTTCTAGTCTTTTAGCTACATAGCCTGGGTGATATATTTCTGCAACTTGTCCTGTTGCTAATCCTATTTGATTTCCATACGAACTATATCCTCTTGCTGCTTCATTTGTTAGTTTTCTTTGTGGCAGTTTGTTTGGTAATGTATCTTTTACTGATGTTCTTGGATCTCCACATCCTGTTACTCTCATTGCTTGATACACATATACTCTTCCAGATAATGGGTCACGTATTGCTCCTCCTAAACATGTTGCTGCTCCACCAAATGGTTCTATTTCTGTTGGGTGATTGTGTGTTTCGTTTTTGAACATTATTAGGTATTCTTCTGGTTTTCCGTCTACCAATATTTCTGCTTGTATACTACATGCATTTATTTCTTCTGATTCGTCTAAATCTTTTAACATTCCTTTTTTCTTTAATTCTTTTACTGCTATTGTTGCTACATCCATTAAGCATATATCTTTTGCCTTTTTTCCATCATATACGTATTCTCTAGATTTTTTGTAGTCTTCATATATTTTATTTGCTAAATCCCAGTCTATTTCTACTTTGTCTAATTTGCTTAAGAATGTTGTATGTCTACAATGGTCTGACCAATATGTATCTATCATTTTCATTTCTGTCATGCTAGGATCTCTTTTTTCTACATCTCTAAAATACTTCTGGCAGAATTTTAAATCTTCTATATCCATTGCAAACCCATACTTATCATAGAATTTTTTTGAATCTTCATCTGTCATGTGTATAAATCCTTCTACTATTGCTACGTCTTTTGGCTCTGGATGTTCATCTTTTACTGTTTTTAATTTTTCTAATGTACATTCTCTTGAGTCTACTGGATTTATTATATATTTTTTTATTTTTTCTAATTCCTCATCATTTATATTGCCTTTTATAACATATATTTTTGCACTTTTTGCAAGTGGTCTTTCTCCTTCTGTTAATATTTGCAAACATTCTGATAGTGAGTTTGCTCTTTGGTCAAATTGTCCTGGTAAATATTCTACTCCAAATATTTTATCTTCTTTTGCGAATGGATATTCTTCTTCAAAGCATTCATCTACTTGTGGTTCAGAAAATACTGTGTTTTTTGCTTTTTCAAATATTTCATCATTTATGCCTTCTACATCGTATCTGTTTACTATTTTTAAATCTTCTAAATTTTCTAATAGCAGGTTTTCTTTTAGGTCTTTTAATAAACCTTTTGCTTCTACACTAAATTCTGGCTTTTTTTCTACATAGATTCTTTTTACCATTTTATTCTCTCCTCTATATTATTATATAAATTGTAATTTGTTGGACTGAATTTATTTTTGGGCTTGTAGGGGTCGCCCAGGAGTGCGACCCCTACAACGTTTGCAAGATGCTGATTTTTATTCGTTTACATTATTATTTCTCTGTTTCCTTCTATTACCTCACCAATCAAATATGCTTCTTCACCTGCTTGTTTTAATATTTCTAGTGATTTTTCCACTTCACTTTCTGGAACTATTACAGCCATTCCTATTCCCATATTAAAGGTATTATACATATCTCTTTCTGGTATATTTCCTCTTTCTGCAATTAGTTTGAATATTGGTGGTACTTCATAAGAGTTTTTATCTATTTTTAATGCTACGCCTTCTCTTAACATTCTTGGCATATTTTCGTAAAATCCTCCACCTGTTATGTGTGATATGCCTTTTACTTTTACTTGTTCTATAAGTTTTAATATTGGTTTTACATATATTTTTGTTGGTTTAAGCAGAGCTTCTCCTACTGTACATCCCAGGCTTTCTACGTATTCGTTTAAGTTTTCTTTATTTACGTCAAATACTTTTCTAACTAGTGAAAATCCATTAGAATGAACTCCTGATGATTTAAGTCCTATTACTTTATCTCCGATTTCTATTGTTTTGTTATCTATAATTTTCTTTTTATCTACTATTCCAACACAAAATCCTGCTAAATCGTATTCGTCTACTGGATAAAAGCCTGGCATTTCTGCTGTTTCTCCGCCTATTAAGCTACAATTTGCTTTTTTGCATCCTTCTGCTACTCCTGCTACTATTGTTGCTACTTTTTCTGGTATGTTTTTGCCAAGTGCCATATAGTCTAAAAAGAACATTGGGCTTGCTCCTGTGCATATTACGTCATTTGCACACATTGCTACACAGTCTTCTCCTATTGTGTCGTGTTTATCCATTAAAAAAGCCAATTTTAGTTTTGTTCCTACTCCATCTGTTCCGGAAACTAAAATTGGTTCTTCCATTCCTTTAATTTGTGGCGCATAAAGTCCGCCAAAACCACCTATGTCTGATATTACTGCATTTGAGTATGTCGCTTGTACTGCTTTTTTCATCAGTTCCACGCCTTTGTATCCTGCTGTAACATCCACGCCTGCTGCTTTGTAACTTTCGCTAAAACTTTTCTCCATTACAAACCTCTCCTATCTTTTGAAGGATTTTGTTCCTTCTGTTTTTGATAGGGTTATTATATTATATTACTACTTTTTTTTCAACAAATTTCGTATATATTTTTGTTGTTTTTTTGGCAAATTTATATAATTTTTGCAATTATTGCTTTTGTTGTAATTCCTTGTTCTTCAAACATCTTCTCATGTTCTGTTTCTATATTGCTTTCCCATATAGGCTCTTTGTGTAAGTCTTCTGTTTGTTTTAGAATTTTAAAGCCTGTTTCTTCTAGATATTTTATTGTTGCTTTATATAAATTGTAGTCGTCTGTTTTAAAGTATATTTCTCCTCCTGGTTTTAAAAATATTTTGTATTTTTCTAATTGTTTTGTATGTGTTAGTCTTTTTTTGTTATGCCTTGGTTTTGGCCAAGGATTGCAAAAGTTTATATATATTCTATCTACTAAATCTTTTTCGTTCAATATGTTTTGTATTATTTCTATTTCATAAGCTGTTATAAGCACATTGTCTATTTCTCTTTGTGCATTTAAGTATTCTTTTTCTATGTTTCTTTTTGCTAGCCCTAATACCTCACTTTTTATATCTATTCCTAAATAATTAATTTCTGGGTTTTGTGCTGCAAGTTTTGCTATAAAGCTTCCTTTTCCACATCCGAAGTTCTAAGTGCATTGGTTGATTTTTTCTTTTAAATGCTTTATGCCATTTTCCTAGATTCTGGGTTGCGTCATCTATAAAAAACTCTGCTTCCGCAAGTTCTTCTCTAACCCACGGTTTTCTTCTCATTCTCATTTTTTGCTTCCTCTTTTTCTTCTATTTTTTTGCTCCATTTATCTATATAATATCTACGGATAATTGCAAGGTTTGTAAACATTCTTCCTACAAACACTACTATTGCTGCTAGGTATATATCTACATTTAATTTTACACCTAGCCAGGTTAATAGTATTGAAAGTATTGCATTTCCAAAAAATCCTGATAGAAATACTTTTAAATCAAAGTTTCCTTTAAGGACTGATGTTATTCCTCCAAATACAGAATCTAGTGCTGCAATTATTGCTATTGCTAGATAACCTGAATATGTATATGAAATTACTGGTGCATGCATTCCTATTAATGCTCCTATTACACATCCTATTACGATTGCTATTGCTATCATTTAATTACCCCCTAATTTGCATATTCCATGCTTAAATTTCCTTCATATTTTTTTATTACTATGTTTTTTTCTCTTTTAAGAGTTACATCTTTTCCTTCTGCAAGTTTTGTATCTATATACCCATATTGTTTTTTTGAAAGTCCACTTTCTAGGTATGTAGGATTTCCTATTGCTTTTACAACATAAGGAGAAACTATCATTTCTTGCCCATTTATACGTATATGCGTGTTACTAATGTCTACTATGTATGTATCATATACTATTCTTTGGTCATTTATTGATATAGCTTCTGCCCCTGCTTCTTTTAGTTCATTTACTAATAGTCGTAAATCTTCTGACCAGATTCTTTGGTTTCTTGTATCTGTTAGTGTTATTACAATTCCTTCTCCTTTAACATCGTTTTTTCCTAGCAAATTATTAAATTGTTCTAGTTCTTTTGCTAATACTTCTGATGCTTCTGTATTGCTTTCAATTGTTTGTTCATATTCTGCAATTTTTGCATTTACCTCTTCTAATCTTTTATTTGTTTCTTCTGTTTTTTGTTTGAAATTGGTTATTCCAGTCCTTAATTCATCTTCTCTCATATTTTCTAGTGATGTAAAGTCTGTTTGTTTAACTGTTTTGAATTGGATAAATATAACTGATGTTAGTATTAGCATTACTAAGCCTATTGTTATTGTTATTGTTATTTTTCCTTTTTTCAACTATTCATCACCTCTTGTTAAGTAATCTGAACTATATACTCCTTCGTATTTTGGAAGTGTAAGTTTTTCTGATTTTTGTACGTATACTTGTACTCCCGCATTAGCTAATATTTCTAGATATCCACCAGGTCTACTTAATGCATAGTGCATTCTTTCTGGATACCCTATTGCTTGTATTGTTATTGGTACTGACACCATTTCTCCATTTATTCTAATTATATTTCCATCGCAAAGTATTGAAGTTTTACTTGTTATTCTTTGGTCATTTATTGCTATTGCATCTGCTCCAGCATTAAACAATTCGTTTACTATATATGTTAGATCTCCCTCATGTACTAGATAATCACTTACATTTAGGACTTCTGAACTATTTATTTGTCTATTATCGTCTAAGTTTATTATAAATCCTGGTCCAGTTACTTCTGTTAGTCCTAATAGCTTTCTGTCTTCTTTTATTTCTGCTTCTGTACTAGTATCTGTTTCGTTATTTTGCGTTGCTTGATTTCTTATTTCTTCTAGTTTCTTTTCTGCTTCTTCTAATTTTTTATATGATGAATTATATTCGTCTTGGCTTTTTAAGAATTCATCTTTTAGCCCACTGTTATCACTTATGCCTGTCCCTACCGTATTTGTAGCTTTTTCTATTGTCCTCATTTGAATTATTATTGAAATTGTTAGAAGCATACATACTACGCCTAAAATTATTGCTATTTTATTTTTATGCAATTTTTTCACCTCTTTATACCTTTTCTCTAAACACAGCTTTTTCCGTGCTTTGGAAGTATATTTCTCCTTGTCTTCCTTTTTCTTGTTCTATAATATATTCTATTTTTAGTATTTTTATATTGATATTTGTTAGCTCTCCAAATTCAACTGTTTTGTTTTCGCTTGGTATTATTATCTTATAATTTGTTGGATCAGATATATCAATTTCTGCAATTATTGCTCCAACAGATGTTGTTTTTGCTGTTTCTACTATTTTTATTATATTTTCTAATTCTTTTAAGTCTTCTACTATTAATCTATTTCCTTCTTTTATGTCTTCAGTTGGAGTTTTAAACCCACTAATTATAGGAAGTTCTAATGGTTCTTGTGAAATTTCTAACATATATCCTTGGTTATTTATATACACATATCCATTTGCAAATTTAAGCATATATGTTGCTACTCTTTCTGTTACTTCTAGGTTTACTGTCCCAGATATTGTTTTTGTTATTTTTACATTTTCTATATATGGATTTTGTTTTACTGCTTCTTTTACTTTTTGATTTGATATTTTAAACATATTTTCATTTTTTGTTAGTCCTGACAAACTTATTATTTCTTGCTCTGATATTTTATTGTTATTTGTTATTGTTATGTTTGTTATATTAAATACACTTGATAGCATAAATAAAATTATTGCTGTTGCAAGTAGTGCTAATAAAACTATCCATTTTATTATTTTTAGTTTAATATTTTTCTTTTTTGGTTTTTTATTGTTTTTTGTTGTTTGAACTTTCTTAGTTGGCTTGTTTTTTTTAATCGCTTTTTTATCTTTTTGTTTTTTATTTTTTTTGGTTTTATTGTCTTTTTTTGGTTCTTCTTTTAGTGTCATTCCTATAACTATTTCATTATTTAAATCTATTATATCGTTATCTTCATTATTGTTTTTTTGAGTTCTGCCTTTTCTTGTTTTTGCAGGTCTTTTTTCTTTTATGTTTTTTACCTTTTTAGTATTTCTTTTTTTTGTTTTTTCGTCTTTACTTGTATAAAATGAATCGATAGTTTGTCCTTTAGATTTTTTCATAGGTACCCTCCAATATTTGCAAGGGGTCTTTTCTTTCCCTTTACCCTATTCTTATTTGTAGGCGAGCACTGCTCGCCCTTATATCTTTTACACTAAACTATTTTTTAACTGTATGTTTGCACCAATTTTGTTTAGTTTATTATCTAATGCTTCATAGCCTCTTAATATATGTTCAATATTAGTTACTGTTGTTTTGCCTTTTGCCACAAGTCCTGCTAAAACTAATGTTGCTCCTCCTCTTAGGTCTGTTGCTTCTACTGTTGTCCCTACTAGTTTTTTTGTTCCTTTTACTATTGCAACTTTTCCTTCTGTTGTAATCTTCGCTCCCATTCTTTTTAGCTCGTTTGTATATTTATATCTATTTTCAAATATATTTTCTACTATCATTGACGTACCTTTTGCTGTTGTTAACATTCCTGTAAAAATTGATTGCATATCTGTTGGGAATCCTGGGTATGGCATTGTTTTTATATCTACTGCTTTTAATCTTTTTGGTGCTTCTAAAATTACAGAGTTTTTTTCTACACTTATTTTGCAACCACTTTCTTCTAATTTGCTAATTACTGGTCCTATATGTATTGGTTCAACTTTATTTATCTTTATTTTTCCTCCTGTAATTGCAGTAGCACACAAAAGTGTTCCCGCTTCTATTCTATCTGGCATAATATTATAGCTTACATCTTTTAAAGTTTTAACGCCATCTATCTTAATAACATTTGTTCCAGCACCCTCTATTTTTGCTCCCATTCTGTTTAAGAAGTTTTGTAAGTCTACTATTTCTGGTTCCATTGCCGCATTTGTAATTATGGTTTCTCCTTCTGCTAATACAGATGCCATTATAATATTTTCAGTTGCTCCTACTGATGGAAAGTCTAAATGTATTTTGCTACCTATAATTTGATTAGTTTTGCAGTTTATGTATCCGGCTTCTTCTTCTATTTCTATTCCTAATTTTCTTAGTCCTTTTAGGTGCAAATCTATTGGTCTTGAACCAATGTCACATCCACCCGGATATGAAAATGTAGCTTTTTTAAACCTTCCAATTATTGCTCCTGCCAGTACAACAGATGACCTCATTTGTCTCATTAAGTCGTCTGGAATTTTGTGTTCTTCCATATTGCTCGAATCTATAACTATTTTACCATTTCTCTTATATATTTTGCAACCTAAAATCTCTAATATTTTCAAAGTTATTTGCGTATCGTGTATGTTTGGCACATTATATAATTTTGTGGTTTTTCTACTTAATATGCTTGCTGCTATTATTGGAAGTGAAGCGTTTTTTGAACCTGAAACTTCCAAAGTTCCTTCTAGCCTTCTTCCTCCTTCTATTATGTAACTTAGCATTTTTATTCATCCTCTCCGTATAAATATTTTGGTATATTTTATGAAACAGTTATAAAAAAGGTTACAAATTACAATTTGTTTGACTTTTATTTCCTCATAATATAGAATAATTGTAATATAATAATTCTGAAAGAAGGTATTTTATGGACTTAAGTAATGCTATTGAAATTGCAAAAGCTGTTAGAAAGAATTCTTATTCTCCTTATAGTAAATATTATGTTGGATGTGCTTTAATGTGTAAATCTGGAAAAGTCTATTCCGGATGCAATATTGAAAATGATGGAATACAGTCAATATGTGCTGAAAGGGTAGCTTTTACAAAGGCTATTTCGGAAGGTGAAAGAGATTTTGAGTATATTGTAGTTTGTGGTGGTAGTAAACCTGACTTTTTAGATGATTGTTTACCTTGTGGATATTGTAGACAGTTTATGAGTGAATTTGTTAATAAGGATTTTAAAATTTATGCTCTTTCCGAAGGGGATAAAATTACTGAATATTCTATTTCCGATTTATTACCAAACAATTTTAGATTAACTACCACATCTTGACTTTTTTATATATTTGTACGATAATATTTATGTTCTTTCTAGCAAGATTGAACATATTTTATTTTAGGATGTGATTATTATGTCAAGGTCAAAAGTTGATGTAGTTTTAGGAAGCTTTTATGGCGATGAAGGTAAGGGAAAAATTATTGATTACCTAGGAAGCAAGGCAGATATCGCTGTTAGATGTTCTGGTGGAAATAATGCTGGACATACTATTGAGGTTGATGGCGTTAAGTTTGCTTTTCATTTAATTCCTTCTGGAATTTTAAATAAAGGTACTATTGCAGTTATTGGTAATGGTGTTGTTGTTGATCCAAAGGTTTTAATTGAAGAAATGGAAAATTTAAAAGAGCATGGTTATTCTGCTGATAATTTGCGTATTAGTGATAAAGCTCATATTATTCTTCCTTACCATATTGAAATGGACAAGTTGTTAGAAGAAAATAGAGGAAGCAATAAAATTGGAACAACAGCAAGAGGTATTGGTCCTGCTTATTGTGATAAATATGAGAGATGCGGAATTCGTGCAGAAGATTTAATTTCTGACCGTTTTGAAGAGCTTTTAACTATTAATATTAATAATAAGAATAAAATCTTTGAAATGTATGGACATGAAACTGTTGATTTGGAAAAAACTCTTGCAGATTACAAGGAATATGCTAAAATTTTAAAACCATATATTACAGATACTGTTACTTTAATCCATAATGCATTAGATGAAGGTAAAAAGGTCATTTGTGAGGGTGCTCAAGCAACTTTACTTGATATTGATTTTGGAAGTTATCCATTTGTTACTTCTTCTAATCCTTCTATTGGTGGTGTTTGTACAGGTAGTGGTGTTGGAGCAAGAGACATTGGAGAAGTTTATGGAGTTCTTAAAGCTTATTCTTCAAGAGTAGGTGCTGGTCCTTATGTTACTGAGCAAAATAATGAAATTGGTGATACAATAAGAGAACTTGGGCATGAATATGGAACTACAACTAAAAGACCTAGAAGATGTGGATGGCTTGATTTAGTTGCATTAAAGTATGCTGTTAGATTAAATGGTATTACTGGGCTTGCTGTAAATCATGTTGATACTATTGGTAAGTTAGATAATATAAAATTATGTGTTGCATATAATTTTAATGGAAAAGAGACAACTGACTTCTCAACAAATGTTGATTTTTTAAATAATTCTTATGCCGTATATGAAGATTTTGAAGGAAATTTCGGTGATATAAGTAATTGTAAATCTTTTGAAGAACTACCAGATAATGCTAAAAAATATTTAAAGAGAATAGAAGATTTTACTGGCGTTCCTGTTAAATTTATAGGAACTGGCGCAGGAAGAGAGAATATGATAATTAGATAATAGTAAAATATAAAAAATCACCTAGGAGCTAATTCCTAGGTGATCTTTTATGTCTTATTCTTTATTTAACTCTTCAGTATATTTCCATGTAGTGTAATAAAATGTCTTTTTATTCACACTTTTTATTTGTTTGAATATCATATTGTATTAATACATATATTTAATTAGGAGTGATTTTATTGAATAATAATAACAATTTTGATATTTCTCAAATGATGAATATGCTTTCTAAAATGGATAAGAAAGAGTTAGAAGCTGGAATTGCAAAAGCTAACCAGATTCTTCAAACTAAAAGTAAAGATGAAATTTTAAGAGATTTGCAAAACAAATCAAAATAGATTGTTTTTAGTTTTTTAGTTTAAGTAATAATAAACAACTATAAGGTGGTTTGATAATTTTGAATAATGAAGATATGTCAGATGTTTTTGAAAAATTGAATAATATTGCTGGTCAAAATAATGTTTCACCTGATATGGTAAACAATTTATTTAATATGCTTAATAACTCTAATTCTTCAAATAATGCAAATGCTTCGTCATCTGATTCTTCTAATTCAAATGATAGTCAAAGTAGTGAGAATAATACAAGTGGTATTGATATTGAAACTATTATGAGAATGAAAACCATTATGGATAAAATGAATGCAAAAGACGACCCTCGTGCTAACCTTTTGCAATGTTTAAAACCTTATTTAAAAGAGAGCCGTAAATCCAAGGTCGACCAATATATTCAGCTCATGAATATGAGTAAGGTTATGGAGGTTTTCCCTTTTATGGGTGGTGATAAAAAGAAATGATAATAAATTTACATTTTGATGATATTCTTCTAGTTTCTTTACTTGCATTTCTTTATGAAGAGGGAGTACAAGATCAATTTTTGTTTATTGCGTTGATTTTATTATTGCTTTCATGATGAAAAAGAGAAAAGAGGGAAAAATGGGACAGTCCCTTTTTCCCTCTTTTTGTTATTCCATTACAATTTTATCATTTTCTATATATGCATATTTGCATTCTTGTTCTGCTTCTTCTTCTTCTTTTTCTATTTCTTTTACTATATTTGAAATTCTTATTTGTGGACAATCTAATTTTTGTGCTGCTATTATTGCTTTTTTGTTTCCTTTTGCTCCAGCATGTGCTAGCCCTCTTAGATGTCCTAAAACTACTATGTTTTCTCCTGCTATTACTTCTGCTCCTCCATTTACATCTCCTAGTATTACTAGGCTTCCTTCGAATTCTATTTTTTGCCCTGACCTCATGTTTCCTTTATAAAATTTTGTTTCTGAATTTTCTATTTCTTTTTCAAAAACTCTTTTTATTCCGTGTAATCCCAATACTTTTGGGCTGTCGAAAGTTACTTCTACATCAATGTCTTTGTTTATTATTTTTCTTATTTCTTCTATTTCTTTATTTTTTAATACTTTTCCTACTACACATATTGGTGTTTTTTCACTTTTGTATAATTTTTTTAATGCTGGTATTTTTTTATTTAAGCATTCTACTGTCTCTTTTTGTGTTGCTCCTTCACTTATTCTTATTATTATTTCATCTTTTTTCATGCTTATTCCTACTGGATTTCTCATATTTATCGCTCCTTTATTAGTTTTGTTGTTCTGTATATGGCAATGCTGTGTTGTTTTCTGTTACATTTTCTTTTAATTTAAAGTGTGCTTCTATAATTTCTTTTGCGACTTCTGCTGCGTAGTATCCATGTGAGCCATTTTCTACTAATACAACTACTGCTATCTCTGGTGCTTCATAAGGTGCAAATCCAACAAACCATGCGTTTACATTATCTCCCGCTTCTGCTGATCCTGTTTTTCCTCCTACTTCTATTGGGAAATTTTTAAATACTGAATATGCTGTTCCTCCTGTTTCTGTTGTAACTGATTTCATGCCTTCTAGTACTGCATTTAAGTTGTCTTGGTTAATGTTTAAGTCTTCTTGTTCTGTTTTCTTTATTCCTAATTTTTCTGTTACATATAGATTTATTTCTTCTTTTGGAACTGATTGTCCTTCTGCATTTATTATATCTTTTATTAGTGTTACATCTATTTTCTTTCCTCCATTTGTAAGCATTGCTATATACCTTGCTATTTGCAATGGAGTAAAGTTGTTTTCTGCTTGTCCTATTACTGCTGATAGTGAGTTTCCGTAGTACCAAGTTTGTCCTAATTTTTCGTACAATGTTTTTCCTGCTAATGTTCCAGATGTTTCTCCTGGTAATTCTATGTTTGTTTTTTCTCCTAGTCCAAAATATCTTGCATATTTTTCTAGGTTATCTATTCCCATTCTAGTTATTAATTCATAAAAATAGTAATTACAAGAATTTTTTATTGCCCCTGATACGTTAAGTGGTCCATGTCCTCTTCCATAACTTTTATAATACCAACATCTTGGCTTATATCCTTTTGGATATATACCAGTATCATTAATTGTTTCTGTTCTTGTTACTGCACCGGTTTCTAACCCTGCTATTGCAGAAGCCATTTTAAATATTGAACCTGGTGCATAAGCACTCATTGTTCTATTTATTAATGCACTTTTTCCTTCTTGTGTATATTCTGTCCATTTTTGATTACTTATTCCATCTATAAATAATTCTGGTTCAAAATCTGGATAGCTTGCTAATGCTAATACTTCACCAGTTTTTACGTCTAATGCAACTACTGCGCCATTGTTTACGTTCCTTTGTTCTGCGAATCCACCTGTTCTTATTTTTTCTATGTTATTTTTTAATGCTGTTTCTGCAACTGTTTGCAAGTTTGCATCTATTGTAAGTACTACATCGTCTCCTTCTACTGCTTCTTTTGTTATATATTCTGCTGATGTAGCTCCTTCTATTGTCATATCTGTTTGTTTTTTTCCATTTTCGCCTTTTAAATATTTTTCAAATAAGTATTCTATTCCTGATTTTCCAATATAGTCATTTATTGAGTATCCATCATTCTTATCTAATTCTTCTTTGTTTATTGGCCCTATATATCCTAAAATATGTGATGCTAAGTTTCCTCTTAAGTATTTTCTTCTTGGAGTTGTAGATGTTGTTACTCCAGGAAATTTTGAGCTCTGCTCTTCAAATATTGCTACACTTGCTTTAGATATATTGTTAGATATAATATATGCACTCATACTACTATATCCTTCTTTTTCTATGCCATATCTAAGTGCTATTATTTTTCTTACTTCGTTAATGTCCTCGTTTTTTATTTCATATTTTTCTTTAAACTTATTTATTGTTTCTTCTGGAGTTAAGTCTTTTTCTAGTTTATTTGCTTTTAGCCAATCATTTATTTCTTCTTGAGTGTCCATTGTAAATGCAAGTGGTTCTAATGTTATTGGAAACTTATCTTTATAAGTATCGTTGTTTGCTTCTAATACTTTTGTTACTTGTAATAAAGTATTGTTTAATGTTTGTTTATCTATTTTACTTTTATATATTTCTAGACTATATTGTGTAACTGTTCCTGCTATTGTGTTTCCGTTTCTATCTAATATATTTCCTCTTGCTGCTTCTATTTTTGTTTCTCTTGTAAGTCTTGTGCTTGATTTTTCTCTGTATTCTTGTCCATGAACTATTTGTAAATTAAAAAGCTGAACAAGAATTATTATTCCAATTATATAGACTAATACTGTAAGTATGTTGTATCTTAAATTCCTTTTGTCCATACCAATTCTCTCCTTTTCAGCTTAAAAGTACTTAGTTAACACTTTATCTTCGTTAAATATTTCTTCTAGTTTTCTTCCTAGTTTTTGTATTAATGGATAAATTATTATTATTATCATTAGGTTAAAGATAATTTCTATCAAAACTATTTTAAAAAATGCTAACAATTCTAGATTTGCTCCATTTGCTATTTGATATATATACATTACTATTTCGCATAGCAAAGTTGTTCCTATTGTCATTAGCATTATTGTTATTCTGCTATCTCTTGAAAAGTTTTTATTATATATTCCTCCGTAGTAGTCCTGCTAGTCCCAATTGTATTGCATATATGCCTAATCTTTTTCCGATAAAGAAATCTAATAATAGTCCTAGAACAATTCCTGTTGTAGCCCCATATATTTTCCCCACAAATAATCCAACTATTAGTGCTAAGATTATAAAAAGATTAGGTTTTACTCCTGCAATGTTAAACCAATTAAACAAATTTGATTGTAAAAAATATATTAAAATAAATATTAAGAATATAATTATTGTTGATAATATTTTTTTCATAGCAATCCTTTCATTTCAAAAAGTTGTAATAACATTGCAGATATTGTTCCTATTGTATAAAGTGTTAAAATAATTTTTATGTTTTGTTTTGGATGATGGTTTACTTTAAATAGTACTAGAAGTCCTACTCCTGCATTTACTAAAAGTCCACCAATCATTACTGATAAATTTAATACTCCTGATAAGTATAATTGTGTTAGTATTACTGATGATGCACAGTTTGGTATTAAACCTATTAGTCCAGCAATTAATGCTCCTAATATTGGTTTGTTTGAAATTAAGCTTCCTAGTGCATCTTCTCCTATTATTTTAATTATTATATTTAGCATTAGAGATATAATTAAAATAAATATAAGTACATTTACTGTATGTTTTATTGCTGATTTCCATATTCCCTCTTCGCAATGGCAATGCTCGTGTTCGCATAATTCTCCTATATCTTCTTCTTTTTCTTCTTTGTGATTTTTTCTTAATAATATATCTATTAAAAATCCTGCTAAAATTCCTATTAGTATTTTTATTCCCAAAATTTTTAATATTAAAACTCCATTTACACCTTCTGATAATAGAATTGGTAACATCTCATCTGATGTTGATAGGTACACTGCAAATAGAGTTCCGTAAGGTTATTACTCTTCCCGCATAAAGATTTGTTGCTGTTACAGAGAATCCACATTGTGGGAATGCACCTAAAATTCCTCCTATTAATGGTCCAAATTTTCCTGATTTTTTTATTGCTTGTTTTGTTTTGTTTGTAGTTTTGTGTTCTAACCATTCCATTATTAAATATGCTATTAATAAAAACGGTAATAATTTTATTGCGTCTAGCAAAGTATCTAATAAAATGTCTAATAATTTTTCCACTAAAAACTCCTCCTATATACCTTGCAATATTACCACTTTTTGCCTATAAAGTCAAGGTACGCTTGACTATTGCTCGTTTTTAATGTATTATTATTTATATTGATTTTAGACAGGTGATATAGATATGTTATGTTCAAACTGCCATAAAAATATGGCTGTGATTTTTACAAAAAAAATAGATGGTGATAAGAGCTCTATGGAAGGGCTTTGTTATAATTGTGCAAAGGAAAAAGGAATTAATCCTTTAGAAGTCCTTGCAAAACAAGCAAATTTATCTGAGGATGAATTAAATGACATGTCAAAACAATTTGAGAATCTTTTTGGAGATATCGCTCAAAATATTGATATAGAAAATATAAATCCTGAAAATATGAGTGAAGATGGTGGAATTCCTTTGGGTTCTATTTTTTCTAATATGTTTGGGGACAATTCGTCTACTGGTAAAGAAACAGAAAGTGATGCTTCTGGTAAAAGAAAAGTAAAAACAGAAAAGAGGCCTAAAGAAAAGAAAAAAAGTTTTTTAGATATTTATGGTACTAACTTAACTAATAAAGCCAGAAAAAATGAGTTGGATATTGTAATTGGTCGTGATAAAGAAATTGAAAGAGTTATTCAAATTTTAAATAGACGTTCTAAAAATAATCCATGTTTAATTGGTGAACCTGGTGTTGGTAAAACAGCTATTGCACAAGGTTTAGCAATTAAAATAGCAGAAAAAAAAGTTCCTGCAAAGCTTTTAAATAAAGAAGTTTATCTTTTAGATATGACTGCAGTAATTGCAGGTACTCAGTTTAGAGGTCAATTTGAGGGAAGAATGAAAGCTTTAATAGATGAATGTAAACAGGCTGGAAATATTATTTTAGTTATTGATGAAATTCATAATATTATTGGTGCTGGTGACGCAGAGCATTCTATGAATGCTGCAAATATTTTAAAGCCTTCTCTTTCTAACGGGGAAATTCAATTAATAGGAACTACTACTTTAAAGGAATACAAAAAATACATAGAAAAAGATTCTGCTTTGGAAAGAAGATTTCAACCAGTGCTAGTAGAAGAACCTTCTATTGATGATACTATTGAAATTTTAAAGGGAATTAAAAAATATTATGAAGATTTTCATAAGGTTCAAATATCTAATGACGTTATAGAAAAAACTGTTAAAATGTCTGAAAAATATATTCATGATAGATTTTTACCGGATAAAGCTATAGATATTTTAGATGAAGCTTGTTCTAAAATAAATTTGGATAATAAAGAATTATATGAACTTGAAATATTAAAGTCTCAATTAGCAAAGATTCAAGAAGAAAAAGAAGAAGCTGTAGAGTCTGATTCTATTGAAGATTATCAAAAGGCTGCTGATTTAAAAACAGCAGAATGTAACATCTTAGCAAGAATTGATGAACTTAATAAAAAATTAGTTTTAACAAAACTTACAGTAAATGATGTTGCAGAAGTTGTAGAACATGCTACAAAAATTCCTGTAAAAAAGATTACAGAAGCAGAAACAGAGAAGCTTCTTAACTTAGAATCTAATCTTCATGAGCATATTATTGGTCAAGATGCTGCTGTACAAGCTGTTTCTCGTGCTATTAGAAGAAACCGTGCTGGGCTTCAAAGCTCAAAAAGACCACCTTCATTTATATTTGTTGGTCCTACTGGTGTTGGTAAAACAGAACTTGCTAAATCCTTAGCTTATGAAATGTTTGGAAATGAAGATTCAATTATTAGAATAGATATGTCTGAATATATGGAAAGTCATTCTACTGCTAAATTAATTGGTTCTCCTCCAGGTTATGTTGGATATGATGAGACTGGTCAATTAACAGAAAAAGTTAGAAGAAAACCTTATTCTATAATTCTTTTAGATGAAATAGAAAAGGCTCATCCAGATGTATTTAATATTTTACTTCAAGTTTTAGATGATGGTAAACTTACAGATAGCCAAGGAAATACTGTTAGCTTTGAAAACACTATAATTATAATGACTTCTAATGCAGGTTCTAATTTAAATAATAATTCAATAGGTTTTGGTAAACAAACTGTTGATAAAGGTAAAATAGAAAATGCATTAAAAGATGTGTTTAGACCTGAGTTTTTAAACAGGGTTGATGAGATTGTTGTTTTTGATAGTTTAACAAAAGAACAACTTTTACAAATAGTGGACTTACTACTAAAATCAACAGCTAAAGCTTTGGAAAATAAAGATATAAAATTAGAAGTTTCTAATGATGCTAAAAATTTTGTGCTAGAAAAAGGAACAGATTTAAAATATGGTGCTAGACCTTTAAGACGTGCTATTCAAAGATATGTAGAAGACGAAATTTCGGATTTAATATTACGTCAAGAGGTTGAAGCTGGCCAAACAATTTTTGTGAATTTTGATGGAGAAAAATTGGTTTTTAATATACAATAAGTGAGGAAATATTATGTTTAAACATTTACCAAACATTTTAACTGTAGTAAGGTTTTTGTTAATACCAGTAATTGTATTGTTCGCACTTAATAATAACTATATTGCAGCAATTGTAGTTCTTACTATTTCTGGTATAACAGACATTTTGGATGGTTACATTGCAAGACGTTTTAATTTAATATCTGATTTTGGTAAGCTTATGGATCCTTTTGCAGATAAAGCTACACAACTTACTATTCTTGTAGTTCTTTCTATAAAAGGAATAATTCCTTTTTGGATTATGCTTGTAGTTTTACTAAAAGAGGTTCTTATGATTGCTGGTGCTTCTTTCCTTTATGGAAAAGAACTTGTGGTATCTAGTAAGTGGTATGGGAAGCTTGCAACTGTACTATTTTATGTAGCAATTGTATGTTCATTGTTTATTTTGTATTGGAATGCTAGTTTAGTTGGTCACCCAGAATATAGCCTTCCAATGCTTCCACACTTTGATACTTACATATATTATTTAGCAGTATTTACTACATTGTTTTCTTTTATAATGTATGTTCGAGCATTCTATATTCAAGATTATTTAAAAAAAGCTATAAAAGGAAAATAGAGGATTATTCAAAATCCTCTATTGTTTTATTTAGATCCTTTTTTGTATAGATTTCTATTCCGTTTTTTAATTTTTCTAAATCTTCTGGTGTTAAATATTCACTAGATATGTCTGTGCTTCTTAAAAATTTTTCGTTTTTTTGTTCATCTATTTCATATACTCTAACATATCCATTTTCAATCTTTAGTTTATAATGTTCATTACAAAATTCATTTAATTCTTTATATAAAACAATTTGCTCTGGAGTAAATTTTTGTATTTCCCACTCTGGTAATTGTTTTCTAAGTTCTTCTTCTGTTAAGTTTACTAAGTTCTGCTCTATATTCTGAGATTTTTCTATCAGATGTCCACATGTTTTATAATACATTTTTAATGTTAGTAAACAATTAGGAGATATTTTTTCTTCTTGCCCATTTGTTATTACTGTTGTGAGCATTCCGCTTGTTTCTAACTCTGCAAAATCTGTGCACTCGTCTTCTATTTTTTGTGCAATCTTTACCTCTTCATTACTATTTTTTTCATAATTTATTTTATACAAATACATTCCTACTAAAAAGCCCAAGCTCAAAGCTATTATCATAATTATTGCATATTTCTTCATGCTTCATCACCGCTTTTAGTATTTGTTAAATTTGTAAAAATATACTATTAACTTTTTTCACAAAGTGCAACTTTTTCTTTTATTGCATTTTCAACAAATTGATTTAATGACATATTACTTATTCTTGCCATCATAACTGCTTTTTTATGAAGTTCTGAACCCACTCTTACATTAAAACTGCCCTTATATGGTTTATCTGGCTGTTTTCCATTTTCTTTGCAAAATTCTAAATATTCTTCTACTGCATTTTCAAATTCAGCTTTTAATCCTTTTACATTGTCAGATTCAAAACTAACTAAATCGTCTATGTCTTCTATCTTTCCATAAAAAGTGCTCGTCTCTTCTTCATAATTAATAGTTGCATAATACTCTTTATATCTCATTATATTTTTCATTTATATCACTCCTATCTTTCTTAATGTTATTATAATTTGTTTTAGCTGATATTCCTTCAATATATTATTGGGATGAGGTTTATGTAATCTTATTACTTCATTTGAATTTACATCAAAAAACATTACTCTTGACCCAGACGTTTTTCCTTTATTATCTTCGTCAAACCCTAAATAATTTAATAATGTTTTTAATTCATCATAAGTAAAATCTAATGGTTTTGATTTTAATCTTTTTAATAGTTTATCTTTCTTACTCATATATTATACTCCTTTTGTTTGATTTTTGCAACTAATTATTAGTTGCAATTTTAGTTTTTATTATTATTCCTTTATTAACTTTTATTTCTATTTCTCCCATTTGGTCTGTTCTATATATTTTGGCTCCGTATGCTTTTTAATCTCTCTATTATAATTTGGTTTGGATGCCCAAATTTGTTGTTTTTTCCTACTCCTATTAATGCAATTTGTGGTTCTGCATATTTTAAAAATTCTTCACTTGTAGAAGTTTTTGAGCCATGATGTGCAACTTTTAATATTGTGCTTTTTAATTCGCTCTTGTATTTCTTTGCCAAGCTTTCTTCTGCCCTCTCTATATCCCCTGTGAATAACATACTAAAATTTTTGTATATTAGTTTTGCAACTATCGCATTATTATTTAAATCTTGAAACTCTAATTTATCTGCAGGATTTAATATCTTTATGTATAAATTTTTTTCTATAATTATTTCGTCTCCTGCTTTTACTACGTAAAGCTTAATGTTTCTTTGTTTTATAATCTCAAAAATAGTTTTGTATTCTTCACTTTCCTCTGATTGCTTTGATATCACTATGTTTTTTACCTTCATTTTTTCTATTACTTCTATTAATCCATTACAATGATCGCTGTCGAAATGAGAAATTATGATGTAATCTATTCTATTTATTCTTCTATCTAGCAAATATGGAAGCAGTATATTTGTTTTTCTTTCTCCTCCATCTATTAATATTTTTTTATTTTTAGGTGTAACTATTAGCGTACTGTCCCCTTGTCCAACATCAATAAAATATATTTTTAATGCTGGGTTTACTATATTGTTTAACTTGTTAACTGTTGAAAGGATAACTAAGACAATTACAATTGTTTTAATGGCTTCTATTATGTTTTTTATTGTAATAATTTTTATTATTTTTTTGTGAAATCTTCTTATTGGATTTTTTTTAATTAGAAAAAAATAATTAGAAAATAAAATTAAAATGTAATATATTATTGCAAATGTTATGTTAGGAGTTTTTACTAATATCTCGGAGCCTGGTATATTGGCTGTAAATTTTGAAATTACTATTAATAATTCCAACAATGCATGTAATATTAAAAACAAAATTTTAGAGATTGGTTCCAGAATAAAAAATATAAATATTGATGCAAATCCCAAGATTATTATTATTCCCAGGAGTGGACTTGCTAATATATTAGATATAAAAAATGTTAAAGAAACCGTATTGAAATTTAGTATTGTTATGGGCATAATCATGAGTTGTGCAGAAAAAGTAATGCTTAAAGCTTCTGCTATCTTATTTTTTATCTTTAATTTTACAAATATCTCTTTGATGTTTTTGTTAAATATAATTATTCCAACTGTTCCCATAAATGAGAGTTTTAATCCTATGTCATTTATTGCAAACGGATTTTGAATTAGTATTATAATAAGCGAGATGCATATACTTGTAAAAAAGTTTTCTTTTCTATAGCAAATCTTTGCTCCTATTACTACTATTGCCATTATGCACGCTCTTATAACTGAGTAACTTGCTCCTGTAATTATTATAAATAAAAGCAAAACTATTATAGTTATAATATACCCTATTCTTTTTGGTGTTTTGCTTTTTGAAATTAGATATGTTATTCCTAAAATAATATATGAAGTATGTGCTCCAGACACAGCTAGTATATGCGACAGATTTGCCGTCCTAAAGTTTTCTACTATATCTTCTGGTATGTTATCCCTTTCGCCTATTAAAATGCCTAAGAAAAGATTTGCGGTCCTTTGAGGCATATTTTTATTTGCATTGTCTATCATTTTTCCTCTAACATTATTTATATTTATTAAAATTGGAGATAATTGATTTTTATTTATTATTTTTGCTTCTTCTACTTTAATTGTCCCATATATATTTAACGTTTTTAAATATTGACTGTAATCAAATCCTTTGTAATTTCGTGCAATTTCTGGTGCAGAATATTCACCCTTTATTCTAATTAAATCTCCATATTCAAATAATTTTTTATTCTTTTTATTAATATAAACTATAAATTTTTTATTTTTATATTTTCCTGTTCTTACCTTTACAGTATATTTGTAATTATATTCTCCTTCAATTGGTCCCTTTATAATTACTGCCATCTCATTTATAATACTTTTATCTTTTTTATATACTTTTGAGTATTCATTTTTTAGATATAATACTTGGGTGTTTCCAATTAAGGCTATCAACATAAATGCTATTGCTAAGTTTCTTGTGATAAAAATTCTTAAATACCTAAATATGTTTTTACTTTTTTGCTTTTTATATACATATATTAATGCCGGAATGCATGTAAAAAATAAGGCTATGCTTTTATTAAAACATAGCCCATAAATTATTCCTATAATATACCCGAACAGTAATTGTTAATATTTCTATACTATCACCTCAAAGTATTTCCCCCGTTTTTTAAAACACTCTTCTTGCAGTGTAATAATATGTATTGTAATATCCATTATTTATTGTATCTGTTGTTACTCCTCTTCTTGTGTTTGCAGCATGTACTATTGTTCCATTTCCAGCATATATTGCGACATGCCCAATACTTCCATTTGAACCATTATTAAAGAATATTAAATCTCCTGGAATTAAGTTGTCTCTTGAAACTTCTGTACCTGTTTTTGCTTGTACTGAACATAGTCTACTTAATGAATATCCAGATGCATTATAAACATAATATACAAATCCTGAACAATCAAATCCATTGCTTGGTGTTGTTCCACCAGATACATAATTATATCCTATATATTTTTTTGCATAGTTTACTATTTTTTCTCCTGCTGTTTGGTTTGCTTCCATATTTGATGTTTGATTTTCTTGTACTTCTTCTTGCTCATTTGTTATTCTTGCTGCACTACTTCTACTTGTTACTTGCACTTGAGTATCTGAAATTAGTCTTTTTGCTACATAACCTTTATATTCTTTATACTCTATTTTATAAAAATCGTTTTCTTCTCCTACTACTGTTACCTCTGTGTTAGGATTTAATGTAATAAGCACAGTTGCTGATGTACTTGCTGATTCTCTTACATTTACAGACATATCTGCATTTATATAACCTTTTTTAGTTTCAAATGTTACTTCATTTTGTTTTGGCTCTTCTGTTTGTGTTGTTTCTTCTTGTTTTGGTTCCTCTGGTTTTTCTGATACAACTGCATTTTCTATTAATGATTTTCTTACCCATCCGCTTTTATTTTCGAATGTTATATTTGCCCAATCATTAAGTTCTTTATTTACTGTTATCGTTTTGCCTACTTCTATATTATTTACTACACTTGCTGTAATTGATGGTAAAATATATACTTTTAAACTTGATGGTGCTTGTACTTGCTTTGGGAATTCACTTGTTTGTTCTGGTATTTCTTCTGTTTTATTAGGTTCTTCTTGTGTTGGAGTTTCTTCTGTTGGTTGTTCTGCTTTTGGTTCTTCTACTGTTGTTGATTGTTCTGGTTCTTCTTCAGCTTCAACATATTCTGCAAATAAGTAGCCTTCATAATTACCATATTTTACTTTATACCATTCTTCGGATTTTTCTATTATTTCTACTTTGCTTTTATCACTTATTGTCATTATTACTTCGCCTGATTTTGATGCTTCTTTTCTTAAAATTAATCCATTTGGTGCATTTACTGTTCCTGTTGTAGCTAATGAATTAATTGTTAACATCGATAATATTAATAAAATTATAATAGAAATTCTTTTTAAATTTTTCATCAGAAAAACCTCTTTCTCCACATTATTCGTGCTTATTATATATTTATTTATAAGCTTTGTCAAGGAAAGAAATTTTAATAAATTGCTTGTTTTATGTAGTTTATTTTTACTTTTCCACATTTTATATAAACCTCTGCTACATCTATCCTTATGAACTCATTTTCTAAATTTCTTTTATAAATATAATATTTAATTGAATTAATTAAATGCCTTTTTTTAGTATATGTAACAGCCTCGCTTGCTTCTCCATAAGACATATCTGTTCTAGTTTTTACTTCTATAAAAACTAATTCTTTTTTATCTTTTGCAATTATATCAATTTCTCCTTGTTTACATTCAAAATTTCTTTCTAATACTTTATATCCCAACTTAGTTATATAATCTGCTACAATATCTTCTCCTATTTTCCCTAGTTCATGACTTATATACATTTATAACCTCACATATTCATTCCCCGGTATACTTTTTATATATCCTTTTAGTTCCATTAATAATAGTTTTTGTGATACATTTGCTATATCTAGTTTGCATTTTTTTGCAATTACATTTATATTTATTGGCATATATGTTATTTGATTATATATTTCTAAAAATTCAGGTTCTACACTTTTTTCATCTTTTTCTGATATGTTTTCCACAGTTATTTTAAATTCTGTTAATATATCGTTTGCACAAGTAACTAATTTTGCTCCTTCTTTTATTAAATCGTTTGTTCCTCCACTCATTTTAATGTTAATATTTCCAGGTATACTAAAGATTTTTTTGTTCTGTTCTTTTGCGTATCTTGCAGTAACTAAACTTCCACTTCTATTTCTTGTTGCTTCTACAACCAATGTTCCCATAGATAGTCCACTTATTATTCTATTCCTATATGGAAATTTTGATAAAACTGCTTTTGTTTTTGGCGGATATTCTGAGATAATCAATCCTCCATTTTCTACTATCTTATTAAATAAACCTATATTTTCTTCTGGATATATATAATCAAACCCACATCCTAATACTGCAATAGTTTTTCCTTTTTGTTTTAATGCTCCCTTATGTGCAAATGTGTCTATTCCAACTGCCATTCCACTTATTATGCATATATTATTTTTTGAAATATCTTCTGCAAATCTTTTTGCGCATTCTGCTCCATAAGGTGTGCAATTTCTTGTTCCCACAATAGCTATTGATTTTTTGTTTAGTAATTTTTTATTGCCTATTATGTATAATTCTTTAGGGCTTTTTTCTATATTTAACAGATTTTGTGGAAATTCTTTATCTGTATTTTTTATTAATTCTATCTTTTTCATTTGTCTCCTAGTTATTCCAATATTTTTTGTCTAAGCTTCTATACTGTATTGCTTCTGCAATATGGTTTACGTTTATATTTTCTTCTTCATCTAAATCTGCAATAGTTCTTGCTACTTTTAAAATTCTACTATGTGCCCTAGCACTTAATCCTAGTTTTTCAAACGCATTTTGGAGAATTGCTCTTGCTTCTTTATCTAACTTGCAATATTTACTTACTAATTTAGGTGTAAGTTCTGCGTTTGAATATATACCATTTTCTTTATACCTTTCCTGTTGAATTCTCCTTGCTTTATTTACTCTTTCTTTTATTTTACTAGAGTTTTCTGCCTCTTCTTCTGTTTCTAGCTTTTGATATTTTACTGCTGTAACTTCTATTTGTATGTCTATTCTGTCCAAAAGGGGGCCACTTATTTTTCCCATATATCTTTGTATCGCTTGTGGAGAACAAGTGCACTCTTTTTCTTTTGACCCATAGAATCCACAAGGACATGGATTCATTGATGCCACAAACATAAAATTACACGGATATGTAAGTGATGCATTTACTCTACTAATACTTATTATTCCATCTTCTAATGGTCCTCTTAATACTTCTAATGTGTTTTTATTAAACTCCGGTAGTTCGTCTAAAAATAAAACTCCATTATGTGCTAAACTAATTTCCCCTGGTTTTGGAATTTTGCCTCCTCCGTACCATAGAGGTGCTTGAAATTGTGTGATGTGGGCTTCTAAATGGTCTTGTTGTAATTATAGGAGTTTTTTTATCTAGTACTCCTGCTATGCTATGTATTTTTGTGGTTTCTAAAGCTTCTTCAAATGTTAAGTCTGGTAGAATTGATGGAATTCTTCTTGCCATCATTGTTTTTCCGTGAACCTGGGCTTCCTATTAGTAAACAATTATGTCCGCCCTGCTGCTGCAATTTCCAACGCTCTTTTTATATTTTCTTGTCCTTTTACTTCACTAAAATCAAATAAACTTTTATTATCTTTTTTAAATAACTTTTCTATATCAACATTACTTTTTTCTATTTTCAAATTCCCATTTAAAAAGTCTACTACCTCCCCTAGTGTATTAGCTCCGTAAACATTTAGGTCTTCTACAACAGCTGCTTCTTGTGCATTTTCTTTAGGTAATACTACTTGCTTTATCCCTAATTTTTTAGCCTCAATGCACATTGGAAGTACTCCATTTACTTTATTTATTTTTCCATCTAACGATAATTCTCCAATAAATGCTATATTCTCCGGAATCTGCCCAATTACCTCTGTGCATAGTAATATTCCTATTGCAATTGGCAAATCAAATGCAGATCCTTCTTTTTTTGTATCTGCTGGTGCTAAGTTTACAATTATTTTTCTGCTTTGCAACTCATAACCAGAATTCTTTATTGCTGTTCTAACTCTTTCCTTTGCTTCTTTTACGCTTGTGTCTGGAAGGCCTACAATGTCCCATCCTGGAATTCCTGCTGAAACATCTACTTGCACATAAATAAGAAAGCCATCTAAACCTAGCAATGACATACTTTTTACTATTGATAACATATTTTACCTCTTTGGAATTTTTTAAGATTTTGTAAAAACGTTTGTTGTAAACTATTTATCTATTTGAATTTCGTAAGAATTGAAATTCAAATAGATGTTTATGAATTAAATATATTTATATGTTACATTAACTTCCATTTTTTGTCAACACATTTTTTGAATAATTTGTGCACAATTTTTTGAAGCCAATTCTATAAAATTATCACAATCAATATTATTTTTTCCATTTGGCACATCTGAAATAGATCTTATAACTAAGCATGGTATTTTATTTAAGTAACATACTTGTGCTATTGCTGCTCCTTCCATTTCGCAACAGTCAGCATTAAATTTTTCCTTTATTTTTTCTTTCATTTGTGTATCTATACAGAATATATCTCCTGATGCTATAACTCCTGTTATTATTTTTATTCCTTCAATTTTTACTTTTTTAAATATATCTATTAAATCTTTATCACATTTAAAAAATCTTCCTGTTTCTGTTATATAACCTTTTTCATGTCCAAATGGAGTAATATCAAAATCATGTTGGACAAGTTCTTTTCCTATAACAATATCACCTATTTCTAAATTATTATTTAGTCCCCCTGCTGATCCTACATTAATTATACTCTTTACATTAAATTTGTCAGTTAATATTTGTGTAGTTCTTGCTGCATTTACTTTTCCTACTCCACATTTAACTAATACTATGTCTTTTGAATTTATTTTTCCCTTGCAAAAGTTCAAATCATAATATTTTACTTCTTCAATTTGATCCATTATATTTTTTATAGCTTCAAACTCTTCGATTGTTGCTGTAATTATTCCCATATATTGTTGTTCCATAATTTGCCTCCTAGAATTAATTATATTATATAAAAGTTTATAATGCAATTAGAAAAAATGAAAAAAAGACTGCAATATGTACTGAACCCAAAAAGTTGGACAGTATAAATTAGGCTACTAACTCGGAATGT